>Ga0209258_100060_pt1 | contig 319881 bp, 262 predicted proteins | sample Araplaol_mTSA_r2_FD_184281 | JGI IMG/M metagenome (GOLD analysis project Ga0209258, IMG submission 184281) | Arabidopsis root microbial communities from North Carolina, USA - plate scrape CL_Col_mTSA_r2 (SPAdes) (version 2) | ecosystem: Host-associated > Plants > Roots > Endosphere | place...
AGATGAAGACCAAGAAGAGCGCGGCCAAGCGGTTCCGCGTCCGTCCGGGTGGCACCGTCAAGCGCGGTCAGGCGTTCAAGCGCCACATCCTCACGAAGAAGACCACGAAGAACAAGCGCCACCTGCGTGGTGCGGTCAACGTGCATGAGACCAACATGGGTCACATGGCTCAGATGCTGCCGTTCGCCGGCCTCTGATCTTCAAGTTACGGACTGAAAGGAACTACTCATGCCTCGCGTCAAACGTGGTGTAACGGCTCGCGCCCGCCACAAGAAGATCCTCGCCCTGGCCAAGGGCTACCGCGGTCGCCGCAAGAACGTCTACCGCGTCGCCAAGCAAGCGGTGATGAAGGCCGGTCAATACGCGTACCGTGACCGCCGCACCCGCAAGCGCGTCTTCCGCGCCCTCTGGATCGCCCGTATCAACGCCGGCGCCCGTTCGCACGGCGTCACGTACAGCCGCTTCATCGCCGGCCTCAAGAAGCTGTCGATCGACCTGGACCGCAAGGTGCTGTCGGACATGGCCATCAACGACCCCGCCGCCTTTGGCAGCATCGTCGCCAAGGTGAAGGCTCAGCTGGCTTGAACGTGATCACGCCGCGGCCGGTTCTTCCGGCGCGCAGCGATCGAAGCCAAGGAATTGCCGCCGCGCGGTGATTCCACGACAAGGCCGACACCCTGGGTGCCGGCCTTTTCTTTTTCCTGTCTCCATTCGCAATCAAGCTGCTCGGCTCGATTGACTTGACGGCCAACATGAACGACCTCGACCTCCTGGTGCAGTCCGCCGAAACCGATTTCTCCGCCGCCGCCACGCCGGCCGACCTGGAGAACGCGAAGGCCCGTTTCCTCGGCAAGACCGGTCGCGTGACCGAACTGCTCAAGGGCATGGCCGCGCTGTCGGTGGAGGAGAAGAAGACCCGCGGCGCCGAGATCAACGTGGTCAAGCAGCGCATCGAGGCCGCGCTCACGGCGCGCCGCCAGGCGCTGGCCGACGCCGAACTGCAGGCGCAGCTGAAGGCCGAGGCGCTCGACGTGACGCTGCCCGGCCGCGCGCGCGGGCAGGGCGGCCTGCACCCGGTGTCGCGCTCGCTGGAGCGCATCGAGCAGATCTTCGGCTCCATGGGCTTCGACGTGGCCGACGGCCCCGAGATCGAGGAGGACTGGTACAACTTCACCGCGCTGAACACGCCGGAGGACCATCCGGCGCGCTCGATGCACGACACGTTCTACGTCGAGGGCGGCAAGCTGCTGCGCACGCACACCAGCCCGATGCAGGTGCGCTACGCGATGCAGCACGTCAAGAAGTACGCCGGCGCGAAGACGATGCCCGAGATCCGCGTGATCGCCCCGGGCCGCACCTACCGCGTCGACTCCGACGCCACCCACTCGCCCATGTTCCACCAGTGCGAAGGCCTGTGGATCGGCGAGAACGTGAGCTTCAAGGACCTGCGCTCGGTGTTCACCGACTTCCTGCGCCAGTTCTTCGAGGCCGACGATCTGGTGATCCGCTTCCGTCCGTCGTTCTTCCCGTTCACCGAGCCCTCGGCCGAGGTCGACATCGCGTTCCAGAGCGGTCCGCTCAAGGGCCGCTGGCTGGAGGTGGCCGGCTCCGGCCAGGTGCATCCGAACGTGGTGAAGAACTTCGGGCTGGACCCGGAACGCTACATCGGCTTCGCGTTCGGCATGGGCCCCGACCGCCTCACGATGCTGCGCTACGGCGTCAACGACCTGCGCCAGTTCTTCGACGGCGACCTGCGCTTCCTGTCGCAGTTCCGCTGATCGACCGACCACCCGAATTCGAGTTCCCCATCATGCAATTCCCGGAATCCTGGCTGCGCGAGTTCTGCAACCCGCCCATCTCCACCGAGCAACTGGCCGACCTGCTGACCATGGCCGGCCTCGAGGTCGAGGAGATGCATCCGGTGGCGCCGCCGTTCTCCGGCATCGTCGTCGCCGAGATCCTCGAGGCGGTGCAGCACCCCAACGCCGACAAGCTGCGCGTGTGCAAGGTCGACGCCGGCGCGCTGTCGCCGAACGGCCCGCTCCAGATCGTCTGCGGCGCGCCCAATGCGCGCGCCGGCATCCGCGTGCCGCTGGCCATGGTGGGGGCCGAACTCCCCCCTGGCGAGGACGGCAAGCCGTTCAAGATCGGCGTGGGCAAGCTGCGCGGCGTCGAGAGCTTCGGCATGCTGTGCTCGGCGCGCGAGCTGAAGCTGTCGGAAGACCACGGCGGCCTGCTGGAACTGCCGGCCGATACCCCGCTGGGCATCAGCGTCCGCGAGGCGCTGAAGCTCGACGACACGCTGTTCACGCTGAAGCTCACGCCCAACCTGGCGCACAACCTGTCGGTGCTGGGCGTGGCGCGCGAAGTGTCGGCGCTCACCGGCACGCCGCTGAACCTGCCCAGCTTCACGCCGGTGAAGCCCACGCACGACGCCCAGGTGCCGGTTCGCATCGAGGCGGCCGACCTGTGCGGCCGCTGGACCGGCCGCGTCGTCAAGGGCGTGGATCCGAAGGTGCAGACGCCCGCATGGATCGTCGATCGCCTGGCCCGCTGCGGCCAGCGCTCGGTGTCGCCGCTGGTCGACATCTCCAACTACGTGATGTTCGAGCTGGGCCGTCCGTCGCACATCTTCGACCATGCCAGGATCCACGACGAGCTCGTGATCCGCTGGGCCCGGCCGGGCGAGACGCTCAAGCTGCTGAACGGCAACACCGTGGAGCTCGACGAGAAGGTGGGCGTGGTGGCCGACAGCGCCGGCCCCGAGTCGCTCGCCGGCATCATGGGCGGCGACGCCACGGCCGTGTCCGACACCACCACCGACGTCTACGTGGAGGCCGCGTTCTGGTGGCCCGTCGCCGTGGCGGGACGCTCGCGCCGCTTCAACTTCGCAACGGACGCCGGCCACCGCTTCGAGCGCGGCGTCGATGCCGAGACCATTCCCGAGCACGTCGAGCGCATCACGCAGCTGATCCTCGACATCTGCGGCGGCCAGGCCGGCCCGCTCAACGACGTCGTCGCGCGCCTGCCCGCGCGCGCACCCGTCACGCTGCGCGTCGCGCGCGCGGCCAAGGTCATCGGCATGCCCGTCACGCAGGAAGAGTGCGCCGGCGTGATGAAGCGCCTGGGCCTGGAATACACCGAGGCGGACGGCACGATCACCGTCACGCCGCCGTCGTGGCGTTTCGACCTGCTGATCGAGGAAGACCTGATCGAGGAGGTGATCCGCGTGCTGGGCTTCGGCAAGCTGCCCGACACCCCGCCCATCGCGCCCGTGACCGCGCGCGTGCGCCGCGAGTCCAGCCGCTCGTCGCACGCCGTGCGCCGCGCCGTGGCCGCGCTCGACTACCAGGAGACCATCAACTTCTCCTTCGTCGAGGCGCGCTGGGAGCACGAACTCGCCGGCAACGCCCACCCGATCGAGGTGCTCAACCCGATCGCCGCGCCGCTGGCCGTGATGCGCTCCAGCCTCGTCGGCAGCCTGGTGCAGATCCTGCGCAACAACCTGGCCCGCAAGGCGCCGCGCGTGCGCATCTTCGAGATCGGCCGCGTGTTCTCGCGCGATGCGTCGGTCACGTCGACGCTGACGTCGGTGGCCGGCGTGGCGCAGCCGCTGCGCGTGGCCGGCCTGGCCTGGGGCCCGGCCGACCAGCTGCAATGGGGCGCCGCCGAGCGCCACGTCGACTTCTTCGACGTCAAGGGCGACGTCGAGCAGTTGCTGGCGCCGCGCGCCGTCACGTTCGTCGCCGCCGAGCATCCGGCGATGCACCCGGGCCGCTGCGCGGCGGTGCTGGTCGATGGCCGGGCCATCGGCCACGTCGGCGAGTTCCATCCGCGCTGGCGCCAGGCCTACGACCTGCCGACCGCGCCCATCGTGTTCGAGCTGGATCTCGCGGGTGTGCAGGCGCGCGAGGTGCCGCAGGCGCAGCCGCTGCCGCGCCAGCAGGCCGCCCGCCGCGACCTTGCCTTGGTGGTGCAGGAGAGCGTCAGGCACGACGCGCTGATGGCCGCGCTGCGCGACGACGCCACCGGCCTGGTGCGCTCGGCCACGCTGTTCGACGTGTACCGCCCCAAGGCCGGTGCCGCCGATTTCGCCGCGGGCGAACGCAGCCTGGCCGTGCGCCTGGAACTGCTGTCCGACGACGCGACGCTCACCGACGAGATCATCGACGCCGCCGTGGCCTCGGCCATCGCGCGCGCGGCGACGGCCACGGGCGCGCGCCTGCGCGCCTGAGGCGCCGAGGCTCTGCGATGATGCGCACATGGACACTGGAATGACCGAAGAGACACGCCCCGACGCCGTCATCCTGCCGTCGCTGGAGACGCCCACGCTCACCAAGGCCGAGCTGGCCGAGCTGCTGTTCGACCGCATCGGCCTGAACAAGCGCGAGTCCAAGGACATCGTGGAGGCGTTCTTCGAGCTGCTGCACGAGGCGCTCGTCAAGGGCACCGAGGTCAAGCTCTCGGGCTTCGGCAACTTCTCCATCCGCGAGAAGGGCTCGCGTCCGGGCCGCAACCCGCGCACCGGCGAGGCCGTGCCCATCAAGGCGCGCAACGTCGTCACCTTCCATTCCAGCCACAAGCTCAAGGCCATCGTCCAGGGCGAGATACCGCCCCCCGAAGAGTTCGAGTAAAGTCTGAGCCCCACTCCGGAGACCGTTGATTTGCAACGCGGCGCAGGAGCCGGGCATCAGGAGGGGGAGCGGATCATGAGAACTTCCGAAGAGGTCAGTCAATGAGCACCGCACGGCCGCCCGAAGGGGCTCGCACCGCAGCCGCCAGGCGGAGGGTAGCCTGATGAGCGCGGACATCAAACCACTGCCCGCCATCCCCGCCAAGCGCTACTTCACCATCGGCGAAGTCAGCGAGTTGTGCGGCGTCAAGGCCTACGTGCTGCGCTACTGGGAGCAGGAGTTCACGCAACTCAAGCCCATGAAGCGCCGCGGCAACCGCCGCTACTACCAGCACCACGAGGTGCTGCTGATCCGGCGCATCCGCGACCTGCTGTACGAGCAGGGCTTCACCATCAGCGGCGCGCGCAACCAGCTCACGGATGCCGCCGGCAGCCACGCGCAGGCCCAGGCGCAGCCGGCGGAGCCGTTCGATCCCGACGAGCTCGAGGACGACGCCGTCGACGACCTGGCCCCGACCGCCCCGATGGCGCTCGAGCCCGCGCCCGCGCGCGACCCGGGCACGCGTACGCGCGCGACCGATGTCGCCGAACTCGACGACGCCGCGCTGGAAGCGATGGCCCGGGACGACCTGGCCATCATCGAGCGCGCGCAACGCGGCGTCGGCGAATTCGCGGCCACGGCCACGGCCACGCTCGCGCGCAGCGCCAGCATCCCCGCCGGCAACGCGGGCGTGCGCGCCGCGGCGCTGCAGTCGAACCGCCGTGCCCCCGCGGTCGCGAGCGCCCCGCCCGCGGCGCGCGGCGCGCTTTCCACGCCCGAGCAGATCCGCGCCGAGCTGCTGGCGATTCGCGCGTTGCTGGTCAGCTGAGAACTTTCATCGAGGCCTTTTCGGCAAGCCGGAATTCGGGCTATACTGCGAGGCTCAGTCGGGGCGTAGCGCAGCCTGGTAGCGCACTTGCATGGGGTGCAAGGGGTCGCGAGTTCGAATCCCGCCGCCCCGACCAAAAACACCGATTTCCTCTTGGCCACTCCAGACCACCGGAGACCAAGAACTACCAGGGAAATCAAGCACTTAGCAAAGGCCTGCACAGGATACTGTGCGGGCCTTTTGCTTTCCGGGACGTCATGCCAGTGGTCTTGAGTGGTCTCCAGTGCGCAACAACCACGCAACAGCCTTCGGCCTAGAACCTCGGACGCGTGCGAGCAGTGTCAGAGGCGGGCCTGAGTGCGCATGTCGCTCAGGTGAGCATGTTCGACTTCTCAGAACTTCTCAGGCACTTTGAGAAGTTCCCCGTGAAACTGGTTGGCGGAGTACCTCCGGCTCTTGCATCGCGAGCGGTGAGAACTCGTGAAGAAGGCGGGCGACATGGAGTGCCTCGCAGGCCGCGCTGCGCGGCCTGCGAGGTCGAAATCGAGCAGTTGATGCAAACGATGACTCATGAATGGCCAAGGTGCGCTGCGCACGCGAATCACAGGCGGTCGGGCACCCCGAGCTTGAATTCAATGGGCCGCGAGGATGTCGCGTGCCAGGGCCACTTCGCTCCGGCTGCCGTGGACCAACACCAGGAAATGCCACGATCGTGCATCGCTGGTTGCCGACACCTGGGGTGCGCCTGCCCGTTCGCGTGGCAAGGCCCGCCCTGGGGCCAGGATGTGGGCGATGACCGCCGCCTGCAGCGCGAGTGTCAGCGCTCCAATCATGAGCAACGCGACGAACGCGGCGCCGCCTGCCGGAGGCAGCACCACGGCGGCGACCATGAAAAGGGCCCATAGCAAGCCCAGGGCCGTTCCTGACGCTGCCCAATGAGGCGTTGCCCGTGAAAGACCGGGCCCCAGGCTGTCGAGGTCGACGCTGGCACCCGCGTGGCCGACCACGCTCAGCATGCGACCACCGTAGCCGGCACGCCGGAGCAAGGCGACGGCAGCGTCGGCGTCGCGACTCGACGGATGCTTGGCAACCACGGGATCGACCGGCTTGATCAGGGCGGCTAGGCGGAAGCGCATTTGAATGCTCCTCGAGGCGAGGCTTTGCGAATGGAGTCGAAGATACCGGCGGCTCGGCAGCCGACCTTGCGATGGATCAACCGGCGCGAGGCCCCTTCGGTGCGGCCTGGCCGGCGTCGGGCGAGCCTGACGCGATGGCCCGAGGTCGGATGTCGCCGAACGCGGGAACGAGTGCGACGACCCCGACCGCCAGAGCGATCGGAGCAGCGCGGACAGCCCGGAACGTTGGACGGCCAAGGTGCCACCGACGCAGCCGAGGACGAACGCGATGAGCAGCCCGGCCGACGGGGCTTCTGGTGTCGGTGCCGACTCGACAACTGGTACGCTTGCGCCTGATCCATCCACAGTGCCTGGCCCCGCATGAGCGCCGCTCTCCACATTGCCGTCCTTGACGACGAGGTCGACATCACGACCTTGATCTCGAACTACCTGCAGGGCCGCGGATACCGAGTGACCCAGGTGCACGCCGGGCGCGACCTGATGGCGCTGCTGCCGGTGGATCCGCCCGCGCTCGTGCTGCTGGACCTCGGGCTTGCCGGCGAGGACGGGCTGGCGATCGCCCGCCAGGTGCGCGAGCGGTCACGCTGCGGCCTGGTCATCGTGACCGGCCGTGGCGATGCCGTCGACAAGGTGGTCGGGCTGGAGATCGGTGCGGACGACTATGTCACCAAGCCGTTCGACCTGCGCGAGTTGCTGGCGCGCATCACCGCGATCCTGCGCCGCACGTCGCTCGCCGACCCGAACCACGCGCCGCCTGCCATCGCGCAGCCCGCTCCGGCACATCGAACCGGCCTCGTCTTCGCGGGCTTCACGCTCGACACGGCGGCGCGCAGCCTCACGGACAGCCGAGGTGCGGACGTGCCGCTGACGACGGGCGAGTTCGAGTTGCTCAAGGTGCTCGCGGAGCACCCCGGCCGCGTCCTGTCGCGCGATTTTCTGCTGCAGGAGACGCGTGGACGCGACGCCGGCCCGTTCGACCGCACGATCGATGTGCAGGTGGGCCGCTTGCGCAAGAAGCTCGAGGACGATGCCGACGAGCCGAAGATCATCAAGTCCGTCCGCGGCGCCGGCTACGTCCTGGCACCGGAAGTCGTGGTGCGTTGATGCCCGCGCAAGAACCGCACGGCGCCGAACCGGAAGGCCAGCTCGAGCAGAGCGTCTTCCGCTCGCTGTTCTCGGCCTATCCCGATGCGCTGTTGCTGGTCGATGCAGGTGGGGTCATCGTGATGGCCAATCCTGCCGCCGCGCGCCTGCTGGGGTACGAGGTCGGCGAGTTCGGGGGCCTGCCGGTGGATGCGCTGGTGCCCGAGGCCATCCGGCCGCGGCACGCGGCCTACCGCGAGGCCTACGGCCGGACGCCGCAGCCGCGGCCGATGGGCACGCAGATGGAACTGGTCGCCCGGTGCAAGGACGGCACGGAGGTGATGGTCGAGATCGCGCTCAGCCCGCTGCAGGGGCACGGCGCGCCGCTGGTGGTGGCGGCGATCCGCGACATCGGCGCGTACCCGCGCGTGAAGCAGGCGTTGCAGCGCGCGCGTTACGCCGAGCACCTGGCCCAATTGGGGCGCCTGGCGGTCGACACGCGCGAGCCCCAGGCGCTGCTCGGCGAGGTGCCGCAGATCGCCAGCGAGGCCCTGGAGGTCGAGGCCGCGGTGGTCTACCTGTTGGAACCCGGGCGGCTCGAGTTCCGCATCGTCGCCGGCGCGGGGGTGCTGGGACGCAGCGTCGTCGGCCAGGCGTGCGCCAACCGGAGCGATACCTTGCCGGGCCTCGTCGCGGAGCAGGGCCGCACGGTGCGCTCCATGTCGTTGCGTGACGAGACCCGGTTCTGCGTCTTGCAGGGCTTCGTGGACGCGGGCGTCTCGAGCGTCATCGGTGTGCCGCTGTTCGACCGCGGGCGCGTGGTGGGCGTGCTGGCCGCGCTGTCGCTGCGCGACGAGCGTTTCCGCGACGACGAAGCGGGCTTTCTCGAGTCGTTGGCCAACCTGCTGGCCAACAGCCTGCAGCGTGCTCAGACCGAGGAGGCGCTGAACCACGCGCAGCGCCTGGAGAGCGTCGGCCAGCTGACAGGGGGCATCGCCCACGATTTCAACAACCTGCTGACGGTGATCCAGGGCAACCTGCAGGTGCTCGAGGAACTGCCTGCGCTGGACGGTGACGTCAATGGCCATCAACTCGTGGCTGCCGCGTTTCGCGCGACGCGCCGCGCCGCCGAGCTGACGAGCAAGCTGCTGGCCTTTTCCCGACGCCAGGTGCTGCAGCCGACGTCGGTGAACGTGGCGATGCTGCTCGGCTCGCTGGCCGACATGCTCCGGCGCACGGTGGATCAGCACATCCGGATCGAGGTCGACGCGGGCGATCATGAGCTGTGGGTGGTCGCGGACCCCGGGCAACTGGAGTCCGCGCTGTTGAACATCGCGATCAATGCGCGCGATGCAATGCCCACGGGAGGCAGGCTTCGCTTCGAGGCTCGAGCCAGCACGCTCGCTCCGCACGACGTCGAGGGCGACATGTCCGAGCGGTGGTCGCCCCACGAGCGCTTCGTCCGCATCACGGTGTCGGACACAGGCTCGGGCATGCCGGAGGAAGTGCGCGAGCGCGCCTTCGAGCCATTCTTCACGACCAAGGCGCCAGGGCGTGGCACCGGCCTGGGCCTCAGCACGGTCTACGGCTTCGTGAAGCAGTCTCGCGGCAGCATCGCGATCGAGAGCACCCAGGGAGTCGGCACCAGCATCGCGATGGTGCTGCCGGGTCCGAGCGGCTCGGACGCGCTGGCCGGTGCACGCGATCCCGCGGGGGCTGCCGTGCCTGCCGGGCTGCGGGTCTTGCTGGTCGAGGACGACGCCGAGGTGCGTGCCGTGATGTCGAAGTTCCTCGCGGCGCTCGGCTGCGTCGCGCATGCGGTGTCCTCCGCGGAGCAGGCGCTGGTCGCGCTGGACAGCGGCGAGCACGCCGACCTCCTGTTGACGGACATCGCACTCGGCACGGGCATGCGCGGCACGGCGCTGGCCCGGGAAGTGCAACGACGTCATCCGGCGATGCACATCCTGTTGATGTCGGGATTCTCGGCCGAACTCATCGAGGCCGACCGCGACTCGCCGAGTGCCTGGGAGTTGCTGCCCAAGCCGTGCACGCGCGACGAACTGGCCCATGCGATCGCGCGGGTCGTGTCGCGCGGCGGGCAAGGCGACTAGCTGCCGAGTTCCGCGAGGCCCGGGCTCCCGATCGTGGACAGCCGGCGCCTGAACCGCTGTCTCAGAGCGTCTGCAGGAACGCAGCGGCGTTGGCGATGTCGTCCGGCGCGAGTTGGTGCGCCACCGCCTGCATCGCCGGGCCGTCGGGGCGCTGGTCGGTGCGCTTGAAGACGAGCAACTGCTTGGTGATGTAGTCGCCGTGCTGGCCGGCGATCCGCGGGAACGTGGCCTGGCCTTGTCCCTGGTCGCCGTGGCAACTGCTGCAGGCAGGGATGCCGCGATCGGGCGCACCCTGCGTGAACAGCCTGCGTCCTTCGTCGATCCGCGCCGCGCCGGCCTCCACGCGCTGGTGCGCCGGCGGCTGGGCCGCGTAGTAGGCCGCGATGCCGGCAATCTGGTCGTCGGTCAGCTTGCGCGCGATGCCCCACATGTATTCGTAGCCTGCGGGATCCTGGCGCGAGTGGCTGCGGAATTCGGTCAACTGGGCGACCAGGTAGGCCGGTTGCTGCGCTGCCAGGTTCGGGAAGTTGGGCGACAGGGAGACGCCACGGACGCCGTGGCATAGCGAGCAGGCCTGCTGCGCGAGCACCGGACCTGCGATCGCCGGATTGCCGAGGTCGCGCGAGCGTTGGGGATTCGCGCAGCCGGCGAGGATGGCTGCGGCGAACGCGGCGGTGGCGATGAAGAAGGTCTTCATGGTCGCTCCTGCGATGGTCGAGAAGGTCCGCGTTCAATACGCCGTCCAGGCGTACAGGAACAGCGAGTTGTTGTCGCGCGCGTTGCGGCCGAATCCGTCGTAGTTGTCGCGCGCGCCGTTGTATCTGGTGTAGGCCGTGTACTGCAGTCCCACGCGCAGGTTCTGCAGCGGCAACCAGAAGCCTTCGAGCGTTGCGCCGCGCGTGGCGGGATTGCCCGTCAGGCTGCCGTTGACGCGTGTGGAGGGCGCGGCGGCCGTCGCGTTGGACGTGATCGCGAGCGTCGCGGGGTCGTAACCCGACGTCTGGTTGGCGGTGTTGGTGGACCCAGTGAGGTCGAACAGCGACATGCTGCCGCCGTAGCGTGCCTGGTAGACATAGGACAGCTTCGCCCTCAGCAAGCGGGTGTGGTCGGTGGGCGAACTCAGAGGGAGCGCATTGCCTTGGGCATCCACGAACGGCGAGGGCTGGCCGACGAGCCCGGCCGGATAGTCGTGCGTCTCGCGGCTCCAGACGAACTGCGCCGTCCAGGCATGCGGATCGAGCAGGTACTGGTATTGGGCGTCCAGTGACAGGTCGTTGTATCGATGCACCGTCGACGGGTCCGACGTGTCGAGCGGATCGTCATAGATTCGCGAGGTCATGTGCGTCAGTCCGACCATCAGCGTGCTGGCGCCCCAGGCCTGGTTCAGGGCCGCGCGCAGATACGGGTTGTCACCGCGCAGCTTCGTGACGTCGACATCGTGCAGGCCCCACTTCATGAAGGAAAACAGGCCCTTGGCGGTGCGGTAGTCGCCTGCCTCGAGATAGAGCGTCTGGTCGATGAAGGCATAGGCACTGATGCCGGCGATGTTCCCGCCCGCGGCCAGGCCGGGATAGGGCGAGGCGCCGTCGATGAACTGGCTGCTCGTCGGACTCGGCACCGGCACGTACTGCATCCAGGCCGCCGCGGTGTTCCACGGATCCGTGATGGACGGGTTGTTGTTGGTCGACACGCCGAAGATCACTTCGTGGCTGTCGCCGATCAGCCGATCGGCGTAGCGGATGTCCATGTTGTCCGCGGCGAACCGGCCCTTGAAGCCGCCCGAGTCGGTCGTGGTGGCGTAGGGGTCCCACGTGAACTGGGTGAAGACGCCGATGTTGTCGGTGACCTTTCCTCCGACGAACACACTGCCGGTCGCGAAGATCGGACGATCGTTCTTCTGGAAGTCCGCTGACGGGTCGTCGCTCTTCGAGGTGTTGGCGACCTTCGAGACGCTTGCGAGCGCCATCACGGAAAGCGGCAGTGCGCGGGCGCCCAACGTGTAGCCGGTCATCTTGAACAGGCGGCCATACGGCGTGAGCTCCGGGAACTGGCCGCCCGCATGGCAGGCCACGCAGTTCTGCCCGGTCTGCCGGTTGAACAAGGGGATGGCGGAGGCATTCGATGGCAGAAGCATCGACGCGATGGCAAGGAATCCGGGGAGCAGGACCTTCATCAGTCTGAAGGCGCCGAGCCGCAACGCGATGGAGGCCATGGACGTGTCCTGGAAGCAGGGATCGGCACATTGAACGCCCGTGCCGCAGACGCGCATTGACGAAACGCAAACGGGCGGTCGACTTCGCCAGAAGCTGAAACCGAATGGGCTGGTCGGCCGAGTCGCAGCGCGCCGTGCGGCTCCGCAGCGCGGCGGGAGCTGCGGGTTCACTGTCTGTTTCGCGCTGTTGCCGATCATTGACTCTGGGTTTTCACGTCGCTTCCATCTTTGAATCGGGCGATATCCCGTCGCCCGAGCCGGAAAGGGAGCGCATCGTGAACACGTCGATCGTCAGCAACCAGGCTTGCGCGGACTTCGAGCTCCGCTTCCGTTCCCTGTTCGATGAAGGCCGTGGATACAGTTTCCCGTGCGACGCGGCGGGCAACGTCGACATCGATGCGCTCAGCGAAGGAGCACGCAACAACTACTTCTTCGCCCATAGCGTGATCGGGCGTGACTTCGCCACGCCGGCCGTGCAGCTCTGCGGGCTTCACTGAAAAGCCGGCCGGCGCCGGTCGTGCGCGGGACGCCGCATCGATGCGGACGATCGCTGCGGATGGCGCCGGCCAGCGGGCATCGAACTCAGGCGTGTTCGGCGCCGATGCGCATCACGACGCGCCCCTCGATGTCGCCGCGCTTCATGCGGTCGAACACCTGGTTGATGTTGTCCAGGCCATCCTCGCGGCACGTCACGCGCACCTTGCCTTCGCCCGCGAACTCGAGGGCTTCCTGCAGGTCCTTGCGCGTGCCGACGATCGAGCCGCGCACGGTCTTGGCATTGAGAACCATGTCGAAGATCGGCAGCGCGAAGTCGCCCGGCGGCAGGCCGACGAGCGACATCGTGCCGCGCTTGTGAAGCATGCCCAGAGCCTGCGAGAACGCGCTGCGCGAGACCGCCGTCACCAGCACGCCATGCGCGCCCCGGATCGCGCGCTGGATCTCCTGGGCCGGGTCGTGCGTGCTCGCATTGACGACCATGTCCGCGCCCAGGCGGATGGCGAGTGCCAGCTTGGCCTCGTCGATATCCACGGCGATCACGTGGAAGCCCATGGCCTTGGCGTATTGCACGGCGCAGTGTCCGAGTCCGCCGATGCCCGAGATGGCCACCCAGTCGCCCGGCCTGCAGTCGAGCACCTTGAGTCCCTTGTAGACGGTGACGCCGGCGCACAGGATGGGCGCGATCTCGGAGAGGCCGACGTTGGCCGGCAGGCGGCCGACGTAGCCGGGGTCGGCGAGGACGTATTCCGCGTAGCCGCCGTTGACCGTGTAGCCGGTCATCTGCTGCTCGTCGCACAGCGTCTCCCAGCCGGTGATGCAGTGTTCGCAGTGGCCGCAGGCGGTGTGCAGCCAGGGCACTCCGACGCGGTCGCCCTCCTTGATGCCCTTGACGCCGGCGCCGAGCGCGGCGACGTAGCCCACGCCCTCGTGGCCCGGGATGAAGGGCAGCGTCGGCTTGACGGGCCAGTCGCCGCTGGCGGCGTGCAGGTCGGTGTGGCAGACGCCCGAGGCGACGACCTTGACCAGAACCTGTCCCGGCGCGACCTCCGGAATGGGGACTTCCTCGACGCGCAGCGGTTGGCCGAAGGCGTGGACGACGGCGGCTTTCATCATGGACATGGAGATGCTCCGGCGGGTTCGAGTCGTTGGGTGATGCGGATGGCCGTGGCTCGAAGGCTCAGGCCATGTACTTGCCGCCGTTGACGGACAAGGTGGCGCCGGTGATGAACGCGGCGTCGTCGGCACAGAGGAAGACCGCGCAGCGCGCGATCTCGCCGGCCGTGGCGAGGCGGCCGGCCGGGATGGTCTTGAGGATCTGCTCCATCACGTCCGGCCGCACGGCGCTCACCATCGCGGTGTCCGTGTAGCCGGGTGCGATGGCGTTCGCCGTGATGTTGCGCGATGCGCCCTCGAGCGCCACCGACTTCGTGAAGCCGATCATGCCGGCCTTGGCGGCCGCGTAGTTGGACTGCCCGGCCTGGCCCGACAGCCCGTTGACCGAGGTGATGTTGACGATGCGGCCGAAGCGGCGCTCGCGCATGCCCTCGATGACGGCGCGAGTCATGTTGAAGCACGAGCCCAGGTCGACGTCGAGCACCTCGCGCCATTGCTCGGGCGTCATCTTGTGCAGCATCGCGTCGCGCGTGATGCCCGCATTGTTGACCAGGATCTCGACGGGGCCGAGAGCCGCCTGGACGCGCGCGACGCCCTCCTGGCACGCCGCGAAGTCCGCGACGTTCCATCGGAAGACAGGAATGCCGGTCCGTGTGGCGAATTCGTCCGCGGCGCGCGCGTTCGAGCCGAAGTTGGCGGCCACGCGGTAGCCGGCACTCATCAGCGCCTGCGCAATGGCCGCGCCGATGCCGCTGGTGCCACCGGTGACGAGTGCGGTGCGTTGCTGCCTGGAGGCGGCGTCGGATGACGCGCAGGAAGCTGCGCCGGAATCGGTGGCGGAGGGCGAGGTCATGACCGGATCCCTTGCAAGGTGCTTGGATCCGGAAACGATAGGAGCACTGGAGCGTCACGGCCTTGCGCAAGCTCAAGCGGCCGGCATCGAGACGTTCGCAGAATCGACGGGGTGGCGTGCGGCGGCATCGACATGACGCCGATTCCCGCCATGGACGACGCGTCTGCAGGCGGGTTGACGTGCCTCAAGGCGTCCGACGGGGGCTGCGCGACGATGGAGTGCCCTCTTGCTTGGATACCCGCCCGAAGACGGCAAGGAGACTGCAATGAACATCGATACCCAGGCCCATCTGACCGTCCTGCGCGACATGCTCGAGTTCGAGCTGAAGGAGGCGAAGGTCGAACTGCTCGTTCTGCAGCGTGACAACGCGGCCTTGCTGGCCGAACCCCGCGCTCGCGAGGCCACGGATCGCAAGGACGAGGCGGCTGTCGGCCAGGCGTTCGAAGTCGCCGATGCGGCGATCGCGCGTCTGGGCCGCGAAGTCGCCCAATGCGAGCATGCGTTGCAGCGCCTGGACGAGCAACGCTACGGCGACTGTCTCGACTGCGGCGAACCCATTCCCTGGCCAAGGCTGATGGCGCAGCCCGCCGCCGAGCGATGCGCCGCGTGCCAGCACGTCCTTGAGGGCGGCCGCAAGGCCTGAATCCCGCAAGCGACGGACCGGCTCCGACGGGCGGCTTTCTGCCATCAGTGAGACATCAGTACCGGAACGGTCATGGTGCCCATCACGCTTCGCGTCGTGCCGCCCAGCAGGCGCTCACGCCAGCGTGCGCGGCCGAACGCACCCATCACGATGAGGTCCGACCCTTGATCGGCGGCGCGCGACAGCAAGGTCTCGGCGACGGGGATCCGCGTCGTCTCGGTTTGTGTACGCGCCGTGACACCGTGGCGGGCCAGCCATTCGGCGACGCTCGACAGCTCGCTGCTGCGGCCGTCCTCGTCGGACAGGTCGTCGCCGTTGAAGCACATGACCTGCACGGACGTGGCGCGGCGAAGCAGCGGCAACGCGTCGGCGACGGCGCGGGCGGCGGCGTGGCTGTCATCCCAGGCCACGAGCACGCGCTGCCCGAGCGTCTTCACCGCGTTCGCGTAGGGCAACACGATCACCGGCCGGGCGCTGGCGAGGATCGTCGTCTCGATCTCGGGGTTCTTGAAGGCCTGGCCGTCGTTCGCGCGTGGATCGGACTGCGTGAGGACCAGCAGGTCGTTGACGCGACCGCGTCGACTGAGCGCATGGCTCATGTCGCCTTCCTCGACCAGCGCCTTGCGCGCCGTGACGCCCGCCAGTTCGCACGCGACGTCGAAAGCCAGCGCCGCGCGTGTCGCGTCCTCCAGGAGAACGTCGCGCCCCAGGATCGGCATCGAGGCCACCGACGCGGAAGCGCGCAGGCTGGCGCGCAGGTCCATCACTTCGATCGGCGCGACACCGGTCACGTAGCTGCCCATGGACTTGGCGAGTGCCAGCGCGGCCTGCGTGCGGGTGGCGCATTCGGGTTGGTTGTCCAGCGGGATGAGGATGCTCGGATAGGTCATGGAACGTCCTTTCGGTGGTGACGCGGGAGGGCGTCTTGCGGATCGGATTCTTCAGCGATGGCCCGACATCGCCGTCGATCCATCGCAACTCCGCGGTCGCGCTCAGGCGTGGTCGACGGCTGGGCTGGCGGCAGGCGAACGCTGCAGTTCCAGCGTGTAGTACACGGTACCGGGTTCGCGCGTGTGCGACACAGGCTCGAAGCCGAGCGCCTGCACCAGGCCATGCATCGCAGTGTTTTCTCGCAACACGTCGCCGGTCATCCGGACGATGCCCCGCCTGCGCAGGTAGCCGATCATCTTCGACAGCAGCACGGAGCCCAGTCGGCGTCCCTGCACGTCGGAGCGAACCAGGATCGCGAATTCGGCCTCGACGTCGTCCGGATCGCTGACCGCCCGCACGACGCCCAGCGTCTCCTGCTTGCCATCGGCCGCGGTGTCCAGCGCGATGAAGGCCATCTCGCGCGCGTAGTCGATCTGCACCAGGCGGGCGAGTTCGGTACGCGGCAGCTCGCGCCGGCTGCTGAAGAAGCGCAGGCGCAGGTCGGCCGGGTTCACGTGCGCGATGAAGGCGCGATGCAGCGGCTCGTCCTCGGGACGGATCGCGCGGATCGTGACGGTGCGGCCCTGCCAGTCGACCTTCTCGGTCAGATCGTCGGGGAACGGCCGGATCGCGAAGCGCTCGGCGCCGGCGACGGGCGTGCGGCTGAGGCGAACCCGCGCGTCGAGCGCCAAGACGCCTTCGCCGTCGGCCAAGAGCGGATTGATGTCCAGTTCCGCGAGCTCGGGCAGGTCGGCCTGCATCCGCGACAGCGCGATGAGGACGTCGCAGACGGCGTCGACGTCCACCGGGGCGCGGCCGCGATAGCCCCGCAGCAGCTTCGCGACGCGCGTGCGCGCCACCAGGTCGCGCGCCAGGACGCGATTGAGCGGCGGCAGCGCGATCGCGCGGTCGGCGATGACTTCCACGGCCGTCCCGCCTTGCCCGAACATCAGCACCGGGCCGAAGATCGGGTCGACGCTCGCGCCGACGATGAGTTCCTGCGCCAGGGGGCGGCGGGCCATGGCCTGCACGCTGAGCCCCTCGATCCGCGCATCCGGCCGCAGGGCGCCCACGCAGGCGAGCATCTGGCGGGTGGCCGCTCGCAGCGCCGCCTCGTCAAGGATGTCCAGCAGGACGCCGCCGGCGTCGGACTTGTGGCTGAGGTCGGGTGACAGGATCTTGAGGGCGACCGGATAGCCGATCCCAGCGGCCGCCTTCACCGCGTCATCCGCAGTGGCTGCTGTCCGGGCGGTTCGAACGGTGGGAATGCCATAGGCCGCGAGCAGCGCCTTGCTTTCGACCTCGTCGAGCGATTCGCGGCCTGCCGCGAGCGCCGTCGCGACGATGACGCGGGCTCCCGCGATGTCCGGCGCGCCGATCGCGCTGCTGGAGGGCGCCTCGAGCAGCATCTTCTGGTTGTGCCGGTAGGTCGCCAGCATCGCGCAGGCCTGCACGGCTTCCTCGGGCGTCTCGAAGTCGGCGATGCCGGCCTCCTCGAACAGGTGGCGGGCCTCGGCGACCGCGCCGTCGCCGAGCCAGCAGCTCAGGAGCCTGCGCCTGGCGCCGCGGGCCACGGGCAGGCAGGCGCGCGCGATGTCGGCGCTGGGCACGATGGCCGTCGGCGCATGCAGGAACAGGATCGCGCCGGTGGCGGAGTCGGCCAGGAGCGCCTCGAGCGTGTCGACGTAGCGTGCGGCCGGCGCGTCGCCGATGATGTCGATGGGATTGCCGTGCGACCACTGGCTCGTCAGGGTGCCGTCCAGGCGCGTGCGCAGCGAAGTGCCGAGCGCCGCCAGCGCCACGCCTTCGCGCTCCGCGGCGTCCGCGGCCAGGACTCCGGCGCCGCCGCCGTTGGTCATCACCGTCACGCCGCGATCGACGTCGGCGTCGAAGCGGGCCAGCGTCTCCGCCGCGACGAAGAGCTCCTGCAGCGTGTCCACGCGCAGCATGCCGGCGCGCCGGATCGCCGCGTCGAACACGAGGTCGGAGCCGGCGAGGGCGCCGGTGTGCGACGCCGCGGCCTGGGCGCCTTTGCTCGATCGGCCGGCCTTGACGACGATCACCGGCTTGTTGCGCGCCGCCGCCCGTGCCGCGGACATGAACTTGCGCGGCGACTCGATCGATTCGATGTACAGGAGGATGGAGCGCGTGGCCGCGTCGCTCGCCAGGTAGTCGAGCAGGTCGCCGAAGTCCACGTCCATGTGCTCGCCGAGCGACACCATGTGCGAGAAGCCGACCTGCCGCGACTTGGCCCAGTCGAGCACCGCGGTGACGAGGGCGCCCGACTGCGACACGAAGGCGACGTCCCCCGCGATGGCGCCGGTGTGGGCGAAGCTGGCGTTGAGCCCGAGCGCGGGCGACAGCAGGCCCAGGCAGTTGGGCCCCAGCAGGCGCATCGTCGTCGGCCGTGCCAGGTCGCGCAGTCGTTGCTTGAGCGCGGCGTCCGCGCCCGCGGTCAGGACGATCACTGCGCGAGTGCCGACGGCGGCCAATTGACCGACGACCTCGACCAGCGTCGCGGCGGGCGTGCAGACGATCGCGAGGTCGGGCCGGGCCGCCAGCTTCGAGCTGCGGGGCGCGACTTCGATGCCGTCCAGTTCCCGGTACTTGGGATTCACCGGCAGCAGCGTGCCCTCGAACGTGCCGGCGCGCAGGTTGCGCCAGACGGTCGCGCCCACGCTGCCCGGCCGGTTCGATGCGCCGATGACGGCCACAGTGCGAGGGGTGAGCAGGGCGTCGAGGTTTCGGATGCTCATCGGAATTCCCTGGGTTGGTGAGTGGGGTGGCGGTTCAATCCGCGCCGACCAGCGCGCCGACGTGCGCGACGACGCTGCGCGCAAGGCAGTCGAGGTTGTAGCCACCCTCCAGGCACGAGACCACGCGGCCCTGGCAATGGCGGCGTGCGACCGCCATGACCTGGCGCGTCACCCAGGCGTAGTCCGCCTCGAGCAGGCCGAGGTTGCCCATGTCGTCGTCGCGGTGGCCGTCGAAGCCGGCGGAGATGTAGATCAGCTGCGGGTCGAAGCGCTCCAGCGCCGGCAACCAGCGCGAGGTCACCGCGTCGCGGAAGGCGATGCTGCCCGAGCGCGGCGGCAGGCCGACGTTGACCATGTTGGGGCCGTCCACGTCCTGCGCGAACGGATAGAGGCCTTGCTCGAATGTCGAGCACATCAGTACGCGCGGGTCGTCCTTGAAGATGTCCTGGCTCCCGTTGCCGTGGTGGACGTCGAAGTCGACGAGGGCCACGCGCTCGAGGCAATGGAAGTCCGTGGCGTGCCGGATGCCGACAGCGACGTTGTCGAAGAAGCAGAAGCCCATCGCGGCACCGCGCTCGGCGTGGTGGCCCGGTGGGCGCACGCAGCAGAATGCCGACGGTGCCTCGCCCATGAGCACGAGATCGGTTGCCAGGACGACCGAGCCGGCCGCTCGCAGGGCGGCGATGGCCGTGAACGGGTTCATGTTCGTGTCGGGATCGACGTGGACGTAGCCTTCCAGCGGCGACGCGCACAGCGTTGCCTGCACGTGTGCTGGCGTGTGCGCGCGCGCCAGTTGCGCTTCCGTCGCCAACGGCGCTTCGAGGACGTTCATGTGGTCGAGCAGGCCGCGGAACAGGAGCCGGTCGTGGATGACGGAGAGCCGGGCCGGTGCCTCGGGATGGCCCGCGCCCATCTCGTGCCGCAGGCAATCGTTGTGGGTGATGTAGGCGCAAAGCATCGTTGTCTCCTGTCGGCGGCGTCTCGCGAACGGCGGTCTTCGCATCCGTTCTCGCGGGCCAGGCAACACGACACACGATAGGCGCGAGCCGTGGCGTCGCTCTTGATCCGTGTCAACCGCGCGCCTCGCGCCGAACGCGGCCGCGGCGCCCGGCGGGCATCACCGTGCGGCGGCCTCGATGGCGGACAGGATCTCGGCCGACGCATCGTTGCTCACGGAGATCGACGCCTCTGCATGGCCCAGGCGCGGGATCAGTTGCTCCGGAACATCGGGCCGTCGACCATCTCGAACGGCGCGCCATCGCATCGCGTGCGATCAAACTTGTCCGGAATTCCACATTGTGGTGCGGGCCGGTTCGCCGATACAAATGGCGCACCGGCCGTGTCGGGTTCCGGACATCCAGTCCGTTTTACCTTTTTGACAGTGATTCGCGTCCTGTCGGCACTCGCGATCCCGTGCCAAGGCCGCGGCAAGTCGTCGAACCTGATGCCCAAGATTCTTCAATCGCGACCCTTGCCCGACAGGTGTTGCAGGTGGCGCGCTCGTGCTAAGGCTGATCCAATGGCGCAAACAGAAGCAAGTCAGGGAAGGCTCACGCTCATGGAAACTGAAGCGTTGGCGCTGATGGCCGCGCAATCGCCGGATGCGGTGATATTGCTGACTCCGGTGGGCAGCGTCGTCCACTGGAACAACGGTGCGGATGCCATCTTCGGATTCACCGCCGACGAGGCGCGTGGCCGGCCGTTCAGCGAACTGGTCATTCCGGTGGACCGCATCGACGAGCAGCGGCTGCGGTTCGACGAAGCGATCGCGAACGGGGCAAGTACCTACGAGTCCGTGCGCCGCCGCAAGGACGGCTCGCTCCTGTACGTCGACGTTTCGACGCGCGTCGTGCGCGCCGCATCGGGCGCCTCGTTCGTTCTGTCGGCCGAGAAGGACGTCACGCACATCAAGGTGTTGCGCGATGCCAAGCTCATGGAGGCGCGCTTTCGCGACCTGCTCGAATCGACCCCGGACGGCATCGTGATGGCCAATCCCACCGGGCATATCGTCATCGCCAACAGTCAGGCCGAGCGCCTGTTCGGCTACGACGCAGGCGAACTGCGTGGCCGGTCGGTCGACATGCTGCTGCCGGAGCGATACCGGACAGCGCATGTGGGACATCGCTCCAACTACTTTCTTCAGCCGCGCAAGCGCGCCATGGGCTCCGGGCTCGACCTCGCTGGCTTGCGAAAGGACGGGAGCGAGTTCCCGGTCGAAATCAGCCTGAGCCCGTTGCGCACCGAGGAGAGCGCGTTCGTGATGAGTGCGATTCGCGACATCAGCGAGCGCAAGCGCTTCGAGAAGGCCCTGCAGGAGAAGAATCAGGAGCTCGCGAGCGCCAACCAGGCCAAGGATCGGTTCCTCGCCGGCATGAGCCATGAGTTGCGGACTCCGCTGAACGCGATCATCGGCTTTACGGGTACGCTCCTGATGAAACTGCCCGGGCCGCTGAACGACGAGCAGCAAAAGCAGCTTCGAATCGTGCAATCGAGTGCCCGGCATCTGCTTGCGCTCATCAACGACTTGCTCGACGTCTCCAAGATCGAGGCCGGCAAAGTGGAGTTGAGCTTCGAAGCCGTGGACTGTGGCGCGATGGTCGGTGAGGTGCTTGCCGCGCTGCGGCCACAGGCAAATGAAAAGGGGCTCGACTTGCGGATTCAGGCACCCGATCTTCCGATCATCGTGAGGACGGATCGTCGCGCGCTGAGCCAGATCATCTTCAACCTGGCCGGAAACGCGATCAAGTTCACCGAGTCCGGAGGCGTCGCCCTCACATTGCGCGAGGACGACGTGGACGCCACGCGCTGCATCGAGATCCGCATCGACGATACGGGCGTCGGAATTCCGTTGGCCGACCAGGAGCGATTGTTCGGGGCCTTTGCCCGCGTCAACAGCGGCCGTCCGAATGCGCCCGAAGGCACCGGCCTTGGATTGCATCTGAGCCAAAAGCTCGCCGAGTTGCTGGGCGGCAAGATCAGCTTCCGCAGCGAAAGCGGCAAGGGCAGCAGCTTTTCGCTGATCCTGTCGGAGCGCTAGTTCATGGCCGCCCGCATTCTCGTCATAGAAGACAACTCGGCCAACATGGCGTTGGTCCGATATCTGCTCTCTTTCAGTGGCTACGTCGTGCTGGAGGCTGAGGATGGAATGCAAGGTCTGGAAGCAGCGACGGAGCACCACCCGGACCTGATCATCTGCGACCTGCAGATGCCTCGGCTCGATGGCTACGAAGTGCTTGCTCGATTGCGCGCGAGACCGGCGACGGCGAATTTCGTCATCGTTGCCGTCACGGCCTTCTCGATGCCGAACGATCGCCAGATGGTCCTGACGGCCGGCTTCGACGGCTACCTGTCGAAGCCCATCGAGCCGGAGCGATTCGTCAGCCAGATCGAAGCGTTCTTGCCTGCCGAGCTGCGCGCACTGGATCGCAGTTCGGGCGACTGACCCCAAGGATCGATCCATGGCGATGGTGCTTGTCGTCGACGACCATGCCGAGAATCGCGAGCTGCTCGTCGCGTTGGTGAAGCACGCTGGTCATGAGTCGCGGGAGGCCGCGGACGGCTACCTGGCGCTGGCCGAGGTACGCGCTGCACGGCCCGATCTGGTGATCTGCGACGTCCTGATGCCGACGATGGACGGATATGAGTTCGTTCGGCAGTTGCGTGCCGACCCTGAGCTCGCCCGCACCGAAGTGATCTTCTACACCGCAACCTTCATGGAGCGCGAGGCCCGCAAGCTCGCGGCCGCCTGCGGCGTATCCCAGGTGATGGTCAAGCCGACCGAGCCGGAGGAGATTCTGCGGGTGCTCGAGCAAGCCTTGGGCAGTACCCCGAAGGTCGCGTCCGTGGCTGACGAGACGCAGTTCGATCGAGACCACCTGCGTCTGCTGACCGACAAGCTGGCGTTCAAGGTCAACGAGCTGGAGGCCACCAATCAGCGACTGTCGGCGCTGACCGATTTGAACTTGCAACTGGCCTCCGAGCGTGATCCCCATGAACTGCTCAACAAGGTCTGCCGCGGCGCACGTGACCTGTTTGGAGCGCGCTGCGCGGTGCTCGCCGTTCGCGACAAGAATGGCGGGGAGTCGACCTATGTCAGCAGCTGGGGCCTGGCTTCTGCGGAAGCCGATCGGCTGCGGGAGGTGGCCGTGGATGCCGGTGTCCTCGGCAAGGTCATGGCGGAGGGACGCGCGCGAAAGCTGGTGAACCAGGGAGATGCCGCAATCGACGGGGGGCTTCCAGCTGCGCTTCCACCGCTCCATCACGGCCTGGTGGCGCCCATTGTCTCGCTGCACAAAGCCTATGGCTGGATACTGCTGATCGACAAATTGGGTGCCGAAGAATTCTCTGACGACGACGAGCGGATCCTGGCGATCCACGCCGCGCAGGCAGGCCGGATCTACGAGAACGGCAGCTTGTACAACCAGCTGAAGCGCACTGCTGAACAGCTCGAGGTCGAGGTGAAAGAGCGCAGGCGCGCCGCGGAAGACCTGCTCGTGGCCAACGACAGCCTGGAGCAGCGGGTCGTGCAGCGGACCGCCGAGCTGCGTGACGTCATCGACGGGCTGGAAAGTTTCAACCGCAGTGTGTCGCATGACCTGCGCGGACCACTGGGAGGGATCGCCGGCGCGGCCCGGATGGCACAGGACTTCGTGGCGGCCAACGAGAATGCCCGAGCCGTCAATTTCATGCAGATCATTGCTGACCAGGCTGTCGCCACGGGGCAACTTGTCGATGCTTTGTTGACGCTGGCTCGCGCGAGCGACGCGACCATCGTGCGAGAACGTTTCGACATGACCGAGCTTGCGCGTGAAGTGATCACATTGCTTCAGCAGACTGCGCCGGGCGCGGCAGTGATGATGGTTGTCGATCCGCTGACGGAAGTCGATGCAGATCGAAGACTGGTTCACCAGGTGCTGGTGAACCTGATAGGAAACGCGATGAAGTTCGCTGCGGGCTCGCCCTGGCCGGAAATTCGCGTCGGAATGACCGGAACGACCGTGGAACCCGTCTTCTTCGTGCGCGACAGCGGCGTGGGGTTCGATGCCGAGCAGGCGAAGGGCCTGTTCAGGCCGTTCCATCGGCTGCATGGACGGCGCTTCGAGGGAACGGGCGTCGGCTTGTCAATCGTCAAGCGCATCGTCGACCATCATGGCGGACGCGTTTGGGCCGAGAGCATGCCGGGCCAGGGCGCCACGTTCTTCTTCAGCCTGGGCGCGGCCCCGCTGCCCGCGGTCGGCCGGTGACGAGTCTTCCGCGTGCCGCATGGAGCTCCACCGCGTCCATGCTGCAACCCGATCAGGACGGCAGACGAAGAGGGCGAGTCGCGCGTGACCGCCTGAGGGCGCTCCGCAATGTCGCTGGTGCGGTCGTGCGGCCACCGTGGCCTTCATCGACTGGCGAGGTCGGCACCCCAGGGCGCCGGCTTCGCGACCACCGACCGAAAGCTGACTATTGAAGGATCATGGGCTCGGGTGAGATGCGGCGCTGGACGAAGTCCGCGAGGGCTCGCAGGTCGGGAATCCGGACGTCGCGCCGGCCCTTCTCCACGAATGCGATGACCTTGTCGCGGGCGAGCCGCGACAGCGCGCGGCTCACGGATTCCAGCGTCAGGCCGAGATGGTTGCCGATCTCGGCGCGGGTCATGCGCAGCGTGATCTGGTCGGTGCGCATGCCACGCGTCGCGAGCGACTCGGCGATGAAGCGCAGGAAGTCGGCGACGCGGGCGTCGGCCGGCAGTGTGCAGACTGACATCAGCGATTCGCGTTCGCGGGCGATCTCCAGGCTCATGCCGGCGTGAAGCGTCGTCAGCAGCGCGGGATGGCGGCTGCACGAATTCAGCAGGGCGTCGTATCGGAAAGACCAGACTTCGCCGGTGTCCATGGCGATGCCGTCGCAACCATAGGTGCCGCGGGCTATGCCGTCCAGGCCGAGCCAGTCGCCCCGGAACTTGATGCCGACCACCTGCTCGCGGCCATCGGCCGTGAGCTTCACGACCTTGACCATGCCGGAGTTCAGCACATGGAGGCAGTCGAAGCGCTCGCCTGCGCGATACAGCACGTCGCCGGCCCGGATGATGCGCTTCTGGGGCTGGAGCACGTCGCCGAGCAACGCGAGCGTCTCGCCGATGCGGCGGGCCTGCAGGTTGTCGCCGGCCTGCGGCGCTGCGTGGCGCGCCGCCCTGTCCGTTCCTTGCAGCGGCAGCATGCGGGGGATGGGGGTGAAGGCGTGGCCGGCAGGGTGCTGCTGGAATTCGGTGTTGAGCATGGTGGCTTCCTGGAGGTAGACGGGCTGAACTCGATGAAGTCATGCTAGGGATGGCTCGCCACGGCCGTGACAATGGACGGAATCGTTGAGTAACACTGCGTGAATGGACGGTGTCAGGTGCAGGACGCGAGGATGGGTCTTGACATCGCGCAAGGCAATTGCGGGAGGCCTCCTTAAGCTTGGTCTTCACTCAGGTTTGTTGCCTCCGTCCGTCGTTTCTGTCCCCATGAACTCCACCGTCCTGCCAATCGCTTCCGAATCCGCCGTCCGGCAGCGCCCCGATGCGACCGAAAGTGTCCCTGCGAGCCTTGCACCCGCGCTGCTGCTGCGCAACCGCGACATCGGGATCCTCTGCGACGATCCGCGGCGCTCGGAGGTGATCGACCTGCAGCGTGTCGCGACCGGGATGGGCGCGCGCGTGGCGCTGGTCAGATCCGATCTCGGGCAGGCGGGTGGGCGCGCCGAGTTCGAGCAGATGGCGCGCGTGCTCGCGGGCTTTTACGACGCCGTGCTGTGCTTCGATCTGCCGCCGTCCACCGTGCGGCTGCTGGGCGAGGCTGCCGCCATTCCCGTGGTCTGCGTCGATGGCGGAGAAGCACGCGAACCGGTCGGATCCAGCCCGGCAGCCGAGAGCGCCTCCTGCCTGCTGCTGTCGCGACTGGCCAGTCTCTGCGCCTGACGCAGACGCGTGTCGCGGCGGCCGGCTCCGCCGTGCTCAGTGCGATGCCCGGCACTCGCCTGACATCGATCGGTCGGCTTTGGCCTTGTAACGCAAGGCCACGGCATCCACTTCGGACATCGTCACGTCGCCCGTCGCGAGACGAAACAGCCGCATCGAGTGGTCGACGGATTCCACCCTGCTTTCCAACGGCTTGGCCGCCGCTTGATCTGGATCAAGCGCGGTGCATCAGGATCGATCGGATATCCGCAGGTGCGGCCTGATCCGTGCGAACAGGCGGACGAAGTCCGCTTCCGGCTCCACCCCTGTCAACGGATCGATGGCCGCCGAGAATTCGACATCGAGCTCCTCCCAATCGTGGGCATGGAGCACGTTCTCTGCGAGCGGGAAGACTTCCCGCTCTTCGAGCGACATGTGCACCAGATGGAAGTCGACGTAGCGTTCCAGCGCGGCCTCGAAGGCGGCGCGGCGCGATTCTCCGAGCATTTCGAACGCGATGAGGGCGTGCTCGAGTTCCCGGATCCGGGCCGGGCCGCGTGCATGGTCGTCGTCCAGGCGATCCAGCAGCGGGCGCACGAGCGGGGTGCGTGCGCGCAGCCTGGCAAACAGCAGCTCGGATTCTTTGCGGTGATGGTGGCGCTCCGGGAACTCCGCGATGTAGAAGAGCATCGCTCGCAGAAGCGCGAAGTCCGGTAGTTCAGCCAGCTCTCGCGACCTCGCCATCATCGACGTCCCGGTGCGCAGGAGGGCGACGAGCGCCGCGTGCTCGGACCGCAGGACCCTGATCGTCGAATGCATGCTTGTGCCCGCTGCAAAGCTCCAGCGTCGCACCGATGCGCCAGCCTGTACTTGTTTCAGATCAAGGCAGGTGTGCGTCGCGCGCCCGGACGCGGGCCATGCCCGCGCGTCCGGGCTCAGAACCGCTTGCCGACGCCCACGGACAACAGCCACGGATCGACCTTGAACGTGTCGACCTTCGCGCCGGAGGAAGTGGTATTGCCGGCTCAGCATCGGTGGCAGGTGCTTCAGCGAATCGATGCGCGCACCGCCGGCGGAGAGCGTCTGCTTCTGCGGATAGGTCAGCACGAGTTCGGCGGCAATGCTGGGCGTGAAGAAGCGGGTGATGTCGAACGCTGCCTATCACGATCAGGTCGACCTGGGCGCATTGGTTCGTCCTGCCTGTCCTGCTTTGAGAAACCTCAACGCGGCGCGGCGCGAGCGCCTTACGCTGTGGCCCCGTCGTCCAACACTTCGCTGGCGTCAAACGTTTTTCCGGCAATGGCCCCCGCTTGTCGCACCCGAACGGGCCGGCAGATCCGATGCCGACTCGGTCGGCGCACTGGAAGCCACCGTCGCCTTGCTCAAGGCGAACGCGTTGGCCGGGGGCAGCCAGCCCTTGCTCCGCGGTCGCAACATCGGCATCCTGTGCGAAGAGCCGCAGCGTCCCGAAGTCTTCCTGCTGCAACGTGCTGCCGCCGATCTCGGGGCCCGCGTTTCGCTCGTCCGCTCCGAGTTGAATGAGGAGGACGCACCGCTCGAGGTGGAAAAGACAGGCCGGGTGCTGGGTCAGCTCTACGACGCGCTGATCTGCATCGACGTTTCCGCGCAGCTCGTCGAGGGCCTGCGCCGGTCCGCCGGCATTCCCGCCATTGCCGACCTGGCCGGCGAGTGGATCGCGCTCCGCGCGATGCACCCCGACGTGGAGGACAACGGACGCTACCTCCTGCAGGCTCTCTTGATCGGGATCTGCCGATGAATCCCGCGATGGCTCAATGCCGTGACGCGAGCGCGAGCCGCATGGCGCGTCGCGTCGATTCGAGCATCAGGATCCGCGCCTGCGGGTAGATGAGAGATTCCTCCAGCGCGATGTGGTCGCGGGACAGCGCGCAGAAGACCTCGACGCCGTCGCGCAGCGCGTCGACGTCGACCCAGGACTGGCCCGAAGCCAGCCCCTGGACGAGCGGCGACAGGACTCGCCAGTCGGCACGCAGCCACGCGTGATCCTGCTTCAGGCGCGCGATGGCCTGCTCCGTCTCGGGATCGCCGCAAGAGGCCAGCGCGGGGAACACGTGCGCCTCCTCGTCGATGTGATGCTGTCGAAGTTCCTCGCCGAAGTAGCGGTTGACGGTGCGCGCCATCTCGCGTGCACGCGGGTCGATGCCCACCTGTTCGATGCGCGCGACCAGCGTTGCCAGTTCGCTGAGCATTCGAAGCGTTTCGCGGTGGCAGTTCTCGAGCGGCTCGAAGGTATCGAGGCCGTTCTCGACGTCCGGGAGCTTGGGCGTGGCTTTCATGATTGCGTTCCTCGGGTAGGCTCATGCCGTAGTGGGGTGCCCACCGAAATCGGTCCAGCGGCGAGACGCGAAGTCGTAGAGCTTGCAGCGCCGTGCCGTGTCCACGTACCAGCGCCACGAGAACGGCTGGACGACGATGTGGCCGTCGAGCTCGCGTTCGAGCAGCGCCTGCGCCTCGGGCAGGCGGTAGAGCGGCACGCTCATGTCGACGTGGTGCGCGGTGTGCTCCATGATGTTGTGGAGGAAGCCACCCATGGCGGAGCGGAACGTCAGGTGCACGGTCGTCGAGACGAAGGGCTGGGCGGCGGCCCAGGTCTTCTTGTCCTCGTACCAGGCGACGCCCGGATGCGTGTGATGGACGTACACGACGAAGCCGATCAGGGCGTTCCAGACCAGGAAGGGCACGAGGAATCCAATCAACTCCAGCCAGAGCGCCGATTGACCGGTGGCGGCCGCAGCAAGGTACAGGCCGGCGACCCAGGCGGTCGCGAAGACGCTGACCAGCAGGCTGTCGCCGATGAACACGGCGCGCCGGGTCGGCATGTAGGAGCGGCTCGGGAACAGCAGGCGAGCCCACCAGATCTCGACCAGGTAGTACAGCCACGGCGCCCAGCCGCTGCGGTAGATGCGCTCGAGCATCTGGCGCGCTCGCGGCAGCGTCCGGAACTCGTCGAGCGACCTGGGTTGCCACACGAAATCGAAGCCGCGCAGGTTCGTGTAGCCATGGTGGACGACGTTGTGGCCGACTTCCCACAGGCTGTAGGGCGTCAGCGATGGCAGGAAGACCAGGCGGCCGATCCACCGGTTGAGTCCGCGATGGCGCGTCAGGCTCTGGTGGCAGGCGTCGTGGCCCAGGATGAACAACCGGCCAATGACCATGCCGCAGGCCGCGCCGCAAAGGAATTTCAGCGCCGGATTGCGCAGCAGGACGGCCGCGGCGAGCAGGGCAGCGAACAGGACGAGATCGAACATCACCAGCGCCAGCGCGCGCGTGGTGCTGGGGCCGGCCAGTGGCGCAAGCCAGGAGCGGATCTGTCTTCGGTGCGGGATGGTACCCAGGGCGCGGGGAGGGGGCGGTGGATTGCGGGTCATTGGGCTTCGTGCGTCGAGAGGAGTTCTGACTGGCCGATTTCACGTCGCGACGGCACGCCGCGCGTTGCGCTGAGTCAACGAACCTTGGAACTTCCGCCTGGCGCTGGCACCTGCGGGCTGCTGGAGAGCCTCGGCTTCGACGAGGGATCGATCGCGCGGCAAGGCCGCTACGTCATCGAGCGTGCCTTCGTCGAGCGTTGAGCCGCCGGCGTCCTTCAAGTCGCGCAGAACGCGCCGAGGCGTTCGCGCAGGCCGCTCGCCATCGCCCAGCTCGAGCTCGCGACCAGCGCCAATCCGGCCATGCGGTAGCCGATCTTGGACAGCCGGTCCGCGCCGATGCGCCCGCCTTCGAGGGCCCGGAGCCGCCGCCACAGCCACGGTGCGGCGCCGAGCGCTGGCAACGAGCAGAGCGCGAAGCCGCCCATGACAAGTGCGCCGCCCGCTGGCCCGTCCGCCAGCGCGGCCAGCAGCAATGCGCCCTGCAGCGCACCGCAGGGCCACGCCACCCAGGCGAGCCCCACGCACCCGGCGCGCAGGGCATGTCCGCGCCGCCGCACGAAACGGATGGGAACGGCACCGTCGCGCAGGAGTCGCGACGGCATCCTGCCCGAGAACAGCCACCACAGTCCCAGCAACAGGAACGCGAGGTGCAGCATGAGCCACAACGGCTGCAGGACCGGCGCGGTGCGCGACCAGGTGCCAAGCACCGACACCGCGCCGGCGGCGACGGCGCCGGCGCCCATGTAGCCGGCGACGCGCGCCAAGTGGAACGCCGCCGATGCGGAGCGCCGCCCGCCGGTGATGGCGGCGCAAGGCGTGCCGCACATCAAGGCGCAGTGCGGCGACGCCGTCACGCCCATCGCCATGCCGGCCAGGCCCAGCGCCGCGTGCATCACACGATCCGCGAGAAGCGCTCGCGGGGCGCGCTGTCCTTCAGGTACCGGTCGAAGACCAGCGCCACGGCGCGTACGACGTACCAGCCGCTCGTCGTGACCTGGATGGCATCGTCCTCGAGGACGACGAGTCCGTCGTCGCGCATCGGCGCGAGAAGCGCGATCTCGTCGGCGAAGTCCTCGGCCATCCGGATGCCGTGCCTCTTCTCCATCTCGGAGAACTCGACCCGACCGTGGCACATCAAGGCCATGATGATGTCGCGCCGGACGCGGTCGTCCGTCGTCATGGTCAGGCCGCGCGCCACGGGCAGGGCTCCGGCTTCGAGCGCCGCGTAGTATTCAGGCAGCGTCTTGGCGTTCTGGTAGTAGCTGTCGCAGACGCGGCCGATCGCGGAGACGCCCAGGCCGATCAGGTCGCAATCCGGATGCGTGCTGTAGCCCTGGAAGTTGCGATGCAGTCGCCCCTGGTGCCTGGCGACGGCGAGCGGATCGTCGGGAAGCGCGAAGTGATCCATGCCGATGTAGACGTAGCCGTGGCCCTGGAACAGGTCCATTGCGGCAGCGAGCATCTGCACCCTGGCCGCCGGCGCCGGCAGCTGCGCGGCGTCGATCCGGCGTTGCGGCTTGAAGCGCGCCGGCAGGTGCGCGTAGGCATACAGCGCGATCCGGTCGGGCCGCAGTTCGGAGACCTGCTCCAGCGTGCGTGCGAAGCTCTCCGGTGTCTGGCACGGCAGTCCGTAAATCAGGTCGGCGTTGATCGACGAGAAGCCAAGCACGCGCGCCTCCCGCATCAGGTCGCGCACGCTCTCGAACGACTGGACGCGGTGGACCGCCTGCTGCACATGGGGATCGAAATCCTGCACGCCGAAGCTGATGCGGTTGAATCCCTGCGCGCGCAGGTGCGCCAGGCGTGCGGCCGTGACCGTTCGGGGGTCGACCTCGATGGACACCTCCGCATCGGGCAGCAGGAAGAAGGATCGGCGCAACCGGCACATCAGGTCGGTGATCTCCGCGTCCGACAGGAAGGTCGGAGATCCACCACCGAGATGGAGCTGCGCGACCGAACGCTGCGCTCCGATCGATTCCACCACGAGATCGACCTCTCGCCCGAGGGCGTCGAGGTAGGGTGCCGCGCGTTCATGGTGCTTGGTGATGACCTTGTTGCAGGCGCAGTAGTAGCACACCGATTCGCAGAACGGCACGTGGACGTAGACCGACAGCGGCCCGGCCGCGCCGGTCTCGTCGATTCGGCGGCGCTGGTCCAGGGCGCGGGCCAGCGCGTCCTTGTCGAAATGCTCCGAGAAGCGGTCCGCCGTCGGATAGGAGGTGTAGCGCGGTCCGGGCTTGTCCATCCGCTGCAGCAGGATCTGCGACGGGAGGGCGCGCGACTGCGCGCCGCACTGGGCAGGTTGATTCGTCATGGCCGCCAATGGTGCGCGGGGCCGCTTCCGGTCGGCTTGCGCCAGATCAATCGGTGGACGCCGCGTGCTCCTGTGCATCGGGGTCGATCCACAGCAAGGTGGTGAGGGCGCCGGAGGTCGAGATCACGGCCCAGAACGCGAGGAAGGCCAGCGTGTAGACCGCCTGCGGCGACGCCTCGATCGGGAGCTGGCCGAGCCAGCGCAGTTCCGTCGGGTCGACCACGGAGAAGACCAGGCCTTCGAGCACGCCCGCCATCGCGAACGAGGGCCACAAGATCGTCATCACACGGGTGCTCATGCGCGTCCCCTGCTCAAATGACAGTGGGCGTCAATGCCGCGGCGTCGCGGCGTGGTTGCGTGCCAGCTCGGCGGGCACTTTGGCCTGCTCCTCCCGCGAGAGCGACTCCTCGGCCGCCTGCTTCGCGGCGCTCGTATATTCGGGCACCACCTTGTCGGCGCCGCGGATCGCGATGTAGCCGGACGCGGAGGCGGCGACGACCGCGGACATGGGCAGTCCGAAGACGAGCCATACGAATCCGTGGCGCCACCAGGGCTGGGGAGCGTCGGGGGCCGCGGTGCGCTGGCGTGCGAGCGATGTCATGGGGTTTCCTTGCTCAACGAGGGACGACGAAGGTGGACTTCTCGGACAGCGGATCGGCGTGGCCGGCGTCGGCGCTGCGCATGATCCGGAAACGCAGCGGATGTGCACCTGGCCCGAGGGCTTGCGCCTCGTCCGGCGGCACCTGGACGCGAACCGGCAGCCAGATCGATTCGGTTGGATCGACGTCGATGTCTGGCGACGAGGCGATCGCTGCGCCCGGAATGCCTTCGACGCTCACGTGGAAATGCTGCCGCGACTCGCTGGCGCTCATCAGCTGGAGCCGATAGACGTTCTCGATGCGGCCGCCCTCGACTTCGCGCGCCAGGGCGCCGCGGTCGCGGATGACGTCGACGCGGTACGGCCGGCGCAGCGCCAGGCTGGTCGCGAGTCCCGCGACGATCGCGAGCAGTACGGTGCCGTAGACGAGGATGCGCGGGCGCAGCACCCGCCGGATCATCGCCTTGCGGCCCCAGCTGTTCTCGAGTCCGTTCTCGGTGGCGAACCGGATCAGCCCGCGCGGGTATTCGAGCTTGTCCATCACGCCGTTGCAGGCGTCCACGCAGGCCGCGCAACCGATGCACTCGTACTGGAGTCCCTTGCGGATGTCGATGCCCGTCGGGCAGACCTGGACGCACAGCGTGCAGTCGATGCATTCGCCCTTGCTGATCGCCGCAAGCCCGGCGTGGCCGACGGAGCGCGGGCGGGCGCCGCGAGGCTCGCCGCGCTTCGTGTCGTAGCTCACGATCATCGTGTCGCGGTCGAACATCGCGCTCTGGAAGCGCGCATACGGGCACATGTACTTGCAGACCTGCTCGCGCATGTAGCCGGCCGCGCCATAGGTCGCGAAGCCGTAGAACACGATCCAGAACCACTCCCAGGGGCCGAACGACAGTCGTAGCGTCTCCGATACGAGCGTGAGGATCGGCGTGAAGTAGCCGACGAACGTGAACCCGGTCCACAGGCCGATCGCGATCCATGCGGCCTGCTTGCCGCCCTTGCGCCAGAGCTTGTCGGCGCTCAACGGGGCGGCATCCAGCCGCAGCCGTGCCGTCCGATCGCCCTCGAAGCGGCGTTCGATCCACAGGAAGATCTCCGTGTAGACCGTCTGCGGGCACGCGAAGCCGCACCACAGGCGGCCAGCGACCGCGGTGAACAGGAACAGGCTGTACGCGCTGACGACCAGCAGCCCCGTCAGGTAGATGAAGTCCTGCGGGTAGAGCACCAGGTCGAAGATGTAGAACCGGCGCGCGCCGAGGTCGAACAGCACAGCCTGGCGCCCGTTCCACGGCAGCCAGGGCAGGCCGTAGAACAGTGCCTGCGTTAAGACGACGAGCACCCAGCGCCAGGAGGAGAACCAGCCCTTGACCGACCGCGGATGGATCTTCTTCTCGGCCCGGTACATCGATGTGCCGGCGGGGACGATCGGGATGACCGGGCGTCGGCCGAAGGAGCCACTGGGAATCGGGGCCGGGGTCATGATCGATCGCGAGCATCAATGCGAAGACGCATCCGCGACCCCGTCCTGGTGCGACAGGCTCCACACGAACGCGCCGACGACGTGGATCTGCTCTCGCGTCAGCCGATGCTCCTGTGCGGGCATGACGTTCGTCTTGCCGTTGTTGATCATCGCCATGATCGCGTCCTTGCCGCGGCCATGCAGCCAGATGTCGTCGGTCAGGTTGGCCGAGCCGATTGCCTGGTTGCCCTTGCCGTCCGTCCCGTGGCACGCCGCGCAGGCCACGAACTTGGGCGCGCCCCGCGCCGCCGCGGCGACATCGTGCGGGCTGTTGGACAGGCTCAGCACGTAGTTCGCGACGTCGGAGACGTCAGCCGGGCCACCGACCGCAGCGGCCATCGGCGGCATCATGCCGACGCGCCCGTGCGTGATCGTCTCCAGGATGGCCTCCTGGGTTCCACCATGGAGCCAGTCGTTGTCGGTGAGGTTCGGGAAGCCCTTGCTGCCGCGGGCGTCCGAACCGTGGCAGGCCGCGCAGTTGTTGATGAAGAGTCGCTCGCCGATCGCCATCGCGGGCCTGTCCTTCGCAAGCTCGGGGAACGGCATCGCCGCGTACTTGGCGTAGACAACGGAAAGCGCGGCATCCGTCTTCTTCTGTTCCTGCTGCAGGGCGGCGGTGCTCGACCACCCCAGCAGGCCCTTCGCGCTGCCGAGGCCCGGATAGAGCAGCAGGTAGCCGGTGCCGAAGACGATGGTGATGATGAACAGGATCATCCACCAGCGCGGCATCGGGTTGTTGAGCTCGCGCAGGTCGTCGTCCCAGACGTGGCCGGTCGTCTCGGCCTTCGATCCCGACTTGCCGCGCGCGGTGACTACCAACAGCGCGAGGCAGGCTGCCAGGCTGATGATGGTGGCGAGCGCGATGTAGACGGACCAGCCGGCTGAAAGGAAGTCACTCATCGTCGGCTCCCGTTTCGAGGAAGGGCAGTTGCTGGGCTTCGTCGAACGCGGGGCGGTTGCGCGGCGACAGTGCCCAGACCACGATGCCGGCGAACAGGAGGAAGGACAGCATGGTGATCGCCATCCTCAGGTCATTGACGTCCATGGCGGATCCTTACTTGACGGCGGTGCCGAGCACCTGCAGGTAGGCGATGAGCGCGTCGAGGTCGGACTTGCCGGCCACGTCGTCGGCGGCATGCGCGATCTCGTCGTCGGTGTACGGGACACCGACGCGCCGCAGCGCGCGCATCCTCGGGGCCATCTGCGCCGGATCGACGTTCCCGTCGGCGAGCCACGAGTAGGCCGGCATGTTGGACTCGGGAACCAGGTCGCGCGGGTTGTTCAGGTGGATGCGGTGCCAGTCGTCGCTGTACTTGCCGCCGACGCGCGCCAGGTCGGGCCCGGTGCGCTTGCTGCCCCACTGGAACGGGTGGTCGTAGACCGATTCGCCGGCCATGGAATAGTGGCCGTAGCGCAGGGTCTCGGCCTGCAGCGGGCGGATCATCTGCGAGTGGCAGCCGTAGCAGCCTTCGCGCAGGTAGACGTCGCGCCCGGCGAGTTGCAGCGGCGTGTAGGGCTTCAGGCCCTCGACCGGTTGCGTGGTCGACTTCTGGAAGAACAGCGGCACGATCTCGACCAGGCCGCCGACGGCGACGACCAGCAGGATCAGCACGATCATCAGGAAGTTGTTGGTCTCGATCTTCGCGTGCGAGAAGCCCGCGGGCTGGGTGGCGTTGTCGTTGGACATGGCGATCCTTGTTGATCAGGCGTAGGCCGCAGCCAGCGGGATGCGAACCGGCGCGTAGCGGCCGTTGGTGGCCGTCTTGAAGACGTTCCATGCCATCACCAGCATGCCGCTCAGGTACAGCAGGCCGCCGCACAGGCGCACGACGTAGAACGGGAACGTGGCCTTGACCGTCTCGACGAAGCTGTAGGTCAGCGTGCCGTCGGTGTTCACCGCGCGCCACATCAGGCCTTCCATGACGCCCGCGATCCACATCGAGGCGATGTACAGCACGATGCCGATGGTCGAGATCCAGAAGTGCAGCGAGATCGCCTTGACGCTGTACATCTGCGTCTGGCCGAACATCCGCGGAATCAGGTAGTACAGCGAACCCATCGTGATGAGGCCGACCCAGCCGAGTGCGCCGGAGTGCACGTGGGCGATACCCCAGTCCGTGTAGTGCGACAGCGAGTTGACCGTCTTGATGGCCATCATCGGTCCCTCGAACGTCGACATGCCGTAGAACGACAGGCTCACGATCAGGAACTTCAGGATCGGGTCGTCACGCAGCTTGTGCCACGCACCCGACAGCGTCATCATCCCGTTGATCATGCCGCCCCAACTGGGCGCGAGCAGCACCAGCGAGAACACCATGCCCAGGCTCTGCACCCAGTCGGGCAGGGCGGTGTAGTGCAGATGGTGCGGGCCCGCCCACATGTACGTGAAGATCAGCGCCCAGAAGTGGACGATCGACAGCCGGTAGCTGTAGACCGGCCGCTCGGCCTGTTTCGGGATGAAGTAGTACATCATCCCGAGGAAGCCGGCCGTCAGGAAGAAGCCGACGGCGTTGTGGCCGTACCACCACTGCACCATGGCGTCCTGCGCGCCCGAATAGACGGAGTAGCTCTTCCACAGGCTGGCCGGGATCGAGGCGGCGTTGACCACGTGCAGCAGCGCCACCGCGATGATGAACGCGCCGTAGAACCAGTTGGCCACGTAGATGTGGCGCACCTTGCGGATGCCGATGGTGCCGAAGAACACGATGGCGTAGATCACCCAGACGACCGTGAGCAGCAACGCGATCGGCCATTCGAGTTCGGCGTATTCCTTGCCGCGCGTGATGCCCAGCGGCAGCGTGATGGCCGCCAGGACGATCACGGCCTGGTAGCCCCAGAAGTGCAGCAGGGACAGCGTGCGCGAGAACAGCCGCACCTGGCATGTGCGCTGCACCACGTAATAGCTCGTGGCCATCAGCGCGCAGCCGCCGAACGCGAAGATCACCGCGTTCGTGTGCAGCGGCCGGATGCGGCCGTAGCTGAGCCAGGGAATGCCGAAGTTGATGTCGGGCCATGCGAGTTCGGCGGCGATGAACACCCCGACCAGCATGCCCACGACGCCCCAGACGATCGCGGCGATCGCGAAGAGGCGAACCGCGGAGTCGTCGTATACCGAAGCCGTTCGGACCGGTGGCGTCACGGAAGTCTGGACCATTGGAAACCCCTTCAAGACCCCACGGGCTATGGGGCTCTGGCGGATTCTTCCGTGGTCGGGGCGGGTGGCCCTTGATCCGCATCAAGACCGGGCGCACCGTCCGAGAGAATCCGCGCGCCTTCGCGTTCGAGGTCGTCGAACTGGCCGCCGAACAAGGCCCAGCCGAACACCGCGACGAGGCCGAGCACGACGATGGCCGAGAACGGGATCAAGAGGTAGAGGCTGTCCATGCTCAGCGCGCCAACCGCATCGAGTTGGTGACGACGAACAGCGAACTGCAGGCCATGCCAAGGCCGGCGGCCCAGGGCGGCAGGTGCCCGGAGAGCGCCAGCGGAATGCAGCACGCGTTGTAGGCGGCAGCCCACCAGAGGTTCTGGCGCACCACACGAAGGGCGCTTCGAGCACGCAGCCGTGCTCGCACGAAGTCGCCGAGCTTGTTGGAGATCAGCACCCCGTCGGCCTGCGTGCGCGCCACCAGCGCGCCTTCGCCCATGGCGATCGAGACGTCGGCCTGCGCCAATACGGGAGCGTCGTTGACGCCGTCGCCGATCATCGCGACGCGCTCGCCGCGCCGCTGCACCGCCCGGACTTCGGCGAGCTTTCCTTCCGGGGTCAGCTGTCCGAGCACGGAATCCAGGCCGAGTTGCCCGCCGAGGCGGCGTGCGCGCTCGCTGTCATCGCCGGACAGGAGGTGGATCGCCACGCCATCCGCATGCAGGTTGTCGACGGCTTCGCGTGCGTCGCTGCGAATGCGCTCGTCGAAGTCGAAGGCCGCGACGGCCGTCCCGTCGAGCGACAGGCAGACCTTGGCGGTGCCGGGGAGCGCCACGGGTGAACCGCTGACCCAGCGGGGTGCGCCCAGTTTCCACCGATGCCCCTTGGCGTCCATACCCGAGATGCCCATGCCCGGAACTTCCATGAGCTCGCTCCACACCGAGCCATCGCCCGGGAACGCCTCGTGGAGGGCGCGCGACAGCGGGTGCGTCGACCACGCTGCCAGCGACGAAGCGGTGCCCGCCAGTTCGTGGACATGCGCAGTGTCCTGTCCGGACAGGTCGCGCACGCTGGTGCAGTGAACCTTGCCGTCCGTCAACGTGCCTGTCTTGTCGACGAACAGGGTTCGCACGCGGGCCAGGCCCGAGATGGCATCGAGATTGCGCAGCAGGAGTCCCTCGCGTCCCATGGCGGACGTGGCGGCCAGCAGCGCGGAAGGCACCGCGAGCGAGAGCGCGCAGGGGCAGGTCACGACGAGCACCGAGACCACCACCCAGACGACGCGCCCGGGCTCGATCACGCTCCACGCGGCGCCGGCCGCCGCGGCGAGCAGCAGAACCGCCCAGAGGAACGGGCCGGCCCAGCGATCGGCCGTGGCGGTCATCGCTGGACGCTGCGAGCGCGCGGCGCGCATCAGTGCGGCGATAGCCTCGGCACGAGTGTCGGTGCCGACGCGTTCGACGCGCACCGTCACCGGGCCGCCCACGTTCAGGCTGCCCGCGATGACGGGATCGTCTTCGTGCTTCGGTACCGGCCGGGACTCGCCGGTCAAGAGGGACTCGTCCGTCTGCGTCCAACCGTGCACGATGGCGCCGTCGACGACGAAGGCCTCCCCGTATGGGACGCGGACGAAGTCGCCGATCATGAGCGAGTCCACATCCACGGCCATCGTGCTTCCATCGGCGGCCTCGCGCACGACCGAGCGCGGCAGGCGCGTCGAGACCTCTTCGAGCGACTCTTCGGCGCGATGGCGGGCGCGTGTCTCGAGGTACCGGCCGGCCAGCAGGAAGGAGATGAACATCGTCATCGAGTCGAAAAAGACGTCGCGTCCGAACAAGCCATCCGGCGCGAAGGCCGCTCCGGTGCTCGTGACGAAGGCCACGGCGATGCCCAGCGACACCGGGAGGTCCATGCCGATGCGCCCCTGCCGCATCGCCCGCCACGCGCCGCTGAAGAACGGAAAGGCCGCGAAGCACAGCACCGGCAGCGACAGGAGCCAACTGCCCCAGTCCAGGAGCCTCTTGTACTCGGACGCCAGCTCGCCAGGTGCGCTGAAGTACGCCGGCGCGGCGAGCATCATGATCTGCATCGCGCAGAAGGACGCCACGAACAGCCGCCACAACGCGAGGCGGGATTCCTGCGCGCGTACCGCGCGCGCCTCGGCGGCGGTGTCCGGCGTCGCCTCGTAGCCGGCGTCGCGAATCGTCTTGAGCAACGCCGAGGCGTCGGTGACGGCGGGATCCCAGCGCACCGAGGCGCACTGGGCCGCGGCGCTGACGCGCGCGTCGACCACGCCGAGCTGGCGGCGCAGGGTGCCTTCGACGATGTCGGCGCAGGCCGCGCAATGCATGCCGCCGATGCGTAGCGAACACTGGGCGACGTCGGTCATCTCCGGAGCGCGCGAGGCGAAGCTGGAAGGATTGTCATCGCCGCGCGGCCGATGGCCGCCCTCAGCGGGCCTCGTCGGAAACCAGCCGGCGCAAGGCCGCGGGATCGACGATGCGAACTTCGCGCTGGCGCACGCCGAGCACGCCGTCCTCGTGGAGCTTCGAGAACGCGCGGCTGACGGTCTCGAGCTTGAGCCCGAGATAGGCTCCGATCTCCGCGCGCGTCATGCGCAGGACGAACGCCGACGGGGAGAAGCCGCGTGCCTCCAGCCGGCTGGCGAGATTCAGGAGGAAGGCAGCGACGCGCTCCTCCGCCGTCATGCTGCTGAGCAGCAGCATCACGCCGTGGTCGCGCACGATCTCGCGACTCATGACGCGGTGGAATTCGCGCTGCAGCCCGGCGAATTCCTGAGCGAGTTCCTCGAGCCTGCCGAACGGGATGACGCAGACCTGCGAGTCCTCGAGCGCGACGGCGTCGCAGCTGTGCGTGGAGTCGCCAATGCCGTCCAGGCCGAGCAACTCGCCCGTCATCTGGAAGCCGGTCACCTGGTCGCGGCCGTCCTCGCTCGACACGGTGGTCTTGAAGAAGCCGCTTCGCACGGCGTAGATCGACGCGAACGACTCGCCGCGTCGGAACAGGGTCTCGCCGCGATGCACCTTGCGCCGGGTCGTCACCAGCGTGTCGAGTCGCTCGAGGTCGTCGGGTGAGAGTCCGACGGGCAGGCAGAGTCCCCGCAGGTTGCAGTTCGAACAGGCGGTCGCATGCGAGGCGCGCTCGACGTGGCACCGCACGGGCTCGGGAACGATGGCTTTGACAGAGGTCATGGGTCGTGATTGTTCGACGACCGAAGCGGCGGGTGCTTGCGCCAGATCAAGGCACAGGCCTGGCGGTCGTTCGCACTCCCGTCGCTGGAGCCAGTTGCAGAAGTGCCCGGTGAGTCGATGGCCGACAGCGGGATCACGCTCGATGCGGCGTTGCGCCGCACCGACGAACAAGTGCCTGCCGCCGCTCGGACGGTGGCAGTTCGCCCGGGCTCTGCCGCGCGCCCGGGGGTGGACGAAACTCGGCTTCGATCAGGCCTTCTTCGTGTAGGCGCTGCACCAGCCGTTTGCCGAGACCTTCTTGCCGGCGAAGATCGCGCATGCACCCGTGGCGTCGCCCGCTTTGCCCTGGTAGAGCTGGCAGCCGCCGCAGCTTTGTCCTGCCGCGTACTTCGGAAACTTGGCCTTGTCGACCTTGCTGGCGTCGGCCGCGTAGCCGAGCGCGGCGGCCTGCGGATCCTTCGGATCGACGGCGGCGGGGTCGGCCGCCAGCGCGCTCTTGGCGCAAAGGGCGAGCGCGCCTGCGAGTGGCAGGATCTGGATGAACGAACGGCGAGAGGTCATGGAGGCCTTCTTGGGAGATGGATGGCGAATGTCGTGAAGGATAGTCATTGGCGATGCGATCGTCTTGATCTGGATCATGTCGTTCGCGATGGATGCTCTTTCCGGAGCGTGCGGGAAGCCCTGTGCGATCGTGACGCCGGGGTGGGCGATGACAGCGCGCGACGGGCCTGCCCGCCGCGAGATAGCGACCCTCGGCCAGGTCGTTGTGCAGGTACAGGTCGCGCAGGTACTCGTGGTGCTGGCGTGCGGGCATGCGCGTCGCGTCTGCTTTCCACGCGAGGGAATCGGGCCAGAGTCGCGCGCGGTTGGCGGCGCGTCCGGCGCAGGCGGCTTGTCGCCCTGCACCTGCGCACGAGCGGCGCTGGTCGCAGTGGTCATGGAGTGGGTGATGTCGCCGCGCTGGTTAACGGGTCCATTGTTGCCATGGCAGCCGCGCGACTCTTGCGGTGCGTGAAGTTCCGGGCTCCTCGCGACGGCCCGTCGGCCGCTTGACCTCGATCAATGGGGCAGGCGCGCACGCGAACAGACTATGCGCTGCCGCTGCCGATCCGCAGCGTGAGGAGTCGAGACATGTTCGAGAGAATCCTGGTGCCGATCGATGGCAGCGCCACGTCGAAGAGGGGCATCCGCGAGGCCATCGCGGTCGCGAAGCTGACCAATGCCCGCATCAAGCTGATGCACGTGTTCGAGCGGCCGCTGCTGGGGATCGGCTCGGAGGCGGCTCTGCTGGGTGGCGACGACATCTACAACGTCGCGCGCGACGCCGGGCAGGAACTGCTGTCGGATGCGGCGGCAAGCGTGAAGGCCGCGGGCATCCCGGTCGATGAACAACTGCTGGAGCACAACGGGAAGCGTCTCTGCGAACAGGTGGCGGACACCGCGAACGAATGGCAGGCCTCGCTGATCGTGCTGGGCAGCCACGGACGCCGCGGGCTGCGGCGGATGCTCCTGGGCAGCGATGCAGAGCAGATCCTGCGCACGGCGCCGGTGCCCGTGCTGCTGGTGCGGGAAAGCGGGGCGGAGGCCGGCTGACCGCTCGGCCCGGGACCTCGCGCTGCGCCCGGTCGGGCCGCCGAGCGCCTGGAGGCCGGCGAGACGCTTCACCCGGCTCGCAAGTCCCGCCCTGAAATCCGGATGGACGATGGCGATCAGTTCAGCGAGACCTTGGCCATGTCCCACCCCGCGCGATGCAACGTCTCGACGATGGCCTGGGCCGCCTCGTGAGTCTCACAGACGGCAATCACGGGATCGGAGATGTCGCGCTTCAAGGGCGTTTGCGAGTCGGAGAGGTTGACGGCCATGGCCTGGACGGTGTGAGCTCAGCTGGGGGACGATGGATGGTGCAGGAGCGCGGGCATCGGGCGCGGCGCGGCGATCAGTCGTGCAGGTCGACCGACTCCATGTATTCGGGCACGGTGCAAGGCCACCCCTGTTGCTCCGAAATGGCCTGCCGAAGCGAATCCGCGGCCTCGGGTTCGCCGTGTGTCACGTAGACGTGCTTCGGCGGCGTCGGCAGCGCGGCAAGCCATGCGAGCAGTTCGTCGCGGTCGGCATGCGCGGACAGGCCCTCGATGTTCACGACTTCGGTGCGCACAGGTATCCATTGCCCGTGGACACGGATCTGGCTGGCGCCCGCGACCATCGCGGCGCCCCGCGTGCCCATCGCCTGGTAGCCGGCGAACACGATGGCGTTGCGTGGGTCGGGGGCGTAGGCCGCCAGGTGGTGCACCACGCGCCCGCCCATGGCCATGCCGCTCGCCGAGATGATGATGGCGGGGTAGTGGAGATCGTTGAGCGACCTCGACTCGGTCTCCGTGTTGACGAAGCGTACGCCGCGGCACATCGCCGCGCAGGCACTGGCATCGAGGCGATGCAGCTCGGGATGCTGCGTGAACAGGGTCGTGACGTCCTCCGCCATCGGGCTGTTCAGGAAGACGGGCAGGTCCGGGATGCGCCCGGCGTCCTTGAGCAGCCGGATCGCGTACAGCAGTTCCTGGGCGCGGCCGACAGCGAAGGCCGGGACCACGACCATCCCGCCGCGCGCTGCCGTCCGGCTGATGACGCCCGCCAGGGCGGACAGCACATCGACGCCGGCATGCAGCCTGTTCCCGTACGTGGATTCGATGAGCACGATGTCCGCCGGCTCCGATGGCTTGGGTGCTCGCATCAACAGGTCGTCGCTGCGACCCAGGTCGCCCGAGAACAGGATGCTGCCGGCCTCCGTTCGCACCAGCGCGCTCGCGGCGCCCAGGATGTGGCCGGCCGGATTGAAGTGGACATGCAGCCCCGGTACCGGCGCGAACGAGATGCCGAATTCATGCGATTCGAAATGCTCCAGCGCGCGCCGCGCGTCGGCCTCGGTGTACAGCGGCAGCGCGGGGGTGTGCTTGCTGAAGCCATGTCGGTTGGCGAACCGGGCGTCCTCTTCCTGGAGGTGTCCGGAGTCGGGAAGGAGCAACGTGCACAGCGAGGTCGTCGCAGGCGTCGCATGCACGCGACCGCGGAAGCCCTGCTCGATGAGCCGCGGCACATAGCCACTGTGGTCGATGTGCGCGTGGGTGAGCACGACCGCATCGATCGATGCCGGATCGACGGGCAACGGCGCCCAGTTGCGCAGTCGCAGGTTCTTCAAGCCCTGGAACAGGCCGCAGTCGATCAACACACGGCGATCGCCATGTTCGACCAGGTACTTCGATCCGGTCACGGTGCCGGTGGCGCCGAGAAAGGTCAGTTTCATCTCGATGACTCCGTCGAATGCGAGCTGGGAGGATGTCGATCGCTCGCATGCCGGACCCTAGGCCCACCGTCGCGGATCCGTTTGACAAGGATCAAGCGTCCGGCCTCGACTGCGGCGCGTGGCGACGATCTCGAGCGCTGCGCTCGATCGGCCGCCATCTTTGCGGCACTCCGCAAGAGTTCGGTGCTGCTCGATTGCGGCGAGCAGTTGCACGCGCCGGAAGCGCAGGATTCAAGGTTTCGCCGGCGCCTGTGCCGGCGCTGCCGCGGCCGGCTTCGGGAGGGCCAGGATCCACGCGATCAGGCCGCGCGCATCCGTCTCCGTGATGGCGACCGCGTTGGGCGGCATCGCGAGGCCGCTGATCTTTCCTTTCCAATGGCTGGCATAGGGACTCGAGCCAGCCATGACGGTACGCGAGAGTTGCTCCGCTGCACCCGGGACGTGGTCGTAGCGTGCCGCGACTTCCGACCACGCTGGCCCGATGGGCAGCGGCTCGTCGGGCTTGCGCGACGTCGGCTCGATGTGGTGGCACGTCAGGCATCCGCTCCTGCTCGCGAGCTTGAGCATGGCCGGATCGGCCGGGTCTGACGCGGCCTGGGTCGCGGCCGTGAAGAGCGTGAGCGCGGCGGCCAGCCAGGAAGTCCGGAGCATGGGGTTACCTCATCGAGTTGCGGATGTCGCAGGCTAGGCGGCGACGAGATGTTCGGATTGACGCGCGTCAATGACCTGACGGCTTTTGCCTCAATGCAGCAATGTGCCGGGCCGGTGGAACATCGGGACGTCCCATGTTGGTACACCGGGCGCGAGCAGGGGCAGGGGGACATCGAAGGCGAGCCTCGGAACCGCTATCCTCGAGGCGGACGGACGACGCGTTTCCCCGGGCGAAGTTCTTTTTCGGTCAAGACGTACTCGCTGTCGTCCATCACGCGTTGCACGGCCATCGGCGAGGGAATTTCTCACCACCGACTTGCGCATCCCTGGACGAGAGGTGTCCGGTTCAGTTGACCGCCACATTGAACAGCGGAGCGTCGGGATGCACGTCCGCAGTGAGCAATCGGTCAGCCCTCAAGCAAGAGCCTTGGTCAGTGCGTCAAGCATCACCTTGAACGAGTGGTCGTGGGGCGTGACTGGCGGCACGGGTCGATCGACGCCGAGCAACCGGTACACCGCGGTCTGTGCGGCGCGTACCGAGTACTCGACAGTGAAGACCACGTCCTCCGGCAACTCGGCGAATTGGCTGACGAACGCGAGGTTGGTCGAGGCCTTCGGCACGACGTCCGGACGGTCACCTGCGGCACGCGGCATGAACATGCTTGTGATGTAGGGCATGCGGCAGGGGATGCAGTTCGCGTTCGCGAAGGTTGCGTCGTAGTCGAAGTTGAGGTGGCCGCACAACTCGCGCAGGATCTCCTGGCCCGTGCACTCCGCCATCGGCTTCGGCACGAAATCCCCCACGCGATCGGGATGCAAGGCGTAGCCCCAGAATACCCGCACGTCCTCGGGCTGTCCGGCGAAATGCGGCTGGAACGCGAGCACCACGGACATCAACCAACTCGCGTCCTTGAAGGTGACGAGGCCGCCGGTGCCCGCGCGATTGCCGCTGAAGTGCTCCATCTTCTCGAAGAAGACCGGATCCTTGAGCGTGACCGTGAACGACTCCCACCAGGATTCCGCGATGCTCGAATTGAAGGCCGCCGGCCTGCCGAATCCCGGCCTTCCGGCAGCAATCCGCTCCCACAACGCCCAGCCGCCGCTTTCCTTCTTCGTGAGTCGGGGTGGCGCGCTGGTCATCGAGCCGAAGCTGGAGGCGTCGGTCATCGATGCATTGGTGAAGAACACGAGATCGCCCGCCTCGACCGGAACGACGCGCGCCAGGCCGTCGCATTCGACGTGCAGACCTGTCACCGTGTGCTGGCCGTCGCGAGAGTCGAAGTCGAGGTCCGTGACGGGCGTGTCGGCCTCGAATTGCACGCCTTGGGCTTGCAGCCATGCGACCAGCGGGCGCACGAGCGAGTCGTACTGGTTGTAGACGGTGCGCTTGACGCCGGCCAGCGTCTCGATGCGCGAGAACTCCTTCATGAAGCGATGCAGGTAACGCCTGAACTCGAGGGCACTGTGCCATGGCTGGAATGCGAAGGTCGTCGCCCACATGACCCAGAAGTTCGTCTCGAAGAACCGGGGCGACAGCCAGTCTGTGATCAGACTGGCTCCGAGGGCCGCATCGTCGGCCTCTGCCAGCTTGAGCAGTTCCAGCCGGTCCTCGAGGGTGAAGCCCATTGACGTCACGTCGATGCGCGCGCGGTTGCGGTCGACGATTCGTGCCCGCGAATGTGACGGGTTTCGCTCGTTGAACTCGATCGTCTCGTCGTAGACCGTCTGGCCCGGATGCTCGAGCGAAGGAATGGTCTTGAACAGATCCCAGGTGCACTCGTAGTTGTCGGTGGTCAACATGCGGCCGCCGCGCAGGGTGTAGCCGCGTTGTGCATCGCCGCCACCGTCCAGGCTGCCGCCCGTGACGGGCAGCGATTCGAAGACCGTGATATGCCTCCCGAGAAGGCCGCCGTCGCGGATCATGAACGCCGCGGCGGCCAGGCTGCCGATGCCCCCGCCGATCAGGAAGGCCTTGCGGGTGGAGTTGTCGAGATGCATGAGTGTGGATTCGTAGGATCGTTGGATGGCCGGCCGCTGCGGGCTTTGGGCGAGCGGCGCGGACTCTGCGAATCCGAATGGTGCCTCGGGAGATCTCTGTCGAGCTTGATCCACAGCAAGTGCCGAATGGAGCGACAACGAGGACGCCCATGGACGCCGGCGCAGGGAATTTCGCGGCTTGGTGCGGACGATCGAGCCGCTCCTGACGTTCATGCCTGTCTGGCGTCGCCCCCCTGCACGCGGCCGCCTCGAAAACGCCTTGACGCCCTTGGCCTCCGCCGCGGCAAGCTCCTTGGCGCCGAGCACATAGCCGGCGCCTCCGTCGAGCTTCTCGATCGCGAGGTCGATGAACGCGCGCACGCGGGCCGGCTGCGCGCTGCGGCTGCCGTAGTACAGGTAGATCCCGACATCGTCGGTCGCGTGCCGGGTCAGCACCGGCACGAGTCGGCCCGATCGGATGTGCTCCGCCGCGGACACGCAGGTCAATTGCGCGACGACCTGGCCCGCCAGGCACGCCTCGACCTCGAGCTCCGCGATGTTGGTCGATATCGCGGGCGGGATGTCCCGGCTCACGATCTGGCCATCGACCTTGGCGTACCAGGGCAGCGCGCGACCGTTGCCGCCGTGGCGGAAGACGCTGCACCGGTGAAAGACCAGGTCGTCGAGGGACTTCGGCGCGCCGTGCGCCGCGAGATAGGCGGGCGACGCGCAGTTGATCAGCTGCAACGGAAACAGCTTGCGGACGATCAGCCCGTCCTCGGGCACGCGAGCGATGCGGAAGCCGACATCCACGCGATCGGTGACCCAGTTCGCGAGCCTGTCGTCGAGGTTGATGTCCGGCTGCACGGCCGGATGGCGCCGGCAGAACTCGTCCACCAACGGCCACAGGACCGGCAGGAAGATGGTGCGGGGGCCGACGATGGCCAGCGGCCCGGCGATCTCGTCCTTGGCCGTGCGCACCCGCTCCACCGCCCGGTCGAGCGCGGCCAGCACGGGCTGCGTCGCCTCCAGGAACTGCTTGCCTTCCTGCGTCAGCGCGATGTGGCGGGTCGTGCGGTGCAGGAGCCGGACGCCGAGCTGCTCCTCGAGCTGGGCCAGCGCATGGCTCGCCGCCTGGGGCGTGACGCCCTGCGCGGCCGCCGCGCCGCGCAGGCTGCCGTGCTCGACGGCCTTCAGGAACGTCTCGATGGATCGCAGTTGGTTGATGGCCATGGTTGCCTTTCTCCGACCACCGGATTATCCAATTTGATTTGCTGGTGCATCAACCCATTGATGGCTACCCATTTGCCTATGCGAGTCCTACCATCGACTCACTCCAAACAGTTTCGAAAGCACCTCATGAGCACCAACATCGATGGCAAGGTCGTCGTCATCACCGGCGCCAGCAGCGGACTCGGCGAGGCCACGGCGCGGCATCTGGCGGTGCAGGGCGCCCGCCTCGCGCTCGGAGCACGGCGCATGGATCGCCTGCAGTCGCTGGTCGAGGAACTGAAGGCCAAGGGCGGCCAGGCCATCGCGGTCGAGACCGACGTCACCGACAAGGCGCAGGTCAAGCGGCTGGTCGACGCGGCGGTCGCGGCCTTCGGACGAGTCGACGTGCTCGTCAACAACGCGGGACTGATGCCCCAGTCCCCGCTGGAGCGCCTGAAGGTCGACGACTGGGAGCGCATGGTCGACGTCAACCTGAAGGGCGTGCTGTTCGGCATCGCCGCCGCGCTGCCGCACATGCAGGCGCAGAAGTCGGGGCACATCGTCAACGTGTCGTCCGTTGCCGGACACAAGGTCTCGCCCAACGGCGCGGTCTACGCGGCCACGAAGCACGCCGTGCGCGCGCTCTCGGAAGGGCTGCGCCAGGAGGTCAAGCCCTGGAACATCCGCACGACGGTGATCTCGCCCGGCGCCGTGGACACCGAGCTGCCCGCGAGCGCGACGGAACAGGACATCGCCCAGGGCATGCAGGCGTTCTACGACGCCACGGCCATTCCCGCCGACTCCTTCGCGCGCTGCGTCGCATTCGCCATGAGCCAGCCCGACGACATGGATGTCAACGAGATCCTGTTCCGTCCCACGAAGCAGGTGTACTGAGCCGCGTCCGCGTCCACAAGGAGATCACCATGCAGATGCGCAAGCTCGGCAATCAAGGCCTCGAAGTCTCGGCAATCGGATACGGGTGCATGGGGCTGAGCCACATGGACGGCGCGAAGACCGAGCGCGGCCACGCGGTCGCGATGATCCGCGCGGCGTTCGAGCGCGGCGTCACGTTCTTCGACACCGCCGAAGTCTACGGGCCGTTCACGAACGAGGACATCGTCGGCGAGGCCACGCAGCCCTTCCGGGACAAGGTCGTGATCGCGACCAAGTTCGGCTTCCGCGGCGGCCTGATCTCGCAGGGGCTGGACAGCCGGCCCGAAAGCATCCGCCAGGCTGCCGAGGCCTCCCTCAAGCGACTGCGGACGGACCGCATCGACCTGCTCTACCAGCACCGTGTCGATCCGGACGTGCCGATCGAGGACGTCGCGGGCGCGGTGAAGGATCTCATCGCGCAAGGCAAGGTCAGGCACTTCGGGCTGTCGGAGGCGGGCGTCGAGATGATCCGCCGCGCGCACGCGGTGCAGCCCGTGTCCGCGCTGCAAAGCGAATATTCGCTGTGGTGGCGCGAACCCGAGCAGGAGATCATCCCCGCGCTCGAGGAACTCGGCATCGGCCTCGTCCCGTTCGCGCCGCTCGGCAAGGGCTTCCTGACCGGCGCCATCGACCCGGACACGTCCTTCGCCAGCGACGACTTCCGCAGCACCGTGCCGCGCTTCAGCGCCGAGGCACGAAGCGCCAACCAGGTCTTCGTCGACCTGATCGGCCAGGTCGCAGCGCGCAAGCAGACGACGCCGGCACGCATCGCCCTGGCCTGGCTGCTGGCGCAGAAGCCCTGGATCGTCCCGATCCCGGGCACCACGAAGCTCCATCGGCTGGAGGAGAACCTGGGTGCCGCGTCCGTCGAACTGACGGCCGAGGACCTGGCGCAGATCCGCGATGGCGTCTCGAAGCTGACCGTGCAGGGCGGCCGTTATTCCGCCGAGGCCCAGAAGCTGGTCAGCCGCTGAGCGACATCTCAGCGGATCGTTGCCGTCTGTTCTTGTGCTTTGTTATAGGACGTCGTACAAATTAGCTGGTGATCTAATTTGGATCGAGGGCGACGTCTCCGCAGGGGAATACGCCTATTTCTCGCAAGTGCAGCCTCAGCGATAGTTGTCAAAGACATCAGACAACATATGACTCGCATCACATCCAACGCTACGCAAAGGCGGCACGCGTGCCGCGTCGCCGGCACGCGCATCGGGCTGTCATCCGGTGAGCGAAAGGCGATCCTTGTCCGCTCGGCGCACGGAGGAATGCCATGACGGAGGTCGCTTCGTCGCCTGCCGCGGCCACGTCGACGCACCCGCGAGACGCCGTGAACCCGGCGACGCGGGTGCGCTACGTCGTGCTCGCGATGATCTTCCTCATCACGACGCTGAACTATGCCGACCGCGCGACGCTGTCGGTCACCGGGCCGGCGATGCGCGCCGAATACGGCTTCGGCGCCGTGCAGATGGGCTACCTGTTCTCGGCGTTCAGCTGGGCCTACGTGCTGGCCCAGATTCCCGGGGGCTGGCTGCTCGATCGCTTCGGGCCGCGGCGCGTCTATGCGTGCAGCATCTTCGCGTGGTCGCTGTTCACGCTGATGCAGGCCGGCTCGGGCTGGGGCGCGCTGATCTCCGGCAGCCTCACCGCGGTGACGACGCTGTTCGTGCTGCGTTTCGCCGTCGGGCTCGCGGAGTCGCCGGCCTTTCCCGCCAACGCGAAGATCGTGGCGAGCTGGTTCCCGACCGCCGAGCGCGGCACGGCGTCCGCCATCTTCAACGCCGCGCAGTACTTCGCGGCCATGGCGTTCACGCCGCTGATGGCGGCCATCACGCACTGGTTCGGCTGGCGCGCGGTCTACGTCGCCATGGGCGGCGTGGGGATCGTGTTCGCGCTCGTCTGGGTGCGCTTCATGCGCAGCCCCGCCAGGCACCCGTCGGTCAGCCGCGCCGAACTGCGGCACATCGCCGACGGCGGCGGGCTGATCGACATGGGCGAGGCGGCGGGAGCGAGGCCCTTGCAATCGCGCACGATAGGAGAGGGGCGCACGGCGTTCTACATGAAGCGGCTGCTGTCGAACCGCATGCTGCTGGGGGTCTACGTCGGGCAGTTCTCGATCAACGTGCTGACGTATTTCTTCCTGACCTGGTTCCCGGTCTATCTCGTGCAGCAGCGCCACATGTCCATCCTCAAGGCCGGCTTCATGGCCTCGCTGCCCGCGCTGTGCGGCTTCGCAGGCGGCGTGCTCGGCGGACTGCTCTCCGATGCGCTGCTCAAGGCCGGCTGGTCGCTCACCGCGGCGCGCAAGCTGCCCATCATCGGCGGCATGCTGCTGTCGGTCAGCCTCATCGTGTGCAACTACGTGGACAGCGAGTGGCTGGTGGTGGGCCTGATGGCGCTCGCGTTCTTCGGCAAGGGTGTCGGCTCGCTCGGCTGGGCCGTGGTCGCGGACACCGCGCCGCGCGAGGTGGTGGGCCTGGCCGGCAGCATCTTCAACATGTTCGGCAACGCCGCCGGCATCGTCACGCCCGTCGTCATCGGCTATATCGTCGAGAGCACCGGCTCGTTCAATCTCGCGCTCGTGTTCGTCGGCCTCAACGCGCTCGTCACGGTCGTGTCCTACGCCGTGGTCGTCGGCAAGATCCAGCGCATCGAGTTCCACGACGTCCCCGCCTGACCCTCGCTCCAAGACAGGAAACCATGACGCACGCCACCCTCCTGCACCGCAGGCTCGCGACACGCCTGGCCACGCTGCTGCTCGCCGCGGCCGGCGGCGCGAACGCGACGACCGTCGTCTATGTCTCCAACGCCGACAGCCAGGAGATATCCATCCTGAAGCTCGACAAGGCCAAGGGCACGCTGGAGCCGCTGGACACGGTGAAGGCGGGCGGCTCTGCGATGCCGCTCGCGGTGAGCCCCGACCGCCGCTTCCTGTACGCCGCGCTGCGCTCGCAGCCCTATCGCGTGGTGAGCTTCGCCATCGCGCCCGCCGACGGCCGCCTGACGCGGCTGGGCGAGTCGTCGCTGGCCGACAGCATGGCCAACATCGACACCGACCGCAGCGGCCGCTGGCTCTTCGCAGCCTCGTACGGCGGCGCCAAGATCACGGTCAACGAGATCGGCAAGGACGGGGTGGTGGGCGCGGTGCGCCAGCTGATCGACACCGCGCCGAACGCGCATGCGATCCACGCGGACGCGGCCAACCGCTTCGTGCTGGCCACCAGCCTCGGCGGGGACAACGTGTCGATCTGGCGCTTCGACGCGCAGACCGGCAAGCTCGCGGCGAACGATCCCCCGCTGCTCGCGGCGCCGCCCAAGTCGGGCCCGCGCCATTTCGTCTGGGACAGGGCGCAGCGCTTCGTCTACCTGCTCGGGGAGGTCGACGCCTCCCTCGGCGTCTACGCGTGGGACGCGCAGCGCGGCGCGTTGCGCGAACTTCAGCGCACCACCACGCTGCCCGCGGGCTTCGGCGGCAAGCCCTGGGCCGCCGACCTGCACCTGTCGCCGGACGGCCGCTTCCTGTATGCGTCGGAGCGCAGCTCGAGCACGATCTCGACCTTCCGCGTCGACCCCGTCAGCGGGCTGCTGCAACCGCTCGGGCAGACGCCCACCGAGAAGACGCCGCGCGGCTTCGCGATCGATCCGAGCGGCGCGTTCCTGATCGCCGCGGGGCAGGATTCCAACGCCGTGTCGCTGCACGCGATCGACGCCGGCAGCGGCGCGCTCGGCGCGCCGAAGCGCCTGGCCGTCGGCAAGAACCCGAACTGGGTCGAGATCGTCGACCTGCCCTGAGCCCGCCCTCAGAGCCGGAAGCTGCCGACCACCTGCGAGAGTCGCGCGGCCTGCTCGCGCAGGCTCTGCGCCGCGGCGGCCGATTGCTCCACCAGCGCCGCGTTCTGCTGGGTCATCTGGTCGAGGTGGCCCACCGCCACGTTGACCTGGCCGATGCCGTCGCTCTGCTCGGAAGCGCCGGCGGTGATCTCGGCGATGATGTCGGAGACGCGCTGGACCGAGCCCACGATCTCGCTCATCGTCGCGCCCGCCGTCGAGACCAGGCGCGAGCCGTTCTCGACGCGGTCCACCGAGGCGCCGATGAGCGCCTTGATCTCCTTGGCCGCCTCGGCGCTGCGTTGCGCCAGGCTGCGCACCTCGGTGGCGACGACCGCGAATCCGCGGCCCTGCTCGCCGGCGCGCGCGGCCTCCACCGCGGCGTTCAGCGCCAGGATGTTGGTCTGGAACGCGATGCCGTCGATCACGCCGATGATGTCGGCGATCTTCCTGGACGACGCGTTGATCTCGTCCATCGTCGAGACCACCTGCGACACGACCGCGCCGCCGCGCGCCGCGACCTCGGCGGCCGAGGACGCGAGCTGGTTCGCCTGGCTGGCGGCATCGGCGGACTGGCGCACCGTGCCCGTCAGCTGCGCCATCGACGAGGCCGTTTCCTGCAGGCTGGACGCGGCCTCCTCGGTGCGCGTCGACAGGTCCTGGTTGCCCGTCGCGATCTCGCTGCTCGCCGTGCCGATGCTGTCCGTGGAGCTGCGCACCTGGCTGACCAGGGTGCGCAGGTTGGAGGTCATGGTGCCGAGCGAGCGCATCAGGCGGGCCATCTCGTCGCCGCCGTCGACCACGACCTGGCGCGACAGGTCGCCCTGCGCCACCGCATCGGCCGCGCCCACCGCGTCGGCGATCGGCCGCGTGATCGAGCGCGTCAGCGCCCATGCGAACAGTGCGCCGAACAGCAGCGCGACGCCGCCGATCGTGACCACCTGCCAGCGCGCGGCGGCGGCCGTGGCGTCGACTTCCTTCGCGGCCACGTCGATCTCTTCGTGCTGGCGATCCAGGAACGCCTGCAGCGCGGCGACGTACTCCTTCGCGGCGGGCAGGAACTGCTCGTCGTGCATCCGGCTCGCATCCTCGGCCTGGCCCGCGCGCTTGGCGGTCATCATCGCGTCGCGGTACCCGATGTACGCCTTGCGCCTGGTGGCGATGTCGTCGAGCAGCTTCTGCTCGCCGGCATTCATCGGGAGCGCGCCGAGCGCCTTGCCGATCTCGGTGCCCCGGGCCGTTGACGCCTTGACCTCGTCGCCGAACAGCGCCTCGAGGCTCGCGTCGGAGCTCTTGGCGATCGCGCGGCCGCGCACGACGCCGACCGCGACGCTGCGGAACCATTCATCCGCCAGTCGTTCCTTGGCCAACGGCGCGGCCATCATCTGGCGCGTCGCGCTGGCAACGTTCTCGAGATGCCAGGTGCCGATCGCCACGATGACGACCAGCAGCGCGAGGATGACGCCAAAGCCGCCGCCGAGGCGAAGGCCGATTCGCAGGTTGTTGAGTTTCAAGGGTCTGCTCCGGGACGGGATGTCGATCAGGGCGAGCCGGAATGGCCGGTTCGCGCCTCGATATCGGCATTTCCCTACTCAACTTGACGGCGCCGTGGCCGCCAGCCCCGGTCTCGTGGCGCAGCGGGAGAGGGCAGGACGAGGCCATGTCCGACAAGGGGAACGCTCGGCAGGGCACAGGCGTTGCCTGTAGTGGGCCTATTCCCGCTTCGCACATCGAAGCGCTCGCACCCCATACCCCAAGGAGTTTTCCATGCGTCACCTCAACAAGAAGCTCGCCGTCACCGCCGCGGCCTCCGCCCTGCTGGCCTCGCTCGGCCTGGCCGTCGCCCAATCCACCGACACGGTCGATCCAGTGCCCACGCCGCAGCAGCAGGTGGACGTCAGCGCCGAGGGCCCCGGCAACCACATCTACTTCTTCCGCGACCAGGGCAACTCGCCCGAGAGCGATCCCGCGGCCCACCTGTTGCTGATCAAGCACGACCAGATGGTGCCGGTGGCGCAGAGCACGACCACCACCACGACGACCACCGTGGCGCAAGCCGACACCCCGGCCGACACGACGACCACGACGATGCCCGCGGCCGCCGATACCAGCAACACGGAGTCCACCGGCGCGACGGCCGCCGCGCCGGCCGACACGACGCCGGCGCTGGCCCCGAAGGCCGATCGCAACTGATCGCTGACGTCCTCTCGCTCGAGGAAGGCCGCCCCGCGCACGCGCGCCGGGCGGCCGCTTCCGTCGAATTCAGAACGGCTTGATCAGGGCCAGCCAGACGGCGGCGACGATCGCGCCCAGCGCGAGCGCGGGCGCCGCGCGCCACGCGCGCGAGGGCACGGAGGGCGTGGGGCCGCCCGCGCGCCGCAGCGCGCCCGAGAGCACGCCGTGCAGAGCGCTCAGCGCGAGCACCAGCACGAGCTTGGCGTGCAGCCAGCCGCTGTGGAACCAGCCCGCCTGCAGCGCCAGCCAGACCCCGCAGGCCCAGGCCAGCAGCAGGGCCGGCGCCGTCACCACGCGGTGCCAGCGGCGCAGCCCTGCGACGAGGCGCCGCTCCTTCGCGAGGGTGGGCGCGGCCTGGAAGCTCAGCGCGGCCAGCACCAGCGCGGCCGCGAGCAGGCCGGCGACGAACACGATGTCGGCGCTGATGTGGACGAGGGTGACGAGGTCGTAGCGCGTGGCGGCGTTCATCAGGGCATTGCCGGCGAGAGCGTGGCGCGCGGCGTCCACGGGGCGGCGTCGGCGCCGGGCGCATGCAGGGCCGGCGCGGCCAGGAACAGGCGGTCGCTGGAGATGCCCTTGGCCACCAGCGCATCGCGCACGGCGAGGGCGCGCGCCAGCGCCTGCTGGCGCATCGTCTCGTCGTTGACGACGACGTTCTTGCGCAGCAACGCCTCCATCTCGGCGTCGGGCAGGTCCTTGGCGATGCCCAGCACGTTGCGCGGCTTGTCTGGCAGGCGGGTCTGCTTGTAGAGGGTCTTGAGCAGCTCGGAGCGGCTCGCGGCCGTGAGCGCCACGGGGGCGCTGGCCGGCGCGCCGGAGCGCAGCGCCTCGTCGCGGGCCATCGCGCGCAGCTGCGCCTCGATGGCCTCGCGTTGCGCGTCGGCCTTCTCCGACTGCGCGTCGGCCGTGCCGGTGATGGTCGTCTGCAGCGCGGGGCGATCGGCCAGCGCGCTCGCGACCTTGTCCAGGCCGGCGGCGCTGGCGTCGGTGATGGTGGCGGTGCCGGGCCGGAACTCGATGATGCCCAGGTCGGGCCCGCTGCCGCCGCCGCCCGAGAGCAGCGAGAACGGCGAGGTCAGCGCCTTCACCAGCAGGTTCACGATCAGCTTGATCACGATGCCGCCCACGCTGAACTGCGGGTCGTTGACGCTGCCGCTGATCGGCAGGTTGATGTCGATGACGCCGTTGCGATCCTTCAGCAGCGCCACGGCCAGGCGCACCGGCAGCTTGGTGGCGCTGGGCGAGGCGATGGCGTCGCCGAAGGTGAGCTGGTTGAGGATCACCTGGTTGCGCGCCTCCAGCTGGCCGTCGGCCGCGATCTTGTAGGCCACGTCCATGCTCAGCTTGCCGCGCTCGATGGCGTAGCCCGCGTACTTGCCGGCGTACGGCGACAGCGGCGCGAGCTCGAGGTCGGTGGCCTTGGCCTCGATGTCGAGCGCGAGCGGACGCGCCACCGGGTTGACCTGGCCGGTGATGTCCAGGATCGCGGTGCCCGCGGCGCGGCCGTGCAGCTGCAGCGGCGCCATGTCGCGCGACGTGGAGCTGAAGGCGCCCAGCGATCCGTTCAACTCGGTCAGCGAGGCGCTGTAGTTGGGCCGCACGAAGTGGTCGGTGTAGTCGACGCGGCCGTCGACCAGGCGGATGCCGCCCACGTTGATCACGATGGGCAGCGGCGCGGACGCCGCAGCCGCCGGTTCGGGCGCGGACGCCGGGGCCGCCGGCGCGGGAGGCGCGGCGGCGGCGCCGCTCGCGGCCGCGTCGGGCGGCGCCGGGGCGCCGATGTCCTGCAGGTTCAGCCGGCCCTGCTCGGTGACCAGCACCCGCGCGAACAGGTCGTCGAGCTCGACCTGCGCCACGTCCAGCCGCGGCGTCGCGTTCGGCTTCATCGCGAACTTCAGGCCCTTGAGCGACAGCGACTGCCACGCCAGCAGCTCGTCGGGCGCCGTGGTCGAGGCGGCCGAGGCGGCGGATGCCGGCGCCGCGGCGGCCAGCGTCGTCAGGTGCACGTCGCCCAGCAACGCGTCGCCGGAGGTCGTCACCGCGAGGCCGGACGCCGTCGAGCGCAGGTCGACATGCCCCGTGTAGCCGGCCTCGGCCCGCAGCAGGCTCACCGGCAGCCGGTCGGCCACCCAGGGCGTGACGAGCGCCACCGGGAAGCGCACCACGCGCAGGCTGCCGTTGGCCGCCAGCGGGCTCGCGCCCAGCGTGCCCTTCCAGCCCAGCTCGCCGCCGCGCGGCGCCTTGCTGCCGGCCAGCGCGGGCCGGCCGATGCGCGCGTCGAGAGTCACCCTGGCGGGCGCCACGGGATGGTCGCCGAACCAGGCGAAGTCCTGCACGTCCAGCCGGAGCTGGCGCAGTTCGGCGCGCAGCGGCGGCAGCTGCTGCCCGGGATGCAGCGACGCGTCGGCGAACTGCAGCAGGCCGTCGTCCAGCGTGGCGCTGCGCACCTGCACGTGCCACGGCGGCCCGGCGGGTTGCGAGGCGGGTGCCGCGGTGGCGGGCGCGCTCGGGCGCAGCCAGTGCGCGGCGTCCAGCTGCCCGCCGGCGTCGCGGGTCACCTGCACGCTCGGGCGCGCCAGCTTGACGCCGGCGATGGTCACCGTGCGGGCGGGCACGTCCAGCTGCAGGTCGGTGAGGGCCAGCTGATCCCAGCCCGCGGCGGGCGCCGCGCCGTTCGGCTGCACGCGCAGGCCGTCCAGCGTGGCGCTCGCGACGGCGATCTTCAGCGCGGGCGCGTCGGCCTTGTTCGACCAGGCGAGCGAGGCCTTGGCGCCCAGGCGGCCGTCGACGCGCGGCACGAGGCTCTGCGCGATGTAGGGCGCCAGCGTCTGCAGCGACAGGTCGGTGAGCGTGATGTCGACCTGCGCCTGCTGCGGGCTCGCGCTGCCGTCGAAGGCGATGCGCGCGGGCGCCGAGGCCGACGGCGCCGCGCCGCTGGCCGCCTGCGTGGCGACGTTGGCGGCCAGCGTGAACGCGGCCGGCGCCGACGCGGGCCATTGAACGCCCTTGGCCTTCAGCGTGAGGCCGTCGAGGCGCAGCGCGGCGGCCGGCTTCGTCGAGGCGTCGTTCCACAGGATCTGGCTGTCGGCGATCTCGAGGGCGCCCACGCGAACCTCCCAGGGGGCCGCCGAAGCGTCCGGCGCGCTCGCGGCCGACGCGGCCGGAGCGGCCTTCGCCACCGTGGCCGGGCCGCCGCGCAGCACGTCGACGCTGCCGTCGGCGTCGCGATCGAGATGCCATTGCACGCCGTCCAGCCGGATCGCGTCGAAGGCCAGCTTGCGCGCGAGCGGCTGCACGTCGGCGAGGCCCACGCGCACCTGCTTCCACGCGAGCAGGGGCGCGCCGGAGGCGTTGTTCAGCGCGGCGTCGCGCGCCGACACCCACCCCTTCAGCGCGACGCTGGGCGCCTTGCCGGCGGCCTGCGTGAACGCGAGCGACAGGTTGGCCGACAACGCGCCGCCGGCCACGCGCACCGGCAGCGAATCGGGCAGGTAGCCCAGGTAGGGGCGCACGTCGAGGTCGGCCAGCGACAGCTCGAGCGTGGCGTGGTCGGTGGCCGCGAAGGGCGTGGCCTGGGCCGCGCTGTCGAACCTGGCGCCGTTGAGGCGGAACGCGAGATGCGGCTGCACGGTGACGTCCACGTTGGCGGGCAGGTTCGACAGGAACGGCAGGGTCAGGTCCAGCGCCTCGACGACGTGCACGTGGCCCTCGGGCCGGTCGTCGAAGCGCAGGCCCAGGTCGCTCACCCGCAGGTTGTACAGCGCGAAGCGGGCCGGCTCCGAGGGCGCGGCGTCGGGCTTGGGCGTGAAGCGGCGGATCAGGTCGTCGATGTCGTAGTGGCCCGGCGCCGTGCGGGCGAGCGCGATGCGGGCCTGGTCGATGTCGATCGCCTCGATGACCGGGGCCCGCCGCACGATGGACGACAGGGCGACGTTGGCGCGCACGCGGGCCACGCGCAGCAGCGGCGGGGCGCTGGCGCCCGGGGCCGGGCCCACGGCGAGGTCGTGCACGACGATCTCCAGCGACCACGGATGGAAATCGACGGCGCCCAGCGTGACGTCGCGTCCCAGGATCGCCGACAGCCGCGGCGGCGCCTGCCAGCGCACCAGCGGCGGCACGGCCAGCCACGTCACGACCCACAGCACCACCAGCGCGGTCACCGCCCAGGCGGCGCGGCGCATCCATTTGCCTTTCAACATCGCTCTCGAACTCCCGCGCCTCCGGTGAACGGGCGCACAAGGTCCAGTATGGTTGGATTTCGGGTCCAGGTGTATTCAGCCGTTCAGGCGTGTCGACGATGTGGCGGCGTCGTTGCGCCCGGGGCAAGCCGGCGTGACGAAATTGCATTTGTCCGGATTGACGCAATCCGGCGATATGGCCGTTACGCGGCGGCGCTCTACTGTCGGGGTACCTTCGATGGGGTATACCTCCGGCAGCGCACCTTCCTCTTTCCTCCCTGGCTGCCGGCTTCACAGCCCGGACTCGAGTCCGGGCTGTTTTCTTTTCCGCGCCGCGTTCGACGTTCAGCGTTCGGGATACGGGTTCGGGACCACGTCGGGCTTCTGCGCCGCCGGCTGGTGCTCGCCGCCGGGCACGCCCACGCCGGGGCCGGCGGGGAAGCCGTACGCGCCGTCGCCGCGGACGTTGGCCTTGTCGACCTCCGCGTGGCCGCTTTCCACGGCCGGCAAGGGGCCGCCCATGTAGCCTCCGGCTTGGCCCACGTAGGTGCCGTCGTCGGCGGTGGCGCTGGCGCTCTGCATCGGCGCGTCGCCGTCAGGGGCCAGCGCGCGCTCGGCCGGGCTGGCGGTTTCGCGCGGCACGCCGGCGGCGTGGTTGCGGCTCAGGGCGGGCTCGTGGGCGCTGGGGTTCTCGAGATCGGGCGGCATGGCGGAGTCCTGTGGCACGCCGTCGACGGCGCGCTCGTCCAGGGCAAACCGGATGCCGTCAGGGCGTGGCTTTCGTGTCGGGCTCCCAGCCGCCGCCCAGCGCGAGGAACAGCCCCACCTGGTCGTCGGCCAGGTCGGCGTCCGAGGCGGCCAGCGTGGCCTCGGTGGCGGCCAGGCCGCGCTCGGCGTCGAGGGCGTCCAGGTAGCCGGTGCGGCCGCTCTGGTAGAGGCGGCGCGCCTGCGCGGCCACGGTGGCGCTCTCGTCGCGGGCGGCCTGCAGGGCGGCGTGGCGGTCGAGCTCGCGGGCGTAGGCGTCGAGCGCGGTCTGCGTCTCGCGCAGCGCGGCCAGCACGGTGCCGTCGAACTTCGCCAGCGCGCCCTGCGCGCCCGCGTTCGCCTGCGCGATGTGCGCCCGCACGACGCCGGTGTTGGGCACGGTCCACGAGATCAGCGGGCCCACGTTGTAGCTGAAGCTGTCCTTGCCGAGGAAGTCGTTGCCCAGGCTGGCGGAGCCCAGCTGCACGCCCAGCGAGACGCGCGGGTAGAGGTCGGCCGTGACCACGCCGATCGTCGCGGTGGCCGCGGCCAGCTGGCGCTCGGCCTGGCGGATGTCGGGCCGGCGCTTGAGCAGCGCGGCGCCGTCGCCGACCGGAATCGCGCCGGCCACGCGGGGCGGCGTGGCGCACTGGGCGACGTCGTGGTCGAAGTCCTGCGGCAGCTCGCCGGTGAGCGTGGCGAGCCGGTACAGCGCGGCCTGGCGGCGCGCCTGCAGCGGCGGGATGGCGGCCTTGAGCGACTGCAGCTGGCCGCGGGCACGCGCGGCGTCGGTGATGCCCACGCGGCCGGCCTTCTGGAGGCGAACCGAGATGTCCAGCGCCTGCTGCTGCAGGTCGGTGGAGCGCTCGGCGCTCGCGATGCGCAGGCCCGAGGCGCAGGCGTCGGCGTAGGCGCGCGCGGTGCCGGCGGCCACGCTGACGCGCACGAGATCGAGCGCCGCCTGGGCCGCCTCGGTGTCGTCCTTCGAGGCCTCGATGGCGCGCCGCAGCTTGCCGAACAGGTCGAGCTGGTACGACAGCGACACGCCGCCCTCGTACTGCCAGGTGCTGGGCGGCACGTAGTTCGGGGCGAGGTAGGTCAGGCCCGAGGCATGTCCGAAGCCGGGCGCGAAGTCGGCGGCGATCACGGGCTTCCTGCCGCCCTGCACGGCCTGGTCCTCGGCCTCGGCCTTCTCGAGGTTGGCCAGCGCCACGCGCACGTCGGTGTTGCGGGCCAGCGCCTTCTCGATCAGCGCGTCCAGGCGCGGATCCTGGTACAGCCGCCACCAGTGCGGCGGCAGCGGCGCGTCGGCGAAGGGCGACGCCACGCCCGCGGCCGCCGAGGCGGGGGCCTGGGCGAACGGCGCCGCGGCGCCGGGGCGGTTGACGATGGCCGCGTCGGGTACGCGATAGTCGGGACCGACGGGATGGAGCGCGCAGCCGGCGAGCGCGGCGGCGAGCGCGAGGGCGCCGAGGCGGAGGGCGAGGGATTGCATGATCAGCTCCGCGTGCCCGAAGCGACGGCGGCGGGGTGCGGCGCCGGCGCGGGCGCGCCGGCCACCACCTGCACGGTGACGGTCTCGCCGGCCACCAGCCGCGTGCCGGCCGCCAGCGGGTCGAGCTTCACGCGCACCGGGATGCGCTGGGCCAGGCGCACCCAGTTGAAGGTGGGGTTCACGCTGGGCAGCAGGTTGGTGCCGGTGGAGCGGTCGCGGTCGGCGATGCCCGCCGCGATGCTCTCGACGGTGCCGTCCAGGCGCGCGCCGCCCATGGGCGTCACGCGCACGCGGTCACCCACGTGGATGCGCGGCAGCTTGGTCTCCTCGAAGTAGCCCTCGACGTAGAACGAGGTGGCGTCCACCAGCGCCAGCGCGGGGCGGCCGGCCTGCGCGTAGCTGCCGGTGCGCATGTCGAGGTTGGTGACGAGGCCGGCGGTGGGCGCGCGCACCTGGGCGCGGTCGAGGTTGAGGCGGGCGGCGTCCAGCGCCACCGCGGCCTGCGCCACGTTGGCCTGCGCGGCCTCCACGCGGGTGGCCGTCTGCTCGCGCAGTTCCTGCGAGATCAGGTTGCCGAGATCGGTGTTGCGCGCGTTCTCGCGCTGCGCCTGCGTGAGGGCCACCTTGGCGGCCCCCAGCGCCGATTCGGCCTGGCGCTGCGCCAGCGTGAAGCGCGCGCGGTCCACCTCGAACAGCAGCGCGCCGGCGGCCACCGGCTGGTTGTCCTGCACGGGCACGGCGGTGACCAGGCCGGAGACGTCGGGCGCGATCTGCACCACGTTGGCCCGCACGCGGCCGTCGCGCGTCCAGGGCTCGAGCTCGTAGTGGTCCCACAGGCGCAGGCCGGCACCGATGGCGGCGGCCACCACCGCGAGGGTGACGAGCAGGCGCGCGAGGCGCATGGGCCAGCGGCCGGGGGCGAGGAGTTCGGAGGACATGGGGTCAGAACCTGTGAATGAGTCCGGCGCGCCCGAGCGGCTCGCCAAAACGTGGCCGATCAAGGCGCAAAGCGCAGCCGTAGCTCGGGCTACGGCGAGCATTTGCAACGCGGAGCGGGCGCGTTTTGGCGAGCCGAGCGGGTGTGCGGGATTCGTTCATAGGTTCTTTAGTGCGATTGCAGGAAGGACGCGACGCGGCTGACGACGTACAGCAGCAGCACGTAGAGGGCGGTGTCGAACAGAGCCGGATGCCACACCCAGCGGTAGACGCCGAGGGCGCCGAGCGCTCGGTGGACCAGCCATTGCACGCCGAGCGTGATGCCGCACAGCAGCATCAGCCAGGGCACGTAGAGGCCGTAGAAACTGGCTTCGCCGATCATGCGGAGACTCCGGTGGAAAGCGCCGCGGGCGCGGCGGGAAACAGGGTTCGGCGCAGGCCGACGAGCGCGGTGGTGGCTGCGCGCGCATCGGCGTCCGCGCCTTCGAGCACGCCGGCGAGCGCGCCGTCCAGCTCGGCGAGCAGCGCGGCCGGCGGCGGGTCGTCGCGGCCCGCGCCGCGTCCGCGGAACAGGCGCGCCACGCCCTTCATCACGGGGCCGATGCCCACCGAGGGCAGGCGTGGCCGGGCGCGTTGCAGCGCCACGATGTCGAGGCCCGAGCGCAGGTCGCTCAGCGCGCCTTCGACGGTGTCATTGCGCACCACCGGATCGGCCTGCACCACGCGCGGGGCCAGCAGCGCGATGCGGTCGACCATGCGCACGGCATAGGCCTCGTCGACGGCGGCGCCGCGCGGCGCGTCGGCCATCGCGCCCAGCTCGCTCCAGGTGGCGCGCTGGATGCGGCGCGCGCTCCAGTCGGCGCCCACGGTGCGCACCAGGCGCGTGACCAGCGCCGCGGCGTAGATGCCCAGCACCTGGGCCAGCGTGGAGTTGAAGAACGCGGGCAGGTCGACGTTGACGCTGGTGTCGTGCATCGACAGCGTGCCGGCGATGCCGAAGATCATGGCCATCGCCGACGGCGCCGTCGACGGGCGGCCGCAGAACATGCCCAGCAGCAGGAAGGTGGGTGCGCAGATGAGCGCGAACATGCCGAAGTCGTGCACCAGCGGCAGCAGCACCAGCACGTAGACCGCGGAGACCGGCGCCGACCAGATCGTGAACTTCATGAAGTTGCGGATGGCCGGCACGGGGTCGTCCATGGTCGCGAAGAAGCTGCAGAAGACCGCGGCCATCATCGCGGCGGCCGAGCCCGAGGGCCACGCGGTGGCGATCCAGAACGCGCCGCACAGGCAGATGGCCAGCACGGCCGCGAACGACGACAGCAGCGCCAGGCCGGTGTCCTTGTGCAGCACGCGGTTGTCCACCGTCGCGGCGCGGTGCAGCGCCACCGGCGCGCCGGAGAGACCCTCGTCGATGCGGGTGCGCAGCGTCTCGCAGTCGAGCCAGCCGCGCACCAGTTCCTCCAGCCGCACGGCCAGGCCGATGCGCAGGGCGCGCGACCAGGACGTGGCGACGGTGGGGTCGGTGCCGAGCTCGCGCAGTTCGGCGAGCAGCGGTTCCATGGCCGCGCCGCGCTGCGCGGGCGTGGCCTCGGCGTGCAGCCACAGCGCGGTGCGGGCGAGCAGGGCGACGACGTCCGGCGCGAGTTCGCCCTCGGCGTCGACCAGCGCCTGCAGCCGGTCCTCCACGGCCGACAGCGCGGGCGTGAGGGCGGCCAGGGCGTCCTGCATCGCGCCGAGCGCGCCGGCGGTCCAGCGCAGGTGGCTGGTGTCGAAGGGCACGTGCGTGGACAGCAGGCGCAGCTGCGTGATGTCGCCGGCCAGCCGCTGGCGATCGCTGGCCAGCGGCGCCGCCTCGGCCTGCGGGCGGCGCAGCACGTCGCCGAACCACTGGCGCGCGTCGTTCAGGCCGCGATCGAGCAGGCCCAGCAGCGTGGGCCCCATGCCCACCGGCAGCACGAGGCTGTGGACCAGCGTGGCGCACAGGATGCCCAGGCCGATTTCCTCGACCCGCGCGACGGCGTTGTCGAACAGGGCCAGCGGGGTCTCGACCGACGGGAAGCCGATCAGCGCCGCCGTGTAGCCGGCCAGCATGAACACGTAGGAGCGCGCGGTGCGATCCTGGAGCGACAGGTACAGGCAGCCGCCCACCCACAGCGCGAGCGCCAGCGTGAGGAGCTCGGGCGCGTTGGCCAGCGCGGGCACCATCAGCACGGTGGCGGTGCAGCCGATCAGCGTGCCGCAGAAGCGGTACAGCGCCTTGGAGCGCACGTTGCCGGCCATGGGCGCGGCCACGACGTAGCTGGTGAGCATCGCCCAGAACGGGCGCGGCAGGCCGGCGCGGCTCGCGATGTACATGGCCAGCATCGCGGCCGCGAAGCTCTTGGCCGAGAACAGGACTTCCGCGCGCGAGAAGCGTGGCAGGGCAGGGAGCTTCATGTGGCGCTCGTGGCGATGCCCTGCAGCAGCGGGCGCAGCGACAGCCCGAGCTTGGCGTCGAGGGCGGCGAAGACGCGCAGGCAGCCCTCGAGGTCGGCGTCGGCGACCCCGTCGAACAGTTCCAGCCGCAGCGCGTCGAGCGAGGCCTCGATCTTCGCGCGCGCCCGCGTGCCCGCCGGCGTGAGGTGCAGCGTCTTGGCGCGGCGGTCGATCGTGTCCTCGCGGCGTTCCACGAGGCCGGCCTCGACCAGCTGGTCGAGCTGGCGCACCAGGGACGCCCCCTCGATGGCCAGCACGTCGGCCAGCACGCCGGGACGGATGCCGTTGCCCAGCCGCCCGATCATCACCAGCGGCCACGCCATGGCCTGCGACAGGCCCATGTGCACGACGGCCTTGTCGGCCGCCGCCTTGTAGCCGCGCGAGACGACGGCCAGCGAGGCGCCGAAGACCATGCGGGTCTGCTGGCGGGCGGTGCTGGCGTTCTTGGTCATGACGGCTGTGTTATTAGTTAGCTTGCTAACTATAATGCCATGGATATTGCGCTGCAGCAAGCGGGCGAATGGGCCCAGTGGCAGAGGGGTTCATCGCCGGAACCCGCCCGGGATCGCCCGGACGCGGGACGTTCACATCGCGACCGCATACTGCAGGGATACTGCCGACACACGATGACTCCCGAAGAAATGCTCCAGACCGCCCAGGACATGGGCCTGACCTTGCCCAGCCCCGCCTGGATCGTGGGCTGCATCGTGTTCAGCCTGGTCGGCCTGGCCGCCTGGCGCTGGGGCAAGGTGGCGGGCAACAAGCGGGTTCGCTGGCTGGGCGTGGCCCTGATGCTCTACGGCTACGTGGCCGGCCCGACCTGGCTGCTGTACGGCGCCGGCATCGCGCTGTGCGCGGCCGTCTGGTACTTCCGCAACGACGGCGCCTGACGGGTGTCGCCTACGCCAGCAGGTTGAAGCGCGCCGCGTAGCCGTCCTGGCTGCGTTCGAGGTGCAACGCCACGCGCTGGCCGGTGGCGTGGCGCAGCAGGCGCACGCCGTCGGCGTCGTCCAGCGGGCCGCCCGGCCGGGCCGGCGCGAAGGCGACGTTGAACTGCTCGGTGGCCGGGCACCGCGACACGCGCTCCACCGACTCGACCACCAGCTGCTGGCCGCTACCGGCGCCGGCGACGATGTCGAAGCGCTCGCCGACGTAGGCCTCGAACGCGTCGGCGCCGGCCCGCTCTGCCAGGTCGGGCAGGCGCTGCGTGCGCATCATCAGCTCGCGCAGCGCGCCGCCCGCGGGTTGCGCGCCGGCGGGCCGCGCCAGCACGGGCGCCGCGACGGCGGCCGCCATGCCGCCCGCCACGAATTCACGCTTGTTCATCATGGATCTCCTCGGAGGTGTTCGGGGTGGCCGACTTCGGCCTGCGCACCATCGCCACCCGCACGTCGCCCGTGCCGACGGTACGGAAGCCCAGCCGCTCGTACAGGCGTTGCGCGGGATTGCCGCGCACGACCTGCAGCTCGACGTCCAGCCGCGCGGCGTCGGCGCGCCGCAGCACTCGCCGCAGGCATTCGCCGCCGATGCCCTGGCCGCGCAGTTCCGCCACCAGCGAGATGTCGAGTACGGTGAGGCTGCGCGCGTCCTCGGCCAGCCACAGCCGGCCGACCGGGCAGCGGCGCAGCTGGACGATCTGGCAGCGCGCGCCCGGATGGCGGCGCTCGTAGTCGGTGCGTTGCGCCTCGAACTGCATCTTCATGAACGCGTGCTCCATCTCCACGGGCCAGCCCAGGTCCGCGAACTCGTCGGCGCGCGTGCTGGTGTACAGCGCGAGCAGGAACGCGCGATCCGACGGCAACGCGTCGCGCAGCACCAAGGTCGGGTCGGCGTCCATGCGGCTCAGGAGCGCGCCGGGAAGATGCCCTGCAGCGCGATGATGAAGTTCAGCGCGAGGAAGGGCGGCAGGTTGTCGTGCGGCGCGCCGCCGCCGGCGCTGCCCATGTCGGACGCCGAGGTGTTGAGGTAGCTGCCGTCCGGCGCCCGGTACAGCGCGCTGCCGTTGGACGTCGGGGCGAGGCTGACGGCGCCGCCCGGCGTGCCGGTGGACGCGCCCGGGACGGCTTGCATCGCGTGGCCGTGCGCGGGCAGCTGGGCCGCGGTCAGCGCGACGGTGTCGCTGCCGCCCGTCTGGCCCACGCTGCGCGGGCTCAGCCCGGGGCCCGGGCCGCCGCCCGCGTGCAGGGGGAAGGCGCCCTGCAGGTTGGGCAGCGCGAACGTGCTGCGGCCGTCGCCGCCGTAGAAGGTGCCCAGCAGCGAGAACAGCGCGGTGTTCTGCGCGATGGGCAGCACCTGGCCGTTGCAGAACGCCCAGCCGTTGGGCGCGAAGTTGCCCGTGAACATGCGTACTTCGCCTACGAATTGATCGGCCATGCTGGGGACTCCGGTTCAGTTCTGCGAGGGGAAGACGCCGAACAGCGACACGATGTAGCTGAGCGCGACGAACGGCGGCATGTTGTCGTGCGGCTGGCCGCCGCCCGCGTGCGCGAGCGCGTTGGGATCCATCGCCATGTTGGGCGTGCCCGTGCCGTAGAAGTTCATCGTCGTCGACGCGCCCAGCACTTCGGACGGGCCATGCGCGGTGCTGGCGGCCGTGGTGCTGGCCAGCATCGCGTGCGTGTGCGCGGGCATCTGGCTCGCGGCGAGCGTGACGCTCTCGGCGCCGCCCGACTCGCCCATGAGGTAGCCCTGCGGGCCGCCCTGGTGCACGGGCACGCGGCCGCGCAGGTCGGGCAGCGCATAGGTGCTCACGCCGTCGCCGCCGTAGGTGGTGCCGATCAGGTCGAACAGCACCGGGTTCTGGGCGATGGACAGCAGCTGGCCGTCGCAGAACGCCCAGCCGAGGGGAGCGAAGTTTCCGGCGAACAGGCGCACCTCGCCGACATAGGGTTGCGACATGGGAGCTCTCTAGTTGCGGGAGGGGAAGATGCCCTGCAGCGCGATGACGAAGTTCATCGCCAGGAAGGGCGGCCGGTTCTCGTGCGGCTGGCCGCCGCCCGAGGCGCCGATGGCCTCCGGGTTCAGCGGCACGAGGCTGGTGGCGGCCGCGTACGCCGGCGTGGCGCCGCGTCCCGGCTGGGCCAGCACGCCGCCGTTCGGGGACGACGACGCGGCGACCTTGGACGAGGCGCGCAGCGCGTGCGCATGCGCGGGCATCTCGGACACGGTGAGCGCGTGGCTGTCCTCGCCGCCGGTGGCGCCGAGCGTGTGCGTGCCCGAGAAATGCATGGGCGCGCGGCCGCGCAGGTCGGGCAACGCGAAGTTGGTGCGGCCGTCGCCGCCGTAGGTGGTGCCCAGCAGCGCGAACAGCGCCTGGTTCTGGTTGATGGCCAGCAGCTGGCCGTTGCACAGCGCCCAGCCCTTGGGCGCGAACGAGAAGCTCGTGAGGCGAATCTCGGCAAGGTAGGGCGTGCCCATGGCGGTCCTTTGCGTGCGCAGCACGGGTGCGGCTGGCTGAGGCGCATCAAATCACCCGCGCCGCGGCGTCGCCATCCCCAGGATGAAGTCGGTGCGCGCGAGTGCCTGAGCCCGGGCTGAAGGGCGTGAGGCCGCGTCTCTAACCTGCAGATACAGCGGACATGGCGGGCGCGAACCCGTGAAGTAGTTATCGAAGCCCGGGCCCGTGGCTGCTCATCCGATGCGGTGCGCCGTCGATAGACAGGGCAGGCGCCGCCGCGGTTCCGCCTTCCGGAGATCGACCGCGGCCGCAACGACCCCCCGACTGGAGACGCGAATGAAGATGAGCTGCATCCCCCACGGTCTCGTGCTGGCTGCCGTCCTGGCCCTGACGTCGTCGGGCGCCTTCGCCGCCGGCGAACTGCGTGCGCTGAGCGAGACGGAGATGTCGGACGTCTACGGCCGCGGCCTGAGCGACCCCGCGCTGTCGGCGCTGGGCGCGCTCACGACCGCGGAACAGAGCGGCAGCGCGTTGTCGTCACAGGCCGCGGCGGAGTCGCTCGCGGCGTTCGGTGGGCTGTCGGCCGACGGCCTGCAGAACATCGACCGGCAACTGGCTCAACAGCACCTGCTGCAGTCGGGCACGACCACCATCCAGGCGACGCTGCAGGTCACCTCGACGATGGCCGCCCTCGGCGCGTCGCTGGCCCCCATCGCCAGCGTGGTGACGCTGCCGGTGCTGCCCATTCCGTTCCTGTTCGCGGCGCCGACCCTGAACGCGATCCAGAACAAGCACTGACTCAGGGCAGCGCGAGGCTGACGCTCGCCGACGTCGCCGTCGAGAGATCGATCGGCGCGCCGGCGCGCGCCCAGCGCGCGCTCGTCGTCTCCGACGCGGCCACCCACGTCCGCAACGCGACGCCGTAGACCGCCGCGGCGGGCGCGTTCGCGTTCGTTCCGCTGGGCACGCTGATCGTCGTCGAGCCGCCGTGCGCGGAGATCTGCGAGGACACGTCCACCACGCTCACGATGCCGCCGTCGTTGGAGACGATCAGCTCGGCGTGGTCGGCGTTGTTGCTGCTGTTGCCGCTCAAGGTGACGGCGAGCGTGCCGCCGGTGAAGCCGGCTAGCGCCACGGGGTTGGGTGCCGCCACGCTGCCGGCGCCGGCTGCGAGCGAGGCATTGAGGCTGGTGCCGGTGGCGAGCGTGCCCTCCGTCCACACCGTCCAGGCGCCGCTGCCTTCGACGGGCACCACGGTGGCGAAGGTCGGCGGCGTGCCGTTGCCATCGGTGGCGGTGTTGAACGTCGCGTAATGGATCGGGCCGCCGGGCAGCGTCGCCGCGGCCAGCGTGCGGCCGGTGGCCGGGTCGGCCGCGCTGGTCACGATGGCGTAGGGCACGTCGGCGCCGCCGCTGCCGCCGCCGCTGCCGGCCACGGTCTGCCCGAAGTACACGCGGCTGCTCTCGGGCGCCAGGGCGTTGGACACGCCGACGGCGCGTTCCGTGGTGTCGAGCACCGGCACGAGCGGCGTGGCCGTGCTGCTGAGCGCGGTGGGCGCCGGCTTGAGCAGGCCGGTGGGATCGACGAACACGTTGTGCACGACGATGGTCTGCATGTTGCCGCCGTGGATCACCACGTCGTAGAACGACTGGCTGGACAGCGGGTAGAGCAGGAAGGTGCCGGCGGCGCTCACGTTGACGCTGCGCACCTCGGCGTGGAAGCGGCTGTCGGCCGACAGCGCGGTGACGGTCGCGACCACGTCGTGGATGCAGCCGGCGTGGCTCGTGCCCGTGCAGAACTGGGTGGTGTCGAGCTGGCCGGAGATCGAGTCGAAGATGCTGCCGTCGATCTCGAGGTTGCCGTCGCCGAGCGCCGTCAGCAGCTGCTGGTTGTACAGCTGCAGCTCGTCGCGCAGCGTGAAGCGGTCGGCGCCCGCGACCGAGGCGCGGCGCACCAGGGCGCTGGCGTTCATCTCGATGGCCAGCGGCGTGGTGGTGTCCGAGCTCAGGTTGAACGGCGTCAGCAGCCGCAGGCCGGCCTGCGCGTCGGGCGTCTCCAGCGGCACCACGTGCGCGCCGCCGGCGTCGGTGTACTGCACCTGGTCGTTGAACTGCAGGCCCTTGGCGGAGGCCGATGCGGCCAGCGCCGCGGACGGGTCCGAAGGCGCGAGGATCAGGCGCAGCTGGGCGAAGTTGCCCAGCGTGGCGACGCTCTGCTTCAACAGCGAGACGGTGCCGCCGTCGGACAGGCTCGGATCGGCCAGGTCCACCGTCAGTGGTGCCGGCAGCGTGATGACGCTCCAGCCCGCGTCGCCGTCGCCGAGGACGTGCGTGGCGCTCGCGTGCATCGCGACGCCCGTGACGGTGACCCACAGGTGGTCGATGCCGGGCGTGGCGCCGCCGGACAGCGACACGCTGAGCACCGCGTTGGACGACGAACTGGGCGAGGGCGAGGGCGCGGGCGCGGCCGAGCCGCCTCCTCCGCCACCGCAGGCGACGAGCGCGAAGAGCGTGGCGAGCGACGCCAGCGTGCGGGGCGTGGCCATGCCTTACTTCAGCGTCGCCGCCACCTGCAGCTTGGTGCCGACGGCCTCCGTCATCACCTGCAGGTTCTTGTTGACCTGCGGCCCGATCTCCACGGACACCTTCTGGCCCACGGCGTTCTGCATCTGCGGCAGCACCTTCTCGAGCCGGTCGCGCAGCGGCGACTCGAGCATCGTGGCCAGCTGGCGCAGCTCGTCGGTGGTGAAGTTGGCGGCCAGGATGGGGGCGCTCAACGGGCCGCTGTACTTCTTGGCGCTGGCGATCGCGATGGGCATCGTCGTGTCGATGTACTTCTGCACGTCGACCTGGATGTCCTTGAGCGCCTTGTCCTTGCGGTCCTGCGGCACGTGGTTCGTCTGCAGGGCGATGCTGGACTGCTGCATGGCGCTGACGCCCTTTTCCTGCACGGCCTGCAGCACGCCGTTCTCCGGGTGGACCACGGCCAGGATGCGGTCGATCTGCTTCTGCTTCTCCGCGTCGATGGGTGCGGCCGGCGCCGCGGCGGCCGCGGGGGCGGCGGCCTGTGCGTGCGCGTTGGCGGAGACGAGCAGGGCGGCTGCGAGTGCGAGGGGCGTCAGGGGGCGGAGCAGGGCGTTCATGGCGTGGGACGGAGTGGTCATCAGAAGGGTTGCGTGATCTTGAGGCCGAAGTAGCGCAGCACGAGTGTGCCGGAGACGTCGAGCCCCGCGTACGGGTTGTAGATCACGTTGAAGAAATCGGTGCAGTTGAGGTTGCAGTCGGTGTTGGCCGGCACGTTGTAGTGGCCCTTGGCGTAGCTGAAGCCGGTCTCCAGCTTCATGCCGTCCTTCATCTCGTAGCTGAGGCCGATGCTCTTGACGGGCAGCGCGGGCATCGGCGCGATCAGGTCGATCTTGTTGGTGGGCACCGAGCTCTTGCGCGGCTCGTAGCCCAGGCGCAGCTTGACGCCGTCCCACACTTCGAACTGCGCGCCGTAGCCGTAGCTCCAGACGCTGCGGTAGCCGCGCGGGATCACCAGCTTGCTGGAGTCGGCCTGGCCGAACAGGCGGGCCATGTCCAGCAGGTTCACGTTCTGGTCGAACTGGAAGGTGAGCTTGTTCCACTTCGACCAGTCCGTCCAGCCGGCGTCGACGTTGAACTGCACGCCGTCGATGGGCTTGGCCTTCAGGCCGAACTGCCAGTGCGCCGGATAGGGCAGCACCAGCGTGAAGTTGCCGCCCTGGTCGGTGGGGATCGACGTGGGGAAGCCGAACATCGCCGCCACGATCGGCCCGAACAGCGAGGCGTACATGTGGCGCACGAACTCCGGCAGCATCGGGTTCGCGTGGAAGTTGTAGTCGCCCGTGATCACCGTCTTGGAGCCGGACTGGTACACGGCGCCGAAGCCCAGCGACTCGGTGGGTTGCCACAGGCCGCCGATGTTGAACGTGACGTCGGCCGGCGAGGTGCCGGAGAAGCGCATCTCGCCGACGCTGTTGAACGGGCGCAGGCGGCCGCTCTGGTTGCCGTTGGCGTCGGTGCCGCACAGGCCGAAGCCCAGCGTGTCCAGCGGATTCCCGCTGTTGCCGCACCAGGCGTCCTGCAGCTTGCCGATGATGCCCAGCAGCTTGTTGGGGAAGCGCATCTCGGTGTCGAGCGCGAAGCCCTGGTGGGCGATGGGAATGGCCAGCCCCAGGCTGAACTTGTCGTTGACCTGGTAGCCGATGGACGGCGACAGGTAGACCAGGCGCTGGATCACCACCTTCTTGCCGTCGAAGCGCGCCGGGTCGTCCGGGTTCTTGGTGCGGTCGATGCCCACGGCCTGCGGCACGTAGGTGGCCGTCGCGAACGTCCACGGCGAGCCCTCGTTGTGCCACGCCAGGCCCAGGCCGGCGGCCACGGCCAGCGGGAGGCGCCCGCTGGGCACCCCGGCGATGGGGATGAAGATGGCCTGCTTGTTGTGGTCGGAATGCGTGCCGGCCAGCGGGTCTTCCGTGAAGCCTCCGACGTCGAAGCCAGCGGGCTGGTGGAAATCGGCGGTCGTGCGCAGCACCGCGCCGAAGATCGTGTCGGAGCGCGTGTCGGACTTGATCTTCGCCAGGCCGGCCGGGTTGAAGTGGATCGAGTCCAGGCCCGGCGGATCGGCCGTGACCGCGTTGCCCAGCGACATCGCCACGGGGCTCACGGCCAGGTTCTCGGTGAGGGCCGCGCGGGCGTCGGCGGCCAGCAGCAGGCCCGCGGCGGCGAACACGGCCAGGGCGAGGGCGGAGCGCCGCTGCGGCGGCCGGTGGCGCGCGGGGCGCGTCGTCTGTGGCGCGATCATCGGGTCAGAACAGCGAGAAGGTGAGCGGCAGGTTCAGCCCGAGGCTGAAGTTTGGCGAGTCGGTGGTCATGCCGATGCCGGCCGTCAGGTTGACGGTGGTCTTGGGATTCAGGCGGATGCCCAGGCCGAAGTTCAGCAGCGCGGCGACCTGCATGGTCGTGGAGCGCGGCGCCTGCGGCGTGTTGGTGGAATCGACGACGCTGATCTTGGAGGACGTGGTGACGTTCTCCTGGAACGAGACGCTGGTGGACACGTTGTACGACAGCGCGTAGGTGAAGCCGGCGCCGAAGCCGATGCCCTTGCCGGGCCGGATGCCGGTGAGGGTGCTGCCGTCGGTCTTGTTGTACTGGTGCAGGTGGTTGACGCTCAGCCCGTCCGTGAAGCTCAGCGATCCGAACAGCGCCACCGGGTCGAACACCTGCGAGGCGTTGAGGCCCAGCGTGCCCGAGGCGTAGCCGCTGCCGGTGGACGTGTTCTGGCCGATGATCTCGTCGAACGGGCTGCGGCCGGTGGGCAGCGACACGTTGCCGGTGACCGTGAACGTGGGGCCGGTGGTCTGCACGAAGGGCTGGTAGCGCGCGCCCAGCGTCAGGTCGCCGATGCCGAAGGTGACGCCGCTGAACTCGGTGCTCTGGGTGAACTTGCTGACGAACGGGAAGGTGCCGGAGAGCGTGAGGTTGTCCAGCAGGCCGTAGTCCAACGACAGCGTGTTGGTGATCGTGTGGGCCCGCGTGGTCTCGATGCGGAACAGGTCGATCTCGCCGGTGCCTTGCGTGAAGCCGACGTCGATGGACTCGGTGCCCACGTAGCTGTAGTTGAGGTCGTAGTTGGCCGCCACGCGGCCGGCCCGCAGCAGCGAGTACTGGCGCTCGGTCTTGGTGAGCGTGTCCTTCAGCAGCGTGGCCTGGTCGACGTCGCCGGCCTGCTTCTTGAGGGCGTCGGCCGCGCTGTTGGCGGTGGCCGGCGGCGCCGTGATGGCGGCCGGCGGCGCGGGCGCATCGGAGGGTACCGGGCCGCCGGTTGCGGGTTGCGACTCGGCGGCGGGGCCGCCGGTTCCGGGCTGCGTGTCGGGTTGTGCCTGGGCGGCGACGCTCGTGAGGAGGCCGCAGGCGAGCGCCAGGGCCGTGCCGTTCCAGTTTGCCGTTGTCATCTTCATTGGTGCTTGAAATTGAGGGTGCCCAGGCCGGACTGCACGGCGCGCTCCAGCGCGTCGCGATTGTCCACCGGGCGCAGTGCCACGTCCTCACGAACGAGGTCCGGAGAGATCACGCCCAGCTCGTGGTCGGTCAGCGCGAGGCTGGACTGCACCGTCGGCCGGGTCTTGGAGGGGTAGATCACGAACAGCGTGCCCTTGTCCCACAGACCGGCGAACTCCGTGACGGAGAACGCGATGTTGCCCGCGGACGGATCGGCGATGTAGACCTTGCCGTCGCGGATGCCCTTGACGACGACGAAGTGCTTGAAGCCCGCGTAGTCGATCGGCACGATGGCCGGCTGGCCCAGCGTCGCCAGGTCGTTCATGTCGGCATGGAAGCCGCCGCTGTCGCTGCCGAGGGTGGCCACGTAGCGCTTCATGTCCAGCAGCGAGAAGCCGCGGCGCGCGATGATCTTTTCCTTCTCGCCGTGTTCCAGCATGCCTTCCATCGCGTCCTTCTCGGTCACCGCCAGGCCCAGGTGGAACTGCAGGATGGTGGTGAGCGCCGCGGAGCCGCAGCTGTAGTCGAAGGCCTGGTGGACGATGTGCTGGTACTTGTAATACTGGTTCGGGTACATCTGCACCGGCTCGGGCGCGATGCCGCCGTTCATCTTCGCGACGTTGATCTCGTATTCGAGCGGCGGGTGGTTCAGCGGCGTGTTGCGCGAGCCCACGCCGGCGCCGATGATGGCGGCGGCGACGACGCCCAGGAGGATCAGCAGCATGGCGGTCTTTCTTTCAGGCTGAAGCGTTTCACTTCGCCCAGAGGTTGAGCTGGCCCGTCATCGTGGCCGTGCCATTGAGCAGGATCGAACCGAGGCTGCCGGTGAGGGCGCCGGTGGCGTCGGTCTGCACGCCGATCGCGCGCACGCCGAAATCCTGCGCGGCGAAGTAGCTGGGCATGCCGATGGACAGGTAGCCCGTGCCGTCCGGCTTGTTGAGGGGATCGACGGTGATCGCGAACATCTGCAGCGCGCCGCCGAAGCCTTGGGCGATGGCGTAGGTGGTGGTGGTGTTGCCGTTGGCGGTGTTGGTGAACCCCGCCGCGACGCGGTTGATGTTCAGGTTGAGGTTCACGGCGATGCTGATGCCCTTGGCGCTGACCGCGCGCATCTCGTCGTCGTCAAGCGGCTTTTTCTCCGCGCAGGCACCGGCGCTGGCGAGCGCGAGCGTGCAGGCGAGGGTGAGGGGGCGAAGCATGGCGTTGTCCAGGGCTGGTCGGGCGGCTAGGGCGTCGTCCGGAACTTGATGTCGACGTAGTTGATCTGCATGGCCGCGACGCTGGCCGAACCGAGGTTCGTGACCGTGGCGGCGGCGCCGTTGACGCCGGCTGTGGTGAAGGTGATGTTGTCGATGTTCAGCGACGCTGTCGGCACGGTGTAGCCCGCGGTGGGCCAGCCCACCTGCAGGTGCAGGTATGAGGAGCCGGCCTGGTCGGTGTCGGCGTTGAACAGGCCCGGATGCTGGTTCAGGTCGGCCAGCATCCAGGGGCCGCCATTGACGTTGGCCAGGTGGATGCCGGAGATCACGAGCTTGTCGCTGGCGTCGATGGTGCCGTCGCTGCCTCGGCCGCGCGAGAAGACCGACAGGCTGCCGATGTCCAGCTGCGTGCCCAGGCCGAACGAGATGCCCTGGGTGTCGGCCAGCGTGGTCGGCGAGATGGTGAGGCCGCCGCCCTTCATCGTGAGGTCGGACACCTGCAGCGTGCCGCCCACGAAGTTGGTGCCGGTGCAGGTCCCGGAGACCATCATGTCGCAGTGCGAGAAGTCGGCCGTCAGCGACCACGCCTGCTTGCCGGCCGCGTTCAGCGGGAAGTCGAGCGCGATCATGTCCTGCTGACCTGGGCGTGACTGCAACGTCAGCTGGTAGGGATCGGCGAAGGGGTCCGTATCGTCGGTGCGCAGCAGGCTCAGGCCCGACAGCGTCAACGAACTTCCGTTGGGCGACAGGTAGGTGAGCGACAGCGGATTCGTGAGGCTGCTGATGATGGAGAAGTTGTTCAGGTTGAACGCGATGCCGTCGGCGCCGCGCACCGCGGCCAGCTCGTCGTCCTGCAGCGCCTCCATGCCTTGCGGCGCCTTCGCCGCTTCGTTGGCCGCGCGCGACGGCGGGCTGGCGAGCACGCCGAGCGCGAGGGCCAGCGCGTTGACGCCCAGAGTCGCGGCGGGCAGGGCGGCACGCAGCATCTCGCCGCAGCGCGCGGCGAGAGTCCACGGATCCGTGCCGAGCAGCCCGCCCACCATCACGGCCCGATCTTGGGCACGTTGGGCGGCACTGTGCCGGTGGTGTTGAGCGCGGCGAGGCGATCGGTCCAATTGAGCCAGAAGCCCGCCTGCGCGGTGGCGGAGGCGCCCAGCTGGCTGTTGGCGGCGGGATAGGCGACGGCGGATTTCAGGATCGACAGGAAGAAGTCGCGGCTGGCGCCGTCGGTGTTGCCGGCCGTCACACCGCCGATCTGGTTCAGGGCGACGTTGCAGCTGCCGCCGCAGCCGGCCAGCGAGGTCAGCTGCGATCCGGTGCCGCTGACCGTGCCCGAAGCTGTGGTGAGGGACAGCGAGCCACTGACGGTGTTCATCAGCAGGCCGACGTCGCCGGTGATGCCGCCGAAGCCGATGCGCATGCCCACCACTTGGCGGTCGCCGGTGGCCGCGCTGCCGGAATAGACCCATTCGAAATACGGATTGGTGATGGCCACGGTGCGCTGGGCGTCGGTGGCGTCGCTGCGGCCGAAGTTCAGCGTGGAGATGTCGATGTCGGAGACGCCGCTGGACTGGGTGCCCAGCTTCAGTCCGCTGAGCGAGGCGGACAGGTTGATGTCGGCGTTGAGCGTCAGGCGCGAGAAGTCGTAGCCATTGAGCGTGGTGTTCGTGAGATCCAGCAGCGCCTGGCCCCAGACGCCGGAGAGTTCCGAGTCGTCCAGCGGCTTCAGGGCCGGCTTGTCCTGGGCCTGCACCGAGGCGACGAACAGCGATGTGGCGAGCGTCGTGGCGGCAGCGAAGGCGAGGCGGGTGCGCATGAGGGTATTGTCCTGGCAAGGGCGCGTCTGCAATCCCGCAAGATGGGGAGGAAGTCGCGCTCAGGAGGAGAAAGGCCCCGTGACGAACATCACGGGGCCTTTCCATGAATGGTGGCGGCCCTGTCTTTGGCAGAGCCGTCAGTCATTCAGGCAGATCAGTGAGCCCACATCCAGACGGACGTGCCGCGCAGATCCAGGGCGGTGATCGCGAACGAGCCGAACGACTTGTCGGTCGAGGCCGACACGCCGTTGGTGCCCAGCGTGATCGAGCCGACGCTGATGTTCATCAGGTCCGCCGAGCTGGCGACCTTCACGTTCGGGAAGGCGAACTGGACGACGTCGCCCGAGCCCTTGTAGAACGTGGCGGTGGCATCGGCGGCGGCGCCGGCGGCGATCGTCGCAGCGCCGATTTGCGCCGGGGTGCCACCCGCTTGCGCGGCCGCCAGGGCGGCCGTCGTGGCGGTGCCGATGTTGCCCAGGGCGGCCAGCGTGCCGGTGCCGGCAGCGCCGCCGCCGGTGAAGCCTTGGTACAGCGCGTTGAATTGCGTGCCGCTGATGACGTCGATGGTCATCGCCACCAGGCCGCTGATCTGGATGTTGTTGAACGACACGGAAGCCTTCTGGCCCACGGCGTCAGCGTTGTTGCCCCAGGTGAAGGAGCCGATGTTGATGTTCAGGTTGGCGGCGATCGAGACGCCGTCCTGGCCGGCAACGGCGCTCAGGTCTTCGTCGGCGATGGACGACATGGCCGAGGCCGACAGGGAAGCGGCGACCAGAGCGGCGGCGGCGGTGAGCTTGAGCATGTTCATTTGATGTCTCTCCAGAATTAGTCTATGAATATCGAACTTGTAAACCCCTCGCGACCATCCAGGTTCCTGCACCAGGGGTTTTGCCCCGGGTCTCGTCGACCCCTCGATGAGGAGCCTGCCGCCGCTGAAACCGTTTTGAAGCGCGTGCCGCAACTATGGTCGGCTTCTTGTCCCGTCGCACTGACTTGCCGAGCCAAGGCCATGGCTTGCGAATCCAGTGTTGGAGAGTGTCTACCCTAGGTCTTGGGGGGGTACGTCCGGGTTCTGTGCGACGCCGTGGAACGCCTCTCCAGCCTGTGGAAAGCGAAGCCCGTCAGCCCTTACGTACTAACCCGCGTGGCGTTGGACGGAGGTGGCCTGCGAGGTCAGTCCGGGAATATCGTGGCGAATAAAAAATGGAGCCGCGAGGCCCCATCTTGAAATTCCCGGAAGATATTCAGCCAGGCAAGGTCCTGGAAAATATTGAATCAATATCAGGCGGCACAGCGGAGAGTATTCGGCGTGCGTCCGAACCAACGCTTGCAGGCCCGGTAGAAATTGCTGGGATCGGAGAATCCGAGCGCGAAGCTCATTTCCGTCGGGCTGTAGGCGCCGTTGACGAAGTAGCGCTGCGCCAGCTCGCGTCGAGTGTCGTCCACCAGTTCGATGAAGCTGGTGCCTTCCTCGGTGAGGCGGCGCTGCAGCGTGCGTTCGCTCATGCAGAGCGTGGCGGCCACCAGCTCGCGGCGCGGGTCGCCCTTGGCGATCAGCTGCATCAGCGCCTGGCGCACGCGCGCCGTGATGCAGCCGCCCTGTTCCGCGGCCAGCTGGGCCACCATGCGCTCGCACATCTCGCCCACGGTGGGGTCGGAGGTGGGGAAGGGCTGGTCGAGGGCCGACAGCGGCAGCTCGATGACGAAGGCCGCGGCGCCGAAATGCACCGGGCAGCCGAACGCGGTCTCCCACGGGGTGGGATCGGCCGGCGCGGCGTAGGGATGGTGCACGCGCAGCGGCGTCACCTTCTCGCCGATCAGCCAGTACATGCCCTTGAGGAAGGTGGCGGCCATGAAGTCGTAGCGCTGCTGCGGCACGGCCATCTTGCCGGCGGAGATGCGCAGCGTGATGCGGCAGGCGTCCTGGTCGACGTGCATGCCCACGCTGGTGGATGGCATGTCCATGCCGATGGACGTGGTGGGCGAGATCAGGCTGGTGTAGCGCGCCATGCGCTGCAGGCCGCTGCGCAGGTCGGGGGCCGACAGGATCAGGCTGGACAGCGAGCCCAGGCCGATCAGCGGCTGGCGCGGGCACAGGGCCAGGCCGATGGCCGGATCGCCGGTCTTGGCGACCGCGGCGCCCCAGGCGACCGAGAAGATGTCGGCCAGGTGCTCGGCGTCGACCGTCTCGTTGGGATCGGGGTTGAGGCCGGCCTCCGCGAGGATGCCGGACAAGTCGAGACCGCGCTGTGCAAAGCCGTCCTTCATCGCCTTGAACGCGCTGAGCTGGGACATGGGAACGACGACCACGGGTGACTCCGATTCGCTGCGAGAGGGGTCGACAGCGGGTGCCGGCGGCTCTCTTCCTAAAATAGAACGACCGTTCTATTTAATGAATGAAATGGTAGCCAGCGGGGTTTCGCACCGACATAGGAATGAACCCGCATTTCGCCCCATCGGGGTGCCATTCCGGCCTCAATGCGGGGCTTTTCCCCCCAAACTTGGTGAAGGGTAACTACGCCCTCGCATTGAAACGCGGCGCCGGCACGCTCACCGGGCGTCAGGAGGTGCGCCGACGCCTTTCGCCGCGCCTCTTCGAGGTGCGCGCGCACGGGAGCCGGATACCCCTGCGGGCAACGGTTTCGTTCAGCCTGCGGCAAGTGCTGCGACACGCTGGCCGCGCGCAGCGAACGATCGTGCGAAAAAGAGACGGCGGAAGGGCCTTATCGACCGGCCTTTCGACTGCTGCCGCGGGCGGTCGCTGCCGGATACTTCGCCGCGTTCAGCGTGATCTTGCGATCGGCCGCGGCCAGCAGGTCGATGTCCAACTGGTCGGCCAGCTGGATCAGGTACAGCAGCACGTCGGCGGCCTCGAGCGCGATGGCCTCGCGCCGCGCCGCCTCGGGCGCGCGGCTGTCGGCCTCGGTCATCCACTGGAAATGTTCCAGCAGTTCGGCGGCCTCCACCGACAGCGCGCAGGCCAGGTTCTTCGGCGAATGGAACTGGCCCCAGTCGCGCTCGAGCGCGAAGGCGCGCAGGCGATCGCGCAGGGCGTCGAGATCGTGGTTCATGGCCGCAGCATAGCGCTGGCAACGGTGACATCCCTGGCCGGCGCGGTGGTCCGGCCGTGCCATAGTCGGCGGCTGCACCGGCCATGCCCGGCCGGCCCACGAGGTCGACCGGGGCCGGCGCTTCGAAACCCTCGCAGCGAAGGATTCCGTTCCATGCCCATTGCCATCGTCCGCCACGTCGTGCCGGCCCTGATCGCGGCCCTGGCCGCCAGCCTGGCCTCGGCCGCCACGGCGCCGTCCGCGGCGTCCGCCCCGCACGGCTACGACCAGCCGCCCAAGAACATCCTCGACGTGCTGCACGCGCCCGAGCCGCCCGGGGCGTTCGTCAGCCCCACGCGCCAGGCGATGCTGCTGGTCACCACCCAGGCGTTCCCGCCGATGTCGCGCGTGGCCGCGCCGTACCTGAAGCTGGCCGGCTCGCGCGTCGAGATCGCCAACCACAGCAAGCACGACACCCCGGGCGGCTACGGCATCACCCCGTGCGCCACGGCGTTCCAGCTGGTGAGCGTGCCGTCCGGCGCGGTCACCCCGGTCGCCCTGCCGGCGGGCGCCTGCACGGGCCGGCCCTGGTGGTCGGCCGACGGCAAGCGCTTCGCGTTCGCCAACACCGCGAACGACGCCGTGGAGCTGTGGATCGGCGACGCCACCACCGGCGCGCTGCGCAAGGTGCCGGGCGTCCGTCTGAACCCGATGCTCGATGGCGCCCTGCAATGGATGCCCGACCGCCGCGCGCTGCTGGTCAAGCTGGTGCCCGACAACATGGGTGCGCCGCCGGCCGAGCCGCTGGTGCCGCCCGGCCCCAGCATCCAGGAGACGGGCTCGGGCAAGGGCGAGAGCAGCACCTACGAGACCCGCGACACGCTGAAGAACCCGCACGACGAGGACCTGTTCGACTGGTACGCGCGCTCGCAGGTGGCCCTCGTCGACGCCGCCACGCTGGCGGTCACGCGCGTGGGCAGGCCGGGCAACATCGAGGACGTCGAGCCGGCGCCCGACGGCCAGCACCTGCTGGTGGTCGCGCTTCACAAGCCGTACTCCTACGTCACCACGCACGAGCGCTTCCCGCGCGAGGTGCAGGTGTGGAACATCGCCAGGCGCAACGCGGTGACGTCCACCACCATCGCGTCGATCCCGCTGACCGACCGCGTGCCGGTGGCCGGCGTGCCCACCGGGCCGCGTGAGTTCTCCTGGCGTCCCACCGACCCGGCCACGCTGGTCTGGGCCGAGGCGCTGGACGGCGGCGACTGGAAGGTGAGCGTGCCGCAGCGCGACAAGGTCATGCTGCAGAAGGCGCCGTTCACCGCGCCGGCCACCGAGATCACGCGCACCACGCAGCGCTTCACGGGCTTCGCCTGGACCGAGCGCACCGACACCGCGCTGCTGGAGGAATACGACGAGAACCGCCACTGGCGCCGCGTGTCGGTGATGGACGTCGACCACCCGCAGTCCGCGCCGCGCGTGCTGTGGGATCTTTCCAGCGACGAGAAGTACGCCGACCCGGGCGCCCCGGTCTATCGCATCCAGGCCAGCGGCCAGGCCCTGATCCGCATGCAGGGCGACACGCTGTGGCTGGCAGGCACCGGCGCGTCGCCCGACGGCGATCGTCCGTTCCTGGATCGCCTCGACCTGAAGACGAACAGGTCGGAGCGCCTGTTCCGCAGCGACCGCGACTCGCTGGAGCGCTTCGTCGGCTTCACGGGCGACGACGACCGCCAGTTCCTCACCTGGCACCAGTCGGTCTCCAGCCCGCCCAACGCCTACCTGCGCACGCTGGGCGCGGCGCCCGCCACGTCCGCGCCCGCGGGCGAGGCGGCGTTCGACTCCACGCGCGTCGCCGTCACCCACATCCCGGATCCGACGCCGGCGGTGCGGGCCATCAAGAAGCGCCTGGTCACCTACAAGCGTGCCGACGGCATCGACCTGTCGTTCACGCTGTACACGCCGCCGGGCTACGTGGAGGGCACGCGCGTCCCGACGATCCTGTACGCGTATCCGCTGGACTTCGCCGACGCGTCCAGCGCCGGCCAGGTCACCGGCTCGCAGGCCACGTTCACGCGCCTGCGCCAGTACCAGCTGCTGCTGCTGGCCGGCTACGCCATCATCGACCGCGCGTCGTTCCCCGTGATCGGCGATCCCAAGAAGGCCTACGACACCTACCTGCCGCAGCTGGTGGCCGACGCGAAGGCGGCCGTCGACGAGGCAGTGCGCCTGGGCGTGACCGACCCCGAGCGCGTGGGCGTCACCGGCCACAGCCACGGCGCGCTGATGACGGCCAACCTGCTGGCCCACTCCGACCTGTTCCGCGCCGGCGTGGCCACCAGCGGCTCGTACAACAAGACGCTGACGCCGTTCGGCTTCCAGAGCGAGCGCCGTTCGGTGTGGGAGGCGCCCGACGTCTACTCGAAGGTGTCGCCGTTCTTCATGGCCGACAAGATGAAGCTGCCCATCCTCATCATGCACGGCGAGGACGACGCCAACCCCGGCACCACGCCGCTGCAGGCCACCAAGCTGTACGAGGCCATCCGCGGCAACGGCGGCACCGCGCGCCTGGTGATGCTGCCGCACGAGCCGCACTGGTACTCCGCGATGGAATCGCAGGAGCAGCAGATCTACGAGATGGTGCGCTGGTTCGACATGTACGTGAAGAACGCGGCGCCGCGAACGGCCGCGAAGTGAGCGAGCCAGGGGCGCCGGGAGGCGCCCTTTTTTTGGGGTCACATCGTCGTCGATTTGCGGGGCACGTTGGTTTGCGGTGCGCGCTCGGTCAGGCACGACTCACCGGGGGAGCTTGTTTTGTTCGTGTCCCCCGTCGGCCTGCGGCTTCCTCCTCCTTGACCTCACAAAACTAGCCAAGAAGCGCTGGCGTCGCGACGCGAGGTTCGCGTCAAGTCCGATGGCGCGTGGAAACGCCGGCCGCGGGCATCGTCGCGGCCTCGATGGCCCGACGACGCCAAACAACCTCAAACAAATTCGCGGACTCTTCCTCCGCGAATGTCGTCTGCCGGCACGCCATGCGTGGCACGGCGAGGCGGGGGAGTCTGTTTTGTGAGGTCAAGGAGGAGGAGGCCGCAGGCCGACGGGGGACACGAACAAAACAGACTCCCCCGGTGAGTCGTGCCTGACCGCGCGCCCCGCAAAGCGAAGTACGCGCCTTGGCGGATTCCAAGTCCCTGGACCCCCCACGGACCCTGCCCATTTGCGCATGCTCAGTGCGTTCCCTGCAGATCGGCGAAGAACCCCTTTTCGCTCAGCCCGTCAGCGCGCGCCACGCCGAGATCGCGAAGCGCTGCGCGTGGCTTGCCGGCGTGGCCTGGCGCCGGCCGGCCAGCCAGCCGCGTGCGTAGAACTCCGTGGCGCCCAGCACCAGCGCCGGGATCAGGTCAGGCGGCAGCGGCAGGATGCGGCCGGCGGCGGCGTCCCGCGCCAGGATCTCGTCGATCGGCTCGTAGCGCGCCAGCAGGCGTTCCTGCAGGCCGGCGGCGTGCGGTCCCTGGTCCACCGGATCGCGGGCGACGAACACGAAGTGCGCGCCTTCCGGGTTCGCGGTGATCCACGCCGTGTAGGCCGCGATCAGCGCGTCCACCACCGCGTGGCCGTCCGCGACGCCGGCGATGCGCTCGGCGATCGCGCGGCTCTGGTCGTCGAACAGGGCGAAGAACAGCGCCGCGACCACGCCTTCCTTGTTCTTGAAGTGGTGGTAGATCGTGCCCACGCTCTGGCCGCTGGCGCGGCGCAGGTCGTCGATGGTCGTCGCCTCGACGCCGTTCTCGTTGAACAGCGCCAGCGCATGGCGCAGCACGCTGCGCCGGCTCGCCTGGCGCGCTTCGGGAAAGGCATTCGCCAGCAACCGGTCGGGCGCGGCCGCCTGCGCGGCGGACAAATTTTTTCTCGCCATGTGTGGAATAGTATTCTAGAATAACGTTCTAGTCACTCGACATCGTTGCCGCGGTGCCGAAAGGCACCGCCGCGAAGCGGGCGCCGATCCGAAGCGGGCCGTCGGCCCACCGCCAATTCGATAACCCCGATGTCGCGCCCGGAAGGCGACGTCGTTGCTGGCATCTGGCAGCCAGCCCCGCGCGGCCCTCTTCGCGATGGCCCGCCGACTGACTGCACCGAGGATGCCGTGATCGAGACCCGTTACGCGACCATCAACGCCCTGGGCGTGCTGGACAACCCCAACCTGCCGCCGCCGTCGCATCCCGACGCCGCGGCCGCGAACGCCGCCGTCTACCTGGGCGGCGCCCGCAGCGTCGATGCGCGCTCCCTGGCCGACGCGCGCAGCGCGGGGCTGTCGGCGGTCAACATCACGCTGGGCCACGTCGCCGGCACCGCCGATCCCTTCTGCGAGACGGTGCGCGACATCACCGGCTGGAACGCCTTCATCGCGCGGCACCCGGGCGCGCTGCGCCGGGTGCTCCACGTGGGCGACATCGCCGCGGCCGCCGAGGCCGGCCAGGTCGGCGTCATCTACGGCTTCCAGAACACCGAGATGCTGGGCCGCCAGATCGACCGCGTGCGCCTGTTCGCCAAGATGGGCGTGCGCGTGATCCAGCTCACCTACAACGGCCGCAACGCGGTCGGCGACGGCGCCACCGTGCCCGACGACCAGGGCCTGTCGCGCTTCGGCGCCGAGGTGGTGGAGCGCCTGCAGGCCGAGGGCGTGCTGGTGGACCTGAGCCACAGCAGCGAGAAGACCTGCCTCGACGCGCTGGCGCTGGCGCGCAAGCCCGTGGCGATCACGCACGCCGCGTGCCGCGCGGTGGCCGACCACCCGCGCAACAAGAGCGACGCCGAGCTGCGCCTGCTGGCCGAGCGCGGCGGCGTCCTCGGCCTGTACTTCATGCCGTACCTGCGCCTGGCCGGCCAGCCGATGGCCGCCGACCTGGTGGCGCACCTGGAGCACGCGATCGCGGTGTGCGGCGAGGACCACGTCGGTCTCGGCACCGACGGCGGCACCACCGCGCAGGACGACATGGCGGCCTACCGGCGCCAGCTGGAAGACGAGATCGCCCAACGCCGCGCGCTGGGCATCGGCGCGCCGGGCGAGACGGCCGACGTCACCACCTTCCTGCCCGACCTGTGCGGCCCCACGCAGTTCCAGCGCCTGGCCGACCTGCTGGGCGCGCGCGGCCACGGCGAGGCGCGCATCGAGAAGATCCTGGGCGGCAACTTCCGCCGCCTGATGGCCGAGGCCTGGTCGGCCGCCTGACACGTCGAGGAACCACCATGCGTCAATCGCCGCGCCGCCTGCCGGCCCTGCTCGCCGCCCTGGCCTTCATCGTCGGCGGCTCGCCGGCCCTCGCGCACGACGACGACGTGCAGATCCACGGCGTGGCCGTCGGCAGCCAGAAGCTGAAGGCCTTGCCGGACGGCGTCATGGAGGCCGACTACGGCTTCAGCGAGCGCGGGCGCGGCGACCGCATCCATGCGCGCTGGTCGGTCGACGCGCAGGGACTGCCGGTGGCCTACGACGCCGAGGGCAACGACTACTGGAAGGTGCCGCTCGCCGAGCACTTCGACGTGACGGCCGGCAAGGCCTCGTGGAAGAACCGCCTCGAGGCGGGCTCGGCCGCGCCGGGCGCGTTCTACCTGCCGGCCAACGCGCCGCCCGAGTTCATGGGCGTGCTCGCCCGCGCGTTGCTCAAGGCGCCGGGCCGGCGCTTGAAGCTGCTGCCGGCCGGCGAGGCGTGGCTGGAGCGCGGCACGCAACTGACGGCCGCGGGCCACGTGCTCACGCTGTACCGCATCGGCGGCATCGAGTTCACGCCGGTGCCCGTGTGGCTGGACGAGAAGGGCGCCACCGCCGCCGTCATCGACGACTGGTTCGAGGTGCTGGTCGCCGAGCTCAAGCCGATGCTGCCGCGGCTGCAGGCCGCGCAGGGCGCCGCCGACCAGGCCTGGAGCGCCGACGTGGCGCGCCGCCTGACGCACGTGCCCGCCGGCGCGCTGCTGATCCGCCACGCGCGCCTGTTCGACCCGCGCGACCTCACGGTGCGCGACGACATGCGCGTGCTGGTGCAGGGCGAGCACGTCGTGCGCGTCGATCCCGACGACGCCGGCCCCGCTTCCGCCGACACCGAGGTCATCGACGCGGCGGGCCGCTTCCTGATGCCCGGCCTGTGGGACGTGCACCAGCACTTCGCCGGCGTGGACGGCACCTTCGACCTCATCGCCGGCGTCACCAGCGGACGCGACATGGCCAACGACAACGTGCCGCTGCTGGCGCGCGTCAAGCGCTTCGACACCGGCACCGAGCTGGGCCCGCGCGTGGTGCTGGCCGGCATCGTCGAGGGCACCGGCCCGCTGGCCGGACCCACCGACGTGCGCATCGAGACGCGCGCGCAGGCCCAGGCCGCGGTCGACTGGTACGCCGCCCACGGCTACGAGCAGATCAAGATCTACTCCTCGTTCCCTCCCGCGCTTGTCGGGCCCATCGCCGACATGGCGCACGCGCGCGGCCTGCGCGTGAGTGGCCACGTGCCGGCCTTCATGGTGGCGCGCCAGTTCGTGGAGGCCGGCGCCGACGAGATCCAGCACCTGAACTTCATCGTGCTGAACTTCTTCCCCGAAGTGGCCGACACGCGCACCAAGGATCGCTACACGGTGATGGCCGAGAAGCTGCAGGGGCTGAGGCTGGACTCGCCCGAGTTCGCCGACTTCGTGACGCTGCTGCGCCAGCACCACACGGTGCTCGACCCGACCGTGTCCGTGCTGCAGGACCTGTTCTCCGGCGCGCCGGGCGCCTGCGCCCGCAGCCTGTGCGCCATGATCGATCGCTTTCCGCCCGTCACGCGGCGCCGCCTGCTGTCTGGCGCCGTGGCCGTGCCGCCCGGCAAGGAGGCCGCCTACGCGCAGGCGCTGCCGTCGCTGCTCAAGCTGCTGAAGACGCTCTACGACGACGGCATCACGCTGATGCCCGGCACCGACGGCTTCGCCGGCTACACGCTGCACAACGAGCTCGAACTCTACGTGCAGGCCGGCATCCCCGCGCCCGAGGTGCTGCGCATGGCCACGCTGGTGCCCGCGCAGGTGCTGGGGGTGGCCGGCCCGAGCCAGCGCGGCTTCATCGCGCCGGGCCGCCAGGCCGACATGGTGCTGATAGCCGGCGATCCGACGCGCAACATCGCGGACATCCGCCACGTGTGGCGCACCATCAAGGGCGGCCGCGTCTACGATCCGGCGGCGCTGGAGCAAGCCATGGGGATGAGTCGATGAGCGCGCAGATCGAACGCTTCAACAGTGGGCGCGTGCTGCCCGCGTCGGTGCCGTTCTGCGAGGGCACGGCGCTCGGCGGCCTCGTCTTCCTGTCTGGCCAGCTGGGCAACGTGCCCGGCACGCTTGCGCTGGTGGAGGGCGGCATCGAGGCCGAGGCGCGCCAGGCGCTGGCCAACATCCGTACCGTGCTCGAGGCGCAGGGCCTCGGCCTGGCCAGCCTGCTTCGCTGCACCATCATGCTGGCCGACATCGGCGAGTGGGCGGCGTTCAACGGCGTGTGGCGCGAGTTCTTCGTCGACCAGGCCATGCCCGCGCGCAGCGCATTCGGCTGCGCGGGCCTGGCGCTCGGCGCGCGCGTCGAGATCGAGTGCATCGCGGCGCGTTGAGCGCCATCGTGTCTACCGGAGGCGCGTTGAGCGCCATCGGGTTACCGGAGGCGCGTTGAGCGCCATCGGGTTACCGGAGGCGCGCTGAGCGCCATCGGGTTACCGGAGGCGCGCTGAGCGCCATCGGGTCACCGGAGGCGCGTTGAGCGCTCCTACCAGACGCGGACGCGCTTCTCCGGCGGGATGTAGAGCGCGTCCCCCGGCTTCACGCCGAAGGCCTTGTACCAGCCGTCGATGTTGCGCACGACGCCGTTGACGCGGAACTTGGGGCGGCTGTGCGGGTCGCTGCTGTTGAGGCGGCGCACGGTCTCGGGCCGCGACTTGCCGGCCCAGGCCTGGGCCCAGCCGAGGAACACGCGCTGGTCGCCGGTGAGGCCGCCGAGCACCGGAGCGCGCTTGCCGGCCAGCGAGGCGTGGTACGCGTCGAGCGCGATGGTGAGGCCGCCGAGGTCGGCCAGGTTCTCGCCCATCGTCAGGTCCGGGTTGAGGTGCAGGCCCGGCAGCGGCTCGTACTGCGCGTACTGCGCGCCCAGCACCACCGTGCGCGCCTTGAACGCCGCCGCGTCGGCGGGCGTCCACCAGTCGCGCAGGATGCCGTCGGCGTCCACTGTGCGGCCCTGGTCGTCGAACTGGTGCGTGATCTCGTGGCCGATCACGCCGCCGGCGGCGCCGTAGTTGATCGCGTCGTCGGCGGCGGCGTCGAAGATCGGCGGCTGCAGGATGCCGGCGGGGAACACGATGTCCTGCAGGTTGCCGCTGTACGCGTCGTTGATCTGCGGCGTCATGCCCCAGTCGCTCCGGTCGACCGGCCCCGTGCTGCGCCGGACCACGAAGGCCCAGTCGTCGGCGGCGGCCTCACGCACGTCGGCCATCAGGTCGTCGCGGCGGATGACGACACCGGCGTAATCGCGCCACTTGTCGGGGTAGCCCACCTTGATGGTGACCGCATCGAGCTTGCGCAGCGCCTCGGCCTTGGTGCTGGGGCCCATCCAGGTCAGCGCCTCCATGTGCGCGCGGAACGCCTTCTTGAGGTTGACGGCCAGCGCCGTCATGCGGGCCTTGGCGGCCGGCGGGAACCAGCGTTCGGCGTAGGCCTGGCCGACGGCCCATTGCAGCGTGCCGAAGCAGGCGTGCGGGTCGATGTCGCAGTCCTTGCCCGCGACCACGTACAGGCTGCGCTTCCAGCGCGGCGCCTGTTCGGCCTGGCCGCCGAGCGTCCTGCCATGCAGCTCGAACGCGGCGTCCTCGAAGGCGTGCGGCAGGTAGCCGGCGGCGTTGTCGAGGCTGCGGAACGCCATCCATGCCTTGAGCACCGGCAGGGGCGTGGCGGCCACCGCGGCGGCGATCTTCGGGAACGCGGTGTCCTGCATCGCGATCAGCGTGTCGCGGTCGCCCAGCTGCGCGGCCTGCAGGAACTCGTCCCACGCGAACGCGGGCGCGAGCGCCTGCAACTGCGCGCGCGAGACGGGGTGGTACTGGGCGACCACGTCGCGCTGCTGCACCTTGGTCCAGCTCGCCGCGGCGATGCGCGTCTCCAGCGCCAGCACCTCGGGCGCGACGGCGTCCGCGTCGGGCCAGCCGGCCAGCGTCAGCATCCGGGCGATGTAGGCGGCGTAGGCGTCGCGCTGCTTCGCGTAGTCGGGCTTCAGGTAGTAGTCGATGTCGGGCAGGCCCAGCTCGGCCTGCGAGACATAGGCCGAATAGATCGTGGGCTTCTTCAGGTCGACGTCGAGCGAGACCGAGAACGGGCTCGGGAACACGTCGACGGTGGAGCGGCCCATCAGCGTGGCCAGCGCCGGCAGGTCGGGGGCCGCGCGGATGGCGTCGAGCTCGGGCGCGAGGGCGCGCACGCCCGCCTGCTCGATGCGCGCCTCGTCCATGTAGGCGGCGTAGAACGCGCCCACCTTGCCGCGCAGGTCGGCGGGCTGTTCGGCCACGCCGTGCGACAGGTCCTCGAGGATCGCGTGCAGCCGGTCGTCGATGGTGCGCGACATGCCGCTGCGGCGCGACACGCCTTGCTCGTCGGCCGGGATCGCGGTGCGCGCGAGGAAGCGGCCGTTGGCGTACTGGAAGAAGTCGTTGCCGGGCTTCGCGGAGAGGTCGCGGGCCGTCAGGTCGAAGCCGAAGGGCGGGAACTCCGGGCGGGCGTCGGCGGCGTGCGCCAGCGTCGCGAGCGCGCACAGCGCGGCGGCGGTCAAGGTCTTCTTCAATCGAGTCTCCGCGTTCAAGATGGCGGCGATTGTCGAGCCAGAAAGCAAAAAGCCCAACCGGTGGAGGGCTGGGCTTGACGCTGTTTCTTCGCAATCCTCTAGGGAGTGATGGCTCCCCGACCTGGGCTCGAACCAGGGACCTACGGATTAACAGTCCGGCGCTCTACCAACTGAGCTATCGGGGAACTGCGAAGCCTCTCAGTATAACCATTTTTTGGAGAACGTCAAAACTTTGCTTCGAGCGATGCGTGGAACGTACGCGGCTCGAGGGGGAAAAGATACGCGTGGTCGTACTGGTAGGGCGCCTCGCGCCAGGCCCGCCGATCGAACAGGTTGTCGACGCCCGCGCGCCACACCAGCGTCGTGGTGCCCAGCGCCTGCACGTAGCGCGCGCCGAGGTCGTAGCGCGTCCAGCCCGGGATCTGCACGCTGTTGTCCGGCAGCACCTCGCGCGCGCCTTCGTACGCCATGTTGGTCAGGATGCTCAGGCCGTCCACCTGCGGCACCGCGTACGCCGCGAGCAACTTCACGGCGCTGTCGGGCACGTTGGTGGGACGCAGCCCGTCCTGGCTGGCGTCGGTTGCCTGCTCGCGGCGCACGCGCTGCAGCATGGCCGACGCGCGCAGCGTGAACGCGCCCGCGCGTGTCTGGGCCTCGGCCTCCAGGCCGCGCGAGCGGGTGATGCCGTCGTGGCCGTACACGGTGGTGCCGTCCGTCGTGATGTCGCTTGCGTAGGCTTGCGTCACGTCGTAGGCGGTCAGGCCCCATGTGGTGGCGCCGATGGCGTGCTTCCAGCCGAACTCCCACTGGCGGCTCAGCGTGGCCGACAGCGGCTGTCCGTTGTTGATCGCGTCGCCGTGCGTCGGCGCGAGCGTGCTCTCCACGCCTTCGCCCCAGCTCGCGTAGACCATGTCGGCCGGCGTCAGCTGGTGGCTCAGCGACAGCCACGGCGTGCTGAACGTCTGCCGGTAGTCGGTGTCGAACTCGGGGCTGCCGGTGGAGGTCTCGGCCGATTGCCGGCGCAGCTGCGTGTGGCGCACGCCCAGCCAGGCCGTCCAGTCGCTCGCGAGCTGCACCGAGTCGCGCAGGTACAGCTCGTTGTTGCGCTCGGTGCGGTCGGTGTTGGGCGTGGTCAGCGCCGGGTTGGACGGCACCATGGCCGTGCCGGCGATGTTGCCGATGCCCACGAAGTTGTAGGCCTCGTCGTTGAAGCGGCCGGTGAAGCGGGTCTGCAGCGTGCCCACCGTGAGCGCGTGCCGCAGCGGGCCGGTGTCGAACTCGCCGGACAGCGACACGTCGAGGTCGCGCGTCTGGCGGCGCTCGTCGTCGCTGCGGAAGTCGTAGAGGGCGTAGGTGCCGTCGGCCGCGAAACGGTCGCAGGGGTCGCAGGCCTCGTTGGCGCCGAACGCGAACGCGAGATGGTCGTTGCTCACCAGCCGCTGCTGCAGCGCCTGCACCTTGAAGCGCCACTGCGCGTTCAGCGCCTGGGTGTAGCGCAGCGACATCGTGTTGCCCTGCGTCACCACGGGCAGCGACCAGGGCTGGTCGTTCAGGTTGACGTGCGGGTCGATCGAGTGCGGATCGGGCACCACGGGGCCCAGCATGCTGAAGGCGGGCACGCTGGGCTGGGACTGCACGTTGTGCTCGAACTCGAACTCGAGCAGGTGGCGGGAATCGGGGCGCCAGTCGGTGGCGATGGAGGCCGTGCGCGCGTGGCCGCGGGCATCGCGCGCGTTGGCGTCGAGCTTGTCGGCCGACAGGTTCAGGCGGACGCCGAATGCGCGCTGCGCGCCGAAGCGCTGGCTCAGGTCGGCGGCCACGCCCAGCTGGCCGGGCTGGACCCACGACACGGCGACGTCGCGCAGGTCCTGGTCGGGACGCTTGACGACGAGATTGACCAGCCCGCCCGGCGCGCTGGTGCCGGCCTGAATGCCGCTGAGGCCCTTGAGCACCTCGACGTCCGACTTGTTGTCCAGCGACAGCACCGTCTCGGCGTTGATGGGCAGCCCGTCGCGGCGGAAGTTGGTGCGGTTGTCGACCTGGAAGCCGCGCACCGCGAAGGTGGTCCAGTAGCCCACCGCGTTGTACGAGTCGGTGAGGCTCGCGTCCACGCGCGTGAGGTCGGACAGCGACGTGGCGCCGAGATCCTTGAGCGTCTGCGCGTCGATCACGTCGGCCTGGATCGGCGTGCGGGCCAGAGGCTGCGCGAAGCCGGTGACGCCGGCGGTGTCGGACAGGCTGCGGGCCGTGATCTGCACGGTCTGCACCGGCGTGGCGTCCTGCGCGCGCGCGGCGCCCGCGAGCGCGAGGACGGCCACGGCCAGCGGCGTGTGGTGCAACGGGAATCGGAAACGAACAACGGAAGCCATCGAGCTCTTTCAAAGCGATGGCAGGGGAGACGGAGTCGGGAGACCGGGACGCGATTGGTCACGGCAGTGCGACCGCTTCCCTGCGCGAGGATTACCTCGGATCGACGGCTCGCGCCGTCGACCTGGTCGTCCGTGCCGGAGCACTCGCGACCAATCAGGTTCAAAGGGACTTTCTCAGCCAGCCTCTCGGCCAGCACCCCTAGCGAAACCCGCTGCCGAACTGCAGCGAGTGGTCGAATTGTGCCCCAAACGCCTTGGTTCGGGGCTGAACAGCCCTCAGGCCTGCGTGTACGCGGTCTTCACGACGGTGTAGAACTCGGCCGCGTACCGGCCTTGTTCGCGCGGCCCGTAGCTCGATCCCTTGCGGCCGCCGAAAGGCACGTGGTAGTCAACGCCCGCGGTGGGCACGTTGACCATCACCATGCCGGCCTGCGCGTGCCGCTTGAAGTGCGTCGCGTGCTTCAGCGAGGTCGTGGCGATGCCGGCCGAGAGGCCGAAGGGCGTGTCGTTGGCCTGCGCCAGGGCCTCGTCGTAGTCGCGCACGCGCGTCACGCTCACGACCGGGCCGAACACCTCCTCGCGGCTGATGCGCATCTGCGGCGCCGCCTCGGTGATCAGCGCCGGACGCATGTAGAAGCCGGCGCGGCCGTCGGCGTTGCGTTCGATGGCCTCTCCGCCGAAGGCCAGGCGGGCGCCTTCGCCCTGCGCGATCGCCACGTAGTCGAGATCCTGCTTCAGCTGCGTCGCGTCGACCACGGGCCCGATGTCGGTGCCGGCCTTGCGCGCGTCGTCCACCTTCAGCGCCTTCAAGCGCTCGACGACGCCGGCCACGAAGCGGTCGTGGATGCCTTCGGTGACGATCACCCGCGACGACGCCGTGCAGCGCTGGCCGGTGGAGAAGAAGCCGCTCTGCACGGCGCAGTTGATCGCGACGCCGAGGTCTGCGTCGTCGAGCACGATCATCGGGTTCTTGCCGCCCATCTCGAGCTGGAACTTGGCCATGCGCGCCACGCAGGCCTGCGCCACCTTCTGCCCGGTGGCCACGGAGCCGGTGAACGTGATCGCGTCGACGCCGCGATCCTCCAGCAGCGTCGCGCCCACCTCCGAGCCGCGGCCCATCACGAGGTTGAGCACGCCTTGCGGCAGGCCGCAGCGCGACAGGATCTCGCACAGCGCCCACACCGAGGCCGGCACCAGCTCGGCCGGCTTGATCACCACGCAGTTGCCGTACGCGAGCGCCGGCGCGATCTTCCACGCCGGGATCGCGATGGGGAAGTTCCAGGGCGTGATGATGCCCACCACGCCGATCGGTTCGCGCGTGAGCTCCACGCCCACGCCGGGCCGCACCGAGGGCATCGCCTCGCCGCCGGGGCGCAGCGCCTCGCCGGCGAAGAACTTGAAGATGTTGCCCGCGCGCTGGACCTCGCCGATGGCCTCGGGCAGGGTCTTGCCTTCCTCCCGCGCCAGCAGGTCGCCGAGCTCGGCGCGGCGCGCCAGGATCTCGGTGCCGGCGGCGTCGAGGATGTCGAAGCGCTGCTGCGGCGTGCTCAGGCCCCAGCCCGCGAAGGCCTGGCGCGCGGCGGCGATGGCCTGGCGCGTCTGCGCGGCGTCGGCCTGCGCGTACTCGCCGACGACGTCGCTGGTGTCGGACGGATTGACGTTGCGCGACGCGTGCGTGCCGGCGACCCATTCGCCGCCGATGAGGTTCTTGAACATGGCGATTTCCTTGTTGCGGATTACTGCGGACCGAGCCTGGAGATTAGCGCGCTCAATGCATCGAACTCGTCCGGCTTCAGCTCGGACAGCGGCGGCCGCACCGGGCCCGCCGTATGGCCCACCGCGGTCGCGCCGGCCTTCACGATGGACACGGCGTAGCCCTCGCCCTGGTTGCGCAGCGCGATGTAGGGCAGGAAGAAGTCGCGGATCAGGCGGTTGGTGGTGGCGATGTCGCCGTCGACCTGCGCCTGGTAGAACTGCATCGCCGTCTTCGGGATGAAGTTGAAGACCGCCGAAGAGTACACCGGGCAACCCATCGCGTTGTAGGCGCCTGCGAAGACCTCCGCGGTAGGCAGGCCACCGAGGTAGGTGAAGCGGTCGCCGAGGGTCTGGCGCACGGCCACGAACTTCTCGATGTCGCCGACGCCGTCCTTGAAGCCCACCAGGTTGGGGCAGCGCTGCGCGAGCACCTGCAGCGACGCGGGCGTGAGGCGGCAGGCGCCCCGGTTGTAGACGATCACGCCGATCTTCACGCTGCGGCACACCGCCTCGACATGCGCCACGAGGCCGGCCTGGCTGGCCTCGGTGAGGTAGTGCGGCAGCAGCAGGATGCCTTGCGCGCCCAGGCGCTCGGCCTCCTGCGCGTACTTGATGGCCAGCGTGGTGCCGCCGCCCGCGCCCGCGACGATGGGGGTGCGGCCGCGGCAGGTGTCCAGCGACACCTTCACGACCTGGCTGTACTCCTCGGGTTCCAGCGAGAAGAACTCGCCGGTGCCGCCGGCCGCGAACAGCACGGACGCGCCGTAGGGCTGCAGCCACTCCAGGCGCTCGGCGAAGGGCCGGGGCGCGAACTTCAGGTCGGCGTCGAAATCGGTGAGCGGGAACGAGAGCAGGCCGTGGCCGAGGACGGCCTTGAGTTCTTGCGGGGACATGGCGAGAGGTCTTTCGTGCGAAGTGTTGGAAAACTTGTCAGTCATCGTACAACTAAGCGAAAGGGAAATCAACAAGCTGTCGTCCTGCGTGCAGTCTCAGGCCGACGCGGCGCCTCAGCGCGACTCGGTCTGCGAGCGCCGCCGCCGTTCGCGGCTGTTGGCCAGGTGCGTGCGCATCGCGGCGCGCGCGCCTTCGGCGTCCTGCGCCGCGATCGCGTCGTAGATGCTCTCGTGCTCGCCGTTGACGCGCCGCAGGTACTCGCGGCGCTCGTCGGTCATCACCTGGGCCGGCTCGAGGCGGGCGCGCGGGATGATGCGGCTGCCCAGCGTGGTCATCAGGTCGGCGAAGTGGTCGTTCTGCGTGGCGCGGGACACTTCCTGGTGGAACTGGAAGTCGGCGGCCACCGCGTCGTGGCCGTGCTCCAGCGCGAGTGCCAGGGCGTCGAGCGCCTTGCGCATCGCGTCGAGGTTGGCCTCGGTGCGGCGCTGCGCGGCGAGCGCGGCGGCCTCGGTCTCCAGGCCGATGCGCAGTTCCAGCACCGCCACCACGTCCTGCAGCGTGCCGTACTGCTCGCGGCTGATCTTGAAGCCGGTGTCCTCGCCGAGGCCCAGCACGAAGGTGCCGATGCCGTGGCGCGTCTCGACCAGGCCCGAGGCCTGCAGCTTGGACAGCGCCTCGCGCACCACGGTGCGGCTCACGTCGAACTCGGCCATGATGGCGGCCTCGGTGGGCATCTTGTCGCCCACCTTCAGGCGGCCGTCGCGGATGCGTTCGCTGAGCGAGGAGACGAGTTCGAGCGCGAGGGAGCGGGGACGGCGTCGTGCGATTTCGGTGGAGGTCATGACTCGGAGTTAACCCTGATCGGCCGGCGCGGGAGAGAGCATAAAGTACAAGCTTGTGTTGTACGACAACTGACGACGTACTACAAGTATTCTCTGGACTTTACCAAGAACGGGCTGAAAGCGATCCCATCGGGTTTCATGGGCCCGACGTTCGCCGGCCCGGGCACCGACGAGACGACGATGACCGAGACGATTTCCAGGCCGCCCCTGACCATCCGCATGCACGACGCCGACAACGTGGCCATCGTCGCCAACGACGGCGGCCTGCCGGCCGGCACGACGCTGCCCGCGGGCGTGCCGGGCGCGGGCGTCACGCTGCACGACAAGGTGCCGCAGGGGCACAAGGTGGCGCTGGTCGACATCGCCGAGGGCGCCCCCGTGCTGCGCTACGCCGTGCCCATCGGCCATGCGCTGAAGGCCATCCCTGCCGGCGCGTGGGTGCACGAACGGCTGATCCGGATGCCCTCGGCGCGCGCGCTGGAAGGCCTGCCGATGGCCACCGTGACGCCGCCGGCCGCGGAGCCGCTGACCGGCTTCACGTTCGAGGGCTACCGCAACGCCGACGGCTCGGTGGGCACGCGCAACATCCTCGCCATCACCACCACGGTGCAGTGCGTGGCCGGCGTCGTCGACGTCGCCGTCGCGCGCATCAAGTCCGAGCTGCTGCCGCAGTTTCCGAACGTCGACGACGTCGTCGGCCTGGAACACACCTATGGCTGCGGCGTGGCCATCGACGCGCCCGACGCCCACATCCCAATCAAGACGCTGCGCCACATCTCGCTGAACCCGAACTTCGGCGGCGAGGTGATGGTGGTGAGCCTGGGCTGCGAGAAGCTGCAGCCCGATCGCCTGCTGCCGCCCGGCAGCTTCCCCATCGCCGACCAGCGCGATCCGGCGCTGGGCCCCGAGACCGTGTGCCTGCAGGCCGAGTCGCACGTGGGCTTCATGTCCATGATCGACGACATCGTCGCCAGCGCGAAGCCGCACCTCGCGCGCCTGGACGCGCGCCGGCGCGAGACCGTGCCCGCCAGCGAACTCGTGGTGGGCGTGCAGTGCGGCGGCAGCGACGCGTTCTCCGGCGTCACCGCCAACCCCGCGGTGGGCTACTGCGCCGACCTGCTGGTGCGCGCCGGCGCCACCATCATGTTCAGCGAGAACACCGAGGTGCGCGACGCCGTCGACCAGCTCACCCGCCGCGCCGCCACGCCCGAGGTGGCCGACGCCATCGTGCGCGAGCTCGGCTGGTACGACCGCTACCTCGACCGCGGCCGCGTCGACCGCGCTGCCAACACCACGCCCGGCAACAAGGCCGGCGGCCTCTCGAACATCGCGGAAAAGGCGATGGGCTCCATCGTCAAGAGCGGCTCGTCGGCCATCTCGCACGTGCTGCCTCCAGGCGAGAAGCTGCGCCCCGACCAGCGCGGCCTGGTCTACGCGGCGACGCCGGCCAGCGACTTCATCTGCGGCACGCTGCAACTGGCCGCCGGCATGAACCTGCACGTCTTCACCACCGGCCGCGGCACGCCCTACGGCCTGGCCGAGTGCCCGGTGATCAAGGTGGCCACGCGCAGCGATCTGGCGCGGCGCTGGCATGACCTGATGGACGTCAATGCGGGCCGCATCGCCGACGGCGAGGCGACGATCCCGGAGTTGGGGTGGGAGCTGTTCCGCCTGTTGCTGGACGTGGCGAGCGGGCGCAGGACCTGGGCCGAGCACTGGAAGCTGCACAACGCGCTGGTGCTGTTCAACCCGGCGCCGGTGACCTGAGGCTGTCCGTCGAGCAGAAGGGTCGGGACCGCCAAGCAGACGGAGCGCCACGCCGCGAGAAGGGGCTGGCCGCGGCGCCGCTGCGTGGCGCATCGGCCGGTGGTACAAAACCTGACGGCGGTGCCCGTGTCACACCTCGTCGGCGTGAAGCGACGCGATCGCCGTGAACCACACGTCAGGAGGCGGTCGAATGGCAGACTTTCGAATCCTCGCCACCAGGGAACTGACCGACGGCGCGGCCGTCGATCTGCGGCCGCAGTGGAACGTCGACGGGCGCTCCATCGTGTTCGAACGCCTGACCGCCGACGGCTCGGCGCTGTGGATCCTGCGGTTCGGCGCCACCGGCCCGATCTCCTGCGAGCCGCTCGGGCTGTGCAACGCGGGCGCGCATCGGGCTCGCGGCCGTGCCGCATTCTTCGCGCAGGACGACTTCGCGTTCGTCAGCGATCGGTCCGGCCAGCTCGCCATCTGGCGCGCGAACCTCGAGCATCACACGGTCGCGCCATTGACCCAGCCCGTCGCGGACGAAGCCGACTACGGTCCCACGACCGCGCCCGACGCCCAAGGTCGATTCCTGTTCTTCCGCACCATCCGCGACGGCAAGCCGCACCTGTTCGAGGGCCGGCTGGGAAGGGGCATCCAGCCGCTGACCATCGGCGCCGCCGAGGCCGACCAGGCCTGGTTCATGCCCGGCGCGAGGGAGATCGTCTTCCACTCGAACCGCCAGGGCCGCAGCGCCGCCTGGCGCCAGGAGGCATCGCACTCCGCCGTCGCGATGCGGCTGGGCGACGTCGACGAGGCGACGAATTTCGTCACCCCGTTCCCGTCGCCGGACGGGGGCCACGTCGCGTTCGCGAGCGCGGCAGGCGGCGTGAGCCAGGTCTGGGTGATGCGCGCCGATGGAACGCACCGGCAACGCCTGACCGAAGGGCCGGAGCCCGCCTGCTTTCCTGCGTGGTCGCCGTCGGGCAAGGAGATCGTCTACGTTCGTGGCAATCCGATGGCGCCGTCGCCCTCCGGCGGGCTGGTGCGGTTGTCGCTGGTGCAGACCGTGACGGCCGACGTGGACTAGACCCCGAGCAGCTTGTGGATCCGCGGGCTGCTGGTGGTGTACTCCAGCGGCCCGTCGTCGCCGGGACTGAGGTGTCCCGCGACGCCCGCGGCCGCCAGCGTGGCCTCGTGGAAGGCCGACAGGATCAGCCGCTGCTTGCCCGGGTAGTGCACGACGTCGCCGATGGCGAACAGGCCCGGCACGCTGGTCTGGAACTTCGCCGTCTCCACCTGCACCTGGCGGCGCTCCAGCGCGAGGCCCCAGTCGGCGAACGGGCCCAGCTTGGGCGACAGGCCCTGCAGCACGACGACGGTGTCCACGGGCAGCGGCACGCTGGCGCCGGTGGCGTCCAGCAGCGTCAGGGCAGTGAGGCGATCGCCGTCGACCTCGAGGCCCGTGGGCTGGCCGGCGATGAAGCGCAGGCCGCCTGCGCTGCAGGCGGCGCGGAAGGCCGCCACGGTGTCGTCGCCGGCGTCGAACGCGTCGCGGCGGTGGATCAGCGTCACGCGCGCGGGCGCGTCGCCAGCCCCGCGTGTGATCGCGTCGCACAGGCGCGTGGCGAACGCGAGCGCCTGCTCGGTGGCGCCCGACACCAGCACCTGCTTGCCGGCGAGCGCCGTGGCGGGGACGCGCTCGGCGTGGTGGAACAGCTGGCGGCCCTCGAACGCGTCGAGGCCGGCCACCTTGAGCGTGCGCGGCACGAAGGCGCCCACGCCCGCGGCCAGCACGATGGCGCCGCAGTCGAAATGCAGGCCGGCGCGGGTGCGAACGTCGAATCGGCCGTCGCCGGTGCGCGCGACCTGGCTCACCAGCTGGTCGAGATGGAACGGTGTGGCGAAGGGGCGGATCTGCTGCAGCAGGCGGTCCGTCAGCTCGCGACCCGTGCATGCGGGCAGGGCCGGGATGTCGTAGATCGGCTTGTCGCCGTAGAGCTCGACGCACTGGCCGCCCGCGAAGGGCAGGGCGTCGACGACGTGCGCGGAGATCTCGCGCAGACCCAGCTCGAAGACCTGGAACAGGCCGGCGGGGCCCGCGCCGATGATCAGCGCGTCGGTCTTGATGGGATCGGCCATCGCAGGGGAGCGAGCCGGCGAATGATCACTTGATCAGTTCGCCGATCTTGTCCTTCTTGTCTTTCCACTCGTCCGCATCGGGCAGCGCGGCCTTGCGCTTGGTGATGCTGGGCCAGTTCTTGGCCAGGTCGGCGTTGATCTTGATGAACGCGAGCTGGTCGCCGGGCACGTCTTCCTCGGGCAGGATCGCGTTGACCGGGCACTCGGGGATGCACACGGCGCAGTCGATGCACTCGTCCGGGTCGATCGCCAGGAAGTTGGGGCCTTCGCGGAAGCAGTCGACAGGGCACACGTCCACGCAATCGGTGTACTTGCAACGGATACAGGCTTCGGTAACGACGTGGGTCATGGCAACGGGTGCGTGGCGAAAGGCTGGAGCAACCAGGATTCTAAGGCTTGGAGGCTGCCGGGAGCGAGGGCAGGGCGATGGAGTCTGTCGTGGGTGTGGTGGTCGTGCTCAGCGCGGTCGCGCCGATGCCGACGATGACCACCGTCGGGCGGCCGCCGTGCAGCACCACGGCCTCGGGCAGGGTGGCTACGCGGTGGTCGCTGCCGTGCTGGTCGGGCCAGCCGGCGCGCGACACGACGGCCACGGGCGTCTCGGGCGGCCAGCCGGCGCCCAGCAGGCGGCGCGACAGCGCGGCGAGCTGGCGGCCGGCCATGTAGAAGACCTCGGTGTCGGCGCCGCGCGTGGCCACCAGCTCGCCGGCGCGCGTCATGGCGGTGCTCAGCGCGACGCTGCGGCCGCTGCCGCGCCGCGTCAGCGGGCGCTTGAGGTCGGCCGCGGCGGCGATCGCCGCGGTGACGCCCGGCACCACCTCGCACGGGATGCCCGCTGCCGCCAGCGCGTCCAGTTCCTCGTCGAGGCGGCCGAACACGCTCGGGTCGCCGCCCTTGAGCCGCACCACGGGGCCGCCGGCGCGCGCGTGCTGCACCAGCAGCGCGTTGATGCGCGCCTGCGCGGTGGAGTCGCAGAAGCCGCGCTTGCCCACGTCGATCCACTCGGCATCGGGTGCCATCTCGCGCAGCGCCGGGTCGACCAGCGCGTCGTGCAGCACCACGCGCGCGGCGGCCAGCGCGCGCGCGCCGCGCAGCGTGATCAGGTCGGCGGAGCCAGGGCCCGCGCCGACGATCGTGACCTGGGTCATGCCGCGACGGCGTCGGCCGTCTTGGTTGCGTGCAGGCCGCATTCCTTGGCGGCCTCGTCTTCCCACCACCAGCGGCCGGCGCGGAAGTCCTCGCCCACGGCGATGGCGCGCGTGCAGGGTTCGCAGCCGATGCTGGGCATGAACTCGTCGTGCAGCGGGTTGTAGGGCACGTCGTGCGAGGCGATGTAGTGCCAGACGTCGTTCCACGTCCAGTCGGCCAGCGGGTTGACCTTGGTGCGGCCGTTGGCCTCGGTCTCGATGAAGGGCACCGTGCCGCGGTTGTTCGACTGCTCGCGGCGCAGGCCCGTGATCCACGCGCCGCGGCCGTCCAGCATGCGGCCCAGCGGCTCCATCTTGCGCACGCCGCAGCAGGCCTTGCGCAGCTCGAGGCTCTTGTACATCGCGTCCTCGCCGTTGGCGCGCACGAAGTGGATCACCTGCTCCTCGCGCGGACGGTAGACCTCCACCTTCAGGCCGTAGCGCTCCTCGATGCGCGGGATCAGCGCCGAGGTCTGCGGGTGCAGCTTGCCGGTCTCCAGCGTGCCGATGGCGATGGGCAGCGCGAGGCGGGCGATCAGGTCGGTCACGACCATGTCCTCGGCGCCCAGGCTGGTGGCCTGCACGATGCTGCCGCGGTGATCCTGCGCGGCGCTGCGGAGCAGCTCGATCGTGGCGTCGAGCTTGGCGGCGAAGTCGGCGCTGGGGCGCGCGTAAAGCGCGATGGCCGACGCCGTGGCGGGCGCCTGCAGCGACGAGAAGGCGGAGACTTCCGAAGCACTCATGTCAGGCTGCCTTGCGCGCGAAATGCGGCTGGGGTTGGACGACGTCGCCCTGGTAGTGGCCGACGGGGAAGAAGCCGAGCGCGCGCTCGGCGGAGGCCTGGCGCTGGCCTTCGCGCAGCACCACGGCATCGAAGCCGGAACGCTGCAGCAGCGGCAGCATGTCGACGACGACGTCGCCGGTGGCGCGCACCTCGCCCGTGTAACGCAGGCGCGCCCGCAGCACGTGGGCCTGCGAGTACGCGCGGCCGTCCACCCACTTCGGGAACTCGAGGGCCACCAGCGCGAAGCGCGGCAGGTCGGCGGCCAGCGTCTCGACGTCGGTGGTGTTGGGCAGCAGGATGCCCAGCGGCACGTCGCGCGGCCAGCTGTCGCGCACGGCCTCCCACTGGGCGAGCGTGAGCAGGCGATGCGGCGCGGGGCCGGCGATCTCGGAGTCGGGCAGCAGGAGCCAGGAGTCCGTGTTCTTGTCGATGAATTTCACTGGAGTGTTCCTGTTCATGCGGCGACGGCGGTTTCGCGGCGCACCAGATCGGTGGCGGCGCGGAACGGGGCGATGCCGATGCGGCGGGCGGTATCCACGAAGCGCTCGTTGGCGGCGCGCTGGTCGCGGAAGGTCTCGATCAGCGCCTGGATCACGGCGGGCACTTCCTCGGCCGCGAACGACGGGCCGATCACCTTGGCGGGCACCGCGGCGCCGCTGAGCGTGCTGCCGTCGGAGCCGCCGACGCTGACCTGGTACCACTCGGCCCCGTCCTTGTCGATGCCGAGGATGCCGATGTGGCCGGTGTGGTGGTGGCCGCAGGAGTTCATGCAGCCGCTGATGTGCAGGTCGATGTCGCCGAGGTCCAGCAGCGCGTCGAGGTCGTCGAACTGCTCGGTGATGGCGGCCGCGATCGGCAGCGAGCGGGCGTTGGCCAGCGCGCACAGGTCGCCACCGGGGCAGGCGATCATGTCGGTGAGCAGGCCGATGTTGGGCGTGGCGAAGCCGGCCTCCTGAGCGGCGTGCCAGACGGCGCGGAGATCGGCCTCGCGCACCCACGGCAGGATCAGGTTCTGGTCGTGCGACACGCGCAGCTCGCCCAGCGAGTAGCGGTCGGACATCGTGGCCGCGGCCTCCATCTGCGCCGACGTGACGTCGCCGGGCGGCAGGCCCGGGCGCTTCAGCGACAGCGTGACGGCGCGGTAGCCCTCGATCTGGTGCGCGTGCACGTTGCGGTCGAGCCAGCGCAGGAAGGGCACCGGCGCGGCGCCGGTGCGGTTCGGGTCGAACCCGCCGATGGCCGGGCGCACCTTCCCGGGACGCGTGAAGTGCGCGGCGACGCGGTCGAACTCCGACTGCGGGATGATGTGGGCGGTGCCGCCCACGTCGTCGGCCAGGATCTTGCGGTACTCCTCGTTGACCTGGTCGAAGAACTTCTGGCCCTCGGCCTTCACGAGGATCTTGATGCGCGCCTTGTACGCGTTGTCGCGGCGCCCGAAGCGGTTGTACACGCGCACGATCGCCTCGATGTAGACCAGGATCTGGTTCCACGGCAGGAACTCGGTGGCCACGGAGCCGATGACCGGCGTGCGGCCCATGCCGCCGCCCACCAGCACCTTGAAGCCGATCTCGCCGGCCTCGTTCTTCACCAGTTGCAGGCCGATGTCGTGCCAGGCGATCGCGGCGCGGTCTTCCAGCGAGCCGCTGACGGCGATCTTGAACTTGCGCGGCAGGAAGGCGAACTCCGGCTGCAGCGTGCTCCACTGGCGCAGCAGCTCGCAGTACGGGCGCGGGTCGACGATCTCGTCGGGGGCGATGCCGGCGAACACGTCGGAGGTGATGTTGCGGATGCAGTTGCCCGAGGTCTGGATGCCGTGCATGTCGACATCTGCCAGCAAATCCATGGCATCTGCCGCCTTCGGCAGCGGAATCCAGTTGAATTGCGCGTTCTGGCGGGTGGTGAAGTGCAGGAAGTCGCGGTCGAGTTCCCTGGCCATGCGGGCCAGCTGGCGCAACTGCCGGCTGGCGAGCTCGCCGTAGGGAATGGCCACGCGCAGCATCGGCGCGTGGCGCTGCACGTACCAGCCGTTCTGCAGGCGCAGGGGGCGGAAGTCGTCGTCGGCCAGCTCGCCCGCCAGGTTGCGTTCCAGCTGATCGCGGAACTGTGCGGCACGGCCGTGTACAAACTGGCGGTCGAATTCGGTGTACTGGTACATCGTTTGTCTTTTCGTTGCTCGACGGGAGGCGGACGCTCCAGCCCTGATTGAAGAGACAATGTAGTGAAGCTCCTTCATAACTGGAACTACAATTTTTCTATGGGATCATGCTTGTGAGGAATATGGAAATTCGCTTTCCGACCATCCGCGTCGTCGGCGCCGGCCTGGGGCTCGCCGCGACGCTGCTGCTGTCGGCCTGCGGCACCAATCCGGTGAGCCGGCCCGTGGCGGAGCAGGCGGCGGTCTGCCCCCAGCCGGCCTCCGCCCCGGTGGTGGCCGAGGTGGTGCCGCCGCCCAAGCCGATGCGCCCGCCGCGCGTCGCGCTGGCGCTCGGCGGCGGCGCTGCCCGCGGATTCGCCCACATCGGCGTGATCGAGGTGCTGGAAGAAAACGGCATCCACCCGGACATCGTCACCGGCACCTCGGCCGGCAGCCTGGTGGCGGCCCTTTACGCGTCGGGCCGTACCGGCAAGGAACTGGAGAGCATCGCCCTCAACATGGACGAGTCGGCGCTGACCGACTGGTCGTTCCCCGGCCGCGGCCTGATCCGCGGCGAGGCGCTGGCGCGCTACGTGCGAGAGGCCACCGGCAACAGGCCGCTCGAGCAGATGAAGATCCCGCTGGGCATCGTCGCCACCGACCTGGACACCGGCAAGCCCATCCTGTTCCGCCGCGGCGACGTGGGCACCGCGGTGCGTGCGTCGAGCGCCGTGCCGGCCGTGTTCCAGCCCGTCAGGCTGGGCGCGCACGAGTACGTCGACGGCGGCTTGGCCTCGCCCGTGCCCGTGCGTTCCGCGCGCGAGATGGGCGCCGACGTGATCATCGCGGTCGACATCTCGCAACTGCCCGACGGCGGCGACACCAGCAACGCGCTGCACATGCTGCTGCAGACCTTCTCCATCATGGGCCGCAGCATCAACGAGCTGGAGCTGAAGGAGGCCGAGATCGTGCTGCGCCCCAAGCTGCCCGGTGTGGCCGGCACCGATTTCACCGTGCGCAAGAAGAACATCGAGGCCGGCCGCGCCGCCGCGCTGGCGATGCTGCCGGAGATCAAGGCGAAGGTCGCGATGCAGGTGCCGGTCGTTCGCTGAGCATCTCCCGGGCGAGGTCGATGAAGGCGCGCAGCTTGGGCGCCTGGGACGCCCGGCGCGGGAAATAGAGGAACAGTCCCGGCTCCTCGAATGCGCTGCGCGGCAGCACCTGGCGCAGCGTGTCCGCGCGCAGTTCCGCGCGCGCCACCGGTTCGAACAGGTAGGCGATGCCCACGCCGGCCAGCGCCAGCTCCTTGGCGTGCAGCGCGTCGGTGACGCGCACGCTGCCGCTCACCGCCTTCGCCACGGCACGGCCGCCGTCGCGCAGGTCCCAGTCGTACACGGCGCCCGAGGTGACGAAGCGGTAGCCGATGCAGTTGTGGCGATCGAGATCCTCGAGCGCCCGCGGCATGCCGCGCGCCGCGAGGTAGCCGGGCGATGCGACCATGATCGAGTGGAAGGGCGGCGTCATGCGCACCGCCACCATGTCCTGCGCCACCGTGTGGCCCAGCCGGATGCCGGCGTCGAAGCCCTGGGCGACGATGTCGGCGAGGCCGTCGTCGCAAGTCACCTCGACCGTGAGCTCGGGATGCCGGCGGGCCATCTCGGCCAGCAACGGCGTCACGACGATGGGCATCGCGGTGCGGGGCGCGTTCAGGCGCAGCGTGCCGGAGACGCGGCCCTGGGCCGCGCCCAGGCGGTCGGCGGCGTCGGCGATCTCGGCGAGCGCCGGGCCCACGCTGGCGATGAACGCGGCGCCCGCCTCGGTCAGGCGCACGCTGCGCGTCGTGCGCGCGAACAGCGGCTGGCCCAGGCTGGCCTCCACCGCCTGCACGGCGTGGCTCACAGCCGAGGGGCTCATGTCCAGGTCGTTGGCCGCCGCCGCGAAGCCGCCGCGGCGGTGCACGGCCAGCACGACGGGCAGGTGAGCGAGCAGGGCGCGGTCCATTCATGAATGATATCGAACAAGGAATGCAATCTGTGCGCCTTTATCGATGAATCGAATCGCGGGAAAGTGGACTCATGCGCCCGGTGCGGCGCACGTCAACCACCCCCGAAAGGACTCGCCATGGCCGCCACTTCCCACACCTGGTTCATCACCGGCACCTCTTCCGGTTTCGGCCGTGCCTTCGCGGAGCATGCGCTCGCGCAGGGGCACCGCGTGGTCGCGACGGCGCGCAGCATCGAGGCGCTCTCCGACCTGGTGGCCCGGGCACCCGATCGCGTGCTCGCCGTCGAGCTAGACGTCACCGCCGCGGGCGCGCCCGAGCGTGCCATCCGCGCGGCCGTCGAGCGCTTCGGGCGCATCGACGTGCTCGTCAACAATGCCGGCTACGGCGTAGTGGGCGCGCTGGAGGAAACGCCCGACGCGGAACTGCGCGCCTTGATGGACACCAATTTCTTCGGCGCGATGGCGGTGATGCGGGCCGCGCTGCCGGTACTGCGCGAGCAGCGCGGCGGGGCGATCGTCAACATCTCCAGCCTGGGCGGCCAACTGTCGTTCGCCGGCTTCAGTGCCTACTCGGCCTCGAAGTTCGCGCTGGAAGGCGCCTCCGAGGCCCTGGCGCAGGAACTGGCACCGTTCGGCGTGAAGGTGCTGATCGTCGAGCCGGGCCAGTTCCGCACGCAGCTGGCCGGGGCCGGGATGCGCCACATGCCCGTGATCGAGGCCTACACCCCGGTGGTGGGCGGCACGCGCGAGTTCACCCACACGATGCACGAGACCCAGGCCGGTGACCCGCGCAAGGCGGCCGCTGCGATCGAACGCGCGCTGGCCGCACCGCGCACGCCGCTGCGGTTGCCGCTCGGCGGCGACTCGGTGGACGCGGTGCGCTCCCACGCCCAGGCGATGCTGGCCGACATGGCCGAGTGGGAGTCGGTGAGCCGCGGCACGGACTTCGACGTCGTCCGCTGACCGGCGCGCAACGTCGAACAGTGGATGAAGCAATCATCTCTGGCATGAGATGATTGCTTCATGATCGTGAAATGGCTTGTCCTCACCGCGACGCTGCCGACGTCGCCCAGCGGGCTGCGCGTTCGCGTATGGAGGTCGCTCAAGGCAACGGGCGCCGCGACCTTGCGCGAGGGCGTCTACCTGCTGCCCGGGCATGCAGTGACGTCCGAGACGTTCTGGAGCCTGGAACGCACCATTGCCGAGGCCGGTGCCGATGCGCATCTCCTCGAGGTCGAAGCCCGCGACGAAGCGCAGGAGAAGACCTTCCAGTCCCTGTTCGACCGCGGCGAGGCATTCGCCGAGTTCCTGCGCCTCGTCAAGGAGGCGCGCGGCAGCATCAGGAAGTCGGGCGAGCCGGCGCTGCGCAAGTCGCTGCGCGACCTCGAAGTGCAACTGCATGCCCTGCAACGCACCGACTTCTTCCCGCGCAGGAACGGCACGAAGGCCGCCGACGCATTCGCCGCGCTTCGCCGGGAGGTGGAACTGCATCTGTCGCCCGACGAGCCCGCAGCGACGCGGGCAGATATCCCCGCGCTCGCGATTGCGGACTACCAGGGGCGCGTGTGGGCCACGCGCAGACGTCCGTGGGTCGACCGGCTCGCGACCGCCTGGCTGGTGCAGCGCTTCATCGACGAGAAGCCTCGGTTCGTCTGGGTCGCCGATCCAAGGAAGTGCCCGAAGTCGGCGCTGGGCTTCGACTTCGATGGCGCCGCGTTCACGCACGTGGGTGGCAAGGTGAGCTTCGAGGTGATGGCCGAGAGCTTCGGCCTGCTGCACGATCCCGCGCTGGTGCGGCTGGCCGCCCTCGTGCACTTCATCGATGTCGGTGGCGTCCCGGTCGACGAGGCGCCCGGCCTCGAGATGCTCGTGCGCGGCCTCCAGGCCAGGCACGCCGACGACGACGCCTTGCTTGCGGCCGCCATGCCGCTCCTCGACGCCTGCTATGCGGCCCTGCGGGGACCCGATGAACACTGACGCCGTCGCGACCCTCGCCATGGAGCCGCCCGCGATGCCCACCCGGGCCGAGGCGTTTGCCTATTGGCTGAAGCTGGGCTTCATCAGCTTCGGTGGCCCGGCCGGACAGATCGCCCTCATGCACGAGGAGCTCGTCGAGCGGCGCCGCTGGATTTCCGAGAAGCGCTTCCTGCATGCGATGAACTACTGCATGTTGTTGCCGGGACCGGAGGCCCAGCAACTCGCGACCTACATCGGCTGGCTGATGCATCGCACCTGGGGCGGCATCGTCGCGGGCGCGCTGTTCGTGCTGCCCTCGCTGCTCATCCTGATCGGCCTGTCCTGGGTCTACATGGCGTTCGGCAGCCTGCCGGCCATCGCGGGCGTCTTCTACGGCATCAAGCCGGCCGTCACGGCGCTGGTCGTGCATGCGGCTTGGCGAGTGGGCTCGCGAGCCTTGAAGAACGCCTGGCTGTGGAGCATCGCGGCCGCGGCGTTCATCGCCATCTTCGCGTTGAATGCGCCGTTCCCGCTCATCGTGGCGGCGGCCGGCCTGATCGGGTTCGCCGGCGGACGCTACCGGCCCGAGAAGTTCCAGGTCGGCGGTGGCCATGGGAAATCATCCCGCGAGTACGGCCCGGCGCTCATCGACGACCACACCCCGACGCCGGCGCACGCGCTGTTCAGGTGGTCGCGTTTCCGCCTCGTGCTGGTGTCGTTCCTCGCGCTGTGGGCGGCCGTCCTGGGCTCGTTGACCCTGGCCTTCGGATGGAACGCCGTGCTGACGCAGATGGGGTGGTTCTTCACCAAGGCGCCGCTGCTGACGTTCGGCGGCGCCTATGCCGTGCTGCCGTACGTCTACCAGGGAGCCGTCGATCACTACCATTGGCTCACGGCCGCGCAGATGATCGACGGCCTGGCCCTCGGCGAGACCACGCCGGGACCGCTCATCATGGTCGTGTCCTTCGTCGGCTTCGTGGGTGGCTGGACGCACGCCCCCTTCGGCAGCGACGCGCTGTTCCTGGCCGGCGCCGCCGCGGCGACGGTGGTGACGTTCTTCACCTTCCTGCCGTCGTTCTTCTTCATCCTGCTCGGCGCGCCGTTCATCGAGTCGGCGCACGGCAACCTCCGGTTCACCGCGCCGCTGACCGGTATCACTGCGGCCGTGGTGGGCGTGATCATCAACCTGGCGGTGTTCTTCGCCTTCCACGTGCTGTGGCCGCAGGGCCTGGGCGGCCGCTTCGAGTGGCCTTCGGCGCTCATCGGCCTGGCGGCGGCCATCGCGCTCTTCCGGATCAAGGCCGGCGTCATTCCGGTCGTACTGGCGTCGGGAATGGCAGGCCTCGTGCTCAGGTCGGTGGCCTGAGAATGGGTGTTGAGACGCTGATGGCCCAAAAGCCGAGCTCAGCAGGCTGCTCAGCGAACGAACTGCGCGAACTCCTCGCTGGCAAGCGCGAACCGCTCGACCAGGAAGTCGAGCAGCAGCCGTAGCCGCGCCGGCATGTAGCGCCCTCGCGGGAATATTGCGTGGACTGGGGACTCCGGAGCGCGCCATTCGGGCATCAGCACGACGAGGCGACCGGCTTGCAGGTCCGCGCCGATGTCCCAGAGCGACTTCAGCGCGATGCCCCGACCGTCGACAGCCCAGGCGCGTGCAATGGCGCCGTCGTTGGTATCCATCGCCGACGCGACGTTCACGCGGTGGCTTGCCGCTTCAGCGCCGCGGACGAACTGCCATTCGACAGACTCGCCCGCTGCGGTACCAAGCGCGATGCACCGAAAGCGCTCGAGTTCCGTCGGGTGCGTGGGCGCTCCGTGACGTTCGAGAAAGGCCGGCGACGCGCAAAGCACACGCCGGTTCCCGGCAAGACGGCGAGCCATCATCGCGCTATCAGGCAGGATGCCGAAGCGGATGGCGATGTCGATGTCGTCCTGCATCAGGTTGGACAGGTTGTCCGACAACACCAGCCCGAAGGTGACGTCGGAGTGAGATGCTTCGAATTCGTCGAGCCAGCCCTTGAGCACGTGGCGGCCGAAGTCCGAAGTCGCCGAAACGCGCAACTTGCCTGGCAGGGCTGCGCTCCCAGCCTGTAGCGCGGCGCGACCATCGTCAAGGGCGCTCAGCGCCTGTCGGCAGTGCTGCAGGTAGATGCTGCCTTCGTCCGTGAGGCGCAGCTGCCTGGTCGTCCGCTCGAACAACCGCGTGGCGAGGGCCGTCTCCAGCTTGGTCAGCCTTGCACTCGCTGCCGCAGGTGACAAGCCCATGCGGCGTCCTGCCGCCGACAGGCTGCCGAAGGTGCTCGCTTCCACGAAAAGCCGGATGTCGCCGAGGTTGTCCATTATTCAGTTTCTTTTGAATATGCTTTCGTCTTCAGCCAGATTATCAAATGTTGCCCGGTTGGAGAAGATGTCGCCATGTCTTCAGCAGCGCGTCCCTCTCTTCTGCAGCTCGACCACGTGACGATCATCGCGCCCGAGCTGGAGCTGCTTCGCGACTTCCTCTGCGACGTGGCCAGCCTGGGCGACGGGCCGCGTCCCCCGTTCCGCTCGGTTGGCCATTGGCTCTACGCGGGCGACCAGCCCGCCGTCCACCTGGTCCGGCGGGAGATGCCGTCGGCGAGCGGCCCAAGGACGCCACGCATCGACCACTTCGCCCTGCGAGTGAGCAACGACGCGAATTGGCACGAACTGCTCCGCCGGCTCAATGAGCGCGGCATCCCGTTCAAGCAGTTGGGCATTCCCGCATCGAATGAACGCCAGCTCTTCGTCAGTCCCTCGCCGGGGTTCCGAGTCGAGTTCGTGATGTCAAACGGCTTCGCTTGAGATTCATCTTTCCTTCATCCATCGACTCGCGAGAACCACCATGTCCGAAATCAACCCGCTTTTCACTCCCACTGTCGTGGCCGGCCGGTCGGCGCCGCATCGCGTCGTCATGGCGCCCATGACGCGAGCTCGCAGCACTCAGCCCGGCGACGTGCCGAACGCGATGAACGCGACCTACTACGCGCAGCGTGCGTCGGCGGCGTTCATCGTCACCGAGGCGACGCAGATTTCGCCGCAGGGCAAGGGCTACTCGTTCACGCCCGGCATCCACAGCGCCGAACAGGTCGCCGGCTGGAAGCAGGTCACGGAGGCTGTGCACGCCCGGGGCGGGCGCATCTTCCTGCAGCTGTGGCACGTAGGGCGCATGTCGCACCCTGATTTCCATGACGGCGGGCTGCCGGTCGCGCCTTCGGCGATTCCGTTCGAGGGCAAGATCTGGAAGGTCGACCCCGCGACGGGCGTCGGCGCCATGGTTGACACGCCCACGCCGTGCGAGCTGACCAAGGCGCAGATCCAGGACATCGTCCGCGACTTTGCGCGGGGCGCGCGCAACGCGATGGCCGCTGGCTTCGATGGCGTGGAGATCCATGGCGCCAACGGCTACCTGGTCGACCAGTTCCTGCGCACGACGTCCAACCATCGCAACGACGAATATGGTGGGTCGCGCGAGAACCGTCTGCGCTTCTTGGAGGAAGTGGTCGACGCGGTGGTCGAGGTGGCCGGGCCCGAACGAACGGCCATTCGACTTGCCCCGTTCCTGACGGCGCGCGGCATGGACTGCCCCGACATCCTTCCGACCATTCTCGAGGCGGCGGAGTACCTCCAGCGGCGCGGCATCGGCTATTTGCACCTGGTCGAAGCCGACTGGGACGATGCGCCGCAGTTCACCGAAGACTACCGCCGGCAGCTGCGCCGTCGTTTCACGCGGCCCATCGTGGTCGCCGGCAACTACGACAAGTCGCGCGCGGAATGGGTCTTGGCCAAGGGCTACGCCGACTTGGTCGCCTTCGGGCGCCCCTTCGTCGCCAACCCCGACCTGCCGCGCCGCCTGCAGCACGACCTGCCGCTCGCCGAGTTCGACAGCAGCCGGCTCTTCGGCGGCGACAGCAAGGGCTACATCGACTACGCCGCGCTGCCGGAAGCCCTGGCCGCGTGACTCACTGCACTCACACACAGGAAGCCATCATGCTCCCCTTCAAGAATTCGACCGCCCTGGTCACCGGCGCCTCCAAAGGGCTCGGCCTTTCGTTCGCCGAGGAACTCGCTAGGCGCGGCTCGAATCTCGTTCTCGTCGCCCGTTCCGAGCAGTCGCTTCAGGTGCTCGCGCAATCCCTGGCAAGGCGCCACGGCGTGAAGACCTTCGTCATCGCCGTGGACCTCGCTGCGCATGACGTGGTCGCCACCATGCTGGCTGAACTCGAGCGGCAGCAGCTGAACGTCGACCTGCTGGTGAACAACGCGGGGCTCGGCCTGATGGGCGATTTTCTTTCTCATGACCTGGGCAAGGAACTCGGCACGATCCAGGTCAACGTCAACGCGCTCGTCGGGCTGTCGCACGTACTCGGTGCCAGGATGGTTGAGCGAGGCAAGGGCGGCATCATCAACGTCTCGTCGAACTCGGCCTTCCAGCCGTTGCCCAGCATGGCCACGTACGCCGCAGCCAAGGCCTTCGTGCTGCACTTCAGCGAGGCACTGCGCTATGAGCTCAAGGATAGTGGCGTCCACGTCATGGCCGTGGCCCCGGGCCCGACCGCGACCAGCTTCTTCGAAGGCGTCTCCACCAGCATGAAGAAGGGGGATTTCGACACGGCGGAGGGGGTCGTTCGCAGCACGCTCCGCGCCTTCGAACGCGGCGAGTCTGTTGCCTATCCGAGCCGACGAAGCGTCCGCTTGGCAACGCTGCTGCCGCGCTTGCTGCCGCGCGACGCCATCGTGAAGGCCGCGGCATCCGCTACCGCGAAGATGGGACTTTGAAGGCAGTTGTGGCAGTCCCCACACGACTTCCATTCTTCTTCTCACCTCGTCCGTCGCTCGCCCCAAGTCCTTGTGTTCAAAGGAAATGGGCCACCAGCGTCTTGACACCCCTGAAAATGAAAAACCCGGCCGGGGCCGGGTTCTTCTGGGGCGCCGCCAGGGGCGCCGTCGCTTCCTGGAAGATCAGGCGGCGGTCTTCTTCGCAGCCTTGGTGGTGGTCTGCGTGGCCTTGACGGCGGTGTTGGTCAGCGTCTGGAAGTTGGCTTCGGCGACATCGGCGGCCTGTTTGGTGGCCTTCTGCACGCTTTCCATCGCGTTGGTGGCGGCGGCGATGGCCGACTTCACCAGGGCGGCGGCGGACTCGGTGCCGGCCGGGGCGTTCTTGACGGCGCTGTCGACGGCGCTGTTGAACTTGGACTGGGCGGACGCGACCTGGGCTTCGGCGACCTTGGTCACTTCGGCGTTGGTGGACGCGGCGATGTCGTACAGGTGGCGGCCGTAGGCGGCGGCCTTCTCGGCGGCGGGTTGCAGCAGGCCGGCTTGCAGGGCCAGCAGTTCCTGGGCATCCTTGGCGCCGAGGCTGGCGACGGCCGCGCTCTGCACTTCGCCCAGCGACGCCTTGGCCACCTGCAGGTTCAGCTCGACGAGCTTCTCCACGCCTTCGAACGCCTTGTTGGTCAGGTCGAACAGGGTTTCGAGGTTGGCCTTCTGGGCGGCGACGATTTGTTCAGCGGTCAGCATGGGATAGATCTCCTGAGGTTTCTGGGTGGAAAGCCGGGTTGCATGGCGCCGCAAATCGTTTGCTGCAGTGCAACATGGCTTCAAGTATAGGGCGGCGCGAGGCATTTGCAAGCGACTTTGCTGCAATGCACCATCCTTTAGGGGGATCCCTCCAACACGTCATCGTTTGTACACCTGCCCGTGATTGCTTTCCACTTCGATCCGCATATCCTTCCCCTGCCGCCGGGGCATCGGTTCCCCATCGGCAAGTACGGTCTTCTGCGCCGCCGGGTCGAGGCCGATCCGCGCGGCATCGAGCTGCGCATCGCCGGGCCGGCCAGCGAGGGCGAGCTGGCGCTGGCCCACGATCCCGGCTACATCGACGACGTGCTCGGTGGCACGTTGAGCGCCGCCCGCCAGCGCGAGATCGGCTTCGAGTGGACGCCGGCGCTGGCCACGCGGGCGGTGTATTCGGTGGGCGCCACGATCGCGGCGGCGCGCATGGCGCTGTCCGACGGCCGCGACGGCGGCGTCAGCGCCAGCCTGGGCGGCGGCACGCACCACGCCAACGCCGCGCAGGGCTCGGGCTACTGCGTGTTCAACGACGTGGCGGTGGCGGCGCGGCTGATGCAGGCCGAATGGCACAGGCGCCGGCGGGCACTGCTGCAGGTGGCGGTGATCGACCTCGATGTGCACCAGGGCAACGGCACCGCGGCCATCTTCGCCGACGACGACACCGTGTTCACGTTCTCGATGCACGGCGAGCGCAATTTCCCGTTCCGCAAGTCGCCGGGCGACCTCGACGTGGGGCTGCCGGACGGCTGCACCGACGCCGCCTACCTGGATGCGCTGCGGCCGGCCCTGGACATCGTCTGGGAGCGTCTCGCGGGCCGCCCGCCGGGCCTCGTGTTCTACGTGGCGGGTGCCGATCCGCACGAAGGCGACCGGCTGGGGCGGCTCAAGCTGAGCACGGCCGGACTCGCGGCGCGCGACGAGATCGTGCTGGACGCGCTGCGCGAGCGCGGCATCCCCGCGGTGGTGCTGATGGCCGGCGGCTACGGCCACGTCGTCGACACCACCGTGGACGTGCACCTGCAGACGCTGCGCATCGCCGAGCGCGCCCAGGGGGCTTGGGCGCACGCGGCCTTGGCCTGAGCCGCCTCGCTCACAATGGGCGTCGATGAGCGCCCGTTCCTCCGACCTTTCCCGCCGCGGCCCCGAGCCCCGGAGCGCGTACGCCGCGTTCCGTCCCATCACCACGCGCTGGATGGACAACGACGTCTACGGCCACGTCAACAACGTCGTCTACTACAGCTTCTTCGACACGGCCGTCAACGGGCTGCTGGTGGACGCCGGCGTGCTCGACATCCACGCAGGCGAGGTGATCGGCCTGGTGGTGGAGACGCAGTGCAACTACTTCGCACCGATCGCGTTCCCGCAGGCGGTGGCCGCGGGCGTGCGCGTGGCGCAGCTCGGGCGCTCCAGCGTGCGCTACGAGATCGGCCTGTACGCCGGTGACGCGCCCGAGAGCGCGGCCGCCGGCCATTTCGTCCATGTCTACGTCGACCGCGCCACGCGCAGGCCCGTGCCGCTGCCCGGGCCCCTGCGCGCGGTGCTGCAGTCGTGGATGGTCTCCCGAACTTCCGAAGGAACGAAACCGCGATGAGTGAACCCTCCCAGGCCGTGGATGCGGCCATCACGTCCCGCCGATCCATCCGCGCCTTCCTGCCCACGCCCGTTCCCGAGGCCACGGTGCGCGAGATCCTCGAGGTCGCGTCGCGCGCGCCCTCGGGCACCAACACCCAGCCGTGGAAGGTGCACGTGCTCATGGGCGACGCGCGCCGGCGCCTGAGCGACGCCATCCTCGCCGCGTACAACGACCCGGCCGAGCGGGCGCAGCACGCGGAGGAGTACGACTACTACCCGCGCGAATGGGTCTCGCCTTACATCGACCGCCGCCGCAAGATCGGCTGGGACCTGTACGGCCTGCTGGAGATCGGCAAGACCGACAAGGACAAGATGCACGCCCAGCACGGGCGCAACTACGCGTTCTTCGACGCGCCGGTGGGCTTCATCTTCACGATCGACCGCATCATGGCCACCGGCAGCTGGCTCGACTACGGCATGTTCCTCGAGAACATCATGGTCGCGGCGCGAGGCCGCGGCCTGGACACCTGCCCGCAGGCCGCGTTCACCCAGTTCCACCGCGTGATCAAGCGCGAGCTGGGCCTGGGCGACCACGAGATGGTGGTGTGCGGCATGGCGTTGGGCCTGGCCGATTCCGACGCGGTGGCCAACCGCCTGACCACCGCGCGCGCCACGGTCGACGAATTCGCGAAGTTCCATTCATGAGCCAGGCTATCACCGTCTTCATCGCCCGCCGCGTGTTCGGCGACATCGTCGACCGGCTGCGCGCGCACTTCGACGTCCGCACGCACGAGGGCGAATCGCCGCTGTCGCAGCCCGAGCTGATCGCGGCGCTGCAGGGCTGCGCCGGCGTGTTCGTCACCGGCAGCGAGAAGATCGACGCCCAGCTGCTGGATGCGTGCCCGCAGCTGAAGGCCGTCTGCACGATGGCCGTGGGCTACAACAACATCGATGTCGCGGCCTGCACCGCGCGTGGCGTGCTGGTCACCAACGCGCCGGGCGTGCTCACCGAGACCACGGCCGACTTCGGCTTCGCGCTGATGATGGCCACCGCGCGCCGCATCTCCGAGGGCGAACGCTTCCTGCGCGAAGGGCGGTGGAAGCACTGGGGCGTGGACATGTTCGCCGGCGGCGACGTGCACGGCGCCACGCTGGGCGTGCTGGGCATGGGCCGCATCGGCCAGGCCATCGCCAGGCGTGGCCACAGTGGCTTCGACATGAAGGTGGCGTACCACAACCGCAGCCGCCTGGCCCCGGATGTCGAGGCGTCGCTGGGCGCCACGTGGATGACGCTGCCCGACCTGCTGCGCACCGTGGACCACCTGGTCATCGTCACGCCCTACAGCGCCGAGACGCACCACCTGGTGGGCGCTGAGCAGATCAAGCTGATGAAGCCCACCGCCACGCTCACCAACATCGCGCGCGGCGGCGTGGTGGACGACGCCGCGCTGGCCGCGGCGCTGTCCGCCGGCACGATCGCGGCGGCGGGTCTGGACGTGTTCGAAGGCGAGCCCATGGTGCATCCGGCGCTGCTGGCGCTGCGCAACGTGGTGCTCACGCCGCACATCGCGAGCGCGAGCGTGCCCACGCGGCGCGCGATGGCCAACCTGGCCGTGGACAACCTGCTGGCTGCCTTCGGGGTGGGGCCGGACGCGGGCAGGCCGCCCACGGCACTGAACCCCGAAGTGCTGGCCTGAGGTTCTAGGGCGCCGAGGCGGCCGACGCCGGCATCGATGCCGACGGCGACGAGGCGCTGACGCCTTCCATCGACGGCAGCGGCGACGCGATGGGCGTCGGCGCGATCGCCGAGGCCGCATCGGACGCGGCCGGCGCGACGACGGCGGCCGGTTCGGTGGCCGCGGACGAGGCCGCGGGAATCGGCAGCAGCGGCACGATCAGCAACGCGACGATGTTGATGATCTTGATCAGCGGGTTCACGGCCGGGCCGGCGGTGTCCTTGTACGGATCGCCGACGGTGTCGCCGGTGACCGCCGCCTTGTGGGCCTCGCTGCCCTTGCCGCCGAAGTGGCCGTCCTCGATGTACTTCTTGGCGTTGTCCCAGGCGCCGCCGCCCGTGCACATGGAGATGGCCACGAACAGGCCCGTGACGATGGTGCCCATCAGCAGGCCACCGAGCGCGGCCGGCCCGAGCAGCATGCCCACGATCACCGGCACCACCACCGGCAGCAGCGAGGGCACCACCATCTCCTTGATGGCGGCGGTGGTCAGCATGTCGACCGCCTTGCCGTATTCGGGCTTGCCGCTGCCGTCCATGATGCCCTTGATGTCGCGGAACTGGCGCCGCACCTCCTCCACCACGGCGCCGGCCGCGCGGCCGACGGCCTCCATGGCCATCGCGCCGAACAGGTAGGGGATCATGCCGCCGATGAACAGGCCGATGATCACCTTGAAGTCCGACAGGTCGAACGTGACGTGCATGCCGCGGCCCTCGAGGCCGTGCGTGTAGTCGGCGAACAGCACCAGCGCGGCGAGGCCGGCGGAGCCGATCGCGTAGCCCTTGGTGACGGCCTTGGTGGTGTTGCCCACCGCGTCCAGCGGGTCGGTGACGTCGCGCACGCTCTCCGGCAGCTCGGCCATCTCGGCGATGCCGCCGGCGTTGTCGGTGATGGGGCCGTAGGCGTCGAGTGCGACGACGATGCCGGCCATGCTCAGCATCGCCGTGGCGGCCACCGCGATGCCGTACAGGCCCGCGAGCTGGTACGACACGAAGATGGCCAGGCAGACGAGCAGCACCGGCCAGGCGGTGGACTTCATCGACACGCCCAGGCCCGCGATGATGTTGGTGCCGTGGCCGGTGGTGGAGGCCTTGGCCACGTGCTGCACCGGGCCGTACTGCGTGCCGGTGTAGTACTCGGTGATCCATACCAGCAGGCCCGTGAGCACGAGGCCCACCGCGCAGGCGCCGAATAGGCGCATCTGCGTGCCCGCGCCCAGCGCGTCGTCGGCCATCACGGCCTTGGTGACGAACCAGAACGCGATCAGCGACAGCACGCCGGCCACCGCGAGGCCCTTGTACAGCGCGGGCATCACGTTCTTCATGCCCGGCGAGGCCTTGACCGCGAAGCAGCCGATGATGGACGCGATGATGGACACGCCGCCCAGCAGCAGCGGATAGACCACCGCCGACAGCGCGTTGGCGTTCATCAGCAGCGCGCCCAGCGTCATGGTGGCGATCAGCGTGACGGCGTAGGTCTCGAACAGGTCGGCGGCCATGCCGGCGCAGTCGCCCACGTTGTCGCCCACGTTGTCGGCGATGACGGCCGGGTTGCGCGGGTCGTCTTCAGGGATGCCTGCCTCGACCTTGCCCACCAGGTCGGCGCCCACGTCGGCGCCCTTGGTGAAGATGCCACCGCCCAGCCGCGCGAAGATCGAGATCAGCGAGGAGCCGAACGCGAAGCCCAGCAGCGGCTTGAGCGTGGCGGCGTCGGCAGCGGTGCCGCCGCTGATGAACCAGTAGAACAGGCCCACGCCCAGCAGGCCCAGGCCCACCACCAGCATGCCGGTGATGGCGCCGCCCTTGAACGCGACGTTGAGTGCCGGCCCGATGCCGTGCGTGGCCGCCTGCGCGGTGCGCACGTTGGCGCGCACCGACACGTTCATGCCGATGAAGCCGCAGGCGCCCGACAGCAGCGCGCCGAGCACGTAGCCGCCGGCGGTCTTGGCGCCGAGGAAGAAGAAGATGATGATCGCGAGCACGACACCGACGAGGGCGATCGTGCGGTACTGACGCGAGAGATAGGCCGCGGCCCCTTGTTGAATGGCGGCCGCGATCTCCTGCATGCGGGCGTTGCCTGCATCCTGCTTCAGGATCCAGGATCGCTGGATGAACCCGTAGAGCACGGCCACGAGGCCGCAGGCGAGCGCGATTTCCAGCGCCAGATTCGTTGACATCAAGAGTGGTCTCCTTCCCGTTGTGTGGATCGGATGCGCCTCACTGCGCGGTTCGGCTGTCTTTCGTCTTCGCGGTCAATCTTGCGGGCGAGGTCGCCGGCCGATCCTAGCGGGGCGTTCCCGCGCCTCGACATGGTGTTTACCTCCGGGTGTGCTCGGCCGCATCGCCGCTTTCATGGGGGCTGACGCCGAGCCTTGGTGTCCAACCCGTAGAATGCGGGTATTCCCGAAAACCCTCCCTTCTGAAGCCTCCAATGAGCCTGCACCTCGTTTCTCCCGGCGCGAAGGCGCCCCAAGAATTCAACGTCATCATCGAGATCCCGATGAACGCGGATCCGATCAAGTACGAAGTGGACAAGGAGAGCGGCGCGCTGTTCGTCGACCGCTTCATGACCACGGCCATGCACTACCCGTGCAACTACGGCTACGTGCCCAAGACGCTGTCGGACGACGGCGACCCGGTGGACGTGCTGGTCATCACACCGTTCCCGCTGACGCCCGGCGTGGTCGTCACCTGCCGCGCCATCGGCGTGCTGAAGATGGACGACGAGGCCGGCGGCGACGCCAAGCTGCTGGCCGTGCCCACCAGCAAGATCCTGCCCATCTACGACCACTGGCAGAAGCCCGAGGACATCAACCAGATGCGCCTGAAGGCGATCCAGCACTTCTTCGAGCACTACAAGGATCTCGAGCCCAACAAGTGGGTCAAGGTGCAGGGCTGGGAAGGTCCGGACGCCGCCCGCGCCGAGATCACCAACGGCATGAAGGCCTACGAGGCCGACCTGGCGAAGAAGGCCGGCAAGTAAGCAGCGGGCCCCTTCCGCGCCCCTTCGAAAGAGCCCTCACTGCGAGGGCTCTTCGTCTTTCGGGGCCTTGAACGGCGAGCGGTCGTCGAGCTCGCTCAGGTACTCGTCGATGGAGCCGCTCTCCTGCCGCAGGTGCGAGCCGATGGCGCGCGCGAACTCGGGCTCGGCGATCCAGTGGGCCGACTGCGTGCGCGCCGGCATCAGGCCGCGCGCCATCTTGTGCTCGCCCTGCGCGCCGCCCTCGAAGCGGCGGAAGCGGTTGGCGATGCACCACTGCAGCGGCTGGTAGTAGCAGGCCTCGAAGTGGACGTTGGGGATCCACTCCAGCGCGCCCCAGTAGCGGCCGAACGCGGCACCTTCGGCGCGATCGATCGCGATGAGCGAGCAGGCCACCCGGCGGCCGCCGCGCGACGCGACGAACATGACCCAGTTGCCGGCCATCGTGGACTGCATGCGGGCGAAGAAGTCGCGCGTGAGATAGGGCGTGGAGTGGTGCTCGGCGTAGGTGTTGCGGTAGCAGGCGTGGAAGAAGTCCCAGGCGGCCTGGTCGAGCCGCTCGCCTTCCAGCGTCTCGAACGCGACGCCGGCCTCGGCGACGCGGCGGCGTTCCTGGGCGATCTTCTTGCGCTTGTCGCGCTGCAGGCCGGCGAGGAAGTCGGCGAAGTCGGCGTAGGGCAGCACGATGGGCGCCGCGCCCTCCGGCGCCGGGCCGTGGCGGTTGTGCCAGTGGAACTGCACGCCCTGGCGCATCATCCAGCCGCCCTCGCGCGCCGCCGTGTAGTCGGCCTCGTCGCCGAACAGCAGGTGCACCGACGAGCAGCCGGCCTCGCGCGCGAGGGCGCCCAGCGCGCGCAGCAGGAGCGCGCGCGCGCCGGCGTCCCGCGCGAGCAGGCGCGAGCCCGGTACCGGCGTGAACGGCACGGCCACCAGCAGCTTGGGGTAGTACGGCACCCCGTATCGGCGGTAGGCGTCGGCCCAGGCCCAGTCGAACACGTACTCGCCGTACGAGTGCATCTTCAGGTACGCGGCCGCGGCCGCCACGAGATCGCCGGCGCGCGAACGCACGGTCAGCGTGACGGGCTGCCAGCCGGTGTCGCCGCCGACGCTTTCCGAGGCCTCCAGCGCGTGCAGATAGGCGTGGCGCATGAAGGGCGTGGGATGCGCCTGCGCGTCCAGCAGCGCGTCCCAGTCGGCGGCCGCCACCGCGCCCACGCGCTCGTGCACCTCGATGAGATAATCGCCGTCAGTCAACGCGCTTCCAGTCCATGTCCGAGCCAGAAACCGTGCGGGTCGCACTGCTCCAGATCAACCCGACCGTGGGCGACCTCGACGGCAACGCGCGGCTGATCGCCGACGCCGCGCGCGCGGCCTGGCGGCAGGGCGCCCGCGTGGCGCTCGCGCCCGAACTGGCCCTGTGCGGCTACCCGCCCGAAGACCTGCTGCTGCGCCCGGCCTTCCTGCGCGCGAACGCGTCCGCGCTCGAGGCGCTGGCGCGTGAGCTGGCCGATTGCGACGGCCTGCGGCTGGTCGTCGGTCATCCGTGGGGTGGGTCGGCGGGCGATCATGAGGACGATGTTAGGTCGAAGTCCGTCAGCGTGCCGCGCGTGTTCAATGCGGCCTCGGTGCTGGCAGGGGGCCTCGTCGCCGGCACCTACTGCAAGCGCGAGCTGCCGAACTACCAGGTGTTCGACGAGCGCCGCTATTTCGTCTCGGGCCGCGACGCCGGCCTGGCGCCGCTGGTGTTCGAGGCCGGCGGCACGCGCTTCGGCGTGCTCGTCTGCGAGGACGCGTGGTTCGACGAGCCCGCGCGCCTGGCCCAGGCCGCCGGCGCCGAGGTGCTGTGCGTGATCAACGCGTCGCCGTTCCACCTCGGCAAGCCGGCCGACCGCGAGGCGCAGATGGCACGCCGCGCGCAGGCCACCGGCCTGCCGTTGCTGTACTCGCACCTCACCGGCGGCCAGGACGAGGTCGTGTTCGACGGCGGCTCGTTCGCGCTCGACGCGCGCGGCGAGGTCGTCGCGCGGGCCGCGCTGTTCGAGTCGGCCACGCTGTTCGTCGACGTGGCGCCGGGCAGGGCGCCGGTGCCGGCCGCCGGCAGCGCCGTCGTGCCCCTGCCCGAACTGGAGAGCCAGGCCTGGTCGGCGCTCGTGACCGGCGTGCGCGACTACATCGGGAAGAACGGATTCCCGAGCGTGATCATCGGGCTTTCCGGCGGCATCGATTCGGCGCTGGTGCTGGCGATCGCCGTCGACGCGCTGGGCCCCGAACGGGTGCGCACCGTGATGATGCAGTCGCCGTACACGGCCGACATCTCGTGGATCGACGCGCGCGACATGGCCGGGCGCGTGGGCGTGCGCTACGACGAGATCGCCATCGCCCCGATGTTCGACGCGTTCCGCCACGCGCTGGCGGGCCAGTTCGCCGGCCTGGCCGAGGACACCACCGAGGAGAACATCCAGGCCCGCGTGCGCGGCACCTTGCTGATGGCGCTCTCGAACAAGACCGGCGCCATCGTGCTGACCACCGGCAACAAGAGCGAGATGGCCACCGGCTACTGCACGCTGTACGGCGACATGGCCGGTGGCTTCGCGGTGATCAAGGACGTGGCCAAGACGCTGGTCTATCGCCTGGCCGAATGGAAGAACCGCCAGCCCAGCGTGCGCGCCGACGGCAGCGTCGGCCCGGTGATCCCGGAGCGCATCATCACGCGGCCGCCGTCGGCCGAGCTGCGGCCCGACCAGACCGACCAGGACAGCCTGCCGCCCTACGAGGTGCTCGACGCGATCCTCGCGGCCTACATGGAAGAGAACGTGTCGATCGACGACATCGTCGCCGCCGGCTTCGAACGCACCGATGTGGAGCGCGTCACGCGCCTCATCAAGGTGAACGAATACAAGCGCCGCCAGTCGCCGGTGGGCATCCGCATCACGCACCGCGGCTTCGGTCGCGACTGGCGGTACCCCATCACATCGCGCTTCCGTGCTTAAATCGATTCATCCCCTTTTTTGCATTCAACTCCGGAGTCCGCCATGAAACAGATCACCGCCGTCATCAAGCCGTTCAAGCTCGAGGAAGTGCGCGAGGCGCTGGGCGAGGTCGGCGTGTCCGGCCTCACGGTCACCGAGGTCAAGGGCTTCGGCCGCCAGAAGGGCCACACCGAGCTGTACCGCGGCGCCGAGTACGTGGTCGACTTCCTGCCCAAGGTGAAGGTGGAGGTCGTCGTGAAGGACTCCGACGTCGAGCGGTCCATCGAGGCCATCGTCAAGGCCGCCAAGACCGGCAAGATCGGCGACGGCAAGATCTTCGTGACGGCCGTCGAACAGGTGGTGCGCATCCGCACCGGCGAGCAGGACGAAGCCGCGGTCTGATCAGACCGGATTGAAGTCCGATCCCGCGCCGGGGCTCGCACGGGCCTCGTCGTGCAGCGTCCGCAACAGGCGCTCCGGATCGGTGTCCACGCGCAGCCGGTCCACGTGCCGCGCGTCGACGAAGCCCGCGTCGCGCGTGTGCGCGAGCAGCTCCAGCAGCGGCCGGTAGAAGCCGGCGGTGTCGAGCAGCCCGATCGGGCGCGCGTGGTAGCCCAGCTGCTGCCAGGTCCACGTCTCGAACAGCTCCTCGAGCGTGCCCAGCCCGCCCGGCAGCGCCACGAAGGCGTCGGCGGCCTGCGCCATCTGCAGCTTGCGCTCGTGCATGGTGTCCACCACGCGAAGCTCCTGGATGCCGCGATGGCCCAGCTCGCGCGCGATGAGCCTGCGCGGGATGATGCCCAGCACCTGGCCGCCGGCGGCCAGCGTGGCGTCCGCCACCTGGCCCATCAGGCCGGCGTGGCCGCCGCCGTAGACGAGCCGGTGGCCGGCGCGGCCGAGCGCGGTCCCGAGGGCGCGCGCGGCCTCGGCGTAGCGGGGGTCGGCGCCGCTGCGCGAGCCGCAATAGACACAGAGCGAGAACATGGGGCGATTGTCGCCCGCCGCGCGGACTTCTATTGCGGCAGCGGCTTCGTGGGCCTGTAGCCGACGATGGCCGTGTCGCACAGCGCGTCGTGCCAGAACTGGCGCCGGGGATGCAGCAGTGCGCTCAGCGCGTAGGCCGCGATCCAGCCGGCCAGCAGGCCGAAGATGGCGGCGGCGCTGGGCAGGTGCAGGGCGCCGGCGAGCGCCAGCGGCGGCAGGAACCAGATCCAGGACGCGAGGTAGCGTGCGAGGGCGCGGCGCGGACTCAGGGGCAGGCCGCGGTCGGTGAGCACGCGCAGGTGCCAGGTCTTCATCGCGAGCGTCTGGCCGGCCTGCGTCCACAGGCCGATGAAATAGACGCCCAGCACGACGAAGCAGACGGCGATCAGGCCAGTGCGCTTCTCGATCCCGCTGGTCTGGTGCACGGCGACGCCGTAGACGAGCGCGGCGAACGCCAGCACGCCGAACAGCAGCACGCCCTCGTACAGGAAGGCGGCCATGCGGCGCACGAGCGGCGCCGCGACAAGCGGAGTGGGCGACGAGGCCGGATCGGTGGCCGTGGGAGCGGCCGCGTCCGCTGCGCTCATCGGCGGACGGCGGCGGGCGCGGAGGCGCCGGCCGCGGGCACGCCGGCGTGCTTGGGCAGCAGCGTGGTGCGATCGACCGAGTTCGGGCCGGCGGCGATCTTCAGGCCGCCCTCGCGCTGGTGCGCCGGCGGGGTGGCGCGGCGGGTGAGCAGGGTGGTGGTGACGCCAGGGCGCTGCGAGCCGGCGGACGGCGCCGAGCCAGCGGCCGTGCGCGCGGGCGCCGCGGGGCTGATGACGTTGTTCTTGGGCTGGACCGCATCGAGCGGCGGCGGCACGTGGCGTCGCTGGGCCACCAGCGGGGCGGATGCGGCACTGGCCGGCGCCGCCACGCGCTTGGCCGCCAGCTCGCGCTTCTTTTCCTCGGGCAGCGCCTGGTAGGCCTTCCAGCGGGCCTCGCGCTCTTCCTTGGAGACGGTGCGCGTCTCCTGGAAATTGGTGCGGGCCTGCATGCGCTGCGCCACCGTCATGCGCGACCATTCGCCCATGCGCTGGTTGGCGCGCTGCTGTTCGTCGGGCGCCATCTTCGGATAGCGGCCGGCCACGTCGATCCAGCGTTCCTTGCTGCGGGCGTCCAGGCCGTCCCAGTCGTTGGACAGCGGGGCGAGCACCTTTCGATGCGCGGCGCTCAGCTCGGTCCAGCGGGGGCCGCCGGCCTGCGGCTTGGCCGCGACGCCGACCTGGGCCTGGGCCGCCAGGGACGTGGACGCACCAATGCCCGCAGCCGCGACCAGGGCCGCGACGGCGAGCGATTCAAGAAGGCGAGGGAACGGGGAACGCGACAAGAATCCCTCCGTCATTCCCGTGTGGTCTTGAGGTACTCCGCGAAACCGGGGTCGGTGTAGGCCGCCGGGGGCAGGTCGTCGGCCAGCAGCGCGGCGTCGACCTCGGCCACGGCCGCGATCTGGTTGCGGTCGTGCACGTGGGCAATGCCCATGAGGCCGACCACCAGCAGGGCCAGCGGCATGGCCGAGCCCAGCTTCACCCACCAGCCCAGGTGGCTGGCCAGCGTGGCCGAGCGGCCGCGACCGACGACGACCACCGCCGGGGCGGTGGCGGCGCGGCGGGCGGCCTGGGCGCGGCTGAGGGCCTGTTCGCGGGCGAAGCGCAGGCGCTCGCTGATGTCGGGCGCGGTGGACTGGGCTCGCTCGCCAAGCATCGAAGCGACACGCACGCCGAAGCGCGCCTCCAGGCCGTCGCGGTCCGGCGCGTGGAAGAAGGTCGAGTTCGTGTTGTCGGTCATGGTGCGATTCCCTTGGCTTTCAACGCCTTGGCCAGCGCGTGGACGGCGCGGGAGCAATGCGTCTTGACGCTGCCTTCCGAGCATCCCATCACGGATGCGGTCTCTGCAACGTCCAGTTCCTCCCAGTAACGCAGCAGGAAGGCTTCGCGTTGACGCGCGGGAAGCTCACCAACCTCTCGTTCAATGAGTTGAAGGATTTGATCCCGCGATACGGAATCTGATGCACTTTCGGTGCCAACGTTCCCTTCGATGCCGTCCAGCATCTCCAGGATGTCGAAATCGCCGTCCTCGTCGGAGCCGCCGAACTCCGAGAAGTTGTGCACGACGGCGTTGCGCACCTTCTGGCGTCGGAACCAGTCCATCGTGGCGTTGGACAGGATGCGCTGGAACAGCAGCGGCAACTCGGCCGCGGGCCGGTCGACGTACTTCTCGGCCAGACGGATCATCGAGTCCTGCACGATGTCGAGTGCGGCATCGTCGTCGCGCACGGCGAAGGCCGTCCGCTTGAACGCGCGCTTCTCGACGCTCTTGAGGAAATCTGAAAGTTCTTTGTCGGTGGCCAAGGTGGGGGCTGGACGCGGTGGCGCGCCCAGTCTGATGACGCGGCGGATTATGTCATCGCGCCACAATCGGACAATGCGGGATCACCGTCGTTTGCCGGGGATCAACGTGGGATCGGGGCGACGAAACGCCGGTTCGGCACGCAACGGGTGCGGTTGTCGCGCATAAACGGGTCGATCGGTGCAATAATGGTGCTTCGCACAAATGCGAAACGGTCTGAAAGCCGACCCGAAAGCGGGCACCGGCAGTTTTTGATCTCAAGGTTCTGAATCCGCCTCACGAGGGCGAGAAGAGGAGCACCAATGGTTTTTCGTCAGAGAAATTCACAGAGGTTCCACATGGAAACGACCACCACGGACGTGAAGCGCAACGCTTCCGCGAGTCCGCAGAGTGCCACGCACTCGTCCAGCCCCCACCCGAATTCCGCCCAGGATCCCAACGGATCCGAGATCCTCGTGCGCTGCCTGCAGGCCGAGAACGTCAAGTACGTCTGGGGCTACCCCGGCGGCGCGGTGCTCTACATCTACGACGCGCTGTACAAGCAGCAGTCCATCCAGCACGTGCTGGTGCGCCACGAGCAGGGCGCGGTCCACGCGGCCGACGGCTACGCGCGCGCCACCGGCGAGGTCGGCGTCGCGCTGGTCACCTCGGGCCCGGGCGTCACCAATGCCGTCACCGGCATCGCCACGGCCTACATGGACTCCATCCCGATGGTGATCATCACGGGCCAGGTGCCGACCCCGGCCATCGGCCTGGACGCGTTCCAGGAATGCGACACCGTCGGCATCACCCGTCCCATCGTCAAGCACAACTTCCTCGTCAAGGACGTGCGCGAGCTCGCCTTGACGCTGAAGAAGGCGTTCCACATCGCCCGCACCGGCCGTCCGGGCCCGGTGGTGGTGGACATCCCCAAGGACGTCTCCCAGCACACCGCGCCGTTCGCGTACCCCGACCACGTCGAGATGCGCTCGTACAACCCGGTCAAGAAGGGCCACGGCGGCCAGATCCGCAAGTCGGTCCAGCTGCTGCTCAACGCCAAGCGCCCGTACATCTACACCGGCGGCGGCGTGGTGCTGGGCAATGCGGCGGCCGAGCTGCGCGAACTGGCCGACCTGCTCGGCTACCCCGTCACCAACACGCTGATGGGCCTCGGCGCCATGCCCGCGCTCGATCCGAAGTTCCTGGGCATGCTGGGCATGCACGGCACGTACGAGGCCAACATGGCGATGCAGCACTGCGACGTGCTGCTGGCCATCGGCGCGCGCTTCGACGACCGCGTGATCGGCAACCCGGGCCATTTCGCGTCGGTGGAGCGCAAGATCGTCCACATCGACATCGACCCGTCGTCCATCTCCAAGCGCGTCAGGGTCGACATCCCCATCGTGGGCGACGTCAAGGACGTGCTGCAGGAGCTCATCGCCCAGCTGCGCGACGCCCAGCAGCGCCCCGACGCGGCCGTCATCTCGCAGTGGTGGGGCCAGATCAACGAGTGGCGCCGCAAGGATTGCCTCGCGTACAAGAAGAGCCCCGACAAGATCAAGCCGCAGGCGGTCATCGAGTCGCTGTGGGAGATGACCAAGGACAAGGACGTCTACATCACGTCCGACGTGGGCCAGCACCAGATGTGGGCCGCGCAGTACTTCCGCTTCGCCGAGCCGCGCCGCTGGATCAACTCCGGCGGCCTGGGCACGATGGGCGTGGGCCTGCCCTACGCCATGGGCATCAAGCTCGCCAAGCCGGACGCCGACGTGTTCTGCATCACCGGCGAGGGCTCGATCCAGATGTGCATCCAGGAGCTGTCCACCTGCCTGCAATACAACACGCCGGTGAAGATCGTCTCGCTGAACAACCGCTACCTGGGCATGGTGCGCCAGTGGCAGCAGCTCGAGTACAGCGGCCGCTATTCGCACAGCTACATGGACGCGCTGCCCGACTTCGTCAAGCTGGCCGAGGCCTACGGGCACGTCGGCATCCGCGTGACGCGGCCGGAGGACGTCGATGCCGCGCTGCGCGAGGCGATCGCCCTGAAGGATCGCACCGTGTTCCTCGACATCCAGACCGACCAGACCGAGAACGTCTGGCCGATGGTGAAGGCGGGCAAGGGCATCACCGAGATGCTGCTGGGTTCCGAGGATCTCTGACGGACGTCCGTCCAAAGTCGCGCACCAGGCCGCGGGTTACCGCCCCGGCCGGAGCGCGCGGCGAGTAGCGGCGACCGGATCCTCACCGAACATTTCTTCGTTTTGACGCCGCGCGGCAGTTCCGGGGGTTACCGCCTCCGGGGTGAGCCCCGCGGTGAAGGAAACCAAACATGAAACACATCATCGCAGTGCTGCTCGAGAACGAGCCGGGCGCGCTGTCCCGCGTCGTGGCGCTGTTCTCGGCGCGCGGCTACAACATCGAGAGCCTGACGGTGGCCACGACAGAGGATGCCTCGCTGTCGCGCATGACCATCGTCACCACCGGCTCCGACGAGGTGATCGAGCAGATCACCAAGCACCTGAACCGCCTCATCGACGTGGTCAAGGTGGTCGACCTCACGGAAGGCCAGTTCACCGAGCGCGAGCTGATGCTCATCAAGGTTCGCGCGGTGGGCAAGGAACGCGAGGAGATGAAGCGCATGGCCGACATCTTCCGCGGCCACATCGTGGACGTCACCGAGAAGAGCTACACCATCGAACTCACCGGCGACACCTCCAAGCTCGACGCCTTCATCGTGGCGATCGACCGCACCGCCATCCTCGAGACCGTCCGCACCGGCACCTCCGGCATCGGCCGCGGCGAACGCATCCTGCGCGCCTGAAGCTCAAGTTCTTCGCGCATTTCCCCTCACTGCATTTTTACGACGACGAAAGAAGCACATCATGAAGGTCTACTACGACAAGGACACCGATCTTTCCCTCATCAAGGGCAAGAACGTCGCGATCATCGGCTACGGCTCGCAAGGCCATGCCCATGCGCAGAACCTGAACGACAGCGGCGTGAAGGTCACGGTCGGCCTGCGCAAGGGCGGCGCGTCCTGGGACAAGGTCGCCAAGGCCGGCCTGAAGGTGGCCGAAGTGGCCGAGGCCGTGAAGGCCGCCGACGTCGTCATGATCCTGCTGCCCGACGAGAACATCGGCGAGGTCTACAAGAACGACATCGAGCCCAACATCCGCGAAGGCGCGTCGCTCGCGTTCGCCCACGGCTTCAACGTGCACTACGGCCAGGTCACGCCGCGCGCCGACCTCGACGTGTGGATGGTGGCCCCGAAGGCCCCCGGCCACACCGTGCGCAACACGTACACGCAAGGCGGCGGCGTGCCGCACCTGGTAGCCGTCTACGCCGACAAGACCGGCAAGGCGCGCGACCTGGCCCTGAGCTACGCCGCGGCCAACGGCGGCGGCAAGGCCGGCATCATCGAGACCAGCTTCCGCGAAGAGACCGAGACCGACCTGTTCGGCGAGCAGGCCGTGCTGTGCGGCGGCGCCGTCGAGCTGATCAAGGCGGGCTTCGAGACGCTGACGGAAGCCGGCTACGCGCCCGAAATGGCCTACTTCGAGTGCCTGCACGAGCTCAAGCTGATCGTCGACCTGATCTACGAAGGCGGCATCGCCAACATGAACTACTCGATCTCCAACAACGCCGAGTACGGCGAGTACGTGACCGGCCCGCGCGTCGTCACCGAGGAGACCAAGAAGGCCATGAAGCAGGCGCTCAAGGACATCCAGACCGGCGAATATGCCAAGAGCTTCATCCTGGAGAACCGCGCCGGCGCCCCCACGCTGCTGTCGCGCCGCCGCCTGAACGCCGAGCATCCGATCGAAGTCGTCGGCGAGAAGCTGCGCGCGATGATGCCGTGGATCAAGGCCAACAAGCTGGTCGACAAGTCGCGCAACTGAGTTCAGGTTCGCGCGCCGCTGCGCCCGCGCGTCACGCGTGCGGGCGCGCGACATTCCCCGGGCCAAGGTCTCCGAAGCCCTTGGCCCGTTTTCATTGCGACTCATCAAGATGCCCGCCTACCGCTCCAGAACCACCACCGCCGGCCGCAACATGGCGGGCGCCCGCTCCCTCTGGCGTGCCACAGGCATGAAGGACGAGGACTTCTCCAAGCCCATCATCGCCGTGGTGAACTCGTTCACCCAGTTCGTGCCGGGGCACGTCCACCTGAAGGATCTCGGCCAGCTCGTGGCGCGCGAGATCGAGGCCGCGGGCGGCGTGGCCAAGGAGTTCAACACCATCGCCGTGGACGACGGCATCGCGATGGGCCACGACGGCATGCTGTACTCGCTGCCCAGCCGCGAGATCATCGCGGACTCGGTGGAGTACATGGTCAACGCGCACTGCGCCGACGCCATGGTGTGCATCTCCAACTGCGACAAGATCACGCCCGGGATGCTGATGGCCGCGATGCGCCTCGACATCCCCGTGGTGTTCGTCTCGGGCGGCCCGATGGAGGCCGGCAAGACGCGCCTGGCCAATCCGGTCACCAAGACGCTGGAGTTCAAGAAGCTGGACCTGATCGACGCGATGGTGATCGCGGCCGACCCGAAGTACACCGACGCCGAGGTGGCCGAGGTCGAGCGTTCGGCCTGTCCCACCTGCGGCTCGTGCTCGGGCATGTTCACGGCCAACTCGATGAACTGCCTCACCGAGGCGCTGGGCCTGTCGCTGCCTGGCAACGGCACCGTGGTGGCCACGCACGCCGACCGCGAGATGCTGTTCAGGCGCGCCGGCTCGCGCATCGTCGAGATCACGAAGCAGTATTACGAGAAGGACGACGAGCGCGTGCTGCCGCGCTCGGTGGGCTTCAAGGCGTTCGAGAACGCGATGACGCTGGACATCGCCATGGGCGGCTCCACCAACACCATCCTGCACCTGCTGGCCATCGCGCGCGAGGCGGAGATCCCGTTCGGCATGGCCGACATCGACCGCCTGTCGCGCAGCGTGCCGCAGCTGTGCAAGGTGGCGCCCAACACCAACAAGTACCACATCGAGGACGTGCACCGCGCCGGCGGCATCATGGCCATCCTCGGCGAGCTCGATCGCGCCGGCAAGCTGCACACCGACGTGCCCACCGTGCACGCGCCCACGATGAAGGACGCGCTCGCGCTGTGGGACGTCACGCTGACGAAGGACGACGACGTCAAGCGCTTCTACAAGGCCGGCCCGGCCGGCATCCCGACGCAGGTGGCGTTCAGCCAGGAGACGCGCTGGCCCAGCCTCGACCTGGATCGCGCCGAGGGTTGCATCCGCTCCGCGAAGCATGCGTTCTCGCAGGAGGGCGGCCTGGCCGTGCTCCGCGGCAACATCGCGCTCGACGGCTGCGTGGTCAAGACCGCGGGCGTCGACGAGAGCATCCACGTGTTCGAGGGCTCGGCCCACGTCACCGAGTCGCAGGACGAGGCGGTGGAGAACATCCTGGCCGACAAGGTCAAGGCCGGCGACATCGTGATCGTGCGCTACGAGGGCCCCAAGGGCGGCCCGGGCATGCAGGAGATGCTGTATCCCACGAGCTACATCAAGTCCAAGGGGCTGGGCAAGGCCTGCGCGCTGCTGACCGACGGCCGCTTCTCGGGCGGCACCTCGGGCCTGTCGATCGGCCACTGCTCGCCGGAGGCCGCCGCGGGCGGCGCCATCGGGCTGGTGCGCGACGGCGACCGCATCCGCATCGACATCCCCAACCGCACGATCGATGTGCTGGTGTCCGACGAGGAACTGGCGCGCCGCCGCGTGGAGCAGGACGCCAGGGGCTGGAAGCCGGCCAAGTCGCGCCCGCGCAAGGTGTCGGCTGCACTGAAGGCCTACGCGAAGTTCGTGACCTCGGCCGACACCGGCGCCGTGCGCGACCTGACGCTGCTCGAAGATTAAGGAACCTGCGAACGAACCCGACGCGCCCGCTCGTTTCGCCAAAACGCGCCCGCTCTGCGTTGCAAATGCTCGCCGGGGATCCACCCCGGCTGTGCTTTGCGCCTTGATCGGACGCGTTTTGGCGACCCGCTCGGCCGCGCCGGGTTCATTCGCAGGTTCCGCGGGGCGTCACGGGCGCTGCGGTATCCTCGCCGCATGATCCTGCCATTTCCGATGACTGCAGCGCCCGGCGCCCTCGAGGGCCTTCCGCGATGAACGACCTGACTCCGTTCCACGAAGACGACGACGGCGACGACGCGCACATGCCGCCGCGCCGGCGCCGCAAGGGCGTCTACATCCTGCCCAACCTGTTCACGCTGGCGGCACTGTTCGGCGGCTTCTACGCCATCGTGATGGCGATGAACGGCAAGTACGAGCTGTCGTGCTACGGCGTGTTCTGCGCGATGGTGCTCGACAGCCTCGACGGCCGCGTGGCGCGCATGACCAACACGCAGAGCGCGTTCGGCGCCGAGATGGACAGCCTCTCCGACATGGTCAGCTTCGGCGCCGCGCCGGCGCTGATCGTCTACGAATGGGCGCTCAAGGGCCTGGGCAAGGTCGGCTGGGGCATCGCCTTCTTCTATTGCGCCTGCGCCGCGCTGCGCCTGGCGCGCTTCAACACCAACCTGGCCGTGATCGACAAGCGCTACTTCCAGGGCCTGCCCAGCCCGGCCGCGGCCGCGCTGGTGATCGGCTTCATCTGGGTGGTGGTGGACACCGGCGGCTACACCGACGCCAACGGCGGCAACGTGCTTGCCTGGGCCGCCGCCGTCGCCACGTTCTATGCCGGCGTCACGATGGTGGTCAACGTGCCGTTCTACAGCTTCAAGGATCTCAGCCTGAAGCGCTCGGTGCCCTTCATCGTGATCGTGCTCATCGCGCTGGCCATCGGCATCATCAACCTGTATCCGGCGCGCATGATCTTCGCGATCTTCTGCCTGTACGGGCTGTCGGGCTACTTCGTCTACGCGTACAAGCGCGCGAAGGGCCGGCCGGTGAGCGCGATCGCGCTGTCGACCGAGGAACCCGACGAGGTCGGCCTCCATCGCTGAGCCGACGCGAACAAAGCCTTCGCCGAACGCGAAGAATTCCTTGCCACAAGCTTCATTCAGCGTGCTATATTCATTTTCATGACGTGCCGCATTGCGCCCATTACGCTATCCCTAATCGGAGAACCGCGGGTGCTTTGATCGTTCACGTCTGAACATATTTCCCGGATCAACGGCCCGCTCTGCGCAACGCAGCGGGCCGTTTCCTTTTGCGGCGTTGCCATCTTAAAAATTCCCCGGAGAACGCGATGTCCATGCTCAAGAACCCCGCCACCAAGTACCGTCCCGTCGCGCCGGTGCGCCTGGCCGACCGCACCTGGCCCGACGCCGTGCTGACCAAGCCGCCCGTGTGGTGCAGCTCCGACCTGCGCGACGGCAACCAGGCGCTGATCGAACCCATGGACGCGGAACGCAAGCTGCGCATGTTCGAGACGCTGGTGCGCGTCGGCTTCAAGGAGATCGAGATCGGCTTCCCGTCGGCCTCGCAGACCGAGTTCGACTTCGTGCGCAAGCTCATCGAGGACAATCTGATCCCCGACGACGTCACCATCCAGGTGCTCACGCCGGCGCGCCAGCCGCTGATCGAGCGCAGCTTCGAGGCGGTGCGCGGCGCGAAGCGCGTGATCATGCACCTGTACAACGCGACGGCGCCGATGATGCGCAAGATCGTGCTGGGCCTCGACGTGGACGGCATCGTCGAGCTGGCCAGCAGCCACGCCCGCATCATCAAGGACCTCGCCGCGAAGCAGCCCGGCACCGACTGGCGCTTCGAATACTCGCCGGAGATGTTCTCCGACACCGAGCTGGAAGTCTCGCGCCGCGTGATCGACGCCGTGACCGCCGTGTGGGAGCCCACGCCCGAGCGCACCTGCATCATCAACCTTCCCACGACGGTGGAGCACTCCACGCCCAACGTCTACGCCGACATGATCGAGTGGACGTGCCGCAACATCGCGCGCCGCGAGAGCGTCGTGATCTCCGCGCATCCGCACAACGACCGCGGCACGGGCACGGCCACCGCCGAGCTGGCGATGATGGCCGGCGCCGATCGCGTCGAGGGCTGCCTGTTCGGCAACGGCGAGCGCACCGGCAACGTCGACATCGTCAACATCGCGCTGAACCTCTACACGCAGGGCGTCGACCCGCAGCTCGACTTCTCGGACATCGACGAGATCCGCCGCGTCGTGGAGTACTGCAACCAGCTGCCGGTGCACCCGCGCCACCCGTACGTGGGCGACCTCGTCTTCACGTCGTTCTCGGGCTCGCACCAGGACGCCATCAAGAAGGCCTTCGCCGCGCGCCGCGAGGGCGACGTCTGGGAGATGCCCTACCTGCCGATCGACCCGAAGGATCTCGGCCGCAGCTACGAGGCGATCATTCGCGTCAACAGCCAGTCGGGCAAGGGCGGCATCGCCTACCTGCTCGAGTCGGAGTACGGGCTCGAGCTGCCGCGCCGCCTGCAGATCGAGTTCAGCCAGGTCGTGCAGGCCGTGATGGACGCGCAAGGCCGCGAAGTGACGGCCTCCGATATTTGGAAGATCTTCGAGTCCGAATACCGCCTGGCCGAAGGCAGCGTCACCCTGTCCGACCTCACCCAGAACGACATCGGCGCCGGCCGCGTCCGCGTGGCCGCCGATGCCACGGTGGCGGGCCGCCACATGGCGTTCGAAGGCGAGGGCAACGGCCCGGTGGACGCGTTCGTCGACGGCCTGTCGCGCGCGGCGGGCGTGCCGGTGAAGGTGCTCAACTACCACGAGCACTCGATGGGCGGCGGCGCGCAGGCGCGCGCCGCGGCCTACGTCGAGGTGCGCGTCGGCGACGCCGCGCCGGTGTTCGGCGTGGGCATCGACGCCAACATCGTCCGCGCCACGTTGCTGGCCGTGCTGTCGGCGTCCTCGCGCGGCACCAGCCCGGTGTCGGTGGACGCGGCCGTCGCCCAGGCCGCCTGAGGCCGGTTTCGGCCGGAATGCGCCCGTCGCGTTGGGAAACGCCGGCGGGCGCGCCGTTACCTTAAGTCACCTGACAGCACGGAAAGGCGTGGCAAATGCCCGCTTTTCCCGCGCTTGCCCGCGCGCGAAATGCGCAAAATCCAGGCTATGGATCTGAAGGTGCGCCCCTCCACGGCGGGCGCATTGGTCCAGGCGTGGATTCCCGACCCCGATTTTCGTTGACGGCGTCAGCCGAAACCGACTCGCTTGCGTTAGACAGTCAGACACTGTCGAACGCTGTCGCCAATCGGTCACAAGCCGTACCGATGCTTCGACGTCCGGTTGAGGAAGTCCACGCAAGTTTTTGATCTTGCGTGGATTTTTCCTTTGCCTTAGACTGAAACAAATGGTGATGCAACTGGCTTCCTGCTCTTCCGTATCGCGGAAACTCAAGCAACTGTCGCGTTGGGCGCTTGCCTGTGCGGTCGGCGGCACGCTTGTTTGCGCGTCCTTCGCCAGCTCCGCCGCCACTACCGCGGCATCGGACACGACCACGGCCAAGCACCACCGCAAGACGGCCGCCTCGGCCCATGCGGCGCCGCGTGCCAGGCGCATGGTCTCGGTGCGCCGCACGACCACCGTCACGCGCACGACGGTGCGTGTCGCCGACATCCCCTCGCAGTCCGTGGGCTATGCCGCGGGCCTGCATTCCACGGAGGACCCGCTGCTGCTGCGCTCCGGCGCCGCGCTCGTGCTCGACCAGGACACGCATGAAGTCCTGTACAGCAAGAACCCGGAAGCCGTGCTGCCGATCGCCTCGCTCAGCAAGCTGATGACCGCGCTGGTGATCAGCGAAGCCAACCAGCCGCTCGACGAGCCGCTCACGATCACGAGCGACGACATCGACACCGAGAAGAACACCCACTCGCGCCTGACGCCCGGCACCCAGCTGACGCGCGGCGTGATGCTGCACCTCGCGCTGATGTCGTCCGAGAACCGCGCCGCCAACGCGCTGGGCCGCAACTATCCCGGTGGCCTGGCGGCCTTCGTTCCGGCGATGAACGCGAAGGCCAAGGAACTCGGCATGATGGACACGCACTACGTGGAGCCCACGGGCCTGTCGAGCCAGAACAAGTCCAGCGCGCGCGACCTCGCGGTGCTGGTGAACGCGGCCCACCAGGTGCCGCTGCTGCGCGAATACTCCACCACGCCGTCGCTCGACGTGGAGCTGGGTCGCCGCAACGTGCAGTTCCGCACCACCGACCGGCTGGTGGCCAATCCCACCTGGGACATCGGCCTGCAGAAGACCGGCTTCATCAACGAGGCGGGCCAGTGCCTGGTGATGCAGGCGCAGATGGCCGGCCGCAAGCTGATCATGGTGCTGCTCGATTCCGCCGGCAAGTATTCGCGCATTGCCGACGCCGAACGCATCCGCAAGTGGGTCACGGCCAACCACATGGCCCCGGCCCCCACCGCCCGCGCCGCCGTCGCCGCAAGCTGATCACCCCCGAATCACAGAGATAACAACGCGATGGGAAGAGGGCCGGTGGCGCAAGCTGCCGGCCCTTTCAATTTGCGGAGCGAATTAAAAGGCCAACCGGAGGGCGGCCCTTTGATTCGATCCGTCAAGCCTTGACGCTGTGCCCGAGCGCCGACGAGATCCGCGCCGCGGTCTCCTTGACCCGTTCCAGCCACGATTCCTCGAGCCGGTCGGCGGGTGCCGAGACCGATAGTCCGGCCACCAGGCGCCCCTGGTCGTCGTAGATGCCGGCGGCCATGCAGCGCACGCCCAGCTCCAGTTCCTCGTCGTCGCGCGAGATCGCCGTCTTGCGGATCTTGTCCAGTTCGCGTTCGAGCTGCACCAGGTCGGTGAGGCTGTTGCGGGTGTGCCCGGTCAGGCCCGTGCGCGTGGCGTACGCGCGCACGCGCTGGGCCTCGTCGTTGGCCAGGAACAGCTTGCCCACGGAGGTGAGGTGCAACGGCGCGCGGCCGCCGACGGCGCGCACGACCTGCATGCCCGAGCGTTCGCTGTAGGTGCGCTCGATGTAGACGATCTCGTCGCCCTGGCGCACCGACAGGTTCACCGGCTGGTGAGTGAGCTTGTGGAGTTCGCGCATCGGGCCGATGGCGGCCTCGCGCACGTCCAGGCGCGCCTTGACCAGGTTGCCGAGCTCCAGCAGGCGCATGCCCAGCCGGTAGCTGCCGGCCTCGGGGCGCTCGACGAAGCGGCCCTCGGCCAGGTCGTTGAGGATGCGGTGGGCGGTGGACGGATGCAGCCCCGTGCGGGCGCTGAGCTCCTTCAGCGGCACGGGATCGGTGTGGGCGGCCAGCACGTCGAGCAGCGCATAGGCGCGTGCGAGTACCTGGATCGTGGGTCCGGAGCCGTCTGACTTGGACATGGGGTCGGCCTGGGGCTGTGGGATCTTCATTCTCGCATGGTGAAACCGACAATCACGTTGCGATTTTCCTACGGGGCCGCCCGGGCCGCGGCCTCGCCGGCGCGCACGGCGGCCTCCAGCGTGGCCGGGTAGGGGCCGGCCACGTAGTCGCCGGCGGCGCGCAGGCCCGGCAGGATGTCCATGCCCGGCCGCACGACGCCGGCCGTGCAGCGGAAGGTGGCCCGCTTGTCGGTGCGCACGCTGGCGACGGCCACGCCCTCGGGGATGCCGAACTCCTGGCGATACTGCGCGGCGCAGGCCGCCGCGACGGCGTCGCCGCCGCGCTCCAGCCAGCGGCCCGCGGCGCTGACGACCAGCGTCACGCGGTCGACGCCGGCCACCTGGTCGCCGAGCTTGAACGCGAACTGCGCGGGCGCCCGGGTGTCGTCGCTTCGCAGCGCGAGCATGGGGGCGGGCCAGGCGCGCGGCGGCGCGGTCAGGACCACCGTCACGATGGGCTCGTGGGCCAGCGCGCCGGCCGTCGCCGACCACGCGGGGGCCAGCGCCTGCGTCAGGCGGGCGGCCTCCGGCGCCGGCGTCGCGAGGATCACTTGATCGAATACGGGCTCCGCTTTGCGCAAATCGGACGACTCGGTGCCCAGGTCGATGCGCCAACGCACACCGTCGCGCGCCAATGCCGTGACCCGGCTGCGCAAGTGCACCGTGGCGCCCTGCGCGCGCAGCCAGCCCAGCGCGGGCAGGGGCAGCAATTGCGCCAGCGGACGTTGCGGCAGCAGCAGGTCGGAGGCGTCGCGCGCGCCGAACAGGCTGTCGCGCATCACAGCCAGGAAGACCTCGGCGCTGGCCTCGGCGGACGGCGTGTTCAGCGCCGCCACGCACAGGGGCTCGATGAGCATTCGCCGCACCCGCGGCGTGGGCGTCCGCCTCAGCATGGCGTCGACCGTCCAGGCCGGCGGGCAACGGAAGCGGCGCCACTGCCACCGGGCCGTCATGCCCAGCGTCGAGACCTTGTCGATCCAGCCGAAGCCGCGCGCGGACCACAGCGCCCGCGCGGCGGCCAGCAGGCGAGGGCCGTCGGGCGACAGCGCGAAGCCGCTGCCGTCGGAATACGTCATCGACAGCGGCAGGCGCAGCAGCGCGCGCTCCACGTCGACGCCCACGTCGCGCATCAGCGCCAGCGTGCGCGCGTAGCCGCCCAGCAGGATGTGCTGGCCGTTGTCGGTGGCGCCGTCGTCATGATCGGAGCGGGCTCGCCCACCGGGCATGCCGGCGGTCTCGAACAGGCTGACGTCGTGGCCGGCCTGGGTGGCGCGCACCGCCGCGGCGAGTCCGGCCCAGCCGGCGCCGACGACGGCCAGCCTCATCTCAACGTCCGCGCCATTGCGTCTGGCACGCGATCCACAGCTTGCGGATCGGCGTCAGCGAGATGCGCTGGTGCAGCACCTGGAAGCCGCCGGCCTCCACCTCGCGCAGCAGGCGGCGGTAGATGTTGCCCACCATCAGCGCCGGCACCTGGGTCTTGCGATCCTCGGGCGGGAGCAGCGCCAGGGCCTCGTCGTAGAGGCAGTGCGCACGCTCGGCCTGGAACTTCATCAGCGCGGTGAAGCGCTCGCTGTAGCCCCAGGGCGCGTCGCGCTTGAGGATCTCGGCCGCCTTCACGTCGAACTGCTGCAGTTCGGAGATGGGGATGTAGATGCGGCCGCGGCGCGCGTCGTCGCCGACGTCGCGGATGATGTTGGTGAGCTGCATGGCGAGCCCCAGCCGGTGTGCGAACGTGACCGTCTGCGCCTGGCTGCGGCCCATGATGTTGCTGGCCACCTCGCCCACGATGCCCGCCACCAGGTGGCAGTACTTCTGCAGGCCGGGATAGTCGAGGAAGCGCGACTGCTCCAGGTCGGTCTGGCAGCCCGCGATGACCGCGTGCAGGTGGTCGGCGCGCACGCCGTAGTTGCCCGCGTGCGGCATCAGGGCCTTCGTCACCGGATGCGTGGGCCGGCCCGCGAAGGCGGCGTCCACCTCGCGCCGCCACCAGTCGAGCTTGGTCGCGGCCACGCCGGGGTCCTGCACGTCGTCGGCCACGTCGTCCACCTCGCGGCAGAACGCATAGAACGCGGTCATGGCCGCGCGGCGCGCGGGCGGCAGGAACATGAAGGCGTAGTAGAACGACGAGCCGCTTTTCTGCGCCTTGTCCTGGACGTATTGTTCGGGCGTCATGCGGGGCGCTTGGACTCGGGAAGGGAGGGGCGCATCGTCAGGGCGCGGGCGCCGACGATCAGGTGATCGATGGCGTTCAGTCGGGGTCGGCGGGCGAAGCTCGCAAAGTTCATCCCGTCGATTTTCGCAAGAATCCGGAGACCGCCCTGGACGACCGCGCGAAGTTCCCAGCCGACGCGCCCCGGGACCTCCAGCGCGATCGGCGCGCCCTCGCGCATCAGCGTCCCTGCCCACGCGCACAGGTCGCGCACCAGCGCGCGCGACGCGTCCGCGTGCGGGGATCGCAGGCAGGCCTCCACGGTGGTGCCGTGCGCCAGCGCATCGGCCAGCGGTGCGTAGCGGCGACCGCGTGGGACGTCGACGCTCAGATCCTGCCAGAAGTTGATCAGCTGCAGCGCGGAGCACACGGCGTCGCTGCGGCGCAGGAGCACGGGGTCGTCGAGGCCATGAAGGTGGAGCAGCAGGCGGCCGATCGGGTTGGCCGAGCGGCTGCAGTAGTCCAGCAGGGCGGCGCGGTCGGCGTAACCGGCATGGCGGGTGTCCTCCTCGAAGGCGTCCAGCAGCGCGGCGAGCAGGGGCACGGGCAGGCGGTGGCGCACGATCATCGCGGCGAGCGGATCGAACACGCCGGCCCAGCGGCCCGAGCCGGGGCGGCCGGTGGCGGCGTGCAGCAGGTCGGCGCGGTAGAGCGCCAGCAGCGCCTGGCGCTCGGCGGTCGGGGCGTCGCCCTCGTCGGCGATGTCGTCGGCCGTGCGGGCGAACCAGTAGATGGCGCGCACGGCGGGGCGCAGCTCGGGCGGGCACAGCCACGAGGCGACGGGGAAGTTTTCGTAGTGTTCGACGCTCACAGGCGGCGAATTGTGCCCGCGCGCCGTGTCATCCCGCCGGGTTTCGCGATGGCCTTGTCGCCACTTTCGGCGTGGGTGGTGGATTGACGAGCTGGCCGAGTGTTCGTATATTACTGACTGACCGGTCAGTAACTACGAGCACCACCCCATGCGCCAATCCCGTTCGCCCCATTTCCTTCCGACCCGGCCGCGTGCCCTGATGGCGTTGCCCCTGGGCCTGTCGCTCGCCGCGACCCTGGCCCTGGTCGCCTGCGGCAAGCAGCCCGTCACCGCCGAACCGGTGCGCGCGGTGCGCACGATGACGGTGGGCCAGCTGTCGGGCGCCACCACGCGCGACTACGCGGCCGAGGTGCACGCCCGCGTCGAATCCAGGCTGGCGTTCCGCGTGGGCGGCAAGGTCACGCAGCGTGCGGTCAACCTGGGCGATCGCGTCAAGGCCGGCCAGGCGCTGGCCCAGGTCGATCCGGCCGACTTGCGCTTCGGCCAGGACGCGGCGCGCGCCGGCCTCGCCGCGGCCCAGGTCAACTACGAGCAGACCGCCGTCGACTACAAGCGCTACGAAGACCTGCGCGCCCAGGGCTTCATCAGCGCCGCCGACCTCGAGCGCCGCAACAGCGGGCTGCAGGCCGCCAAGGCGCAGTTCGACCAGGCGCGCGCCCAGGCCGGCATGCAGACCAACCAGGCCGCCTACGCGGCGCTCACGGCCGACGCCCCGGGCGTCATCACCGCGGTCTACGCCGACGCCGGCGCGGTGGTGGCCGCCGGCACGCCGGTGGTCAGCCTGGCGCACGACGGCCCGCGCGACGTCGTCTTCGCGGTGCCCGAAGACCAGTTGCCCATCTTCCGCAGGCTGCAGGGCAAGGCCGGTGGCGTCAGCGTGACGCTGTGGGGCGGCGATGCGGTTATCCCGGCGACCATCCGCGAGGTGGCCGCGGCCGCCGACCCGGCGTCGCGCACGTTCCAGGTCAAGGCCGACGTGCCCGCCGGCGCCGCCGAGCTGGGCCAGACGGCCACCGTGCACGTCGAGCTGGCGCCCGCCGACGGCAAGCTGCGCCTGCCGCTGCAGGCCGTGACCGGCAACGGCAACCAGAGCCACGTGTGGATCCTCGACAAGGCCACGATGAAGGTGCGCGAACAGCCGGTGGTGGTGCTGCGCCCCGAAGGCGACAACCTGGTGCTGGATGGCGGGCTGAAGGCCGGCGACACGGTGGTGACCGCCGGCGCGCACACGCTGTCGCCCGACCAGCAGGTGAGCCTGTACGTCGAACCCTCGAAGCGCTGAAGGCCCGACGTGAGCATCGAACAAACGACGACGAGCGCCGCGGCTGCCGAAACCGAAGGCGGCCGCTTCAACATCTCGCGCTGGGCCCTCCAGCATCCCGCGCTCACGCGCTACCTGATGATCGTGCTGATGGTGCTGGGCCTGGCCGCGTACTTCCAGCTGGGCCAGGACGAGGATCCGCCGTTCACCTTCCGCGCGATGGTGGTGCAGGCCTACTGGCCGGGCGCCAGCGCGCACGACATGGCCGAGCAGGTCACCGACAAGATCGAGCGCACGCTGCAGGAGGTGCCGTACTCCGACAAGATCCGCAGCTACACCAAGCCCGGCGAGTCGCTCACGATCCTGCAACTGGCCGACTGGTCGCCGGGCCACGAGGTGCCCAACACCTGGTACCAGGCGCGCAAGAAGATCGGCGACATGCGCTCGACGCTGCCGCAGGGCGTGATCGGCCCGTTCTTCAACGACGAGTTCGGCGACGTCTACGGCTCCATCTACGCGCTGTCGGCCGACGGCTTCTCCGACGAGGAGCTGCGCGTGCGCGCCGAGGACATCCGCTCGCAGCTGCTGCGCGTGCACGACGTGGCCAAGGTGGAGCTGTTCGGCGTGCAGTCGCAGAAGATCTGGGTGGAGCTGTCGCAGAAGCGCGCCGCCGAGATGGGCGTCGACGTCAACGCCGTCATCACCCAGCTCAACGCGCAGAACGCGGTGCAGGGCACGGGCGTGGTCGACGCCGGCACGCAGAACGTGCAGGTGCGCGTGGCCGGCGCGTTCCAGTCGGTGGACGCGATCCGTGCGCTGCCGATCCGCGTGGTCAACCCGGCGACGGGGCAGGCCACCAGCATCCGGCTGGGCGACATCGCCGACGTCAAGCGCGGCTACTCCGACCCGCCGGACGTGAAGGTGCGCGCCAACGGCAAGCAGGTGGTGGCCATCGGCATCTCCATGGCCAAGGGCGGCGACATCATCGCGCTCGGCAAGGGCCTGCAGGCGCAGGTGGCCGAGGTGCGCAGGCAGTTGCCGGTGGGCATGGAACTCACGCAGGTGCAGGACCAGCCGCAGGCCGTCAGCCGCTCGGTGGGCGAGTTCGTGCGCGTGCTGATCGAGGCCATCGTGATCGTGCTGCTGGTCAGCTTCGTGAGCCTGGGCCTGCACTTCAACCCGATCCGCATCGACATCTGGCCGGGGCTGGTGGTGGCCATCACGATCCCGCTGGTGCTGGCGATCACCTTCGTCACCATGTACTACTGGGGCGTCGGGCTGCACAAGATATCGCTGGGCTCGCTGATCATCGCGCTGGGCCTGCTGGTGGACGACGCCATCATCGCGGTGGAGATGATGGTGCGAAAGCTGGAGGAGGGCTATTCGAAGGAGCGCGCCGCCACGTTCGCCTACGAGGTGACGTCGATGCCCATGCTCACGGGCACGCTGATCACCGCCGCGGGCTTCCTGCCCATCGGCCTGGCCAAGTCGATGACCGGCGAGTACACCTTCGCCATCTTCGCGGTGACGTCGGCCGCGCTGCTGATCTCGTGGGGCGTGTCGGTGTACTTCGTGCCGTACCTGGGCGCGCGCCTGCTGCACACGCGCGTGAAGGCGCACGAGCCGGACGGCAGCATCTCCACCCAGCCGCACGAGACCTTCGACTCGCCGTTCTACGAGCGCTTCCGCCGCGTGATCGCGTGGTGCCTGTCGCACCGCTGGATCACCATAGTGGCCACCATCGCCACCTTCGTGCTGGGCCTGGTGGGCATGGGCCTCGTGCAGCAGCAGTTCTTCCCCGACTCGAGCCGTCCCGAGATCCTGGTCGACCTGTGGCTGCCCGAGGGCTCCACGATGAAGCAGAGCGAGGAGGCGGCCAGGCGCTTCGAGGCGCGCCTGCTCAAGGAGCCGGGCGTAAGGTCGGTCACCACGTGGGTGGGCAGCGGCACGCCGCGCTTCTACCTGCCGATGGACCAGGTGTTCCCGCAGAGCAACGTGAGCGAGGCGATCGTGGAGCCGGTCGACCTGAAGGTGCGCGAGAGCCTGCGCAAGAAGCTGCCGGCCATGATGGCCGCCGAGTTCCCCGAGCTGCGCACCCGCGTGAAGCTGCTGCCCAACGGGCCGCCGGTGCCGTACCCGGTGCAGTTCCGCGTGATGGGTCCCGACTCCGACCAGGTGCGCAAGTGGGGCGACGAGGCCAAGGCGGTGCTGCGCGCCAACGCGCACATGCGCGGCGTCAACGACAACTGGAACGAGAACGTGCTGGCGATGCGCCTGGCCGTCGACCAGGACAAGGCGCGCGCGCTGGGCGTGAGCACCCAGGCGATCGCGCAGGCGACGCAGACGCAGTTCTCCGGCTCCACCATCGGCCAGTACCGCGAGGGCGACCAACTGATCGACATCGTGCTGCGCCAGCCGCTGGCCGAGCGCGACGCCGTCACCGACCTCGCCAGCGCCTACGTCGCCACCAGCAACGGCACGGTGGTGCCGCTGGCCCAGGTGGCGAAGCTGTCGCTGGGCTGGGAGCCGGGCGTGCTGTGGCGCGAGGGCCGCAGCTACGCGGTCACGGTGCAGGGCGACGTCGTCGAGGGCATGCAGGGGCCGACGGTCACCGACGAGCTGTGGGGCAAGGGCGACACGGTCGGGCCGCTGCGGGCGCTGATGAAGAAGATGCCGCCGGGCTACCAGATCCAGGTGGCCGGCGCGGTGGAGGAAGCGTCGAAGGGGCAGGGGGCGATCATCGTCGGCCTGCCGGTGGCCTTGTTCATCATCCTCACGCTGCTGATGCTGCAACTGCAGAGCTTCTCGCGTGCCATCCTCGTCTTCTTCACGGGCCCGCTCGGCATCGCGGGCGCGGCGACCGCGCTGCTGGTGCTCAACCGGCCGTTCGGCTTCGTCGCGTTGCTAGGCGTCATCGCGCTGTTCGGCATGATCATCCGCAACTCGGTGATCCTGGTCGACCAGATCGAGCAGGATCGCCGCCACGGCGTGCACGCGTGGAACGCGATCATCGAATCGGTCGTGCGGCGGTTCCGGCCGATCGTGCTGACTGCCGCTGCCGCCGTCATGGCGATGATCCCGCTGTCCGAAAGCGAGTTCTGGGGCCCGATGGCCGTGGCGATCATGGGCGGCCTGATCCTGGCGACCGGCCTCACGCTGTTGGCCCTGCCGGCCATGTATGCCGCTGCATTCAGGGTTCACCCGCCCCAGAAGTAAAGGCGAGGGGTATTCCTGCGGCTACAATCCCGGGTTCACCGGAAAGCGGGGGGTGCGTTTCAATCCTGTCCCCAGCTCTGGATCACGAAGCGCGGGTGGCGAAATTGGTAGACGCACCAGGTTTAGGTCCTGACGCCTTCACCGGCGTGCGGGTTCGAGTCCCGCCCCGCGCACCAGAATTTGCGAACCAAGAGTCCCATCATGGCAGTTAACGTAGAAACCCTCGACAAGCTCGAACGCCGCATCTCGCTGAGCCTCCCGGCCGCCGAGATCAACAAGGAAGTCGAGACCCGCCTCAAGAAGCTGTCCCGCACGGTCAAGGCCGACGGGTTCCGCCCGGGCAAGGTGCCGATGTCGGTCGTGGCGCAGCGCTATGGCTACCAGGTGCAGTACGAGGTCATGAACGACAAGCTGGGCAACGCGTTCAACGCCGCCGCCAACGAGGCCAAGCTCCGCGTCGCCGGCACGCCGCGCATCGCCGAGAAGGAACAGTCGGCCGAGGGCGCGATGGAATTCGACGCCACCTTCGAGGTCTATCCCGAAGTGGTCATCGGCGACCTCGCGGCCGCCGAAGTGGAACGCGTCACCACCAGCGTCGACGACGCCGCCATCGACAAGACCGTGGACATCCTGCGCAAGCAGCGCCGCACGTTCGCCCAGCGCCCGGCCGCCGAGGGCGCCGCCGCCGGCGACCGCGTCACGATCGACTTCGAAGGCAAGATCGACGGCGAGCCGTTCGACGGCGGCAAGGCCGAGGCCTTCCAGTTCCTGGTCGGCGAAGGCCAGATGCTGGAGCAGTTCGACCAGGCCGTCCGCGGCATGAAGGTGGGCGAGTCCAAGACCTTCCCGCTGCAGTTCCCCGCCGACTACCACGGCGCCGACGTGGCCGGCCGCGAAGCCGACTTCCTCGTCACCATGAAGAAGATCGAGGCGCAGCACCTGCCCGAAGTCGACGACGCGTTCGCGAAGTCGCTGGGCATCGCAGAAGGCACGGTCGATGGCCTGCGCGCCGACGTGCGCAAGAACCTCGAGCGCGAGGTGAAGTTCCGCGTGTTGGCCAAGAACAAGGCCGCCGCCATGGAAGCGCTGGCCGCCGCCGCCACGCTGGACCTGCCCAAGGCCCTGGTGCAGGGCGAGACCGAGCGCCTTGTCAACGGCGCCCGCGAGGACCTGAAGCAGCGCGGCGTCAAGGATGCCGACAAGGCCCCGATCCCGGCCGAGATCTTCGTGCCGCAGGCCGAGCGCCGCGTGCGCCTGGGCCTGGTCGTGGCCGAGCTGGTTCGCGCCAACAACCTGCAGGCCAAGCCCGAGCAGCTCCAGGCGCACATCGAGGAGATGTCGCAGAGCTACGAGAAGCCGGTGGAAGTGCAGCGCTGGTACCTGTCCGACCGTTCGCGCATGGCCGAGGTCGAGGCCATCGTGGTCGAGAACAACGTCACCGAGTTCGTGCTGTCCAAGGCCAAGGTCACGGACAAGGAACTGCCGTTCGACTCGCTGATGACGGCCTGATCCGTCCACGGCTCCGCCTCGAACGCCCGGCCCCGCCGGGCGTTTCCGCTTCATGGCCCCGCTTGCAATGCCGGGAACAGGCGCCATCTCCTGACGGTGGGGTCGCGCGCGAAGCGACATAATGGTCTCCACAGACCCATCCAGCTACGAGACACGGGAAATACCAACTCCATGAGCGCACTTGAAACGCAGGCCCTGGGCATGGTGCCCATGGTCATCGAGACCTCCGGCCGCGGCGAACGCGCCTACGACATCTATTCGCGCCTGCTGCGCGAGCGCATCGTCTTCCTGGTGGGCCCGGTCAACGACCACTCGGCCAACCTGGTCGTGGCGCAGCTGCTGTTCCTGGAGAGCGAGAACCCGGACAAGGACATCTCGCTGTACATCAATTCGCCGGGCGGCAGCGTCAGCGCGGGCATGTCGATCTTCGACACGATGAACTTCATCAAGCCCGACGTCTCCACGCTGTGCATCGGCCTGGCCGCCAGCATGGGCGCGTTCCTGCTGGCCGCCGGCGAGAAGGGCAAGCGTTTCTCGCTGCCCAATTCGAAGATCATGATCCACCAGCCGCTGGGCGGCATGCAGGGCCAGGCCACCGACATCGAGATCCACGCCCGCGAGATCCTCAAGACCCGCGAGCAGATGAACCGGATCACGGCCGAGCGCACCGGCCAGCCGCTCGAAAAGGTCGAGAAGGACACCGAGCGCGACTATTTCATGTCCGCCGAGGAAGCCAAGGCCTACGGGCTGGTGGACCAGGTGGTCGCCAACCGCGGCTGACGGCCCCGGCCAGGCTGATTCCGGCTTGGTCTATCATTGATCGACTTTTTCACATTTCAGCGAGTTTGAAGCACGTCCATGGCAGATAAGAAGGGCACCTCCGCCGAGAAGGTCTTGTACTGCTCGTTCTGTGGCAAGAGCCAGCACGAGGTCAAGAAGCTGATCGCCGGTCCGTCGGTGTTCATCTGCGACGAATGCATCGAGCTGTGCAACGACATCATCCGCGATGAAGTGCCGGCCGAGGGATCGGCCGCCAAGACGTCCAAGTCCGACCTGCCGATGCCGTCGGAGATCAAGGCGAGCCTCGACAACTACGTGATCGGCCAGGATCCGGCCAAGCGCATCCTGTCGGTGGCGGTGTACAACCACTACAAGCGCCTGAAGCACATGTCCTCCTCGAAGGACGAGGTGGAGCTGAGCAAGAGCAACATCCTGCTGATCGGGCCCACGGGCTCCGGCAAGACGCTGCTCGCGCAGACGCTCGCGCGCCTGCTCAACGTGCCGTTCGTGATCGCCGACGCCACTACGCTGACCGAGGCCGGCTACGTGGGCGAGGACGTCGAGAACATCATCCAGAAGCTGCTGCAGAACTGCAACTACGACGTCGAGCGCGCGCAGCGCGGCATCGTCTACATCGACGAGATCGACAAGATCTCGCGCAAGGCCGACAACCCGTCGATCACGCGCGACGTGTCGGGCGAGGGCGTCCAGCAGGCGCTGCTCAAGCTGGTCGAGGGCACCATGGCCTCGGTGCCGCCGCAGGGCGGGCGCAAGCACCCGAACCAGGACTTCCTGCAGATCGACACCACCAATATCCTGTTCATCTGCGGCGGCGCGTTCGACGGCCTCGAGAAGGTCATCCGCGGCCGCACCGAACGTTCGGGCATCGGCTTCGGCGCCACCGTGCACAGCAAGGACGAGCGCCGCGTCACCGACCTGTTCCGCGAGGTCGAGCCGGAAGACATCATCAAGTTCGGCCTGATCCCCGAGCTGGTGGGCCGCCTCCCGGTGGTCGCCACGCTGGGCGAGCTCACCGAGGACGCGCTGGTGCAGATCCTCACCGAGCCCAAGAACGCGCTGGTCAAGCAGTACCAGAAGCTGTTCATGATGGACGGCGTCGAGCTGGACATCCGCCCCACGGCGCTCGCGGCCATCGCCCGCAAGGCGCTCAAGCGCAAGACCGGCGCGCGCGGCCTGCGCTCCATCATGGAGCAGGCCCTCATCGACACGATGTTCGACCTCCCGCTGCTCGACGGCGTCGCCCAGGTGGTGATCGACGAGCACATCATCGAAGAAAACGCGAAACCGCTGCTGGTCTATCGAGAACAGGCCAAAGCCAGCGCTTGATCTCGCTGCAAGTCCTGCGGCAATCCCGCAGCATTGGGTTGGCATCTTGTAAATGAATGCTCGGGCCGCATCTGGGCCCGAGAAAGAGAGGTTTCTCCCCATGTCCGGTCATCCCATCCTGCCTTCCGAACCGATCACGCTGCCGCTGCTTCCTCTGCGCGACGTCGTCGTGTTCCCGCACATGGTGATTCCGCTGTTCGTCGGCCGTCCCAAGTCCATCAAGGCCTTGGAAGCGGCGATGGAGGCGGGTCGCCAGATCATGCTCGTGGCCCAGAAGGCCGCCGGCAAGGACGAGCCCCGCGCCGACGACATGTTCGAGATCGGTTGCGTCTCGAGCATCCTGCAGATGCTGAAGCTGCCCGACGGCACCGTGAAGGTGCTGGTCGAAGGCATCCAGCGCGCGTCCACGCGCGAGATCAGCGACAACGGCGAGCATTTCGTCGCCGAGTCCGTTCCCGTCGCGCCCCAGGCCGAGACCTCGCCCGAAGTCGAGGCCCTGCGCCGCGCCGTCACCCAGCAGTTCGACCAGTACGTCAAGCTCAACAAGAAGATCCCGCCGGAGATCCTCACGTCCATCGCCGGCATCGACGATCCGGGCCGCCTGGCCGACACGATCGCCGCGCATCTGCCGCTGAAGCTCGAGGCCAAGCAGTCGGTGCTGGACCTGTTCGACATCGCCCAGCGCCTGGAAAAGCTGCTGGAGCTGCTCGAGCACGAGGTCGACATCCTGCAGGTGGAAAAGCGCATCCGCGGCCGCGTCAAGCGGCAGATGGAGAAGAGCCAGCGCGAGTACTACCTCAACGAGCAGGTCAAGGCCATCCAGAAGGAACTGGGCGACGGCGAGGAAGGTGCCGACCTCGAGGAGCTCGAGAAGAAGATCAAGGCCGCGCGCATGCCCAAGGAAGCGCGCAAGAAGGCCGACAACGAGCTGAAGAAGCTCAAGCTGATGTCGCCGATGTCGGCCGAGGCGACGGTGGTGCGCAACTACCTCGACACGCTGATCGGCCTGCCGTGGGCCAAGAAGACCAAGATCAAGCACGACCTCGGCCACGCCGAGGCAGTGCTGAACGAGGACCACTACGGCCTCGAGAAGGTCAAGGACCGCATCCTCGAATATCTTGCCGTGCAGCAGCGCGTGGACAAGGTGAAGGCGCCCATCCTGTGCCTGGTCGGCCCCCCGGGCGTCGGCAAGACCTCGCTGGGCCAGTCGGTGGCGCGCGCCACCGGCCGCAAGTTCGTGCGCATGGCGCTCGGCGGCGTGCGCGACGAAGCCGAGATCCGCGGCCATCGCCGCACCTACATCGGCTCGATGCCGGGCAAGGTGCTGCAGAACCTCACGAAGGTCGGCACGCGCAATCCGCTGTTCCTGCTCGACGAGATCGACAAGCTGGGCATGGACTTCCGCGGCGACCCGTCGTCGGCGCTGCTCGAGGTGCTGGATCCGGAGCAGAACCACACCTTCGGCGACCACTACATCGAGCTCGACTTCGACCTGTCCGACGTCATGTTCGTGGCCACCTCGAACTCGATGAACATCCCGCCGGCGCTGCTGGACCGGATGGAAGTGATCCGCCTGGCGGGCTACACCGAGGACGAGAAGCTCAACATCGCCCAGCGCTACCTGTTGCCCAAGCAGCAGTCGAACAACGGCGTGAAGGCCGACGAGCTGGAACTCACCGAAGGCGCCATCCGCGGCATCATCCGCTACTACACCCGGGAAGCCGGCGTGCGGTCGCTCGAGCGCGAGATCTCCAAGGTCTGCCGCAAGGTGGTCAAGGGCGTGCAGCTGAAGACGCTCACCGGCAAGGCCGTCATCACCGAGGACAACCTCAACGACTACCTGGGCGTCCGCAAGTACGACTTCGGCCGTGCCGAGAAGAAGAACCAGGTCGGCCAGGTGGTGGGCCTCGCGTGGACGGAAGTCGGCGGCGACCTGCTCACCATCGAATCCGCCGTGATGCCCGGCAAGGGCAACATCATCCGCACCGGCTCGCTGGGCGATGTGATGAAGGAGTCGGTGGAAGCCGCTCGCACCGTGATCCGCAGCCGCGCCGCGCGCCTGGGCATCAAGGACGAGCTGTTCGAGAAGCGCGACATCCACATCCACGTGCCCGACGGCGCGACGCCCAAGGACGGCCCCAGCGCGGGCGCAGCGATGGCCACGGCCTTCGTCTCGGCCCTCACGGGCATCCCGGTGCGCGCCAACGTGGCGATGACCGGCGAGATCACGCTGCGCGGCGAGGTCACGGCCATCGGCGGCCTGAAGGAAAAGCTCCTGGCGGCGCACCGCGGCGGCATCACCACCGTGATGATCCCCGAGGACAACGTCAAGGACCTGCAGGACATCCCCGAGAACGTGAAGGGCCAGATCGAGATCATCCCGGTGCGCTGGGTCGACAAGGTGCTGGAAGTGGCGCTGGAAGCCATGCCCGTGGCGCTGCCGGACGACGAGGCGCCGAAGGACGGCGTCGCGGCGCCTGTGGTCGACGCGCCGGTGGCGAAATCCGACGTCACCGAGTCGATCAAGCACTGATCTCGGGTTAGAATGCGCGCCCGGGCTTCGCAAGAGGCCCGGGCGCAGTTTTTCCGGCCTTCGAATCACCGCCGAGCAAACCAGACTGAATCACTTGGGCTTGCAAGGAATGAACGAATCGGTATAAACTGCTAGCTTCAGCAAGAAGACGAAAACTTCTAACGCAAAACGTTATCGAAGACGAGTCGACAAGTTGGACCCCTGCGGGAATAGCTCAGTTGGTAGAGCGCAACCTTGCCAAGGTTGAGGTCGCGAGTTCGAGTCTCGTTTCCCGCTCCAGGACATTTGAAAAAGGGAAGCCAGGTGCTTCCCTTTTTTGTCAGAATCGACGGTTCTGGCAGGCCTCCCGGGTCGGCCAACCGCCAGCGGCGCGATAGCAAAGCGGTTATGCAACGGATTGCAAATCCGTCTAGTCCAGTTCGACTCTGGATCGCGCCTCCAAGATGCTGCTGCAAAGCAAACGAAAACGCCTCGGTCTCCGGGGCGTTGTCGTTTCCGGGCGTGCCGTCCGTGGTTGTGTCCGCTGCATTTGAAGGTTAGGGCGACCGCGGTCAGATCACCACGACTTCTTCCGCCGACGGCCGCCGCGCGAGCAGGTCCGACAGCCGCGCCAGCGCATGCGACAACTTCTTGCGGTCGCGCCCCGCGCCGAGCGAGATGCGGATCGCGTTGGTCGTCGCTCGGCCCGACGCGAAGGCATCCGCGGGCGTGATGGCCAGGCCCTGTGCACGCGCCGCCTGCGCGAACGCGGGGGCCGTCCAGTAGCTCGGAAGCGGCAGCCACAAGTGGATGCCCTCGCGCGACGCGTGCGGCCCCGCCAGGTTGCCCGCCAGGGCCTGCGCGGCAACGTCCTGGCGCGCGCGCGCCTCGGCGCGCACGCCCGCGAGGACGCGCTGCGCGGTGCCGTCCTGCAGCCACTGCGTCGCGAGCACCGCGGTGAGCGGCGCGCGCATCAGCGAGAACGCGCGCAGCGCGGCGAGGAAGGCGGCCTGCTGGCGCGCATCCGGCGAGACGACGAACGCCGTGCGCAGGCCCGGCGACAGGCACTTCGACAGCGTCGAGACGTAGTGCACCCGTTCCGGCGCAAGTCGGGCCAACGGCGGCGGCGCGGCGTCGGCCAGCAGCCAGTACGGATCGTCCTCGATGACCTGCAGGTCCAGGCGCACGGCCATCTTCGCGATCGCGCGACGGCGACGTTCCGGCATCGTCACGGTGGTCGGGTTCTGGATCGTCGGGTTCAGGTACACGACGCGCGCACCCGACTGCTTCACGGCGCGCTCGAGCGCGGCGGGCAGCATGCCTTCGTCGTCGATCTCGACGTCCCGCACATGGCGCCCCAGCTGCGCCGCGGCCGCGCGAAAGCCGGGGTAGACGAGCGGTTCGCACAGCAAGGTCTCGCCCGCCTGCGTGCACGCGAGGATCAGCGCGCACAGCGCGGCCTGCGAGCCCGGTGACGCCACGACGCGCTCGGGCGGCACGTCGCCGAGCACGGGCGCCAGCCAGCGCGCACCGGCAAGGCGGTCGGCCGCGCTGCCGCCGACCAGGTGGTAGGTCATCAGCAGGTCGATGTCGGCGCGCAGCAGCACTTGGGCGAGCCCGTGCTTCAGCAGTTCCTGCAGGTCGGGATCCGCGGGCTGCGGCGGGATGTTCAGGCTCAGGTCGACCAGCGCGCCCAGCTCCACCTTGCGCGCCGCCACGAAGGTGCCGCGCGGTCCGTCGGCCACGAGCAGCCCGCGTGTGCGCGCCTGCGCGTAGGCCCGCGTGACGGTCGTCAGGTCGACGCCCAGGTGCGTGGCAACCGCGCGCTGCGGCGTCAGGCGGTCGCCCGCGCGCAGGCGCCCGGTGGCGATCGCGTCCTCGAGGCGCTCCACGATCTGCAGGTAGCGCGGGCCGCCGCGGGGCTCGAGCGGGGCCAGCCAGCGTTCCGCCGGGATGTCCGATTGCATGGGGGCGTTGCCTTCATGTATGGGGAATGTATGGCTCTAGCATTTGCCGAAACCCATACAAACCATACATGCAAACCCGCGGCACCGCGCGCTCCCGAATGAATCCCATGCCTGTTCCCCTGTTCCGCCTCCTGCGCGCCGGGCTCGTGCCGGCGCTGGCCTCGATGCTCCTGGGCGGCTGCACCATCGACCTGCTGGAGCCCGCGGGCGAGATCGCGCGCCAGGAGCGCACGCTGATCCTCGTGGCGCTGGGCCTGATGCTGCTGGTGGTGGTGCCGGTGATCGCGCTGACGCTGTGGTTCGGCTGGCGCTACCGCGCGTCCAACGCCGGCGCCACCTACGCGCCGACGTGGGCGCACTCCACCCGCATCGAGGCGGTGGTGTGGGCGGTGCCGTGCGTGATCGTCGCGATCCTGGGCGTGTTGATCTGGCGCACGACGCGCACGCTCGATCCGTATCGGCCGCTCGAGGCGAGCGTGAAGCCGGTGCGCGTGCAGGTGGTGGCGCTGAACTGGAAGTGGCTGTTCATCTATCCGGACTACGGCGTGGCGACGGTCAACCGGCTCGAGATTCCCGTCGGCACGCCAATCGACTTCGAGCTCACGGCCGACTCGCTGATGAACTCGTTCTTCATCCCGCGGCTGGGCAGCCAGGTCTACGCGATGGCCGGCATGCGCACGCAGCTGCACCTGGTGGCGGAGGCGCCCGGCACCTACCGCGGGATGTCGGCGGCCTTCAGCGGCGAGGGCTTCTCCGACATGCATTTCGACACCGTGGCCGTCTCGCCCGTCGACTTCGAGGCCTGGCTGCGCGAGGCGCGGCACGCGCCGCGCGCGATGGACGCGTCGCAGTACCGCATGGTGAGCCTGCCCTCGACGCGCGGCGAGCCCGGCATCTACGCGGGCGTCGAGCCCGACCTGTTCGACGGCGTCGTCGACCGATTCTCGCGCCGGCCCGGCGCCGCCGACGTCTGCACGCCGCCCGTCATCGCCCAGGCCGCCACGGCGGCGCGCAAGGAGTGATCAGCATGTTCGGAAAGCTCGACATCGACGCCGTCCCCTGGCACGAACCCATCATCATGGGCACGCTGCTGGTCGTGATGCTGGGCGGCGCCGCGTTGCTCGCGGCCGTCACGCGCGCGGGCAAGTGGACGTACCTCTGGAAGGATTGGTTCACCTCGGTCGACCACAAGAAGATCGGCGTGATGTACATCCTCATGGCGCTCGTGATGCTGCTGCGCGGCTTCATCGACGCGCTGATGATGCGCGCACAGCAGGCGGTCGCCGCCGGCGGTTCGGAAGGCTATTTGCCGCCGCACCACTACGACCAGATCTTCACCGCGCACGGCGTGATCATGATCTTCTTCGTGGCCACGCCGTTCATCCTGGGCCTGATGAACGTGGTCGTGCCGCTGCAGATCGGCGCACGCGACGTCGCGTTCCCGTTCGTGAACTCGCTCAGCTTCTGGCTCGCCGTGGCCGGCGCGGTGCTGGTGATGCTGTCGATGTTCTGCGGCGATTTCGCGGCCACCGGCTGGGTGGCCTATCCGCCGCTGTCCGAACTCGGATACAGCCCGACGACCGGCGTCGACTACTACATCTGGTCGCTGCAGATCTCGGGGCTGGGCACCACGCTCACCGGCATCAACTTCATCGTGACCATCCTGCGCATGCGGGCGCCCGGCATGGACCTGATGAAGATGCCCGTGTTCACGTGGACGGCGCTGATCACCAACATCCTCATCGTGGCGGTGTTCCCCGTCCTCACCGCCACGCTCGCGCTCCTCGCCGCCGACCGCTATCTCGGCATGCACTTCTTCACCAACGAGCTGGGCGGCAACGCGATGATGTACGTCAACCTCATCTGGATCTGGGGCCATCCGGAGGTCTACATCCTGATCCTGCCGTGCTTCGGCGCGTTCTCCGAGATCATCGCCACGTTCTCCGGCAAGCCGCTGTTCGGCTACAAGTCGATGGTGTGGGCGACGTCGTCCATCGGCGTGCTGTCGTTCTTCGTCTGGCTGCACCACTTCTTCACGATGGGCTCGGGCGCCAACGTCAACGCGTTCTTCGGGATCATGACCACGATCATCTCGATCCCCACCGGCGTGAAGCTGTTCAACTGGCTGTTCACGATGTTCCGCGGCCGCATCCGCTACCACTCGGCCACGCTGTGGACGATCGGCTTCATGGTGACCTTCGCCATCGGCGGCATGACCGGCGTGCTGCTGGCCGTGCCGGGCGCCGACTTCGTGCTGCACAACAGCCTGTTCCTGGTCGCGCACTTCCACAACGTCATCATCGGCGGCGTGCTGTTCGGCTGCCTCGCGGGCATGAGCTTCTGGTTTCCCAAGGTGTTCGGCTTCACGCTGAACGAGTTCTGGGGCAAGGTCTCGTTCTGGTGCTGGATCGTCGGGTTCAACCTGGCCTTCATCCCGTTGTACGTGCTGGGCTTCATGGGCATGACGCGGCGCATGAATCACTACGCCGAGCCTTCGTGGCAGCCGTGGCTGGTCGTGGCGCTGGCCGGTGCGCTGGTGATCGCCTGCGGCATCGGGGCGCTGTTCGTGCAGCTCTACGTGAGCGTGCGCGATCGCGCGGACAACCGCGACCTCACCGGCGACCCGTGGGACGCGCGCAGCCTCGAGTGGTCGACGGCCTCGCCGGCGCCGTTCTACAACTTCGCGCACGTGCCGCACATCACGTCCCTGGAGCAGCACTGGGACGACAAGAAGCGCGGCTGCGACGGCGTGCGACCGCGCAAGTACGAGGACATCCACATGCCGCGCAACACCGCCGCCGGCGTCGTGATCGCCGCCTTCGGCACCGTGCTGTGCTTCGCGCTCGTGTGGCACATCTGGTGGCTGGCCGCCACGTCGCTGGCCGGCGTGCTCGCCACGTTCATCGCGCGCACCTACGACCGCGACGTCGACTGGTGGGTGCCCGCCGCCGAGGTCGAACGCATCGAGAACGCGCGCCATGCCGCGCTGGCGGAGGTGGCGTGATGAGCCAGGCCACGCTTGCGGTCGTCGCCCACGGCGGCCACCATGACGACAGCGGCCCGCGCACGACGCTGGGCTTCTGGATCTACCTGATGAGCGACTGCCTCATCTTCTGCGTGCTGTTCGCCACCTTCGGGGTGCTGATGGACAACACCGCGGGCGGCCCGTCGGGGCGCCAGCTGTTCGAGCTGCCGTTCGTGCTGGGAGAGACCGCGCTGCTGCTGGTGAGCAGCTTCACCTTCGGCCTGGGGATGCTGGCGATGCAGGCCGGGCGGCAGGAGCGGCTGCTGCTGTGGCTGGCCGTGACGCTGCTGCTCGGCGCCGCGTTCGTCGGCATGGAGATCCACGAGTTCGCCGCGCTGGTGCACGACCGGGCCGGCCCGGGCACCAGCGCGTTCCTGTCCGCGTACTTCGTGCTCGTCGGCACACACGGCCTGCACGTGACCTGCGGGCTGCTTTGGATCGCGCTGATGATCCACCAGGTCACGCGCTTCGGCCTCGACGGCGTCACCCGGCGGCGGCTGGCCTGCCTGAGCCTGTTCTGGCACTTCCTCGACCTCGTGTGGATCTGCGTGTTCACGTTCGTCTACCTGCGGGAGTTCGCATGATCGCCGCCCGGCCGCCCGAAGGCGATCGCACCGCAGTCCGCAGGACGGAGGTATTCCAATGAAGCCGATCCAGCTCAACGCGCCGTCGCGCACCTTCCACCACGCCAACCTGGGCGGTTACGTGATCGGCTTCGGCGTGTGCGTCGTCCTCACGCTGGCGTCGTTCGGCGCGGTCATGACGGGCCTGCTGCCGCGCGGCGCCGTCATGGGCGTCCTGGTGCTGCTGTGCGTGGCCCAGTTGCTGGCGCAGCTCGTGTTCTTCCTGCACCTGGGCTCGGCGCGCGACCAGCGCGACAACACGGGCATCTTCGCGTGCACCGCGTTGCTGATCGCGATCATCGTGGGCGGCTCGCTGTGGGTCACCCACAATGCGAACGCGAACATGATGCCCACGCACATGTCGACGCAGCGCGCGATCTCGCGCGACTGATGCGCCTGCGCGCATGGCGGCCGAACCCGCCCTATGCCCGCACCACCGGCATCTCGTCCCAGCGCGTGGTGTAGCGCGGCGAGCGCCGCTCCTGCTTCGTGGCCCACACGCGCACCTCGGCGCCGTTGCTGGCCAGCGCCTGGCTGCCCAGGCGCACGGAGTCGCGGCCGAAGCGATGGTTCAGCGCGTCCATCGCCGACATCAGCTTCACGCGCGCGGCGTCCGCCGGCACGGCGGCCTCGGTCTGCGCCGGCGAGAACAGGTCCAGCTCGCCTTGTTCCCGGCCCGCCGGCCGCAGGTCGGACAGCACCGCGCCGGCCTTGGCGTAGCGGAAGCCCGCGCGGAACTGCGCGCGCACCGCGGCGGTGGCGGCGGCCACCAGCACGGCCGTGTCGCTCGTCGGCCGCACCAGCGGCACCGACACGTTGACGCTGTGCTGGCGGTCGTTCTGGCGGAACGGGCTGGTCATGAAGAACAGCCCGACGGCGCCCGCCACGCTGCGCTGCTCGCGCAGGCGCTCGGCCGCGCGCGAGGCGAACTCGCTGACGGCCTCCACGATGCCGTCGACCTGCACGATGGGCGCGCCGAAGGAGCGCGAGACCAGGATCTGCTGGCGCGGCGGCGGCGCGTCGTCCACCTCCATGCACGAGGTGCCGCGCAGCTCGAGCAGCGTCTTCTCCAGCGTGACCGAGAAGCTCGCGCGCAGGGTGGACGCGTCCGCGCGCACCAGGTCCTGCACCGTGGCGATGCCGCCCGCCTTGAGCCGCTCCGTGGTGCGCCGGCCCACGCCCCAGACGGCGCGCACGTCGGTGGCGGCGAACAGCGCGTCGAGCTCGTGCGACGCCAGCGTGGCGAAGTCGCAGACCTGGGCCAGGTGCGCCGGGTACGAGCCGGGCTTGCGGTCGGCCGTCTTGGCGATGTGGTTGGCGAGCTTGGCCAGCGTCTTGGTGGCGCCGAAGCCCACGCTGGTGGGCAGGCCGGTCTCGCGCAGGATGGCGGCGCGCATCGCGCGGCCGGTGGCCACAAGGTCGCCGCGCAGCCCCTCGAAGTCGAGGAAGGACTCGTCGACGCTGTAGACCTCCTGGCGCGGTGCGTAGCGCGCCTCGATGTCCATCATGCGCGCGCTCATGTCGGAGTACAGCTCGTGGTTGGCGGAGACGGCGATCAGCCCCGCCGACTGCTCGAGGTGGCGCACCTTGAACCACGGCTCGGCCATGCCCACGCCGAGATCCTTGGCCTCGTTGCTGCGCGCGATGCAGGCGCCGTCGTTGGAGCTCAGCACGACGACCGGGCGGCCGACCAGCCGCGGTGCGAACACGCGTTCGCAGCTGACGTAGAAGTTGTTGCCGTCGACGAGCGCGTACATCTCAGAAGGCGAGGGTCTTGATGACGGTGGTGACCACGCCCCAGACCTCCAGCGGCGCCTCGGCCGTGAGCGCGATGGGCGTGGTGACGCCGTCGGCGGCGACGAGGCGCATCGCCGCGGCGACGCCCTTGCGCGCCGGCGCGCGCTCGAGGCGGCGGCACAGCAACTCGCCCTCGACGACGGCGATGACCACCGCGCCGTGCGTGGCCGTGACGGCGCGGTCGACCAGCAGCACGTCGCCGTCGGCGATGCCGGCGTCGTGCATCGCGGCGCCCGCCGCGCGCATGACGAAGGTGGCGTCGGGATGGCGGATGAGGGCGTCGTTGAGGTCGATGCGCCGCACCGTGGAATCGGTGCCCGGCGAGCCGAAGGCGCTCGACGTGCGGCGGGCCGCCGGCGCGGCGGCCGCGTCGTCACGGCCGGCGCGCGCGCCGTCCTCGAAATCGGCTGGGCTGGTCATCCATACAGTGTACCGCCGCGAGGCTCAGCGCGGCTCGGCCAGCACCTGCAGCGCGCGCCGCAGCCCGGCCTCGTAGATCTCGTCCGGCGCGACCAGCGCGAGGCCGGGCCGGGCGGCCATGCTCGCCGGGCCGGCCACCGGAGCCGCGGCGTCCGGCAACGGCAGCCAGGCGGCCTGGGCCCCGGCCGCGCCCATCGCGATGCCCACCAGCGCGCCACGGGCGTCGAGCACCGGCGCGCCCGGCGCCGAATCGAAGCCCAGCCGGCGTGTGGCGCCGGCGCCGGCGAGGCCGCCGAGAAAGCCCTGGGTGAGCATCGGCCACGCGGGCTCGCGGGTGTCCCCGAAGCGCAGCGAATAGCCCGGGCTGCCGGCGAACGGCGCGCGGCCGGCGGACTCGCGCGAGGCGCCCACCGGCAACGCCGCGCGAAGGCGCAGCCGCGCGAGGCCGCGCGCCGCAAGCGCGTCGTCGTCTTCGCGACTCGCCTCGACGGCCTGGCCCATTCCGTTGCGCACCCACAGGCGCGCGGAGACCTCCGACGCGAGCGCCGCCAGCGGCAGCAGCGCGGCGCGTCCGTCGTCCACCAGCACCGCGTTCGACGCGAAGCGCGCGGTCGGCGGCACCGATGCGCCGGTCGCGGACGGCCAGGGCGCCATCCGGTGCGCCGAGGCCAGCAGCAGCCCGGCGGCGATGGGCGGGTCGTGGGCGAGCGCGTCCCCCGCGGCGCGCGTGACGGGCGCGTCGGGCGTGTGTGCGCGGGCGTCCGCGAGCACGCGATCCGACTGCGTGGCCTGGCCGCCGACGCGCAGCAGCCACGCGTAAAGCGCGCCGCCGTCGGCGTCGTCGGTGTGCTCGCCCGCCGTGTGCGCGCAGAACGCGAGCGCGCGGCGGTACTGGCCGTCCTGCATCGCGGCGCGGATCAACCCCAGCTCCGCGTCGGCGGCGTGAAGCATCATGGCCGCGCGCTCGAAGTCGTCGAGCGCCTGGGTCGCGTCCCCGCGTTCCAGCTCGGCCTGCGCGCGCGCCAGCAGCGCCACGCGCTGCGGGATGCGCGCGGCGGCCGCCGCGTCGTCGTCGTGGGCGTGCGCCGCGATGCACGCCCCGGCGAGCGCGAAGATCACGCCGGCGCGTCGCGGCATCAAGGCAGCAGCGTCACGCGCGGGATGCCCATCGCCGGCAGCGTCGGGTCGTAGGCCGCGGCCGGCGCCTTGTAGTTGGCCAGGTAGGCCACCAGGGCGTCGATGTCCTGCGCGCCGCCCTGCGTGTTCACGCCGCCGATCAGCGTGGTGAAGCCGTCGCCGCCGGTGGCCATGAAGTTGTTGACGGTGACGCGGTAGGTGCGGCCCGGGTTCTGCACCACCCCGTTGGACACGACGATCTCCGGCGCGCCCGTGGCCACCGGCGGCGTCACGGTGACGTCGGTGGGCGTGAACGTGACGTCGACGATCTTCGAGCACGCCGGCGCGGCCGCGCTCCACGAGTACTTCAGGCCGTTGGACACCTGCATCACGCGGTTCGCGGTCTGGCCCGCGCAGCCGTTGAACTGCTGCTCCAGCAGCGCCTTCAGCTGCGTGGCGGTGAGCGTCATCGTGACCAGGCTGTTGCCGAACGGCTGCACCGTGAACGCGTTTCCGTAGGTGAGCGCGTACGGATAGGTGGACGCCGCCGAGATGAAGCCCGGGGAACGCACGCCGCCGGCGTTCATGAACGCGATCTGCGCGCCACCGAGCGAGGCCGGCTGCGTGGCCGCCAGCTGCGCGTCCGCGATCAGGCTGCCCGCGGGCATCTCGCCGGCCGCGTTGGCCGTCGACGGCAGCGCCTGCGTGATCGTGCCGACCACCGCGTTCGCCAGCGGCGACACCAGCGCGTTGTAGCCCTGCACGATGTTGCGCACCGTCGGGTCGGTGGCGATCGCCTGGTTGATGGCCGGGTCGGTGCGGTCGACGAGGCGGTTGGTGGGCGAGACGGCGATCACGTTGTGGGTCTTCGGATCGAGCGTCACGTCGATGTCGGTGACGATGCGGCCGAACGCGCTGGCGCTGGTCACCGGGATCAGGCGGCCGACCTTGTTGGCGATGCCGGTGGGCCGCGGCGTGGACTGGGCCTTGCCGCCCACGTTCTTCACGTCGACGGTGTTGGCCGAGCAGTTGTAGGCCGCGTGCGTGTGCGCGCTGACCACCAGGTCGACGGCGTCGTCGAGGCGGTTGACGATGTTCTCGATGTCGGACTTGCTGCCGTCCGAGTTCAGCAGGTTGCCGTCGCAGCCGTTGATGTCGCCCACGTTGGGGCTGGACTGGAAGCCGCCCTGGTGCACCAGCACGACGATGGCCTCGATGCCTTGCGCCCTCAGGCGCGGCACCAGCGCGTTGACCGTGTCTGCCTCGTCCTTGAACTGCAGTCCGGCCACGCCGGTGGGCGTGACGATGCCGGGCGTGCCCTTGAGCGTCATGCCGATGAAGGCCACCTTGACGCCGTTGAACGCCTTGATGCCGTAGGCGGGCAGCAGCGTGTGGCCGGTGGCCGTCTCGATCACGTTGGCCGACAGCCACTTGAACTGCGCGCCGTCGAACGTGCCGGGCGCGCGCGAGCCGATGCCGCGGCAGCTGTTCGGGTCGGGCTGGCCGTCGGTGAGCTTGCAGCCGCCGTTCTGCAGGCGCTTCAGCTCGGCCGAGCCCTTGTCGAACTCGTGGTTGCCCACGGACGTGAAGTCGACGCCCACGTGGTTCATCACCTCGACGGCGGGCTCGTCGAAGAACAGCGCGGAGATCAGCGGCGAGGCGCCGATGAAGTCGCCGCCGCCGACCACGACGTTGAGCGGGTTCTGCGCCTTCAGCCGGGCGACGTAGGCCGCGATGTACTCGGCGCCGCCCACGGCCGGGCGCTGCGCCGTCGGCACGATGGTGTTCTGGCCGAAGGTGCCCGGCGACTGCAGGTTGCCGTGGAAATCGTTGAATCCGATGATCTTGATGGTGATCGGGGCGGTGGACGCCTGCGCGAACGCGGCGCCGGCGAAGCCCGAGGCGATCGTGGCGGCCAGCAGCGTGCGGCCCAGCGCGAGGAGGGCGGTCTTCATGGCGGGCATCCTCAGATCGACGTGTTGGACTGGCGGCGGCGGGCCACCAGCGCGAGGGCCGCGAGGCCGCCCAGCAGCAGCGCGGCGCCGGTGGGCTCGGGCACGACCGAGACGCTCAGGCGCAGGCCGCCGTAGGTGGAGTCCAGCGCGGCGCCGGTGTCGTCGAGCACGGATTGCAGCAGCCAGCCGCTGATGCTGTACGTGCCCGCGCCCAGCGTGAACACGCCCTGGCTGTAGGCCGGGTTGGCGAGCGCGGCGTCGAAGTCGGTCACACTCGAACCTTCGATGGTGCCGGTGGGGACGCTGGAGGTGTCGCCGATGACGGTGCCGAAGTTGGTGATGGCGAAGGTGTCGCCGGCGAACCCGGCGTCCACCACGGTAAGCGTGCCGACGCTGCCGGCGGCGATGGTGAAGCTGAAGCTCAGCGGCGAGCCGTCGGCGAAGTCGATCCAGCCGTTGCCGTAGGCGGGCGCGACGCTGTTGTCGACGGTGAAGTCGCTCCAGCTGCCGTCGGCCGGCAGCGCGCGGGTGGTGGCGTGGGCGGGCGCCGCGATCACGGCCGCGGCGGCCAGGGCGGCCGCGATCATCTGCTTGCTCATCGGTTCTCTCTCCGGGGTTGTTGTCTGGCCGCGCCCGCCTCGTGGACGGGCGCGGGGTTCGGCGACTTTCCCGGATACCCATGACCGTACCGTGACCGTTTGGCGACGGCTGGTCGCCAAACGAATCTGGTCCGGACCAGTCCGTTCGGGTAAAAGGTATAAACTGTATAAACCGTTAACTCGAACAGGATCCCCCATGGCCCGAACGCCCAGCCCTCTGCACGCCAAGCGCGTCCCGAAGCGCGCGAGCAAGCCCGCGGAGACGGCCGAGGCCGCCGCCGCCGTGGCGCCGCCCGCCGCGAAGAAGGCGAAGCCGGCCGCCAACGGCGCCCGGCCGGTCGAGGCCGTGCCGGCCAAAGCCCACAAGCCCAAGCTCGTGCGCGACAGCTTCACGATGCCCAAGGATGAGTACCAGGTCATCGACGCCCTCAAGGCGCGCGCGCTGGGGCTCGAGAAGCACGTGCGCAAGAGCGAGCTGCTGCGCGCCGGCATCCAGGCGCTGGCCGCGATGAACGACCGCGCGTTCCTGAAGGCGATCGCCGCCATCCCCACGCTCAAGACCGGCCGTCCCAAGGGCGACTGAGACAAAGGCCCGCCGCCGCGCGGAACCCGCCTCACGGCATCGCGTCGGGACCGGGGATGACGGCCGTCGCCCACGGCGCATGCAGGCGCCAGCCGATCGCTTCGTAGAGGGCACGCCCGTCCGGCGTGGCCACGAGCACGCCGGCGTGGCGCCCGTGCGCGTGCGCGATCGCCTGCAGCGCGCGCATGACGACCTGCCCGAGGCCGCGGCGCCGGTGGTCGGGTTCGGTGACGATGCGGTCGTAGATGGCGAAGCGCTCGTCCAGCGCCAGATGTCCCTCGGCGGCGAGACCGCCGTCGGGCGCCCGCACCCGCACGTGGGCGCGCCGGGTGCGGGCCGTGGTGGCATCCTCGACGTGCAGCGCGTAGCCGGGCGGCAGGTCGGCGCGAACGCGGAACGGCGTGTCGCCGCAGGTCATCATGAAGCCGTCGAGCTGCAGTTCCCAGGCTGCGGGCAGGAGCGCGCGCAGCTCGTCGCCGGTGGCGCCGGCCTTGAGGAAGACCCAGGGCGCGGCGATCGTGGCGCCGAGCTCACGCAGCGTGGCGGAGGGGCGCTCGAACACATAGCGTGCCACCTGCCGCGGCAGGCCCACGGCGATGCGCCAGCCATCGGCGTGCGGGATCGGCGGCGCCACTTCGCGGGTGATGGCCCAGCCGCGGATCCAGGCTTCGAAGACTTCGGTGTCGGGGGAGGTCGTCGGCATGCGCGCCATTATGGCCAGCGCCTGCCACGGGGCCTCACAGGATCATGGGCGTGCAGCGGTGCAGGTCCTGCGGCGGGTCGCACATCACGGCATGGAAACGTTGCAGCACGCTCGGCGCCATGCTGGCGGCCTCGGGCGACAGGTAGAACGCGTAGTCGCCGACCCGGCCGCGCGCCAGGAACACCTCGGCGGCGGGCGGTTCGCCCGCGCTGTCATAGGCGTCCTCGAGGGCGAGCACCAGATCGGCGGCCTCGGCTTCATGGGCGCCGCCTCGCTTGAAGTTGATGCAATGCCAATCCATGGAGCGCTCCTCAGGCCGTCGATCCGGCGGCGCTGGGGCAATCGGCGTACCAGGAGCGCGGCGGCGCTGCTGCGACAATGGGCGCGCGCCCCGGTGGTGAAATTGGTCAGACACTCGGGACTTAAAATCCCGCGCCTTCACGGGCATGGCGGTTCGAGTCCGCCCCGGGGCACCATTTTCGGCATCTCATGAGCCCGCATGAGGTGACGAAAGTCAGGTTCTCCGAGGGAGAGCGCCGCTCCCTAGCTCCAGATGTGTGTGCATGAGGTCACTTGCAAACACGACAAAACGTGGGGAACAGTGTGGAGAACACGGCGACATGAGGTCGCCAGGATCGGGTCTGTTGCCCCACGTTGACCGACACGGCCTGCAAGAACGCGAAGTGCCCTGCTGACAAGGCGCGCGCGCTTCGTCGACGCCGGGGGGGCTCTACCTCGAGGTGGCTCCTAACGGGGCGAAGCGCTGGTTCTGGAAGTACCGCTTCGGGGGCAAGGAGCGACGGATCGCTCTCGGCCACTACAGCGAGCCGGGCTCGAAAGCGGTTGTGGTCGGCCTGAAAGAAGCCCGCGAGGCGGCCATCGAGTCGCGGCGAGTCCTCAAGACCGGCACCGACCCCATTCAGCGCCGCAAGGCTGATACGGCAACCAAGGCGGTGGCGCGGCGCGGTGCAAGCCCGCTGAGGCATCAACGCTCTAGAAGAATGCCCGTGCGTAGTTGATGGGGGCGTGATCAGCGAGATCGCGCGACGGCACGTTCCCTGGGGTGAGTGCAGGCCCAACTGCGTATGCCAAGCGCGCTTGGGTTTGATCAAGGCACATCGTTAGCTCGCCGGGGGCGTGCGACAGGTCGCCATCGCGATCGATGTAGCGCAAATCTCCGACATGCGTGTACGACGAACTTTCGGGTGGTAGGTGCGTAACGATGTCGCAGCAGTCGACCAGGCGTGTAGCGTCGACGCCGTGGAGTGTCGCCGCGAAGTCTCCGTCGCCGACCCGTGGTGAACCCAAGGTAATGAGCTGTGCGGGTTGAAAGATCGACGCCGCCAACGTGGCGAGGGCTGCGCCGAGGCTGTGCCCGCAAATGAGCAGTTGACTCGCATTTGTGCCGGTTGCCGCGACCCAGCCGTCCAATTGGGTTCGTACCGACCTCAAGCCTTGAGCGAACCCAGAGTGCACCATTCCTCCCGATTCTGGCCAGTTGGTTGGCACGAATCTGACGTCGGTCAGGATGTTCTGGAAAGAATCGGGCTGCGTGCCACGGAATGCGATCACAGCGCTGCCGTCCGGTCGCGTCGTGGCGTAGCCGCGAGCGCCGGTGTTCGTGACCGGATTTGGGTCTGGATCCGCAAACAGCTGCGGTGCACCAAATCCAGCGGCTGCAAGCGCCGCCGTCAGAGTCGTCGCGTCCGCGCCGCCGTTTTCTGCCCGCATATACGCCAATCGCGCGCATTCGATGCCGAGCGGTACATTGCTCGGGGTGCATCCCGCAGCAAACAGCGTGGCGCTTGCCTCGGGATGGAACAGCGATTGGCTGTCCGGGTGATACGGAATATTCGGCATGCCGCGCTCCCCTGATCTGGCGATGCGAGATATTAGGACCATCGATTCTGGTGTGGAAGCGGCAATGTCGACGGCTGGGTCACAGCAAACAGTGCCGATGACGTGGCACGCGCCCTGAGCCTGCCGCTTGCCACCATGTGGCCATGGCCTCCGCAACCCCACCTCGCAAGCCCTGCTGGCACTGCCAGCACATGATCTCTGTCGAGCCGCGTTCGATCATCGTGAAGTGCGGCCGCTCGGGGCGGATGTCCAGCTTCAGCAGAGGTGGCGGCCAGGGCTGCGACGAATGGGAGCGCGAGCCTGGGATCGATGACGACGATTGGAATCCACCCGGTACGCCCAGGATCGGCCGCTACGTGCCTGAGCCGCCGCCGGCACCACGCGCGCGCAGCCAGGGCCGCGATGGGTGGTGGGCGGAGCCGCCGCGGCGGCTCCGGCGATCGTGGCGCTCCCGGCCCGCGACCTGTTCGGCGGCCTCTTCAATTGGCAGGACGACTGATCGCATGGGGCACTCCGACGCTGAGTGCGATCGAGTATCCTGCTGCGGGCTTACAAACCGGGGAGAACATGAAGAGAATCCTTTTTGCAGCAGTGGCAGCATGCGCGGTTTCAGCGGCAATACCCGCTCTAGCGGACGTCACCTACACCTATGTCGGTCAGCCACTTTTACCCTACAACAGCGATGACCCAAATTACGGTACCTCGACCGTTTACGCACCGATCAACATCGCCTTGGTTTTTTCCGACGACGGATCGTCGCTTCTGAGTTGGTCTGCCTCGGAGGCAAACGTAGGGACCATCAACGATGCCGACGCTGCGAACATTCCTGCGGCAAGTGGTCTTGAACCGTGGATCGATCTGGATACTGATGGCAGCGGGAACGTCATTGCTTGGTATGTGTCGGTCTACTCGCAGTTCCTTGGCATGCCGCCGGGTCGCTATCAGCAGTCTGAGCTTTCTCTATCCGGGCAGGCTGCGGGTTCGCCGGCCACACCTCAACCGCCCGTCGATTCGTCAGTTCTCATTACGGACACGCCAAATCCATTCGGATTCATAGCAATAAATCACTCGGCACCCGGTACCTGGACGTCTACTGGTGGAACGCTTGACAATTTGGTGTACATCAGCCCTTCATTCGTGGTGCCACCGGCTGGTCCCATCCCGGAGCCGAGTTCACTCGCGATGCTCGCACTAGGCGTCACCGCGATTGCCTTTCGGCCGAGGCTTAAGCGTCGAGTTCCTGCCACGCGAACCTGAGCTAAGGGAGAAAGGCTCGGTACCGGGCACGAGGGCCATGCACCATCTGATGCAGCGTCCGCGAGATGTCTTCGCCAGCGACACGGCGAGCGAAGCCGCTAGTTCAGGTCGATCCATTCGCCGAACTTGCTGGCGACGTAGGCACGCATGGCGGCTACCAGCGGTGTCGGTCCCTCACCAAGGCCTGTAGGAGGCCCGTCGACGTCGCCCTCGTCGCCGCAGACCGCTCGCCACGGTGAACCCGCGATCAGGTCGATCCTCGCACGCTCGATGATCGGGCCACCATGCTCCCATGCTGTCGACGGCTGGCGGATCCGTTCCCAGTTGCCCCCCGGCCACTGCTCGTGAATCCCTGACCGCCCGCCAACGCGACAGCCATGTTGAGGTCGTTGCCGATCAGATCGGCCGCTGCAATGCGCGTCATCGGGTTCTCCTGGCTCGATCAGGCGCACCTGGCGCCACGCCCAAGATTACGACCATGCCGCGGCGCCGCGGCGCGCGGAATGGGCGGTTTCAGGCTCTGGCAGTCCAGCCAAGCGATGACATGGGGGCCGGCGTCGAACGGCGCGACCAGCGACAGTCGAACCAGCGCCTGGCCTGATCGAACGGCGCGCACGGGTAGGTTTCGCAATCCGAACGTGCCTGGTTCGAGCCCAGGTTGGGGAGAAATTCATTTTGCGAAGAGAATCCAGGCCTTGCGGCGATCCAGAGCCCTTTTTGGGGCGGCCGAAACTCCCGATCTGGGACGTTTTATGGGTCGCGTCTCACATCCAGTGATTCGGAGTCTCGCATGGAAGAGATTGGCAAACTGCTCGCGAACCCGGCCTTCTGGCCTGTTGCGGCTGCCTGGACCGTGGCGCTTGGCATTCTGTCGACCTACTTCAAAGAGTGGATTGACCGCGGGCGTGCGTGGCTTCCCGAGCGATTGCGTCGTCAGTCCGAGGCAGCAAGATTACGCATTGACAGCAAGATCGAATGGATCAAGCTCGCGCCGGGACGAAACCTGCAAATCGCTGTTGGCGTCTGTGCCACGCATCGAATCAGAGGCTACGGCTTCACGGCGGCGTCCTTTTTCTTCGGGCTGATAGTGTGGCTCGGGAAAGGCTTTTTGCCTGCCTTTGACCGCACGGCGACGATGTCGATGACTGATGCGGTGGCGGTCGGAGTATGCCTGTTCAGCACTTCGTTTTGCCTCGCGCTGTTCCTCGTCGGGCGTTCGTTTTGCGAGACGGCCGACGAGTGGGGGAAGGCCGCGCGGGAATGCATGCCGGACATGCCGAAGTAGCCGCCGACCGACGATGCTAAGCGGCCAAGATGCGACCGTGCGCGTGACCATCACGAAGCTGGGGCCGATGACTCCTACCGATCCGACGAAAGCGCTGCAATCGAGGCAGCAGATGCAATCTGGGGGAACAACTGGGGGAACGCGAAGAGGCTGAGCGCAGCGAGGCCTAGCTTCTATGCGCCCTGCAGCCCGGTGTTCAATCCCGCCCTGGGCACCATTTCAGGAAATCAGCAGGGCCGCTGCAACGCCGAAACGCTGTTCGCGAGCGCGTGCTGATCGACGCGGCCGACCTGGTACGCCGGGAGGCGGCACACAGCGAGGTACGCGGCGGTGGCTGTCGCCTTCGTGTTGTCGATTCGGCCGGTCTTCGTTCGTCGTAGGGGATGAGGCGGTGGAATCGTTCCGCCGCGCCACGACCCAGGAGACCTGACCATGCGATTCCTTTCGATGATCCGCATCGACGAAGCCACGGGCCAAGTGCCCAGCGAACAACTGATGGCCGAGATGGGCAAGCTGATCGAGGAGCTCACCCGCACAGGACAGTTGGTGAGCACTGCCGGACTGCGCCCCACCTCGGAAGGCGTGCGCGTGCGGCTGCACCGCGGGGGCCGGCTGACAGCGGTGGATGGCCCGTTCACCGAAACCAAAGAGGTGATCGGCGGCTACGCCATCCTCGAGGCGCAGTCCAAGGCGGAGGCGGTGGAGCTGACGCGGCGATTCCTCAAGGTGCATGGCGCCGATTGGGACATCGAGTGCGAGTTGCGCCAACTCGACGGGCCGGAGTTCGGCTGCAAGCCCTGAAGCGAAGCGACGTCCCTGCGCGACCCGCTGCTAGCCGGTGCCGTCGCTTCCTGCATTGCCGTCGTCACTGCTTGCTGCGCTGGCTTTCCTGCTTCCGGACGAGCCGAACGGCTTGCGAATCCAGACCCATAGAGTCACGAGCCCGGCGCCGACGCCTGCGAGCGCTTCCCAGTGATCGAGGAGCCAGTCCAGGTAGGTGACCGGGTCCCGACCCACCTTGACATGGACGGTCGACCTGCCGTCGAAGATGTCGTCGACGGCGTTTCCGTTGGCGTCCGTCGTGAACAGCCTGACCGAGAGCTGGCGCTCGCCGATGCGCTTGGGCACCACCTTGAACTCGAAGCTCTTGTGCTGGCCGGGGGCGGCGAAGCGCATGAGCAGGCTGGGGTTCTGCACCTCGAAGTCCTCGCTGTCGAACTCCAGCACGGCCTTCATGTACTCGCTGGTGTCGACGCCAGGCGTGCCTTCGTCCTTCGACACCGCGCCGGGCGGGGACATGCCCGCGGCGGGCGATATCGGCTTGCACTGCAAGTCCGCGCGCGTCACCGACGAGGCGCTGACGTTCGGAGGCAGGACCTCGAGGCAGACCTCCGCCTGCTCGCCGATGGTCTCCGGCGTCTCCGCGTAGAAGATGGCGTCGACGTGCGGGTAGGGCTTTGCCGACGCGATGTCCGTCCCGCCGCCCCTGTCGCCCGCTGGCGCCGGGGGCGGGGGAGGTTCCGGATTCGGCGCCGGCGCCGGCGCCTGCGGCGGGGACGCCGACGCGCCCTCGGAAGGGGATGCGCCGGGCTCCGACCGTGAGCAGCTTTCGAGAAGCGGGATTGCCACGAGCACGGCAAAGGTCAACAGCAACAAACGGCGCTTGTCCATCGGCTCCCCTTTCGTTCGGGTGAGGTCTGCCAATCTCGCCCCCTTGCCGCGCTCGGAGGGCCGGAACCGTGCCGCCCGGCTCCTGGCGCGTGGTTGGATTATCAAATGCCGAGCGGCGTGGTCAACCGGATCGGCGATCGGGCACCACCATGCTCGTGGTGGTGCCGGCGCCGTCGGCAACTCGCCGATGCGGGGACAGTCAGGCGGAGGGTCGCCTTATGTGTCCGAATCGGGACACGAAAGCCAGGTTCTACGGGGGAGAGGCCGGAACGCGCGCCCCGCGATCCGACGCGTTGCCGGCTTGACGTTACGATATCCGGATGTCGACCGAGGCCTACCGCAAACACCTGGCACGCGCCTGCACCGAGTTGCGCGCGATCGTGGGCGAGATCATCGTGCAGGTACCGGGCGAGATGATGCGCAGCCCGGCGCTCGATCCGGTGCAGCGGCTGGCGCGATCGGAGGTGGTCGAGGCGCTCGGGCGCTATCCCGGGCCGTGCGTGAGCGGCTTCGGCGAGGCGCTCGAGGCGCTCGTCGAGGAGGCGCTGGCCGGGCCGCGTCCGGTCAAGCTCGACCTTGATTCGCTGAGCATCATGGACGACCTGCGCGCTCAAGAGGAAATCGAGGTGGTCCAGGCAGGGCGCGTGCTCGCCGACGAGGCGGGCGGCGCGTTGCACCGCATGCAGCGCCTCGAGGCGGCCTTGCGGGCGCAGCTCGACCTGCGCAGCCTGTCGCCGGTCGGCCCGGCGGCGATCGGCCGGGCGTTGTGGCGCGCCACCGAGCATGTGCCGCTTTCGGCCACGTCGCGCAGCCAGGCCGTGCGTTGTGCCGTGCGGCTGCTCGGCCCGCGCCTGGGGCCGCTCTATGCGTCGCTGGTCGAGGCTGCCGAACGCGACGAACGCATCACGATATCGGCTGAGTCGTCCGCGCCGCCACCCTCGTCGGCCGCGACGGCACGGGGCTTGCGTCCCCGTTCCCCGGAGGTCGTCGCTGCCAGGCGCGAGGCGATCGCCGCGGAGCGCTGGCCTCGCGCGCGCCAGCCGGACGACTTTGACGTGACCCGGCCGGGCGCGCTGATGCAGTTGATGGACTCGAGGGCGATGGCCCTGGCCGCGGCGGGCGCCGCATCGAAGCGGCCCTTGGCGCCGGAAGGCGACGGCGAGAAGATCCCGCGCCTGATCCGGCGCCATCACGGCGCGCTCGCCGGGCTCGACGCCGGCGGCCCGTCGGCCGCGGTGCACCTGTTCATCGGCAGCATCTTCGACGAGATCATCGCCGACCCGGCCCTCGACCCCGAGGGCGCCGACTGGATCGGCCGCCTGCAGGGTGCCGTCCTGCGCCTGGCCACCGACGACCCTGAACTGCTGCAAAGCCATCGCCATCCGGCCTGGTCGCTGGTCAACCAGCTCGCGACGCTGTTCGACGACGACGCGTCGCAGCGCCCGCCCAACCTCGGCGCGTGGCTGGAGCGGGTGATGGCCATGCTGCGTACCGATCCGCGGCGCGAGCGCTTCGAGGCGGTGGACCGCAAGCTTCAGGCCTGGCGGGCCGAGCGGGCGCGTCACCGGCTTACCGAGATGGAACCCAGCGTCGAGTTGCTGCGGCGGCATGCGCTGCTGGAGGACGGCGTGGAATCCGCGCGCCGGCGTCTCGAGCGGCGCCTCGATGCGTCGCGCGCGGATGAAGCGGTGCGGCGCTTCGTCTCGTCGATCTGGGCGCTCGCGTGCGCGCAGGAAGCCGCGGGCGATGCCCCCGGCGACCCCGGCCAGCCCAACGCCTGGGACACGGCCACCGATCTCATCTGGTCCGCCTCGCCGGCGCGCAGCCGCCTCGACGCGCCGACGCTGGTGTCCATGATTCCAGGCCTCGTCGAGCGCCTCAAGGACGGCATGGGGCGGCTCGGCCTCGATCAGGAGGTGCAGCAGGCCTGGCTCGCGCGGCTCGCGGCGCTGCACGTTCGCTCGATGCAGCGCTCGGCCGAGGATGCCCAGACCGACATGCCGCTCACGATCGATCTCGCGCTCGAGGACGAGATCCCGTCCGCCGACGTGCCGTCGGTCGAGCCTTTCGTGCTGCCCGGACTGTCGTCGCCGTCCGATCGTCTGGCCGCGCTGGCCATCGGCGACAGCCTGGCGGTACAGATGCAGGGCGAGTGGGTGGACGTGGCCCTGGTCTGGCGCAGCGACAACGGGCATTTCCTGCTGCTCGCGCGCTCGGCGGGCGGCCCGCTCAGCGTCACGCGGCGCTCGCTGCAGCGGCTGCTGGACGAAGGGCTGGCGCGCCTGCCCGACACGGGCAGCGCGCTGGCGCGGGCGACGAGTCGGATCGCCGACGGAGCGGCCTGACTGCGCTTCGCTGCCCGCAGGATGACGGGGTAATGTCCCTGCCGGCTAACCCAGCCCGCCGATGACGACCTCGTAGGGCGTCATGCCGGCCGAGGCGAACAGGGCCAGCGTCACGGTGAGCCACGGGCCGCGTTCGTGCACGCTGTAGTGGTGCAGCCACTCGGGTGACGCGTCCGCGCGGGGCGAGGGCGTGCCCACGAAGGCGAACGGGTCGTCGCGGCGGCCCAGCATCAGGTCGCGCATCGCCTGCGTGTCGCAGCACGCCAGGCCGCGCTCGGCGACGGCCAGCGCGTAGGCCCACTTGGCGATCGAGTGGGCGTAGGCGCGCGGATCGGCCAGCGGTGCGCCGATCGCGCGGGCCTGACGCTTCGGCGTGCCCAGGTTCAGGTGGCAATGGACGAACTCGATGCGGGGTGGCGTCGTCCGATCGACATCCGCGAAGAGTGCCGCCGGCTCGAAGGCGGGCAGCGAGAAGGCGCGCGGGAACGTGGCCGGCGTCAGCGTCGACGCCGTGTCCTCGCCTTCGATGGCGACGGGCGACAGGCGGCTCGGGCCCGCCGCGCGCGCACGCCGCCGCTTCAGCGCGAGCAACGTCCTGGGCACGACGAACTCGCGATCCAGCGTGGCCTGCTCGAGCCGGCCGGTGATGCGCCGGCACGGCTCGCAGACCGCGTCGCGCAGCGTGAGGCGGCCGCCGAGGGCGCGCGGGATCAGGTGTTCCTCGGTGCGGGGCACGCCGTCGGCCAGGCAGTACATGCAGCGCGCCAGCGGGGCGTGGCGCACGAGACGCATCGTGGTGGACGGGCGCGCGCGAGACGCGGGCGCGGGTGGCGCGTTCAGCAGGGCATGTCCTGCACGGCGAGGCGCAGGTCCAGCCAGCGGTGGGCGAAGTCGGCCAGCACGTGCGGCGAGCCGCTGCTCCAGGCGCGCAGCGCGGGCTCGGCCGTGGTGTCGGCGTCGGCCTCGCCGCGCTCGACGAGGTCGGTGGCGAAGCGCGCGGTCTGGCGCGCGATGGCCTCCGCGGTGTCCACCAGCTGCACGCCGGGCAGCGCGCGTTCGAACAGCGCGCGGGCGAACACGTAGTGGGTGCAGCCGAGCACGGCCACGTCGACGCCGGCGTCGCGCAGGGGCGCGCAGTAGCGCTCCACCAGCACGTCGAGGCCGCTGCCTTGCGCGTCGGCGGCCTCGATGGCGTCGGCCAGGCCGGGGCAGGGCTGCAGCACCAGCGTGGCGCCGTCGGCGTGGGCCTCGGCCAGCTTGCGGAACTTGTCGCTGGCCAGCGTGCGCGTGGTGGCCAGCACGCCCACGCGGCGCGCCGCGCTGAGGGCCACCGCGGGCTTGACGCCCGGCTCGACGCCCACCAGCGGCAGGGTGGGCGAGCCCGCGCGCAACCGGGCCACGGCGGCGGCGGTGGCGGTGTTGCAGGCGACGACTATCATCTGCGCGCCCTGGCCGCGCAGGAAGCGGGCGATGCGCTCGGAGCGATCGCACAGGAATTCCTCGCTGCGATCGCCGTAGGGCGCGTATGCCGTGTCCGCCGCATAGAGCAGTTCGGCATGCGGCAGCCGGGCGCGGATCGCCTGCGTCACCGACAGGCCGCCCACGCCGGAGTCGAAGATGCCGATGCGCACCGGGCGTGGCAGCATGGACGGGGACGCGGGAACGGGGTGGGCTTGGCGCGACATGGCCTCGAAGTCTATTGGAATCCTGGAGTCTTTGATCTAAAATAGCACGATCGTTCGTTTTATTCTTCGGTTTTCCGAATCCAGGGTCGCCAGCCTCTAGAATCGTCACCGATCCGTATTCCGTTTACGTAAACGTCAATTGCCTTAGGAGTTCTGCGTCATGAAGGTTCTGGTGCCCGTGAAACGCGTCGTCGACTACAACGTGAAGGTCCGCGTGAAGTCGGACGGCACCGGCGTCGACATCGCCAACGTCAAGATGAGCATGAACCCGTTCGACGAGATCGCCGTCGAAGAGGCCGTGCGCCTGAAGGAGAAGGGCGTGGTCACCGAGATCATCGCCGTCTCCTGCGGCGTCACCCAGTGCCAGGAGACGCTGCGCACCGCGATGGCCATCGGCGCCGACCGCGCCATCCTGGTCGAGACCGACGTCGAGCTGCAGCCGCTGGCCGTGGCCAAGCTGCTCAAGGCGCTGGTCGACAAGGAACAGCCGGGCCTGGTGATCCTGGGCAAGCAGGCCATCGACGACGACTGCAACCAGACGGGCCAGATGCTGGCCGCGCTGGCCGACCTGCCGCAGGCCACGTTCGCCTCGAAGGTGGAACTCACTGCCGACTCGGTGACCGTGACGCGCGAAGTGGACGGCGGCTCGGAGACGCTGAAGCTGTCGCTGCCCGCCATCGTCACCACCGACCTGCGCCTGAACGAGCCGCGCTACGTGACCTTGCCCAACATCATGAAGGCCAAGAAGAAGCCGCTCGAGATCGTCAAGCCCGATGCACTCGGTGTCGACGTCGCGCCGCGCATCAAGACGCTCAAGGTCAGCGAACCGCCCAAGCGCGGTGCCGGCGTGAAGGTGCCGGACGTGGCGACGCTCGTTGCCAAGCTGAAGAACGAAGCCAAAGTCATCTAAAGAGACAACGACATGACCACTCTCGTCATTGCCGAACACGACAACGCGACCCTCAAGGGCGCGACGCTCAACACGATCACCGCCGCGGCTCAAGTGGGCGGCGACGTCCACGTGCTGGTGGCCGGCGCCAACGCCGCCGCCGTGGCCGCCGCCGCCGCGGCCGTCGCGGGCGTCAGCAAGGTGCTGCACGCCGACTCGCCGGCGCTGGCCGAAGGCCTGGCCGAGAACGTCGCGGCCCAGGTGCTGGCCGTGGCCCCGGCCTACAGCCACATCTTCTTCCCGGCCACCGCGGGCGGCAAGAACGTCGCCCCGCGCGTGGCCGCCAAGCTCGACGTCGGCCAGTTGAGCGACATCAGCAAGGTGATCAGCGCCGACACCTTCGAGCGCCCGATCTACGCCGGCAACGCCATCGCCACGGTGCAGTGCACGCAGTCCGTCAAGGTCGCCACCGTGCGCACCACCGGCTTCGATCCGGCCGCCGCGACGGGTGGCTCGGCCGCCGTCGAATCGATCGCCGCGGTCGCCGATTCCGGCAAGAGCACGTTCGTCGGCAAGGAGATCGCCAAGCTCGATCGTCCCGAGCTGACGGCCGCCAAGATCATCGTCTCGGGCGGCCGCGCGATGGGCTCCAGCGAGAAGTTCAACGAAGTGCTGACGCCGCTGGCCGACAAGCTGGGCGCCGCGCTGGGTGCCTCGCGCGCCGCGGTCGACGCGGGCTACGCGCCGAACGACTGGCAGGTGGGCCAGACCGGCAAGATCGTCGCGCCGCAGCTGTACGTGGCCTGCGGCATCTCGGGCGCCATCCAGCACCTGGCCGGCATGAAGGACTCGAAGGTCATCGTCGCGATCAACAAGGACGAGGAGGCGCCGATCTTCTCGGTGGCCGACTACGGCCTCGTGGCCGACCTGTTCGTGGCCGTGCCAGAGCTGATCAAGACGCTCTGAGCCGTCCGGATAGCGACTGAAAGACCCCAGGGGCGCTCGCCAGAGGCGCCCCTTTTTTTGCCAGTTGGAGACAAATATGACCTACCGCGCCCCCGTCAAGGACATGCTCTTCGTGATGAAGGAGCTGGCCGGCATCGATGAACTGACCAAGCTTCCCGCGTTCGAGGACGCCGGCTACGACACCGCGCAGGCAGTGCTCGAGGAGTGCGCCAAGTTCAACGAGGACGTGGTCGCGCCGCTCAACGTGGAGGGCGACCGCAACCCCTCGTATTTCAAGGACGGCAAGGTCATCGCCACGCCCGGCTTCAAGGAGGCGTTCAAGCAGTTCGGCGAGGGCGGCTGGCAGGGCCTGCAGCACCCGACCGACTTCGGCGGCCAGGGCCTGCCCAAGCTCATCGGCGCGGCCTGCGGCGAGATGATCAACTCGGCCAACGTCAGCTTCGCGCTGTGCCCGCTGCTCACCGACGGCGCCATCGAGGCGCTGCTGACGGCCGGCTCCGACGAGCAGAAGGCCACGTTCCTGCCCAACATGCTCTCGGGCAAGTGGACGGGCTCGATGAACCTCACCGAACCCCAGGCCGGCTCCGACCTGTCGCTGGTGCGCACGCGCGCCGAGCCGCAGCCCGACGGCACGTACAAGATCTTCGGCACCAAGATCTTCATCACCTGGGGCGAACACGACATGGCCGAGAACATCGTGCATCTCGTGCTCGCGCGCGTCTCGGGCGCGCCCGAAGGCGTCAAGGGAATTTCCCTGTTCATCGTGCCGAAGTTCCTGGTCGACGCCGACGGCTCGCTGGGCGCGCGCAACGACGCGCACTGCGTGAGCATCGAGCACAAGATGGGCATCAAGGCGAGCCCCACCTGCGTGCTGCAGTTCGGCGACCACGGCGGCGCGATCGGCACGCTGGTGGGCCAGGAGAACCGCGGCCTCGAGTACATGTTCATCATGATGAACGCGGCCCGCTTCGGCGTGGGCGTGCAGGGCATCGCTGTGGCCGAGCGCTCGTACCAACACGCCGTGGCCTACGCGCGCGACCGCGTGCAGTCGCGCCCGGTGGATGGCTCCCTGAACACGGCCGCTCCCATCATCCACCACCCCGACGTGCGCCGCATGCTGATGACCATGCGCGCCTACACCGAGGCCTGCCGCGCGATGGCGCTGGTGGCCGCGAGCGCGTTCGACGCCGCGCACGAGCATCCCGACGCGTCGGTGCGGGCCGAGAACCAGGCGTTCTACGAATTCATGGTGCCGCTGGTCAAGGGCTACTCCACCGAGATGAGCATCGAGGTCGCGAGCCTGGGCGTGCAGGTGCACGGCGGCATGGGCTTCATCGAGGAGACCGGCGCCGCGCAGTACATGCGCGACTCGAAGATCCTCACGATCTACGAAGGCACCACCGCGATCCAGGCCAACGACTTCGTCGGCCGCAAGACGGCGCGCGACGGCGGCACCACCGCCAAGGCGATCGCCGCCCGCATCGAGGCCACCGAGCAGGCGTTGGCCGCCTCGGCCAACGCCGACGCGCAGACCTTCGGCAGGCGCCTGAAGGCCGCGCGCGAGGCCTTCCTCGACGCCGTCGGCTTCATCGCCGGCAACACCAGGTCCAGCCCGAACGCCGCGTTCGCCGGCTCGGTGCCGTACCTGATGCTGGCCGGCAACCTCGTGGGCGGCTGGCAGCTGGGCCGCGCGCTGCTGGTGGCCCTCGACAAGCTCGCGGCCGGCGACGACGCGTCCTTCATGACCGCCAAGATCGCCACCGCGCGCTTCTACGGCGACCACATCCTCAGCAAGGCCCCGGGCGTGCGCGACTCCATCGTCGACGGCGCCGAAGGCTGTCTCGCAATGCCCCTGGAGGCTTTCTGACATGACGACCCCCACGCTCACTTCGTTCGCTGCCCCCCACGGGGGCGCGGGCCGCCTTGGGAGCGGCCCGGCGTCGGCCCAGAACCGCCGTCACCTTCCCGCCGCCCTGAGCAACCTGCGCCTGCCGGTCATCGGCTCGCCGCTGTTCATCATCAGCAACCCCAAGCTGGTGATCGCCCAGTGCCAGGCCGGCATCGTCGGCTCGATGCCCTCGCTCAACGCCCGCCCGGCCGAACAGCTGGACGACTGGCTCGCCGAGATCACCGAGACGCTGGCGGCGTACGACAGGGCGCATCCCGAGGCGCCGTCGGCGCCGTTCGCGATCAACCAGATCGTGCACAAGAGCAACGACCGCCTCGAGCACGACATGCAGGTGTGCGCCAAGTACAAGGTGCCCATCGTCATCACCTCGCTGGGCGCGCGCACCGATGTCAACGACGCCGTGCACTCGTGGGGCGGCATCGTGCTGCACGACATCATCAACAACACGTTCGCGCACAAGGCGGTGGAGAAGGGCGCCGACGGCCTGATCGCCGTGGCCACGGGCGCGGGCGGCCACGCGGGCGTGAAGAACCCGATCGCGCTGATCCAGGAGATCCGCGAGTGGTTCGACGGCCCGGTCGCGCTGTCGGGCGCCATCGCCACGGGCGACGGCGTGCTGGCCGCGCAGGCGATGGGTGCCGACTTCGGCTACATCGGCTCGGCCTTCATCGCCACCGACGAGGCGCGCGCGTCCGACGACTACAAGCAGATGATCGTGGCCTCCTCCAGCGACGACATCGTCTACTCCAACCTGTTCACCGGCGTGCTGGGCAACTACCTGCGCGGCTCGATCACGGCCTCGGGGCTCGATCCCGACAACCTGCCCACCAGCGACGCGAGCAAGATGAACTTCGCCGGCGCGGGCGCGGCCAAGGCGTGGAAAGACATCTGGGGCGCGGGCCAGGGCGTGGGCGCGGTCAAGCAGGTGCTGCCCACCGCGAAGCTGGTGCAGCGGCTGGCCGCCGAGTACGCGGCGGCGCGCGCGCGTCTCGCGCTCGCCTGAGCGGGCGGCCGCGCGCGGACGCGCGAGCCTTCAGGGCGCCTTCGGCCGGCCCTTGAGGTGGCCGCTGCGCACCAGGATCAGCGTCGGCGTCTCGACGAAGGGCGAGTGCCAGGCGGCCGGATGCAGGCGCATCCAGCTGCCGGCGGGATAGCGGTCGCCCTCGCACAGTTCGCCGCGCAGGACGAAGATCTCCTCGCCACCCGGATGCGCGTGGTGCCGCGCGGACGCGCCCGGTTGCCACAGCACCAGGTTCAGCGCATGTCCGTCGTTGCACAGGTTGGCGACCAGCATGCCGGGCGTCCTGCCCTCGCGCCACGGTCGGTCGTCGCGCGGCACGGCGATCTCGTCGAACGCCGCGCCCGACGTGTCCCGGTAGGCGAGCACCTGGGCGCCCGGGGCGCCCGCGCGCAGGACGGTGTCGCCGCCGTGGATGGCGAAGTCGCCGTTCTCGAGCGTGCGGCCGTCGCCGCTGTCCACCATGCCGCTCAGGACGAGGAGTTCGTGCCGCGCGCCGGCGGCCAGGGCGACGTGCTCGCCCGGTGCCAGCACGAACACGCCGCTCCACAGCGGGTCGTCGGCGTCCGTGAACTGGACGAGGCGGCTCGATGGGTCGAGCAGGTCGACGTGGGCGTGTTCGATCATTCGTGAGGGAGTCGGCGTACTTGACGGAGTGCGGCAGTCCCGATCGTGATCGGGTCCGGCCGTGCCGGCAAGAACGAACGGGTTACGCAGTTTCCACCACGAGGCTGCTGTCGCAGCCGCGCGCCGCCGAGATCCAGCGCAGAGCGAGCCTGCTCAGCATGGGCGCGAGCGCGCCGGGCAGCCACGGGAGCACCGTCGCGGGCGCGCCGACCAGCCCGCAGCGGTAGAGGCCGCCGTCGGAATTCCACAACAGGGCGGCGCAGGCGCCGGTGCGGCGGCCGCTGACGAGCACGCCGATCGGGCAGGGCTCGGCCGCGCAGCAGACGCCGCAGCCGTTGCACGGCGCGGCCTCGGGCGGCTTCGCCGGGGCGGCGGGGTGGAGGCGGATGACCTGTCGGGACATGGCTCACGCGACTGTGCCAGGGTGTGACAGGCATGAGTCCGTGGAGAAAGTCCATGATTTCGTGGCAGAAGCGCAAAGGCAGAGACTCAGGGTAAGTGCTACATTCATGGTCTGCAGAGTCCCAAACAGTCCTTCTGTGTCCACTTGCTGGCCTCCAAACCACCGGCAAGGTGTTTGCAATCCGCCAACCGGCTGAGCCGGGTCGCGGAAGGTTGATCAACCCATCGTAGCCCTGGAAACCGGGGCAAAAGGTGAGCGAAAGATGATGGAGCAAAACAGGTCCAACTCCTACCTGTTCGGCGGTAACGCGCCCTACGTGGAAGAGATGTACGAGGCCTATCTCGAGAACCCCGGCTCGGTGCCGGATACGTGGCGCGCCTACTTCGACGCGCTCCAGCATGTCCCGGCCGCCGACGGCTCCGACTCCCGCGACGTCCCGCACGCGCCGGTGATCGAGTCCTTCGCGCAGCGCGCCAAGGCCAATGCGTTCGCCGTCAAGGCCAGCTCCACCGACCTCGCCATCGCGCGCAAGCAGGTCCACGTCCAGTCGCTGATCGCCGCCTACCGCTTCCTGGGCTCGCGCTGGGCCGACCTCGATCCGCTCAAGCGCACCGAGCGTCCGCGCATCCCCGAGCTCGATCCGGCGTTCTACGACCTGACCGAAGCCGACATGGACATCACGTTCTCGGCGACGAACACGTATTTCTCGACCAACGAGAACATGACGCTGCGCCAGATCCTGCAGGCGCTGCGCGAAACCTATTGCGGCACCATCGGCTGCGAGTTCATGCACATCACCGACCCCGGTGAGAAGCGCTGGTGGCAGGAACGCGTCGAGGCGATCCGCAGCAAGCCCACCTACAACGCCGAGGAAAAGAAGCACATCCTCGACCGCCTGACCGCGGCCGAAGGCCTTGAGCGCTACCTGCACACCAAGTTCGTCGGCCAGAAGCGCTTCTCGCTGGAAGGCGGCGAGAGCTTCATCGTGTCCATGGACGAACTGGTGCAGCGCGCCGGCGTCAAGGGCGTGCAGGAAGTCGTCATCGGCATGGCCCACCGCGGCCGCCTGAACGTGCTGGTGAACACGCTGGGCAAGATGCCCAAGGACCTGTTCGCGGAGTTCGACCACACCGCGCCGGAAGACCTGCCCTCGGGCGACGTGAAGTATCACCAGGGCTTCTCCAGCGACATCACCACGTCGGGCGGCCCGGTCCACCTGTCGCTTGCGTTCAATCCGTCGCACCTGGAGATCGTGAACCCGGTGGCCGAAGGCTCGGTCAAGGCGCGCATGGATCGCCGCGGCGACCACAAGGGCCTGCAGGTGCTGCCGGTCATCGTCCACGGCGACGCGGCCTTCGCGGGCCAGGGCGTGGTCATGGAGACGCTGGCGCTGGCGCAGACGCGCGGCTACTACACCGGCGGCACGGTGCACCTGGTCATCAACAACCAGATCGGCTTCACCACCTCCGACCCGCGCGACACGCGCTCCACGCTGTACTGCACCGACGTCGTCAAGATGATCGAGGCGCCGGTGCTGCACGTCAACGGCGACGATCCGGAAGCGGTCGTGCTGTGCACGCAGCTCGCGCTCGACTACCGCCAGCAGTTCAACAAGGACGTGGTCGTCGACATCGTCTGCTTCCGCAAGCTGGGCCACAACGAGCAGGATACGCCCAGCCTCACGCAGCCGCTGATGTACAAGAAGATCGCCGTGCACCCGGGCACGCGCAAGCTGTACGGCGAGAAGCTCGTCGCGCAGGGCGTGCTGGGCGAGACGGGCCCCGACGACATGGTCAAGGAGTTCCGCGCCGCGATGGACGCCGGCCGCCACACCCGCGACCCCGTCCTCACCAACTTCAAGGGCAAGTACGCGGTCGACTGGTCGCCGTTCCTGAACAAGAAGTGGACCGACGCCGCCGACACTGCGCTGCCGGTGGCCGAGTTCAAGCGCCTGGCCGAGCGCATCACCACCATCCCCGGCAACTTCAAGCTGCACCCGCTGGTAGAGAAGGTCATCGCCGACCGCGCCGCCATGGGCCGCGGCGAGATCAACGTCGACTGGGGCATGGGCGAGCACATGGCCTTCGCCTCGCTGGTGGCCTCGGGCTACCCGATCCGCCTGTCCGGCGAAGACTCCGGCCGCGGCACGTTCACGCACCGCCACGCGGTGCTGCACGACCAGAACCGCGAGAAGTTCGACACCGGCACCTATACGCCGCTGCAGAACGTCACCGACAAGCAGGCGCCGTTCGTCGTCATCGATTCGCTGCTGTCCGAGGAGGCCGTGCTGGCCTTCGAATTCGGCTACGCGTCGTCCGACCCGAACACGCTCGTCATCTGGGAGGCCCAGTTCGGCGACTTCGTCAACGGCGCCCAGGTGGTGATCGACCAGTTCATCGCCTCGGGCGAGGTGAAGTGGGGCCGCGCCAACGGCCTCACGCTGATGCTGCCGCACGGCTACGAAGGCCAGGGCCCGGAGCACAGCTCGGCGCGCCTCGAGCGCTTCATGCAGCTGGCCGCCGACACCAACATGCAGATCGTGCAGCCCACCACGGCCGCCCAGATCTTCCACCTGCTGCGCCGCCAGATGGTGCGCGCGTTCCGCAAGCCGCTGGTCATCATGACCCCCAAGTCGCTGCTGCGGAACAAGGACGCCACGTCGCCGATGTCGGAGTTCACCAAGGGCGAGTTCCGCACGGTGATCCCCGAGCTCGACGCCACCATCGATGCCGCCAAGGTCAAGCGAGTGATCGCCTGCTCCGGCAAGGTGTACTACGACCTGGTCAAGAAGCGCGCCGAGCGCAAGGCCACCGATGTCGCCATCATCCGCGTGGAGCAGCTCTATCCGTTCCCGCACAAGGCCTTCCAGTCCGAGGTGAAGAAGTACCCGCACCTCACCGACATCGTGTGGTGCCAGGACGAGCCGCAGAACCAGGGCGCCTGGTTCTTCGTGCAGCACTACATCCACGAGAACATGCTCGAAGGCCAGAAGCTCGGTTACGCCGGCCGCCCGGCCTCGGCATCGCCGGCCGTCGGCTACGCCCACCTGCACCAGGAGCAGCAGATCGCGCTGCTGGAACAGGCCTTCACGAAGCTCAAGGGTTTCATCCTCACCAAATAAGACATTGCTCGCCGTCCGCGGCGCCTCTCCCGGGGAACGGGAAGGCCCGCCGCGGACCGGCTTCGCGTCAACATTCAGAAGAAGAGAAATTTCATGGCCATCGTAGAAGTGAAGGTTCCGCAACTGTCGGAATCGGTGTCTGAAGCCACCCTGCTCCAGTGGAAGAAGAAGGTCGGCGACGCCGTCGCCGTCGACGAGATCCTGATCGAGGTCGAGACCGACAAGGTCGTGCTGGAGGTGCCCGCGCCGTCCGCCGGTGTCATCACCGAGATCGTGCAGGCCGACGGCGCCACCGTCGCCGCCGAACAGCTGATCGCGAAGATCGACACCACGGCCACCGCCGGCGCCAGCGCGCCCGCGGCCGCTGCCCCGGCTGCTGCGCCGGCCCAGGCCGCCGCGCCCGCTCCGGCGCCCGCCACCGGCGGCTCCAAGGGCGACGTGGCGATGCCCGCCGCCGCCAAGCTGCTGGCCGACAACAACCTGAAGGCCACCGACGTCGCCGGCACCGGCAAGGACGGCCGCGTGACCAAGGGCGACGTGCTCGGCGCCGTCGCCGGCGGCACCAAGCCCGCGGCGCCGGCCCCGCTGGCCGCCCCGGCGCCCAAGGCCGCGCTGCCCGTCGTGGCCGCTCCGGCCGTGTCCATCGGCGATCGCCCCGAGCAGCGCGTGCCGATGTCGCGCCTGCGCGCGCGCATCGCCGAGCGCCTGCTGCAGTCGCAGTCCCAGAACGCCATCCTCACCACCTTCAACGAAGTCGACATGGCCCCGGTCATGGCGCTGCGCAAGAAGTACCAGGAAAAGTTCGAGAAGGAACACGGCGTCAAGCTGGGCTTCATGAGCTTCTTCGTCAAGGCCGCCGTGGCCGCGCTCAAGCGCTACCCGGTGATCAACGCCTCGATCGACGGCAACGACATCGTCTACCACGGCTACTTCGACATCGGCATCGCCGTCGGCTCGCCGCGCGGCCTGGTCGTGCCCATCCTGCGCAACGCCGACCAGATGACGTTCGCCGAGATCGAGAAGAAGATCGCCGAGTTCGGCCAGAAGGCCAAGGACGGCAAGCTGTCGCTCGAGGAAATGACCGGCGGCACGTTCTCCATCTCCAACGGCGGCACCTTCGGCTCGATGCTGTCCACGCCCATCATCAACCCGCCGCAATCGGCCATCCTGGGCGTGCACGCCACCAAGGATCGCGCCGTGGTGGTCGATGGCCAGATCGTCATCCGCCCGATGAACTACCTCGCGATGTCGTACGACCACCGCATCATCGACGGCCGCGAGGCCGTGCTGGGCCTGGTCGCGATGAAGGATGCCCTCGAGGATCCTTCGCGTCTCCTCTTCGACATCTGAGGAGCGGCGACATGAGCAAGAACTTTGACGTCGTCGTCATCGGCGGCGGCCCCGGCGGCTATATCGCCGCGATCCGCGCGGCCCAGCTCGGCTTCAACGTGGCCTGCGTGGACGAGTGGAAGAACGACAAGGGCGGGCCGGCCCCGGGCGGCACCTGCACCAACGTCGGCTGCATCCCGTCCAAGGCGCTGCTGCAGTCGTCGGAGCATTTCGAGCACGCCGGCCACGCGTTCGCCGACCACGGCATCACGCTGGAGAAGCTGGCCATCGACGTGCCCAGGATGCTGGCGCGCAAGGCCACCGTCGTGAAGCAGAACAACGACGGCATCCTGTACCTGTTCAAGAAGAACAAGGTCAGCTTCTTCCACGGCCGCGCGAGCTTCGTGAAGGCGGTCGACGGCGGCTACGAGCTGAAGGTGGCCGGCGCGGCGGAAGAATCGCTGGTGGCCAAGCAGGTGATCGTGGCCACGGGATCCAACGCCCGCGCGCTGCCCGGCGCGCCGTTCGACGAGGACAAGATCCTGTCCAACGACGGCGCGCTGCGCATCGGCGGCGTGCCGAAGACGCTGGGTGTCATCGGCTCGGGCGTCGTCGGCCTGGAGATGGGCTCGGTGTGGCGCCGCCTCGGCGCTCAGGTCACGATCCTGGAGGCGCTGCCGGCGTTCCTGGGCGCTGCCGACGAGTCCATCGCCAAGGAAGCGGCCAAGGTCTTCGCCAAGCAGAACCTGAAGATCGAGCTGGGCGTGAAGGTCACCAAGGTCGAATCCTCCGGCAAGGGCGTGGCGGTGACCTACACCGACGCGAAGGGCGCCGAGCAGGTGCTCGCGGTCGACAAGCTGATCGTCTCCATCGGCCGCACGGCCAACACCATCGGCCTGAACCCCGAGGCCGTGGGCCTGAAACTGGACGAGCGCGGCATGGTCGTGGTCGACGACGAGTGCAGGACGAACCTGGCCGGAGTCTGGGCCATCGGCGACGTGGTGCGCGGCCCGATGCTGGCGCACAAGGCCGAGGAAGAGGGCGTCGCGGTGGCCGAGCGCATCGCCGGCCAGCACGGCCATGTCAATTTCAACACCGTGCCCTGGGTCATCTACACCAGCCCCGAGATCGCGTGGGTGGGCCAGACCGAGCAGGCGCTCAAGGCCGAGGGCCGTGCCTACAAGACGGGCCAGTTCCCGTTCCTCGCGAACGGCCGCGCGCGCGCGCTGGGCGACACCACGGGCTTCGTCAAGTTCATCGCCGACGCGAAGACCGACGAGATCCTGGGCGTGCACATGATCGGCCCGATGGTCTCGGAGCTGATCTCGGAGGCCTGCGTGGCGATGGAGTTCAAGGCCTCGGCCGAGGACATCGCGCGCATCTGCCATGCGCACCCGTCGCTGTCGGAAGCCACGAAGGAAGCCGCGCTGGCGATCGACAAGCGGACTCTCAACTTCTGAGGTCGCGGGGTCGACCCGCAGGGGTCTGGCACTTCCTCGTGCCGCCGCAGGCGGTGCGAGGCAGTGCCTGACGCCGGCTGCGCAGAGGCCTCACCCCAGGGATCGGCGTCAGGCATTGCCTCGAATCGCTGGCGCGATCCGAGGAGATGCCAGACCCCTCCGGTGTCGATGATCGCCAGCCCATGACTACTGTCACCGAGCTCTACCAACAGACCCTCACCGAGCGCGGCTTCACCGCCGACGCCGCGCAGCTGAACGCCGTCGCCGCGCTGCAGCGCTGCGAGGACGAGTGGGTGGCGTACAAGTCGCGCCGCTCCAACGCGATCACCAAGATGCTGGTGCGCCCGCCCATCCCGCGCGGCGTCTACATGTACGGCGGGGTGGGCCGCGGCAAGAGCTTCCTGATGGACTGCTTCTTCCAGGCCGTGCCCCTGAAGCGCAAGGTGCGCCTGCACTTCCACGAGTTCATGCGCGAGGTGCACCGCGAGCTGCAGGACCTGAAGGGCATGGCCGACCCGCTGCAGGAGCTCGGGCGCCGCATCTCGCTGCGCTACCGGCTCATCTGCTTCGACGAGTTCCACATCGCCGACGTCACCGACGCGATGATCCTGCACCGGCTGCTGCTGTCGCTGTTCGAGAACCGCGTCTCGTTCGTCACCACGTCGAACTTCAAGCCCGACGACCTGTACCCGAACGGGCTGAACCGCGAGCGCATCCTGCCGGCCATCGAGCTGCTCAACGCGAAGCTGGAGGTGATCAACGTCGATGCCGGCACCGACTACCGGCGCCGCACGCTCACCGATGCCAAGCTGTACCACACGCCGCTGGGCCCCGAGGCCGACGCCGACATGGCCACCACCTTCGACCACCTGGCCGAGGCGCGCGACGAGGATCCGGTGCTGCACATCGAGCACCGCGAGATCCGCGCCCGCCGCCGCGCCGGCGGCGTGGTGTGGTTCGACTTCCGCGAGCTGTGCGGCGGCCCTCGCTCGATGAACGACTACCTCGAACTGGCCACGCAGTTCCACACGGTGATGCTGTCGGACGTGCCGCAGATGCCGCCGCGCCTGTCGGCCGAGGCGCGCCGCTTCACCTGGCTGGTGGACGTGCTCTACGACCGCCGCGTCAAGCTGGTGATCTCCGCCGCGGTGCCGCCCGAGCAGCTGTACCTGGAAGGCCCGCTGGTGCACGAGTTCCCGCGCACGATCTCGCGGCTGCAGGAGATGCAGTCGCAGGAGTACCTGGCGATCGCCAAGCGCGATGTGGACACGGGCCTGACATAGCGCACCCACCCCGGTCATCCTGCGACTGCTCGCAGGATGACCGCGTAGTGGTCTAGGCGATCGTCAGCGGCCGCTCGCGTCGCGCCAGCGCCAACCCCGCGCAGAAGCTCGCGCCGACGACCGCCACGATGGCCAGCGCCACCAGCTCCGAATGCGCCTCGGCCCAGCCCGCCACGCCCGCCGACAGCTGCGCCGCCGCGCCGAGCGCCGCGGTGCCCAGGCTGATGCCGCTGATCGCGACGCACATCACGCGCGAGGCGCGCGCGGAGCTCGCGCCGGGGCGCTGCATCAGGCGCGCCACCCACCAGCCGTTGAGGCCGTCCACGACGATCATGCCCAGCACGAACGCGCCGGCCAGCAGCGCCACCGCCGCGAGCCCCTGGCTGGCGGCGCCGGTGGCCGCCATCAGCGCCGCCTGGCTCACGGTGTCGAACGACACGGCGAACAACACGCCCACGCCCATCACCGCGCGCCGGCTGCACGCCTGGAGGGCGCCGTTGAACAGCCGGCTGCGCCACCCGGCGGGCAACACCGCGGCGCCCGGCGCGGTGCGGCGCCAGGCGGCGAGGTTCAGCGCGCCGAGCAGCGCCAGCATCGCGATGGAGGCCCAGGCACCGAAGGGCTCCAGCCACTCGGGCGCGGCCCAGGCATGGGCGGTCAGCGCCACTGTGAACGCGACCGCCAGCACGACCAGGCCGTGGCCGGCCGAGAACCACAGGCCGGTGCGCCGCGCCAGCGCCGGGCGGGCCTCGGCGTTGCAGCGCGTCATCGCGTCGATGGCCGCCAGGTGGTCGGCATCGACGCCGTGGCGCATGCCCAGCACGCCGGCAACGACGGCGAGGCCGAGGAGTTCGGAGATCGAGGCGGCGGGGTTCATGTCGAACGGACTATAGGCTCGGCCGGGGCATGCATGGGGCGTGCCATCGGGCTGCATCCGCACGGCGTGCCGAAGCGTATACCCCCGGGACGCCCGTGCACACGATGACCGCTGGAGACCCGATGCCTGTTCGCCGCAACAAGAAGGCCGCCGCCGCGCTGGGCCTGGCCTGCGGTCTCGCCGGAGCGCAGGTGCCCGCGCCCGACGCTGCGCCGCAGGTGCTGGCCGCCGCGCAGCAGGTGGAGATCGCCGGCCACTACGACAACGGCGTCGGCACGTCCGACGCCGCCTCGCAGGGCACGGTGCGCGGCGAGCGCCTCGCCGACCTGCCGCTGCTGCGGCCGGGCGAGGTGCTCGAGACCGTGCCCGGCCTCGTCGTGACGCAGCATTCCGGCGACGGCAAGGCCAACCAGTATTTCCTGCGCGGCTACAACCTCGACCACGGCACCGACTTCGCGACCTGGGTCGACGGCCTGCCCGTGAACATGCCCACCAACGCGCACGGCCAGGGCTATACCGACCTGAACTTCCTGATCCCGGAGCTGGTGGAGCGGATCGACTACCGCAAGGGGCCGTACTTCGCGGAGGACGGCGACTTCTCGTCCGCGGGCTCGGCCCGCATCCGCTACCGCGACGCGCTCGACCACGGCATCCTGGAACTGGCGGGTGGCAGCAACGGCTATCGGCGCCTGCTGCTCGCCGGCGCCACGCCGCTGTCCACCTTCATCGGCAGCGGCGCCGGCCCCCGCCTGCTCGGCGCGCTGGAGGCGCAGCGCGACGACGGTCCGTGGGCCACGCCCGAGGGCGTTCGGAAATACAACGGCGTGCTCAAGCTCAGCGACGGCGACGCGCTGCGAGGCTGGTCGGTGACCGCGCTGGCCTACACCAACCACTGGACGTCGACCGACCAGGTGCCGCTGGAGCTGATCGCCGGCGGCACCCTGGGCCGCTGGTCCGCGATGGACCCCACCGACGGCGGCAACAGCACGCGCGCGGCCGTCACCGGCGAGTGGCACGCGCACGACGAGCGCGGCTACACGACGTTGGCCGCCTACGCGCAGCACTACAAGCTCAAGCTGTGGTCGAACTTCACCTACTTCGAGGACGACCCCGTGCACGGCGACCAGTTCGAGCAGAAGGAGGCGCGCAACATGGCCGGCGGCCAGGCCGCGCACGGCTGGCAGCACGCGCTGTTCGGCGCCGAATCGACGACGGAGGCCGGGGTGCAGCTGCGGCGCGACCACGTCGACGTCGGGCTGCTCCACACGCAGGCGCGCGTGCCGTTGGGCACGACCCGCGACGACCACGTCGGCGAGACGGCGCTGGCCGTCTACGTGCAGAACACGACGACGTGGCTGGCGTGGCTGCGCACGCTCGCGGGGCTGCGCGCCGATCGCGTGGACATGGCGGTCGACGATCGCCTGACCGGTGCGCGCACGCACGCGTCGGGCACGAAGCTGTCGCCGAAGGGGTCGCTGGTGCTCGGGCCCTGGGCGAGGACCGAGTTCTTCGCCAACGCGGGGCGCGGCTTCCACAGCAACGATGCGCGCGGCGTCGTCGCGTCGCGGGGATCCACCGACGCGGTGCCCGCGCTGGTGGCGAGCAAGGGTGCCGAGCTGGGCCTGCGCAGCGAGATCGTGCCGGGCCTGCAGACCTCGCTGGCGTTCTGGCGCCTCGACAGCGACTCGGAGCTGGTCTACGCCGCCGACGCGGGCGGCACCGAGGCCAACGGCGCCAGCAAGCGCCACGGCATCGAGCTCAACAACCACCTGGTGCTCGCCCGCTGGCTGCTGGTCGACGCCGACATGGCATGGACCCACGCGCGCTACGCCGACGCGAACGCCAACGGGGCGCAGGGCGACCTCATCGGCAACGCGGTGGGACGCGTGGGCCTGCTGGGCGTGACGCTGCACCCGGCGGGCCCGTGGTCGGCCGGCGTCGTGACGCGCTTCATCGGGTCGTACCCACTGTCGCAGGATGGGGCCCTGCGCGCGCCCTCGGCGCTCGTCAGCAACCTGCAGGTGAGGCGCGAGCTGACGCCGCGGGTGTCGCTGCAGTTCGACGTCCTCAACGTCTTCGATCGCAGGTTCTACGACATCGCCTACGAGCAGGACTATCGCGTAGCGCCCGCGGCCGCGGTGAATCCCGATGGCGAGACCGTGCATCCGGGCGAGCCGCGGGCGTTCCGCGCCAGCCTCGAGTTCAAGCTCTGACCGACCCAGATTGGGGCGCGATGCCTTGAAATGGGGCATTGCGCACTCGAACGGTGTTGCTGCGCCGCGCCATGTCGCTGGCGGCCGGGCAGGGCGATGCTTCATTTGCGAGCATGCATATTGCTTTCTGGTGCGCCGGCCCGGAAACCGCACCATTGTGGAAATCGGTAGGCCGACTTCGCGAAAGAAGAAAGATGGAGACTTCGAGACAAGGCGCCGACGTGCTGTTCCTGCTGCTCGGCGCCGTGATGGTGCTGGCGATGCACGCCGGGTTCGCGTTCCTGGAACTGGGGACGGTACGCAAGAAGAACCAGGTCAACGCGCTGGTGAAGATCCTGGTGGATTTCGCGGTGTCCACCGTGGCCTACTTCTTCGTCGGCTACCTGGTGGCGTACGGCACCAGCTTCTTCGTCGACGCCCAGCACCTGGCGCTGCGCAACGGCTACGAGCTCGTGCGCTTCTTCTTCCTGATGACGTTCGCCGCCGCCGTGCCGGCCATCGTCTCGGGCGGCATCGCCGAACGCGCGCGCTTCGAGCCGCAACTGGCGGCCACGGCCATCATCGTGGGCATCGCGTACCCCTTGCTCGAGGGCGTGGCCTGGAACGACCGCTTCGGCGTCCAGGCGGCGTTGAAGGGCTGGTTCGGCGCGCCGTTCCACGACTTCGCCGGCAGCGTCGTCGTGCACGCGATGGGCGGCTGGGTGGCGCTCGCCGCGGTGCTGCTGCTGGGACCGCGCGCCAATCGCTACCGCAAGGACGGCGCGATCAGCGCGCATCCGCCGTCCAACATCCCGTTCCTGGCGCTGGGCGCCTGGGTGCTGGCGGTGGGCTGGTTCGGCTTCAACGTGATGAGCGCCCAGGTGCTCGACAGGATCTCGGGCCTCGTGGCCGTCAACTCGCTGATGGCCATGGTGGGCGGCACGCTGGCGGCCGTGCTGATGGGCCGCAACGACCCCGGCTTCGCCTACAACGGCCCGCTGGCCGGCCTGGTGGCGGTGTGCGCCGGCTCCGACCTGATGCATCCGGTCGGCGCGCTGGTGACCGGCGCGATCGCGGGCGCGATCTTCGTGCGCCTGTTCACGCTCACGCAGAACCGCTGGAAGATCGACGACGTGCTGGGCGTGTGGCCGCTGCACGGCCTGTGCGGCGCGTGGGGCGGCATCGCCGCTGGCATCTTCGGGCAGCGCGCGCTCGGCGGCCTGGGCGGCGTGTCGCTGGCGTCGCAGGCCATCGGCACGCTGGGCGCGATCGCCTGGGGCCTGGCGAGCGGCTTCGTCGTCTACGGCCTGCTCAAGCGCTTCGTGGGCCTGCGCCTGTCGCAGGAAGAGGAGTTCGAGGGCGCCGACCTGTCGATCCACCGCATCGGCGCGACGCCGGAGCGCGAGGTGAGCTGGTAGGGCTCAGTGCGCCGATCCGGGGGCCTGCACGACGACGAGCGCGACGACGTGCCGCGCCATCGCCCCGGCCAGCTCGCGCTCGCCGACGAAGACCGTGCCGGTGCCGTCCTTTTCCAGCAGCCCGGCCTCCTCGGCGTTGTGGCTGCGGATCACCACCTGCACGCGAGGATTGAGCGCGCGCGCGTTGGCCGCCATCGTGTTGACATGCACCGTCTCGGGCGTCGCGATGACCAGCGCCTTGGCGTCCTTGATGTGGGCCTGGATCAACACGTCGGGCTCGGTGGCGTCGCCCCACACGGCCGCGCCGCCGCGTTCGCGCAGCGACTCGACGAACTCGCGGTTCGACTCGACGACGACGTACGGGATGCCGGCGCCTTGCAGCGTCTCGGCGATGTGCTTGCCGACGCGGCCCCAGCCGACCAGCACGACCTGGTTGGCCAGGTACTTCGCGTCGGTGGAGGTGGGCAGTTCGGCCAGCGGGTCGCCGGCGGGCTCCAGGCGCCGCGCCAGTCGCGGCGACCGCCGCAGCCAGTGCTCGACCAGGTCGGCCGCGCGGGACACCAGGGGATTGAGGGCGATCGAGATCAGCGCCCCCGCCAGGATCAGGCTCTGCCCTTCCTTGGGCAGCAGTCCCAGGGTCATGCCCAGGCCGGCCAGGATGAACGAGAACTCGCCGACCTGGGCCAGGCTGGCCGCGACCGTCAGCGCGGTCTTGATCGGATAGCGCAGCACGAGGACCAGCACGACCGCCGCGAGCGACTTGCCCAGGACGATGACGGCCACCGTCGCGAGCACGTGCCAGGGTTCCTCGAGCAGCACGCGCGGGTCGAACAGCATGCCCACCGACACGAAGAACAGCACCGCGAAGGCATCCTGCAGCGGAAGCGTCTGTTCCGCGGCGCGCTGGCTGAACTCCGATTCGCGCAGCACCATGCCGGCGAAGAAGGCGCCGAGCGCGAACGACACGCCGAACAAGGCCGCGGAGCCATACGCGATGCTCACCGCGGCGGCCACGACGCACAGCGTGAAGAGCTCGCGCGAGCCCGTCTTGGCGACGTGCCACAGCACCCACGGGAACAGGCGGCGCCCCACGACCAGCATGAACGCGAGGAAGCCGCCGACCTGCGCCAGCGTGATCAGGATCGTCAGCGCGGTGCCGCGCACCGGCCCGCTCGGCGGGTGGCCGCCGAGCGACGGCGCCAGGGCCGGAAGCAGCACCAGGACGAGCACCATTGCCAGGTCCTCGACCACCAGCCAGCCGATGGCGATGCGTCCGTTGGCCGACTCGACCGCACCGCGGCTCTCGAGTGCCTTGAGCAGCACGACGGTGCTGGCCACGGACAGCGAGATGCCGAAGACCAGGGCGCCGCCGAACGGCCACCCCCACAGCGTCCCGAGGCCGGCGCCCAGCGCGGTGGCGACGACCATCTGCACGACCGCGCCTGGCAACGCGATCTTGCGCACGGCCAGCAGGTCCTCGACGGCGAAATGCAGACCGACGCCGAACATCAGCAGCATCACGCCGATCTCCGCCAGTTGGCTAGCGATGGCCGAATCCGCGACGAAACCGGGGGTCGCAGGTCCGATCAGGATGCCGGCGATCAGGTAGCCGACAAGCGCCGGAAGCCTGAGCCGGACCGAGATGAAGCCGAGCACCAGGGCCAGCGCGAAGCCGGTTGCGAGCGTCGTGATGAGGCTGACGGCGTGGGGCAACGGCTTCTCCTTTGGGCAGGGTGACGGCACATCCGGCGTGGCGCGCTGTCCTGCTGGAGTCGAAAGCGCTCCTGGCGTTCAATGGCGTGCCGCGAAAGAATCAAAAAAAAATGGCGCCTTGCGGGCGCCGTCTTGCTCGGAAAAGCCGCGGGTCAGCTGATCGCTTCGACGCGCACCAGCACCAGCGACAGGTTGTCGCCGGATCCACGGGCGCGCTGGCGCGCCTTGCTGATCAGCATCTCGGTGGCCTCGCGCGGCGACAGGGCGTTGATGATGGCGCCGATCTCGCGGGCAGTGAGGTAGTGCCAGAGGCCGTCGCTGCAGGCCATCAGCGAGTCGCCCACCTCGAGGTAGTCGATGGAGTTGAGCTCGACAGGCGGATCCTGCTGCGTGCCCAGGCAGCCGGTGAGCAGGTTGGACTGCGGATGAGTGTTGGCCTTCTCCTCGGTGAGGCGGCCCTCGTCGATCAGGCGCTGCACGTAGGAGTGGTCCTTGGTGCGGCGCACCAGTTCCGCGCCGCGGAAGTGGTAGATGCGGGAGTCGCCGGCGTGCACCGTGTAGGCCTGGCGGCTGGGCATCACCAGGAACGCGGCCAGCGTGCTGTGCGGCTCTTCCTCGGCCGTGATCGCCGTGAGCTTGATCATCAGGTGCGACTCGACCACGAGGTCGGTGAGCATCTTGGACGGATCGTCGCGCGCGGGCGAGAAGCGCTCGAACACCTGGCGCGCGGTCATCACCACCTGGTCGGCCGCCGTGCGACCGCCGCTCTTGCCGCCCATGCCGTCCGCCACCAGGCCCAGCGCGCATCCGGGAATACGCGGGTGCACCAGCAACTCGATCTGGTCCTGCTGGTAGGCACGATCCCCCTTGTGCAGGCCCGTGGAGGCCGAAATGCGGAATCCTTGCGTGGTCGTGTTCATGCCCGCCAATATAAACTGTGATTGCGCCCGCCACCGGCTCCGGCCATGAATGAATCCCTGCATTCCCCACAACGTCACCTGATCGAGCTCCGAATGGCGCACGCCGACCTTGATCAGCTGATCGACGCGGCGGGCGCGCAGGCGACCCTCGACGAACTGGCGCTCAAGCGCCTGAAGAAGCGTCGTCTCCTCCTGCGCGACCAGATCTCGCAGCTCGAAGCCGAACTGTCTCCCCCAGAAAAAGCGTGAGCGACCCCGAACTGCAATCGGCACCGGCGTTGGTGCAGGCGGTGCTGCGCGCGTTGTCGGCCGAAGGCCCGCTGGCGCGCGAGGACGACGCCTACCTCGAGCGCGGCGGCCAGCTCGCGATGGCGGGCGCCGTGGCGCAGGCCATCGAGGATCGCGCCACGCTGGTGGTGGAGGCCGGCACCGGCGTCGGCAAGACCTTCGCCTACCTCGTGCCGGTGCTGCTCGCCGGGCGGCGCACGCTGGTCAGCACGGCCACCAAGAACCTGCAGGACCAGCTCTTCTACCGCGACCTGCCGCGCCTGACCGAGGCGCTGGCCATCCCGGTCTCCACGGCGCTGCTGAAGGGGCGGGCCAGCTACCTGTGCCCGTATCGGATGGAGCGCGCCCGCACCGAGGCCACGTTCGCCGACCGGCTGGCCATCCGCGCGCTGTCGCGCATCGAGACCTGGGCGCAGTCCACCGTGTCGGGCGACCTCAGCGAGCTGGAGGGCCTGGACGAGCGTTCCGAGGTGATCCCGCTGGTCACCTCCACGCGCGAAAACTGCCTCGGCAGCGAGTGCCCCAAGTTCGCCGTCTGCCCGGTGATGAAGGCGCGGCGCGAGGCGATGGCGGCCGACGTCGTGGTCGTCAACCACCACCTGTTCTTCGCCGACATGGCGCTGCGCGAAGGCGGCGTGGCCGAGCTGCTGCCCTCGGTGGACGTGGCCGTGTTCGACGAGGCGCACCAGATGGTGGACATCGGCGTGCAGTTCCTCGGCCAGACGCTGGCCACCGGCCAGGCCATCGACCTGTCGCGCGACCTGGTGGGCGCCGGCCTGCAGCAGGCGCGCGGCTTGGCGCCCTGGACGGAGCTGGCGGCGCGCATGGAGCTGCTCGCGCGCGAGGTGCGCCTGGCCGCGGGCGGCCCGCGCGCGCACGCGAGTGGCGGCGGCACCGGCAGCACGCGGCGGCCGTGGGAGCAGGTCGAAGCCGAAGGCCTCCTGCCGGACGCGCTCGCGGCGCTGGCCTCGCACTGCGCGCAACTGGTGGAGACGCTGGAGCCGCTGCAGGAGATCGGCCCCGATTTCACCAAGCTGCGCAGCCGCGCCGACAGCCTGCGCAGCCTGTGCGTGCGCTTCCAGGGCGAGGTGCCCGCGGGCCAGGTGCGCTGGGTCGACCTCACCACGCACCAGGCGCGGCTCATCGAGTCGCCGCTGGACATCGGCGGTCCGCTGAGCCTGCAGCGCGAGGCCACGCCGCGCGCCTGGATCTTCACGTCGGCCACGCTGGGCGACGACGACGGCCTCACCTGGTTCTCCGAGCCGGCCGGGCTGGAGGACGCGCGCAAGCTGCGCGTGGACAGCCCGTTCGACTACGAGGCCAACTCCTGCGTCTACGTGCCGCCGCGCTTCGCCGCGCCGGCCGACGCGCACCACGCCGAAAGCGTCGGCCGTGCCGCCGCGCACTGCGCCGCCGCCCTGCGCGGCCGCACCTTCGTGCTCACCACCACGCTGCGCGCGATGCGCGCGGCCGCCGAGGCGCTGCAGGCCGAGCTCACGAAGCTGGGCGTGACGCTGGAGATCCTGCTCCAGGGCAGCCTGCCCAAGCGCGCGATGCTCGAGCGCTTCGCGCGCGGCGGCTGCGTGCTGGTGGGCTCGCAGAGCTTCTGGGAAGGCATCGACGTGCCGGGCGATGCGCTGCAATGCGTGCTGATCGACAAGCTGCCGTTCCCGCCGCCCAACGATCCGCTGATCGAGGCGCGCGTCAAGCGCCTGCAGTCGCAGGGCCGCGACGCGTTCAACGACTGCTTCGTGGCCGAGGCGGCGGTGTCGCTGAAGCAGGGCGCGGGGCGGCTGATCCGCACGGTGTCCGACCGCGGGCTGCTGGTGATCTGCGATTCGCGCCTGCGCACGGCGCGCTACGGCGCTCGCCTGCTCGCGGCGCTGCCGCCGATGCGCCAGCTCTCCGATGGCGGCCAGGCACTCGAATTCCTGCGCGAGCTGGCGCTGAGCCACGATTCGTAGGCGCCCGGCGCGGCGCACCTGCCGACCCCGGATTCAAGGGGGCGAATTCAGCTCGCGCACAATTTGGCGACCGCGGAGACACCCTTTTTGGGTGTGGCCGTCCCGTGCATTGCTTGGCAAACTCGCCAGCTCGGAAAGGTTCATCCCGCGATGCAAGCACGGAACTGTCTCGAATGATCCGCAGGTCGTTCATCGGCAAGGTGTCGGTCGCTGCTGCCGTCGTGGCCACGGGCGGGGTCGTCAAATGGCGCTTCTTCGCACCCAGGAAGCTGGCGCTGGCCTTCCCGCTGGTGCTGTCCGCCTTCTGCGACGAGGCCACGCTGCGCGAGGTCGGGCGCAAATACCTGGCCCAGGTACCCGCCGAGGGCTCAGCCAGCATCCTGGTGTCCCGCCTCGCGGCCGAGGGTGCGCCGCGGGCAGCCGATGTGATCGAGGGCGCCGGCGAGGCGGCCAACCAGGCCGAGCAGGACTTCCAGGCACAGAAGATCCTGGTCATCGACGGCTGGGTCATCTCGCGCACGGAAGCGCGCCAGTGCGCGTTGCTCGCGTTGTCCTGACGGTTCGCGCATGCACGTCGACGCGAGAATCCTGCCGGACGACTCCCTGATCGAGGGCGACCTCTGCATCGTCGGCGCCGGCGCCGCCGGCATCAGCCTGGCGCTGGAGTTCCGCAACTCGGGCCACAAGGTCATCCTGCTCGAAGGCGGGGGCTTCGAGTACGAGGACCGCGTCCAGCAGTTGTACGACGGCAAGACGACCGGCCAGCCCTACTACCCGCTCAAGTCCTCGGAGCTGCACTACTTCGGGGGCACCACCGGGCACTGGGCCGGCATGTGCTCGATCTTCGATCCGATCGTGTTCCAGCAGCGGCCGTGGGTGGCGCACAGCGGCTGGCCCATCACCCAGGCTACGCTGCTGCCGTACTACGACCGGGCCCACCCGATCCTGGATCTGCGGAGCAAGGAGTTCGACCTGGGGTATTGGCAGAAGCAGGATCCGTCCCTGCTGGCGCTGCCCTTCGACGACGATGTCTTCTGGACGAAGATCTGGCAATTCAGCGCGCCCACGCGCTTCGGCCAGAAGTTCAGGGACGCCGTGGTGTCGGCGCCGGACATCCACCTCTACACCTACGCCAACGTGGTGGACATCACCGGCAACGAAGGCCTCGGCGCGATCCGCGAGGTCACGGTCAAGAACTACGCCGGCAAGACGCACAAGGTACGGGCCCGCTGTTTCGTGCTGGCCTGCGCCGGCATCCAGAACGCGCGCGTGCTGCTGGCGGCCAACAAGCAGGCCCCCGCGGGCGTGGGCAACGACAACGACCTCGTCGGGCGCTTCTTCATGGAACACCTCGAGATCAAGTCGGCCGAATTGTGGCTCGAGCAGAAGAACGATCTCAAGCTGTACATGTCCGCGGCGCCCCGCGTCCAGGGGGAATTGGCCCTTCGGCCGCAGCAGCAGGCGCAGCACGGGGTGTTGAACGGGATCGTGTCCTTCACGCCCCTGCAGCTCGCCGAGCGGATGCCGCCGTTCATCGAGGTCTGGTCCGACGCCGATCCGAGGGTGAACGAGGCGAAGGTGGGCGAGGCCATGCTCAAGGCCAAGGGCACGCGGATGAGCCGCCTGTTCTACAAGCTGCGGACCGGGGAGCTGCATGACGCCCATCGGTCGTTCCAGATGACCATTCGCCTGGAGCAGGCCCCGAATCCGGACTCGCGCGTCACGCTCGCGCCGGAGACCGACGAACTCGGCGTGCCGCGCGCCGCGCTGAACTGGACATTCACGAAGCTGGAGCGGCGGAGCATCCGCAAGATCTACGAGATCGTGGGCCAGCAGGCCGGGGCGGCGGGACTCGGGCGCGTGAAGCTGAAGGACGACGTGCTGGACGACGGTCTCGACGATCTGCCCGGATCGACGAGCGCCGGCTGGCACCACATGGGCACGACGCGCATGAGCGACGACCCGAAGACCGGCGTGGTCGACGCGAACTGCCGGGTCCATGGCATCCAGAACCTCTTCGTCGCCGGCTCCTCGTGTTTCCCGACCGGGGCCGCCGTGAATCCCACCTTCACGATCGTCGCGCTGGCGCTGCGCCTCGCGGACCATCTCAAGGCGAAGCTGGCCGCTGGCGCGATGTCCTAGATTCCCGGCGTTGCGAGCGGGCGAAAACGACAAGGGCCGCGAATCGCGGCCCTTGCGGCATCAAGCGACGCTCGGCTTCACCAGAATTTCCACCAGGCCTTCTTCTTGTTCGATACGGCGTAGTCGGACGTGGGGAAGTTCTTGTCCAGGACGCGCTGCGCGTCGTCGCGCAGCAGGGTGAGGCCCAGCTTGTCGTAGGCACTGACCATGATGGCGAGGGCTTCGGGAGTCGACGCGGTCTGCGGGAACTCGAGTACCGATTCCTTGGCGCGGTTGGCCGCGGCCACGTAGGCCTGGCGGCGCATGTAGTAGTTGGCGACGTGCACCTCGTACTCGGCGAGCATGTTGACGGTGAAGTCCATGCGCAGGCGCGCGTCGGCCGTGTACCTGGAGTCGGGGAACTGCTCGGACAGCTGCTTGAACGACTGGTACGACTCGCGCGCCGCGGCCTGGTCGCGCTCCGACAGGTTCTGGCCCGTGAGGCTGCCGAGCCAGCCGAGGTCGTCGTTGAAGTTGACGATGCCGCGCAGGTACAGCGCGTAGTCGAGCGCGGGGCTGGACGGGTGCAGCTTGATGAAGCGGTCGATGGTGGCCAGCGCATTGACCTTGTCGGCCGTCTTCCAGTAAAGGTAGCCGAGCTCGAGCTGCGCCTGCTGGGCGAGAATGGAGCCCGCCGCCTTGCCTTCGATGCGGTCGAGCGACTTGATCGCGCGGTCGTAGTTGCCCGACGAGACGTCCTCCATCGCGTCCGCGTAGAGCTTCTCGACCGGCGTGGCGGCGTCCTTCTCGGCCTGGGTGGCGCCGCAGGCCGCCAGGATGGCTGCCAGAGCAATGGGCGCCAGGAGCGTGACGAGGCGGCGAGGTGCGATCGAGAAGGTCATTGGCTGGGCGCTGTGTGCAGCGCAGGGTCGCAGTGCAAATGGAAAGAATCCCTGGAATTATATGAGCAGTGCCTTGACAGACGCGGACGCCGATCCGCGCCCCGACGAAGTGGAGCCGGAGGACGACGCCTCCGAGATCCGCACCCATGCCGTCACGCTGGACCAGCACGGCGAGCGGCTGGACAAGCTGCTGACCACGCTCGCGCCGGAGTTCTCGCGGGCCCACCTGCAGGGCCTGATCGCCGACGGGCGCGTCCTGCTGGAGGGTAAAGTTTCTTCAAGCGCCTCCACGAAGGTGAAGGCCGGCTGGCGCGTGCAGGTCGAGCTGGTGCGGCCGGCGCAGGACCAGGCGTTCAAGCCCGAGGACATCCCGCTGAACGTGGTCTACGAGGACGAGCACGTGATGGTGGTCGACAAGCCGGCCGGACTGGTCGTGCACCCGGCCGCCGGCAACTGGTCGGGCACGCTGCTCAACGGCATCCTGCACCGCGATCCGAAGGCCGCCGCGCTGCCGCGCGCGGGCATCGTGCACCGGCTCGACAAGGACACCTCGGGCCTGATGGTGGTGGGCCGCACGCTGGAAGGCGTCACCGGCCTGATGCGCGACATCGCGTCGCGCGTGGTGAGCCGCAAGTACCTGGCGCTGGTGCACGGCCGGCTCAAGTTCGACGAGGACTCGATCGAGGCGCCCATCGGCCGCGACCCCAAGGTGCGCGTGCGCATGGCGGTGGTCAACAGCGGCAAGTGGGCGAAGACCGAGATCTCGCTCGTGGCCTACGACCAGGGCATCGCCGCGGTGCGCTGCACGCTGCACACCGGGCGCACCCACCAGATCCGCGTGCACCTGATGTTCCGCGGCCATCCGCTGGTGTCCGACGAGCTCTATGGCGGCCGGCCTGCGCTGGGCATGACGCGCCAGGCGCTGCACGCGGCCCACCTGGCGTTCAAGCACCCGGTCACCGGCGAGCCCCTGCGCTTCGACTCGGCGCCGCCCGACGATTTCCGGCAGGCCTGGGCGACGATCGTCGGCGACGACCTGCTCGAGGATTTCTCGGACGACGAGGTCGAATAAGGCCGCGTACGGGAATATCGGGGGAGCGATATTGCGGCGTGTCGCACCAAAGCGGTTACAATGCGGTATTCCTCCTCCAGTCCGTGATCCGTGACCCGCCGTGAAGGCGCCTGGTGACGCGTCGACCGGAGCAAGGAATGGGACGATTCCGACCGCGCGCAGTGCTGCACGAAGCCCGCCGGCCCCATGAGTGCGGAATCCGTCCCTGACAACGCGGCCGTGCCTGGTGGTTTCCGCCTCGAAATGATGGCGCCGCCGTGCCGCCGCTGACACCGGCCCTCCATTGGCCTGCAGATGCAGGCGGACACCCGCTAATTCGTCGATGAATACTCAGGATGCCAAGCGCGTTCTTGAAACCGCGCTGATCTGTGCCAGTCAGCCGCTGCCGCTGCGCGCCATGCGCAACCTGTTCGATGACCAGATCGGATCGGACACCTTGCGCGCCATGCTCGACGAGCTGGTGCGCGAGTGGAGCGGCCGTGGCGTCGAGCTGGTTTCCATCGCCTCGGGCTGGCGCTTCCAGAGCCGCCCCGAACTGCGCGAGTTCCTGGATCGCCTGCATCCCGAGAAGCCGCCCAAGTACTCGCGCGCGGTGCTCGAGACGCTGGCCATCATCGCGTACCGCCAGCCGGTCACGCGCGGCGACATCGAGGACATCCGCGGCGTGATGGTGGGCAGCCAGATCATCAAGCAGCTCGAGGATCGCGGCTGGATCGAGGCCATCGGCCACCGCGACGCCCCGGGCCGTCCCTCGCTGTTCGCCACCACGCGCCAGTTCCTGGACGACCTGGGCCTGGCCAGCCTCGACCAGTTGCCCACGCTCGAAGGCGGCCTGCCGCCCGGCGACGCGCTGGCCGACCTGCAGCCCAGCCTGCTGGGCGAGGTGCAGGGCTCGCTGGAGCTGGCGCCCACGCTGGACGACGGCAGCGGCGCGAACGCGCCGGCCGGCGACGGCGAGGTGGCGCTGCTCGAAGGCCCGGCCGTGACGCAGGACGGCGGCGAGCCGGCCGTCGAGGCGGTCGACGAGCCGCCCGCCGCCGACGCGCCCGATCACGCCGACGCCGAAGCGCAGGCCGAGACGCCCGCGCCTTCGGCAGAACCCACGCTAGCGCACGCCGAGGCCGCCCAGGCGGCGCGCCACGCCGACGCCATCGCGGCGGCCATCGCCGCCGACCAGGCCCATGCCGCCCAGCTGGCGGGCCTCCAACCCACCCCCCATTCCGCGCCGTCATCGGCGTCCACGCCGACGACCGACGAACATGCGCCCGCATCTTCCGGTTCGCCCGAGTCCCCTGAAGATCACCTGAAACAAGGTCCGCTGCAATGAGTTCCGATACCCCGGATGTGACGCCCGAGAACGCGCCCGAAGGCACGACGCCCGCCGTCAAGAAGCCGCGCGCGCCGCGCAAGACCACGCCCAAGGCCGACGCCGCCCCCGAGGCCGCTCCGGCGGAAGCCGTCGAGGCGGCGGCCCCGGCCGCCCCGCGCAAGCGCACCCGCAAGGCTGCCGAGCCGGCCGAGGCCGCGCCCGAAGCCGCCCCGGTCGTCGAATCCGCCGCGCCGGCTTCCGAACCCGCCGAACCGCGCAAGCCGCGTGCCCCGCGCGTGCGCGCGGAACGCGCCCCCGCGGCCGTCGAGGAGGCCGCGCCGCAGTCCGCCGAGCCGGTGGCCGCTCCGGTCGCCGCCGCATCGAATGATGGCGAAGGCAGCGACGAAGGCGGCGACGACGGCGAAGGCGCCGGCCCGCAGGGCGAGGGCGCCGACGGGCAGGGCGAAGGCCGCCGTTCGCGCAGCCGCCGCCGCCGCCGTGGCCGCCGCGGCGGTGCCGACGACGCGCCCGCGGGCGAGGCCGGCCAGCGTGCCGAAGGCGCCGATGACGACGGCGAGCCGGGCGAGGAGGGCGCCGAGCGTCCGCCGCGCGGCGAGCGTCCCCCGCGCCCGGATCGCGGAAACCGCCCCGTCGTCGAGTTCGCCAGTGCCGACGTGTCGGACACCTTCGCCGGCGTGCTGTCCGGCGACTACGACAACGAACCCGAGCTGGGCGAAGGCGAGAGCGCCATCCCCGCAAAGCGCGTGCTGGCCGCCGAGCCCGACGCGCCCAAGCTGCACAAGGTGCTCGCGCAGTCGGGCATCGGCTCGCGCCGCGACATGGAGCAGCTGATCACCGACGGCAAGGTCACGGTCAACGGCGAAGTGGCCCACACCGGCCAGCGCATCTCCTTTGGCGACGAAGTGCGCGTGGCCGGCCGCGTGGTCAAGCTGCGCATCGCGCCGCCGCCGGCGCGCGTGATCGCGTACCACAAGCCCGCGGGCGAGGTCGTCACGATGGACGACCCCGAGAAGCGTCCCACCGTGTTCCGCCGCCTGCCGCGCCTCGCGCACGGCAAGTGGCAGTCGGTCGGCCGCCTCGACATCAACACCGAAGGCCTGCTGCTGTTCACCAACTCCGGTGACCTCGCCAACAAGCTGATGCACCCGCGCTTCGGCGTCGAGCGCGAGTACGCCGTGCGCGTGCTGGGCACGCTCGAGACCGAGTCGCGCGAGAAGCTGCTGAACGGCGTCTCCATCGACGGCCAGGAAGCCCATTTCAAGTCCATCGAGGACGGCGGCGGCGAAGGCGCCAACCGCTGGTACCGCGTGGTCATCACGGAAGGCCGCAATCGCGAGGTGCGCAAGCTGTTCGACGCGGTGGGCATGGCCGTGAGCCGCCTGATCCGCATCCGCTACGGCTCGGTGGTGCTGCCCAAGGGGCTGCGCCGTTCGGTCTGGGTCGACCTGGACGAGAACGACGTGCGCCGCCTGCGCCAGCTCGCCGGCGCGGACACCACGCAGCGCAGCGGCCCGCAGCGCGACGACGGTCCGCGCGAAGGCGCCCCGCGCGAGAACGCGCCGCGCGAAGGCGGCCCGCGTGAGGGTGGCCCGCGCGAAGGCGGCCAGCGCAACAACAACGCGCCCCGCAACGAGCGCGGCCAGCGCGCCGACAACGGTCCGCGCAACAACGCCGGCGGCCAGCAGCCCAAGCAGCGCGACCGCGGCGACCGCAATACCCGGCGCGAGCGCGGCGGCCGCCAGGACCAGGCGAGCAGCCCGGCGCCGATCCGCGAGGCGGGCGATCCGGCCTACATCCCGAACCCGCTGCAGCAGACCTTCGACCGGCGCGCGATCCAGCAGCGCGAGCGTCCGGTGGTGGTCGACTACGACGACGACAGCGACGGCCCGATCGGCCCGATCCCCAATCCGCTGCAGCAGACCTACGACAAGCGCGGCATCTCCGGCAACGCCAATGCCTTCGCCAAGGGCGGCCGGCGCGGCGGCGGCGGCGGTGGCGGAGGTGGTGGTGGCGAGAAGCAGCCCGACCCGTTGAAGACGGCCGTCGGCTACATCGGCGCCGACACCTTCATCAAGAAGCTCAACAACCGCGGCGGCGGCGGTGGCGGACGCGGCGGCCGCGGCCGGCGTTGAACCCGGAGGGCGCGAACCGACTCTCACCCGCTGGAGACGATTCACGCCCCCGATTCCTTATCAAGTGTCACCAGCTCGGTCTAAAATGCCGGGCTTTGCTCAAGTTTTTGCCCCTGGAGAATCAAGAATGACTGAACGTACCCTCTCGATCATCAAGCCCGACGCCGTTGCCAAGAACGTGATCGGCCAGATCGTCGCCCGCTTCGAAGGCGCCGGCCTCAAGGTCGTCGCTGCCCGCCTGACGCAGCTGTCGCAAGCCGATGCCGAGGCGTTCTACGCCGTGCACAAGGCCCGCCCGTTCTTCAAGGACCTGGTGAGCTTCATGATCTCCGGCCCCGTGTTCGTGCAAGTGCTGGAAGGCGAAGGCGCCATCCTGAAGAACCGCGACCTGATGGGCGCCACCGACCCGAAGAAGGCCGAGAAGGGCACCATCCGCGCCGACTTCGCCGACTCGATCGACGCCAACGCCGTCCACGGCTCCGACGCCGCCGAGACCGCCGCGAACGAAATCGCGTTCTTCTTCCCCGGCATGCAAATCCACTCGCGTTAATTCGCGTGTGTCGGACCCGCGCGCACCGTGCGCCGGGTCAACTGGAACCCTGCGCGATGACGACCCCGCTCGACAACCTGCTTGACTTCGACCAGTCCGCCCTGAAGGCGTACTGCGAACGCGTGGGTGAGAAGTCGTTTCGCGCGACCCAGCTCTTCCGCTGGATCCACCATCGCGGCGTGGGCAACTTCGACGAGATGACCGACCTCGCGCGCTCGCTGCGCGCGAAGCTGGCGGGTGTCGCCGAGATTCGCCCGCTGTCCACGCTCACCGACAAGACCTCCACCGACGGCACCCGCAAGTGGCTGTTCGACGTCGGCCAGGGCGACGCGGTCGAGACGGTCTACATCCCCGAGGACGATCGCGCCACGCTGTGCATCTCGTCGCAGGCCGGATGCGCCGTCGGCTGCCGTTTCTGCTCCACCGGCCACCAGGGCTTCAGCCGCAACCTCACGACCGGCGAGATCATCGCCCAGCTCTGGCAGGCCGAGCACCAGATGCGCGCGAAGCTGGGCCTGGGTGCCAACGAGCGCGCCATCAGCAACGTCGTGATGATGGGCATGGGCGAGCCGCTGCAGAACTACTCGCAGCTGGTGCCGGCCCTGCGCATGATGCTCGACGACCACGGCTACGGCCTGTCGCGCCGCCGCGTCACGGTCTCCACCTCGGGCGTGGTGCCCATGATCGACCGCCTGCGCGAGGACTGCCCGGTGGCGCTGGCCGTGTCGCTGCACGCGCCCGACGACGCGCTGCGCGACCAGCTCGTGCCGATCAACAGGAAGTACCCGATCGACGAGCTGCTGTCGGCCTGCGAGCGCTATCTCGACGCCGCGCCGCGCGACTTCATCACGATGGAGTACTGCATGCTCGACGGCGTCAACGATTCGCCGGCGCAGGCGAGGACGCTGGTCGATCTCGTGAAGAACCGCCTGCCGGTCAAGTTCAACCTGATCCCGTTCAACCCGTTCCCCGAGTCGGGCCTCAAGCGCTCCTCCGACGCGCGCGTGCGTGCCTTCGGCGAGGTGCTGCTCGAGGCGGGCCTGGTCACCACCATCCGCAAGACGCGCGGCGACGACATCGACGCCGCGTGTGGTCAACTCGCGGGTGAGGTGCAGGATCGCACCGACGCGCAGCGCCGCATGACGCGCGCGATTCCCATCGTCGCCGTTCCCCCCACCCTCAAGCAGTGAGTCACGACCGCATGCATCTCGTCACCGGGCCAGCCAGAGCGTCGCGTTGGATGAGGGCCGCGCTCGCGGCGGCGGGCCTGCTGGCGGGGCTCGCGGGCTGCGTGACCACCGGCGGGCCGGCGCCGCGTCCGTACCACAGCACCGGCGACGACGACATCAAGACGGCGTCCGACCAGACCAACGCCGACCGCCTGTCCAACACCCGGATGGAGCTGGCCGCCGCCTACCTGGGGCGCAACCAGCCCACCGACGCGCTGGACCAGGTCAAGCAGGCGCTGCAGGCCAAGCCGAACAATCCGGCCGCCTACGGGCTGCGCGGGCTCATCTACGCCGCGCTCGGCGACACCGTGAAGGCCGACGAGAGCTTCCAGCGCGCGTTGCAGCTCGCCCCGCACGACGGCGACCTGATGCACAACTACGGCTGGTACATGTGCCAGCAGCGCCGCTGGGCCGACGCGAACGCGGAGTTCGACCAGGCCATCGCCGAGCCGAGCTACCGCCAGGTGCCGCGCACGATGCTCGTGCAGGGCATCTGCCAGCTGCGCGCCGACAAGCCGCAGGAGGCCGAGAAGACGCTCGCCCGCGCCTACGAACTCGATCCCGCCAACCCGACCATCGCCGTCAACCTCGCCGAGGTGCTGTACCGCAACGGCCAGTACGAGCGCGCGCGCTTCTACATCCGCCGGGTCAACGGCAAGCAGGAACTGGCGAACGCGCAGACGCTGTGGCTGGCCGCCCGCATCGAGCACAGGCTCGGCCAGCAGGAGCAGGTCAACGGCCTGGGCGCCCAGCTCCACAACCGCTTCCCGGAGGCGCCGGAAACCGTGCTGTTCGAAAAGGGCAAGTTCGATGAATGACGAGTCGCCGGAATCGTCCGACGCTTTCTCGCCGGCCCGGTCCGCCGATGTCGACGCCGAGGGCGGCGCGCCCGCGCGGGCCGCGGGCCGCGTCGCGCTGGACACCTACCTGCCTTCGCAATTCGACGCGAACACCGCCGGCGGCATGATCCGCAGCGCCCGCCAGGCGCAGGGCATCGCGCTGGCCTCGCTGGCGGCGATGCTCAAGATCCCGCTGCGCCGCCTGGAGGCGCTCGAAGGCGGCCGCCACGACGAGCTGCAGGGCCCCACCTTCGAGCGTGCCCTCGCGCAGGCCGCGTGCCGCGTGCTCAAGATCGATCCCAAGCCGGTGCTGGCCCTGCTGCCGCAGCACGAGCGCAACACCCTCGAGGGCGTCACCGAGGGCATCAACACGCCGTTCCGCGACGGCCAGGCCAGCCGCGTCTTCGAGCTGCCCGGGCTGATGCGGCCGGTGGTGGTGATCGTGGTGCTGCTGGTGGTGGCGGCGATCGCGCTGTTCGCCATGCCGGAGAGCTGGGTCGCGCACGTCACGCGGCCGTTCACGGGCCTGCCGGCCGAGGCGCCGCCCGCCAGCGCCGCGTCCGCGGTCGCCGCCGTCGTCGTGCCCGTCGCGCCGCAGCCGGCCAGCGCGGCCTCGTCGCCGGCGGCCGTGGCCGCGTCCGCCGCGGAGCCGGCTTCCGCGGCATCGGTGGCGGCGCTGTCCCCGGCGACCGTGTCCGCCACGGCCGCGCAGGGCATCGACGAGGTGCTGGCCCACGTGGCCGCGGCGCCCAACATCCCGCTGCAGGTCATCGCCACCTCCGATACGTGGGTGGAGGTGGTGGACGCGCAGGGGCATTCGTTGCTGTCGCGCACCGTCGTTGCCGGCGAATCGGTGGGCCTGGACGGCGCGTTGCCCATGCGGGTGAAGATCGGCAACGCGAAGGGCACGCGCCTGAAGCTTCGCGGCGACAATGTGGACCTGACGCCCTGGACGCGCGACAACGTCGCGCGCCTGGAGCTGAAGTAGTTCCCCGCAAGAGCACGCCATGACCGAATCCTCCCTGCCCACTCCAGACGCCGGCTCCCTGCTCGGCGGCGAACCCATCGCCGAGATCGCGCCCGCGGCGCGCCGCACGCGCCAGGCGCGCGTCGCGTGGGGCAGCAACGTGGTGACCGTGGGCGGCGACGCGCCGGTGCGCGTGCAGTCCATGACCAACACCGACACGGTGCAGGTCATCGAGACGGCGATCCAGGTCAAGGAGCTCGCGCTGGCCGGCTCCGAGCTGGTGCGCATCACCGTCAACACGCCCGAGGCGGCCGCCGCCGTGCCGCACATCCGCGACCAGCTCGATCGCATGGGCATCAACGTGCCGCTGGTGGGCGACTTCCACTACAACGGCCATCGCCTGCTCACCGAGCACCCGGCCTGCGCCGAGGCGCTGTCCAAGTACCGCATCAACCCCGGCAACGTGGGCCGCGGCGAGAAGGGCGACCGCCAGTTCGCGCAGATGGTGGAAGCCGCCTGCAAGTACGACAAGGCCGTGCGCATCGGCGTGAACTGGGGCAGCCTGGACCAGGAACTGCTGAAGGCGTTGATGGACGCCAACGCGAAGCTGGCCAGGCCCTGGGAACTCAAGCAGGTGATGTACGAGGCGCTGGTGCGTTCGGCGCTCGAATCGGCGCAGGCCGCGCGCGACATCGGCCTCGACCCGAACCAGATCCTGCTCAGCTGCAAGATGAGCGCGGTGCAGGATCTCATCTCGGTCTATCGCGGCCTGGCGAAGCGCTCCGACTACGCGCTGCACCTGGGTCTCACCGAGGCCGGCATGGGCGCCAAGGGCACGGTGGCCTCGGCCGCTGCCCTGGCCGTGCTGCTGCAGGACGGCATCGGCGACACGATCCGCGTCTCGCTCACCCCGCAGCCGGGCGAGGCCCGCACGCAGGAGGTGGTGGTGGCGCTCGAGATCCTGCAGTCGCTGGGCCTGCGCCAGTTCAATCCCAGCGTCACGGCCTGCCCGGGCTGCGGCCGCACCACCAGCACGGTGTTCCAGGATCTCACCAAGCAGATCGACGACTTCCTGCGCTCGCAGATGCCCGTGTGGCGCGAGCGCTTCCCCGGCGTCGAGGGCATGAAGGTGGCCGTGATGGGCTGCATCGTCAACGGCCCCGGCGAGAGCAAGCACGCCGACATCGGCATCAGCCTGCCCGGCACCGGCGAGGCCCCGTCCGCGCCCGTCTACATCGACGGCGAACGCGTGCTGACGCTGCGCGGCGACAACATCGCCGGCGAGTTCCGGGCCATCGTCGAGCAATATATCGAACGCCGGTATGGCGCAGTAACGACCGCGCATTGACGCTGTCGTAGCCTCGCCCAACCGTCATTCCCTTCCATCTTCGCGGCCGCGCAACGGGCCGCCCTGCATTGCATTGCCCATGGCTGAAATCCTGCGTGCCGTCAAAGGCATGAACGACATCTTCCCGGCGTCCGTCCCGCGCAAGGCGAGCGAGACGCTGCCCACGTCCAACCTGTGGCAGTGGTTCGAGCAGACCGCGCGCTCGGTGCTGCAGCGCTACGGCTACCAGAACCTGATGACGCCCATCGTCGAGCCCACGGCGCTGTTCGTGCGCGGCATCGGCGAGGTGACCGACATCGTCGAAAAGGAGATGTACTCCTTCGAGGATTCGATGAACGGCGACAGGCTCACCCTGCGCCCCGAGTTCACCGCCGGCATCGTGCGCGCCATCATCGAGCACAACGCGCTGTACAACGGCCCGCTGCGACTGTGGTCCACGGGCCCGGTGTTCCGTCACGAGCGCCCGCAGAAGGGCCGCTATCGCCAGTTCCACCAGCTGGACGTCGAGGCGCTCGGCTTCAACGGCCCTGACGTCGACGCCGAGCAGATCCTGCTCACGCGCACGCTGCTGCGCGAGCTGGGCCTCAAGGAGGGCGAGCATGTCAGCCTGGAGATCAACAGCCTGGGCCAGCCCGCCGAGCGCGCCGCGCACCGCGCCGCGCTGGTGACGTATTTCGAGGCCAACGCCGGCCTGCTGGATGAAGACTCGCAGCGTCGCCTGAGGACCAACCCGCTGCGCATCCTGGACAGCAAGAATCCGTCCATGCAGGTGATGATCGATGCCGCGCCCAAGCTGATGGACTTCCTCGGCGCCGAGACGCTGGCGCACTTCGATGCCGTGCGCGCCGTGCTGGACGCCGTGGGCCTCGAGTACCGCATCAACACCCGCCTGGTGCGCGGCCTCGACTACTACAACCTGACCGTGTTCGAGTGGATCACCGAGCAGCTCGGCTCCCAGGGCACGGTGTGCGGCGGTGGCCGCTACGACGGGCTCATCGAGCAGCTGGGCGGCAAGCCCACGCCGGCCGTTGGCTGGGGCCTGGGCATCGAACGCCTGCTGCTGCTGCTGGAGGCCGTGGGCGTCGCGCCGCCCGACCAGGCGCCCGATGTCTACGCGGTGGTGGGGGGCGACGAGGCCCGCGTGCCCGCGGTGGTGGCGGCCGAGGCGTTGCGCGCCGCGGGCCTGTCGGTGGTGCAGCACGCGCAGGGCGCCGAGGGCCTGCCCTCGCTCAAGGCGCAGTTCAAGAAGGCGAATGCCAGCGGCGCGCGTTTCGCGCTCGTGTTCGCCGGCGAGGAACTTGCACGCGGCATGGTGGGTCTGAAACCGCTGCGTGGCGGCGAGTCCGCCCAGGTCGAACGCCCGTTGACCGACGTCGCGTCCTGGGTGGCGGAGCTGCGCAACGCATAATCGAGGATTGGCCTGCCGCTTGCAGGCCCGTCTCCTTCGCCCGTGGCGCCTTGCCGCGGGCATTTTCCCGATCCACGACTGACCGATTCCGATGGCACAACAACTCGATCTCCAGGAACAAGAACAGGTCGACGCCCTCAAGGCGTTCTGGGCCAAGTACGGCAACCTGATCATGTGGACGGTCACCCTGGCGCTGGCCGCGTTCGCCGGCTTCAACTGGTACCAGAAGCTGCAGCGCGACAAGTCCGCCGCCGCCAGCACGATGTACGGCGAGCTGCAGGGCGCCGCCGAAGCCGGCGACGCGAAGCGTGCCGCGCAGATCTTCGGCGACATGCAGTCCAAGGCCCCCAAGACCGCCTTCACGCAACTGGGCGCGCTGCTGCTGGCCAAGGCCCAGGCCGACAAGGGCGACACGGCCAACGCCACGGCCAACCTGCAATGGGTGGCCGACAACGGCAACGAGGAGAACGCCGCCGTCGCCCACATGCGCCTGGCCGGCCTGCTGGCCGACGCGAAGAAGTACGACGACGCGCTCAAGCAGCTCGCGCTGGTCAAGCCGGCGTCGTTCGTGCCCCTGGTGTCCGACCGCCGCGGCGACATCGAGCTGGCCCAGGGCCAGAAGGAAGCAGCCGTCAAGGCCTGGAAGGTGGCCTACGACGGCCTGCCGGCCGCCGCGCAGTACCGGGTGCTCGTGGAGGCCAAGCTGACCGCGCAGGGCGCCGCCCCGGCGGCCTCGGCCGCCTCCGCCGCCGCTTCGGGAGCCGCGCAATGATCGCCGTCCTGAAGCGGTCGCTGGCCGCAGCCACGGCCCTCGCCGCGCTGGCTTTCGTGGCCGGTTGCGCCGACGACGTCGCCAAGCCCACGCCGCTGGAGCCGCTGCAAGCCAAGATCGCCGGCCACGAGGTCTGGAAGCTGAGCCTGTCGAGCTTCAGCACGCTCAACGCGCTGGCCGGTAACGCCGGCTTCGGTCCGCAGGGCATCGCGGTGTCCGGCAAGGACTTCGTCATCGCCGCGCTCAACGGCGCCATCGTCTCGGTGGACGCCGACACGGGCAAGGAGAACTGGCGCGCGGACGCGGGCGGACGGCTGTCCACCGGCATCGGCACCGACGGCCGCTTCAGCGCCGTGGTCACCCGCGACGGCGACCTGGTCACGCTGGAAGGCGGCAAGATCCTGTGGCGCCAGCACCTGGGCAGCGCGGTCGTCACCGCGCCGTTCGTGGCCGGCGAGCGCGTGTTCGTGCTGGGCGTCGACCGCTCGGTGCAGGCCTTCGACGCGCTCGACGGCAAGAAGCTGTGGGTCTACGCGCGCGCGGGCGACGCTCTCACGCTGTCGCAGGCCGGCGTGCTCACGTCGTGGCAGGACACGCTGCTGTTCGGCCTCGGCGCGCGCCTGACCGCCCTCGACCCGCTCAAGGGCACCATCCGCTGGGAAGTGCCGGTGGCCGCGCCGCGCGGCACCAACGAGGTCGAGCGCCTCGCCGACCTCGTCGGCCCGGCCTCGCGCGTGGGCTCCATCTACTGCATCCGCGCCTTCCAGAACGGCATCGGCTGCATCGACGCCGAGCGCGTCACCGCGCTGTGGTCCATCAACATGAGCGGCGGCCAGGCGGTGGGCGCCGACGTCGACTACGTGTTCGCCGGCGACGCCAGCGACCGCCTGAGCGCGCGCCGCCGCTCCAACGGCGAGTCGGTGTGGCTCAGCGACAAGTTCCAGAACCGCAAGCTGAGCGGCATGCTGTCCATCGGCAAGGTGCTGGTGTTCGGCGACCTCGACGGCTACGTCCACTTCCTCGACCGCGCCACCGGCGCGCCGCTGTTGCGCCTGCCCACCAACGGTTCTCCGATCGTGGGCACGCCCATGCGCGCGGGCAACACGCTGGCCGTGACGACGCGGGACGGCTCCGTCTACGCGTTCCGTCCGGAATGAGCGCCGGACGCACCAGGAGCCTTCGCGCGTGAAACCCGTCATTGCCCTCGTCGGCCGACCCAACGTCGGCAAGTCGACGCTGTTCAACCGGCTGACGAAGTCCCGCGACGCCATCGTGGCCGATTTCGCGGGCCTCACGCGCGATCGCCACTACGGCGACGGGCGCCACAACGGCACCGAGTTCATCGTCGTCGACACCGGCGGCTTCGAGCCCGATTCCACCACCGGCATCGTCAAGGCCATGGCGCACCAGACGCGCCAGGCCGTGGCCGAGGCCGACGTCGTCATCTTCGTGGTGGACGTGCGCCTGGGCCTGTCGGTGCAGGACCACGACATCGCCCGCTACCTGCGCACCGCGCAGAAGAACGTGCTGATCGCGGTCAACAAGGCCGAGGGCATGGCGGAATCGCCGATGCTCAACGAGTTCCACGAGCTGGGCATGGGCGAGCTGCATCCCATCTCCGCGGCGCACGGGCAGGGCATCCGCAGCCTGCTCGACGCGGCGCTGGCCGACTACCAGCAGGACGCGGACGACGACGAAACCCCCGACGCCGAGCGCCCGATCCGCCTGGCCGTGGCCGGCCGACCCAACGTGGGCAAGTCCACCCTCATCAACACCTGGCTGGGCGAGGAGCGCCTGGTGGCGTTCGACATGCCCGGCACCACGCGCGACGCCATCACGGTGCCGTTCGAGCGCGACGGGCAGCGCTTCGAGCTGATCGACACCGCCGGGCTGCGCCGCAAGGGCCAGGTGTTCGAGGCGATCGAGAAGTTCTCCGTCATCAAGACGCTGCAGGCCATCGCCGACGCCAACGTCGTGGTGCTGCTGCTGGATGCCACGCAGGGCGTCACCGACCAGGACGCCCACATCGCCGGCTACATCCTCGATTCCGGCCGCGCGGTGGTCATCGCCATCAACAAGTGGGACGCCGTCGACAGCTACCAGCGCCAGATGCTGGATCGCTCGATCGAGGCGCGGCTCGCGTTCCTGAAGTTCGCGCCGCTGGTCAACATCTCCGCGCTGAAGCGCCAGGGGCTGGCGCCGTTGTGGAAGAGCATCGCCGACGCCCACGCGTCGGCCAACCGCAAGATGCCCACGCCGGTGCTCACGCGCCTGCTGATGGAGGCCGTGGAGCACCAGCAGCCGCGGCGCGACGGCATGTACCGCCCCAAGATGCGGTACGCGCACCAGGGCGGCATGAATCCCCCCATCATCGTGGTGCACGGCACCTCGCTGGATCACGTCACGGACGCGTACAAGCGCTTCCTCGAGGGGCGTTTCCGCGACCACTTCAAGCTGGTGGGCACCCCCCTGAAGATCGAGATGCGCTCGGGGCGTAATCCATTTACTGACAAAGAAGAATAAAGTTAACCCGTAGTCGGGCGGGTGGGAGGCCGCGTGTGATAACGTGAACTCTTCCCCAACACACGTACTTTCAACACGGAGAATATCGTGAGCAACAAAGGGCAACTCCTACAAGACCCCTTCCTGAACCTGCTGCGCAAGGAGCACGTTCCGGTGTCGATCTATCTGGTCAACGGCATCAAGCTGCAAGGCCACATCGAATCGTTTGACCAGTATGTGGTCCTGCTTCGCAACACCGTCACCCAGATGGTCTACAAGCACGCCATCTCCACGGTGGTGCCGGGCCGCGCGGTGAACTTCCACGCGGGTGACGCACCCGAATGATGGTTCGGTCTGAGTCCGGTGCTCGCGCGCCGGGGTCGCATTGACTGACGACAGCTCTCGCGGACCCCAGCTCGGCGGTTCCACGCACGGCGAGCCGCCGCGGGTGATCCTCGTCGGGGTGGACTTCGGCCGCGGCTCCTCCTTCGACCCCACGCTCGACGAACTCGCGCTGCTGGCCGAGTCCGCGGACGACATTCCCGTCGCCCGCGTCACGGCCAGGCGCAAGGCGCCCGATCCGGCGCTGTTCGTGGGCAGCGGCAAGGCCGACGAGATCAAGGAACTGGTGCTGGCGCATCGCGCGCAGGGAGTGCTGTTCGACCAGGCGCTGTCGCCCGCGCAGCAGCGCAACCTCGAACGCCACCTGGGCGTGGGCGTGGCCGACCGCACGGCGCTGATCCTCGAGATCTTCGCCGCGCGCGCCAAGAGCCACGAGGGCAAGCTGCAGGTGGAGCTCGCTCGCCTGCAATACCTGTCCACGCGCCTCGTGCGCCGCTGGAGCCACCTGGAACGCCAGCAGGGCGGCACCGGCGTGCGCGGCGGTCCCGGCGAGACGCAGATCGAGCTCGACAAGCGCATGATCGGCGACCGCATCAAGTCGACCAAGGAGCGCCTCGAGAAGGTCAAGAAGCAGCGCCGCACGCAGCGCAAGTCGCGCGAGCGCAGCGGCACCTTCAAGGTCTCGCTGGTAGGCTACACCAACGCCGGCAAGTCCACGCTGTTCAACGCGCTGGTCAAGGCCGACACCTACGTCGCCAACCAGCTGTTCGCCACGCTCGACACCACCACCCGCTCGATGTACCTGCAGCAGGTGGAGGCCTCGGTGTCGCTGTCGGACACCGTGGGCTTCATCCGCGACTTGCCGCACAAGCTGGTGGAGGCCTTCCGCGCCACCTTGCAGGAGGCCGCAGACGCCGACCTGCTGCTGCACGTGATCGACTCCGCCAGCCCGCTGCTGCAGGAGCAGTTCGCCGAGGTGCAGCGCGTGCTGCACGAGATTGGCGCCGACGAGGTGCCGCAGGTGCTGGTGTACAACAAGCTCGATCGGCTGGACGTGGCCCAGCGGCCCGCGAGCCTGGTCGACGAGATCGAGGGCGAACGCGGCGTGCGCACGCCGCGCGTGTTCGTCAGCGCGCTGGGAGGCGAGGGGCTGGACGCCCTGCGCCAGGCCATCGCCGACGCCCTCATCGCCAGCCTGGACGCCCCCCAGGAAGACTTCGAACGCGATGCCCGGTTCACGCGAGCCGGCCTGGACGACAATGACGACGAGACGGACTCGAAAGATCCACTGTCGTCCCCATCTTCTTCAGCATGAACATGCCCGAGAACACCCCTGAGTCATCGGCGCGCCTCCCGCGCCGGCACGCGTTCGCGCGCAAGGTCTTCGGCCGCCTGCTGGCCCAGGGCCAGGAAGGCCCGCCCGACCTCGAGGAGATGTGGCGCGACTTCACGCGCAAGCTCTCGTCGTTCTTCGGCGTGGGCAAGAAGGGCGCCGGCGACCCGGGCAACGGCGGCGGAGGCTTCCAGCCCGACGCCCGCAGCGCCGGCGTGGGCGTGGCGCTGGTGGCGCTGATCGTCGTGGTGGTGTGGCTGTTCTCCGGCTCGTTCATCGTGCAGGAAGGCCAGAAGGCCGTGGTCACCACGTTCGGCAAGTACAGCCACACGGTGGAAGCGGGCTGGGGCTGGCGCTGGCCGTACCCGATCCAGGCCAACGAGACGGTGAATTTCACGCAGACCACCACGGTGGAGATCGGCTCCACCAGCCCGTCGCAGGCCACCGGCCTGCGCGACTCCGCGATGCTCACCCAGGACGAGAACATCGTCGACGTGCGCTTCTCCGTGCAGTACAGCCTGAAGGACGCCCGCGCGTTCCTGTTCGAGAACCGCCGGCCCGCCGACGCGGTGACGCAGGCCGCCGAATCGGCGGTGCGCGAGATCGTCGGCTCCAGCCGCATCGACTCGGTGCTGTACGAGCAGCGCGGCGCGCTAACCGCGGCGCTGGTCAAGTCGATCCAGGCGCAGCTCGATACGCTCAACGCCGGCATCCTGGTGAACAACGTCAACGTGGAGAGCGTCAAGCCGCCGGAGCAGGTCACCGCGGCGTTCGACGACGTGAACAAGGCCGGCATCGAGCGCGATTCGCTGAAGAACGAAGGCCAGGCCTACGCCAACCGCGTGATCCCCAGCGCCGAGGGCGACGCCGCCCGCCTGCGCGAGGACGCGCTCGCCTACAAGGCCCGCATCGTCGGCGCCGCCAAGGGCGATTCCGACCGCTTCAAGGCCATCTATGCCGAGTACCAGAAGGCGCCGGGCGTGACCCGCGACCGCATGTACATCGACGCCATGAAGGAGGTCTACGCCAACGTCACCAAGGTGATGGTGGACACCCACGGGGGCAACAACTTCATCCAGCTGCCGCTGGACAGGCTCACGCAGGCGCCCCTCGCGGCAGCGGCCCCGGCCGCGCCGCCCGCCGACACCGGCGCCACCGCCACGGTCACCGTGACGCCGCTCGATCCTTCCTCCTCGTCCGATCCCCGCGCGCGCGACTCGCGCAGCCGTGATCGCGACAGCCGCTGAGGAGACGCCGCCATGAACAAGATCTTCCTCGCCATCGCCGTCGCCATCGTCGCCATCCTGGTGGCGTCCTCCTCGCTGTTCATCGTCGACCAGCGCCAGGTGGCCGTCATCAAGACCTTCGGCGAGATCAAGTCGGTCATCACCGAGCCGGGCCTGAACTTCAACTGGCCCCTGGTGCAGACCGTCTCGATGCTCGACAAGCGCATCCAGACGCTGGACAACCCGTCGCCCAGCGCCATCTTCACCGCCGAGAAGAAGAGCCTGGTCATCGACTGGCTGGTGAAGTGGCGCATCCGCGACCCGCGCCAGTACATCCGCAACAACGGCGTCGAGCAGAAGAACCTCGAGAACCGCCTGGGCGCCGTCGCGCAGGCCACGTTCAACGAGGAGGTCACCAAGCACACCGTGCGCGGCGTGCTGTCCGACGAGCGCGCCGAGATCATGTCCAACGTGAAGACGCGCCTGGAGGCCGAATCGAAGCCCTTCGGCGTCGAGATCGTCGACGTGCGCATCAAGCGGGTCGACTTCGTGCCCGAGGTCACCGCCTCGGTCTACAAGCGCATGACCACCGAGCGCGCCCAGGTCGCCAACGGCCTGCGCGCCGAGGGCGAGGCGATCAAGGAGAAGATCCGCGCGGACGCCGACAAGCAGGTGTCGGTGGTCATCGCCGAGGCCACGCTGGAGGCCCAGAAGACCAAGGGCGAGGCCGACGCCGAGGCCACGCAGATCTACGGCGAGGCCTTCGGCCGCGACCAGAAGTTCGCCCAGTTCTATCGCAACCTCGAGGCCTACCGCGCCAGCTTCAACAAGAAGTCCGACGTGATGGTCATCGATTCCAGCAGCGACTTCTTCAAGGCGATGCGCGGCGCGGGCTCGGCCGACGCCGGCGCCGCGGCGTCGAAGAAGAAGTAGGGCGCCGAAGCGCCTGGCGCGGGCGCCGCCGGCGCGCCCGCGCGGCCCGCGCGCGGGCCCATGGCCGCGAAGGCTGGCTTGCACATTTCGGCGTGGCTGCCAGCCGCCAGCGTGGCGGCCGCCACGAAACATTCGTGCGCCCCGCCCGGACACATCGGTACAATCCCGGTTTTAACCCCCTCAGCATTCTCATGACGTCTGCTTGGCTACTGCCCGAGCACATCGCCGATGTCCTGCCGTCCGAAGCGCGGCGCATCGAGGAAATGCGGCGAAAGCTGCTCGACCTGGCCCGCAGCTACGGTTTCGAGCTGGTGATCCCGCCGATGCTGGAGCACCTCGAGTCCCTGCTGTCCGGAACGGGGCACGCGCTCGATCTCAAGACCTTCAAGCTGGTCGACCAGCTGAGCGGCCGCATGGTGGGCGTGCGCGCCGACACCACGCCGCAGGTCGCCCGCATCGACGCACACCTGCTCAATCGCCAGGGCGTGGCGCGGCTGTGCTACTGCGGCCCGGTGCTGCATGCGCGTCCCGACCGCCCGCTGGCCACCCGCGAGCCGCTGCAATTCGGTGCCGAGATCTACGGCCATGCCGGCCTCGAGGCCGACCTGGAAGTGCAGGATCTCGCGCTCGACGGCCTGGCCGCCGCCGGCGTGGGCGCGCTTGTCCTGGACATGGCCGACGCGCGCATCGTGCGCAGCCTTCTCTCCGGCGAAGGCCGCTCGGCCGAGGCCGTGGCCGACATCGTCGCCGCGCTCACGCTGAAGGATCGCAGCGCCGTCGAGACGCTGGCCGCCGGCTGCTCCGCGCCGGTGCGCGACGCGCTGCTGACGCTGCTGGACCTGTATGGCGGCCCCGAGGTGCTGGACGAGGCGCGCTGTCGCCTGCCCGCGCATCCGGCCATCGCCGCGGCGCTCGACGACCTGGCCTGGCTGGGCCGCCACGTGCTGGCCGCGCACCCCGGCATCGAGGTCGGCTTCGACCTGTCCGACATGAGCGGCTACGCCTACTACAGCGGCGTGCGCTTCTCGGTCTACGCCGCCGGCTCCACCGACGCGCTGCTGCGCGGCGGCCGCTACGACGAGGTCGGCGCCGTGTTCGGCCGCAATCGTCCCGCCGTCGGCTTCAGCCTCGACCTGCGCCAGCTGTCGGCCGCGATGCCCGCGGCGCCGCTGCGCGCGGCCATCCGTGCGCCGTGGAGCGAGGACGCCGGCCTGCGCGCGGCCATCCGCGCGCTGCGCGCCGACAACGAGACCGTCGTGTGCGCCTTGCCGGGGCACGACCACGAGACGCAGGAATTCGCCTGCGACCGCGAGCTGGTCGCCGTCGATGACCGATGGACCCTGCGCAGCCTCGTGAACGCGACGTAAACGCGCGAACCGGGCACCACCGGCCGCACCGGCCGAAGATTTTCTTCCTTCAGAACACCACCCCCATGGAACAAGGCAACCACACCATCCCCGCGCGCGGCCGCAACGTCGTCGTCGTCGGCACCCAATGGGGCGACGAAGGCAAGGGCAAGGTCGTCGACTGGCTGACCGACCACGCGCAAGGCGTCGTCCGCTTCCAGGGCGGCCACAACGCCGGCCACACGCTGGTCATCAAGGGCGTCAAGACCGCGCTGCAGCTGATCCCGTCCGGCGTGATGCGCGACGGCGTGAACTGCTACATCGGCAACGGCGTGGTGGTCGACCCCACCCACCTGCTGTCCGAGATCGAGCGCCTGGAAAAGATCGGCCTCGACGTGCGCTCGCGCCTGTTCGTGAGTGAGGCCTGCCCGCTGATCATGCCGTTCCACGTGGCCGTGGACAAGGCGCGCGAGGCGCAGCGCGAGGCCTGCGGCGACGGCAAGATCGGCACCACGGGCAAGGGCATCGGCCCGGCCTACGAGGACAAGGTGGCCCGCCGCGCGCTGCGCGTGCAGGACCTGAAGCACCCCGACCGCTTCGCCAAGAAGCTGCGCGAGCTGCTCGAGGTGCACAACGCCACGCTGGCCCGCCTGGGCGCGCCGCAGCTCGAGTTCGAGCCGCTGCTGGCCGACGCGATGAAGACCGCCGAGCTCATCAAGCCGATGATCGCCGACGTGGGCTACGCGCTGCACAAGGCCCACCAGGCCGGCGCCAAGATCCTGTTCGAGGGCGCCCAGGGCACGCTGCTGGACATCGATCACGGCACCTACCCATTCGTCACCTCCAGCAACTGCGTGGCCGGCAACGCCGCCGCGGGCACGGGCCTGGGCCCGGGCATGCTGCACTACATCCTGGGCATCACCAAGGCGTACACCACGCGCGTGGGCTCGGGTCCGTTCCCCACCGAACTCGACATCCTCGACGAGGGCGGCGTGGGCCATCACCTGTCGGTGGTCGGCCAGGAGCGCGGCACCGTCACCGGCCGCGCGCGCCGCTGCGGCTGGCTCGACGCCGCCGCGTTGAAGCGCGCCATCATCATCAACGGCATCTCCGGCCTGTGCATCACCAAGCTGGACGTGCTGGACGGCCTGTCGGAGATCAAGGTCTGCATCGGCTACAAGCTCGACGGCCGCGACGTGGACATCCTGCCCAGCGACGCCGACGACGTGGAACGCTGCGAACCGGTCTACGAGACGTACCCGGGCTGGTCGGAGAAGACCTTCGGCCTGACCCAGTGGGACCAGCTGCCGCTCAACGCGCGCCGTTACCTGGAGCGCGTGAAGGAGCTGATCGGCGCGCCCATCGACATGGTCTCCACCGGTCCGGATCGCGACCACACGATCCTCCTTCGCCATCCTTACCGTTAAACCACCGCCGACCCAAGGATCACGATGCTCACGGACGACGGCAAGCACCTCTACATTTCCTGGAACGAGTACCACTCGCTGATCGAACGCCTCGCGCTGAAGGTGCACGCCTCGGGCTGGCAGTTCGACCAGATCCTGTGCCTGGCGCGAGGAGGCATGCGCCCGGGCGACATGCTCTCGCGCATCTTCGACAAGCCGCTGGCGATCATGTCCACCAGTTCCTATCGCGCCGAGGCCGGCACGATCCAGGGCCGGCTCGACATGGCCAAGTACATCACGCTGCCGCGCGGCGAGCTCTCGGGCCGCGTGCTGCTGGTGGACGACCTGGCCGACTCCGGCGTCACGCTGGCCGCGGTGGCCGAGCGCCTGCGCGGCCTGCCGGCCATCAGCGAGCTGCGGTCCGCGGTGCTGTGGACCAAGGCCATCTCCACCTACACGCCCGACTACTTCGTCGAGGTGCTGCCCACCAGCCCGTGGATCCACCAGCCCTTCGAGGACTACGACGGCATCTCCATCGAGACGCTCATCAAGCGCAACACCGAGGAGTGAGCGTGGACGCCGCGTCGCCTCGCGCGACGGCGGTTTCTTCCAGGGGCTCGCTTCGGCGGGCCCTTCGCGTTTTCCGGCTTCAACCCTTGCAGAACCGCCCATGGCCACCATCTCTCCCGCACACGACATCGCCTCAACAACCGCATCGACAGCCTGCGCAACATCGTGGCCGACCCGCGCGTGGCGCTGCTGTTCCTCGTGCCGGGCGTGGGCGAGACCTTGCGCGTGAACGGCCGCGCACGCATCAGCGTGGAGCCGGCGCTGATGGCGCGATTCGCGATGAACGGCCAGCCGCCGAAGTGCGTGCTGGTGATCACGGTCGAGACGGTGCTGTTCCAGTGCGCGCGGGCGATCGCGCGCTCGAACCTGTGGCAGCCGGTGCCGCCGGATGCGCCGCGCCCGGTGCCCACGCCGGGGCAGATGCTGGAGGCGCTGACGCAGGCCTCGATCGACGCGGCGGACTACGACCGCGACCTGCCGAAGAGGCAGCGCACGACGCTCTACTGAACGGCGCCGCGAGGGCGTTGGGTCGGCCCAACGGAGCGCGAACTATGATGGCCGACGGCGACCACGAGGCGCCAATGAAAAAAGCCTCGTCAACCGAAGTGGACGAGGCTTTCTCGAATATGGTGCCCAGAAGAGGACTCGAACCTCCACGCCGTTAAGCGCTAGTACCTGAAACTAGTGCGTCTACCAATTCCGCCATCTGGGCAAGGTACATTTCAGTGATCGGGTCGCTGGCGTTGCCGTTTTGCGGTGTCGCTTTGTCCCGATCAGCGAAGAAAGAGATCATATCATCAAAAACAAAACAGTAGCAAGCCCCCCCGCGTTGAACGGCGCCTTGATGGGCGAAGCAGAGGGTGTCGTGTTCGGACACCGAGACGGACACGGGTTCGTCAAGCGCGACGACGGCGAGCCCGACGTCTATATCTCGCAGCAGGAGATGCGCTCCGTGCTGCACCGGGACCGCGTCAAGGTGCGCCTCGTGCGCTTCGACCGCAAGGGCCGGCCCGAAGGACGCATCCTCGAGATCGTCGAGCGCCGCAAGGCCCCGATCATCGGCCGCCTGCTCAACGAGGGCGGCGCCTGGCTGGTGGCCCCGGAGGACCGCCGCTACGGCCAGGACATCCTCATCCCCAAGAACGCCACGGCTGCCGCGGTGGCAGGCCAGGTGGTGGCGGTGGAACTCACCGAGCCGCCGTCGATGTACTCGCAGCCGGTGGGCCGCATCACCGAGGTGCTGGGCGAGATCGACGACCCCGGCATGGAGATCGAGATCGCGGTCCGCAAATACGAGGTGCCGTATCGGTTCTCGGCGGAGACGCTGGCGCAGACCGCCAAGCTGCCCGACCACGTGCGCGCCTCCGACATGAAGGGCCGCATCAACCTCACCGACGTGCCGCTGGTCACCATCGACGGCGAGGACGCACGCGACTTCGACGACGCCGTCTACTGCGAGCCCTACAAGTCGGGCCGCGGCAAGAACGCGTTCAGCGGCTGGCGCCTGATCGTGGCCATCGCCGACGTGAGCCATTACGTGAAGCCCGGCGAGGCGCTCGACTCCGACGCCTACGAGCGCGCCACGTCGGTGTACTTCCCGCGCCGCGTCATCCCGATGCTGCCCGAGAAGCTGTCCAACGGCCTGTGCTCGCTCAACCCGGAGGAGAACCGCCTCTCCATGGTGTGCGACATGCTGATCGGCGAGGACGGCGAGCAGGGCGCCTACCAGTTCTATCCGGCGGTCATCAACTCGCATGCGCGCCTCACGTACACGCAGGTGGCGGCGGTGCTGGGCAACACCCGAGGCCCCGAGGCCGCCGAGCGCGCCGAGCTGGTGCCGCACCTGCTCAACCTGCACGACGTCTACCGCGCGCTGCTCAAGGCCCGCCAACGGCGCGGCGCGATCGACTTCGAGACCACCGAGACGCAGATCATCTGCGACGACAACGGCCGCATCGAGCGCATCGTGCCGCGCACGCGCAACGACGCGCACAAGCTGATCGAGGAGGCGATGCTGGCGGCCAACGTCTGCGCCGCCGACTTCATCGCGCTGCACGAGCACCCGGTGCTGTTCCGCGTGCACGAAGGCCCGACGCCGGAAAAGAAGATCACGCTGCAGAACTACCTGAAGGCGCTGGGCCTCGGGCTGTCCATCAGCGACGATCCGAAGCCCGCCGAGTACCAGGCGCTGGCGCAGGCCACCAAGGATCGCGTGGACGCGCAGCAGATCCACTCGATGCTGCTGCGCTCCATGCAGCAGGCCATCTACACGCCCAAGAACAGCGGCCACTTCGGCCTCGCGTACCAGGCCTACGCCCACTTCACGAGCCCGATCCGCCGCTATCCCGACCTGCTGGTGCACCGCGTGATCAAGGCGCTGCTGCAGGGCAGGCGCTATCACCTGGCCACGCCGGAGGTCGAGAACTCGGCGGCCGCGGGCGCGCGCAAGAGCCCGCGCCCCACGGGCAAGGTGGCCGAGGGCGAGATGGCCCAGTGGGTGTCCGCCGGCGAGCACTGCAGCGCCAACGAGCGCCGCGCCGACGAGGCCTCGCGCGACGTCGAGGCCTGGCTCAAGTGCCGCTTCATGCGCGAGCGCCTGGGCGAGGAGTTCTCTGGCACCGTCAGCGCGGCCACCACCTTCGGCCTGTTCGTCACGCTGGACGCCCTCTACGTGGAAGGCCTGGTGCACATCACCGAGCTGGGCGGCGAGTACTTCAAGTTCGACGAGGTGCGCCAGGAACTGCGCGGCGAGCGCACCGGCATCCGCTACGCCATCGGCGCGCGGGTGCGGGTGCAGGTCAGCCGCGTCGACCTCGACGGCCGCAAGATCGACTTCCGCATCGTGCGCGAGGCCGAGGGCGAGCGCCTGCTCGGCCGCGGCCGCAAGTCCGAAGGCGGGGCGCGCGCGCCGGTGGCCACCGCGGCCGAGGAGCTCGCTTCCGTGCAGGCGCAGGATCGCGAGATCAAGCGCGCCAGCCGCAAGACCCGGGCCGGAAGCGCCGGCGGCGGGGCGGCGCGGCCGCCCGCGAAGTCCGGCGCGCGCGGCAAGCCACCGGCCAAGCGCAGCAAACGCTGAGCGCCTGCCCGGTCGCGCCGGGCATTTCCGAAACCCCGTCGTTGCGCCCGCACGACGGGGTTTCGTCCTTCCAGAGACCCGAATAGGCCGGCAATGGCCCGGTTGATGCGGTCAATGGACGGGCGGGGGGCATCGCAGAATCCGTGGGAACCGACCCTCCATCCGAGTGCCCCGCGCATGATCCCCACCTCCACCCGCCGGCCGCCCACGGTCTGAACGACCATGAGCAGCCGTCAGGATCCCGTCCTGGACTTCGCATCCGGCCCCGAGCGTCGCTACGGTGACGCGGCGGAGCCGACGGTCGCGCGCCCGTCCGGCGATGACGGAATCCCGACGCTCGACGAGCTGGCGGAGCTGGACGCGATCGGCGTCGACCACGACGCGCTGCTGCATTCGATGGTGTTCCTCACACGGCACCACGGCAACGAACGCTCGGCCGACTCGCTGCTGGACGGCATGCCGGTGGACGGCCTGCTGAACCCGAACGAGGCCGTGCGCGTGATGAAGGCGGCCGGCTACAGCGCGGGCCTGATCCAGCGCGACATCGGCGACATCCACATGCTGCTGCTGCCGGCCATCCTGCTGCTGAAGAACGGCGACGCCTGCGTGCTCGTCAAGCGCTTCGACGCCGAGCCGGGCGTCTCGCCGATGTGCGAAGTGGTGATGCCGGGCCCCGAATTCCACGTCTGCCGCGCCAGCGAGAGCGAGCTCGAGATCGAGTACCTCGGCTACGCGCTGGTGGCCACGCCGCAGCCGGCACAGGCGCCGGGAAGCGGCCATCGCGAGCAGCAGCTGCTCGACATGTCCGGCCACTGGCTGTGGGGCACGCTGCGCCGCTTCATTCCGTACTACCGCTCGGCGATGCTGGCCGCGCTGCTCAGCAACGTGCTGATGCTGGTGAGCGGCCTCGTCACCTCGGTGGTCTACGACAAGGTGATCCCGCACCAGGCGTTCGTCACGCTGTGGGCGCTGGCCGCGGGCGGCGCCATCGCACTGGTGTTCGACCTGTTGTCGCGCCAGCTGCGCAGCCACCTGATCGACAGCGCCGGCAAGAAGGCCGACCTGATCATCGGCTCGCTGCTGTTCCGCCAGACGCTGGGCGTACGCATGGAGCACCGCCCCGAATCCGCGGGCAGCTACGCGCACCACATGTCGCAGGTGGAGATCGTGCGGGAGTTCTTCGCCGGCGCCACGCTGTCGGCCCTCAGCGACCTGCCGTTCATCGTGATGTACGTGGCCATGACCTTCGTCATCGGCGGCCCGCTGGGCTGGGTGCTGGTGCTGGCCATCCCACTGCTGATCGGCATGGCGCTGGCGATCCAGCGCAGCCTGCGCAAGGCGATGAGCGCCAACCTGAACCACCAGGCCGAGCTGCAGGGCGTGATCGTCGAGGCGGTCGAGGGCCTGGAGGACGTGAAGTCCGTCGGCGCCCAGGGCCGCTTCCTGCATCGCTACGAGGAGGCCACCGCGGCCGCCGCGGAGACGGGCCTGAAGGCGCGCGGCATGTCCGCCTGGACGAGCAACCTGTCCGCCGTCTCGCAGCAGCTCGTCACGCTGGTGATGCTGGTGTGGGGCGTGTACCTGATCCACGACGGCGCGATCACGGGCGGCGCGCTGATCGGCGCCGTGATGTACGCCGGCCGCTCCGTCGCGCCGCTGAGCAGCGTCGTCGGCCTGGCCACGCGCTACCAGGGCGCGCGTGCCGCGATGATGTCGCTCGATCGCATGATGAGCCTGCCCACGGAGCGCGAGAACGAACGCAACTACATCGCGGGGCACCGCGTCACCGGCGCGATCGGCCTCAGCGACCTGAGCTTCGCCTACCCGCAGACCAGCCAGGCCATGGCGCCCCGCGTGCTGCGCAACGTGACCGTGCGCGTGGCCGCGGGCGAGCGCGTCGCCATCCTCGGGCGCATCGGCAGCGGCAAGTCGACGATCCTGCGCCTGATGGCCGGCCTGTACCAGCCCACCGAAGGCATGGTCGACGTGGACGGGCTCGACCTGCGCCAGATCGATCCGGCCGACTACCGGCTGCGCGTGGGCTTCGTCTCGCAGGAGCCGCGCCTGTTCAAGGGCACGCTGCGCGAGAACGTGATGATGGGCCGCGCCAACCTGGACGCCACCAAGCTGTCGGAGGTCGCGCGCGTCACCGGGTTGGATCGTGTCGTCGCCGCGCATCCGCAGGGCTGGGAGCTGTCGGTGGGCGAGATGGGCGGCCTGCTCTCGGGCGGCCAGCGCCAGCTCGTCGCGCTCGCGCGCTGCCTGATCACCAAGCCGCAGATCCTGTTGATGGACGAGCCCACCAGCTCGATGGACGCGCAATCCGAGGTGATGTTCCTGCGCCAGCTGAAGGAGGCCGCGGGCACGCGCACGCTGATCATGGTCACGCACCGCCCGGCGGTGCTCGAGCTCGTCGACCGCGTCATGGTGGTCGACGGCGGCAGGGTGGTGCTGGACGGCCCCAAGGCCGCCGTGCTGGCCGCGTTGTCGGGCATCAAGCCCTCGGCCCCGCCGGCGCAGCGCGCGCCGGCGAACGAGCAGCCCGTCCAGCGCCAGACCATGGCCGCCCCCATGGAAAGGGCGGCGGCCGCCTGACGCCCGCGTCGCGCTCCGAGTCGATCCATGTTCTGGTCTCGCAACAAGCACGCACTCGCCGCGGCGGCCCAGACGGGTGGCCGCCCGCGCCGTGGCGACGACGCCTTCATGAGCGGCGTCCGCGCGGCCCAGGTCGTCGAGTCCTCGCCGCACATCGCCTGGATCCTCTACCTGATGGCGGCGGCGCTCGCCGCCGCGCTGTCGTGGGCCGCGATCGCCCGCGTAGACGAAGTCACCAAGGCCGATGCCCGCGTGGTGCCGGAAGGGCACGAGCAGGTCATCGCCAGCCTGGAAGGCGGCATCCTGCGCGAGCTGTTCGTGCACGAAGGCGACCAGGTGGAGGCGGGCCAGGACCTGGCCGAGCTCGACCCGACCCGCTACCAGTCGCTTCAGGCCGAGGGCGAGACCAAGCGGATCGCGCTCAAGGCCCAGATCGCGCGCCTGAGCGCCGAGGCCGCCGGCCGCGTGCCGGTGTTCCCGCCCGAGGTGCTGGCCGACGCGCAGGTCGCCGAGAGCGAGCGCGATTCCTACCTGGCCCGCAAGCGCGCGCTCGACGACGCGGTGGGTTCCAACCAGCGCGGCGTCGACATGCTCCGGCGCGAGCTGGCGATGTCCGAGGCGATGGCGGCCAAGGGTCTGTTGTCCGAGGTGGAGGTGCTGCACCTGCGGCGCCAGATCAACGACATGAGCCTGCAGAGCTCCGACCGCATCAACCGCTTTCGCCAGGACGCGAGCACCGAGCTCGCCAAGCTGCAGCCCGAGCTGGCCCAGCTCGAGGAGCAGCAGGCCGGCCGCCAGGACGTGCTGACCCGCACGGTGATCAAGTCGCCGGTGCACGGCCTCGTCAAGAACATCCGCAACAACACGCTCGGCGGCGTCGTCGCCCCGGGGGCGCCGATCATGGAGATCGTGCCGTTCGGCAAGCGCACGCTGATCGAGGCGCGGGTGAAGCCGGGCGACATCGGCTTCCTGCAGGTGGGCCAGAAGGCCAGGATCAAGCTGGCGGCCTACGACTTCACCATCTACGGCGGCCTCGACGGCAGCATCGAGTCGATCAGCCCCGACGCGATCGGCGACCCCGACCACGCGCAGGGCGGCGCCGACCCGACCTACTACCGCGTGATGCTGCGCGTGGACAACAACACGCTGCACGAGAAGGGCAAGCCGCTTACCGTGCTGCCCGGCATGACGGGCTCGGCGGAGGTGCGCATCGGCGAGCGCTCGGTGCTCAACTTCCTGCTGCGCCCGATGCTGAAGTCCAAGGAAGCGTTCCGCGAGCGATGAGCGAACCGCGGCGGCCGAAATGGCCGGCCAATCGCCTCGTTTCCCGGCATTTGCACACGCCTCGCAGGCGGTCTACTGGCAGGGTGCCGCCTGCAACGCCGGGCGGCGTTGCAAGGAGCAGCCCGTCATGGGGTCCGTGAGTCTGAATTTCCGCCGGTTCACCGGCGCCTGCCTGGCGGCGGCGCTGTTCGGCGCCGCCTCGGCCCCGGCCGCCACGCCGCCGCGCACACCGCCGGTGGCTCCCGGCCCCGCCGTGGCCAACAGCCGCTGCGTCGACGGCGACGGCGCCGATCCCGAGCGCGCCCCGATCTTCCGAGCGGCCCCGGCCTCGCCGTCGTCCGCGCCCCTGCCGGCGAACGTGCGCGAGCCGCGCGAGAACCTGTTGGCGATGGTGCAGACGGCCATCCGCCGCAGCAACGCGGTCGGCGCGACGCACATGCTCGCCGAGGCCGCGGCCAGCGACATCGACGAGGCCAGTTCGGCACGCCTGCCGCAGGCCAGCATCGGCGGCCAGATCGGCGGCGTCGACACCGGCGCCGCCAACTCCGTCTCCACGCGGGGCGGCCAGTTCCAGGCCAGCCTCAACGTGACGGCGCCCCTCTATGACGGCGGCCGCGTCCACGACCTGACCGACTGGCGCACCCACCTGTCCGACGCCGCCCGGTTCGGCGAGATCTCGGCGCAGGAGCAGGTCGCCCTGCAGACGGTCTCGCTCGCGCTCGAGCGCAGCCGCTTCACCGTCGAGTCCCAGGTGTACGACCAGTACGTCCGCAAGATGAGCTGCCTGGTCGAGGCGTTGCAGATGATCGTCAGCGTCGACAAGGGCCGCACGAGCGAGCTGGTGCAGGCGCGCAAGACGCAGCAGCAGGCCGAGCTGGCGCGCGACCAGAGCCTGTCGCAGAAGCGCCTGGCCGAGGTCCGGCTGCGCCGCTTCGTGGGCGACGACCTGCCGCCCAGCGAGGGCATCACTTCGGTCATGCTGGACACGCCGAGCCTGGACGACCTGCTGACGCTGGCCAACCGGGCGACGGACATCCAGGCGCTGGATTCCCAGGCCAGCGCGCTCGACAGCTACGTCCGCGCCATCCTCGACGGCCAGAAGCCGCAGCTGGGCGTGCTGGTGGCGGCGACCCGGGCCGCCGGCGCGGGCGATTCGCGCTCCGTCACCGGCGGCGTCACCCTGAGCTGGCAGCTCTTCAATGCCTCCAACGCCTACACCACCAACTCGGCCCGCAAGCGCGCCGCGGCGGCCCGGCTGCAGCGCGACGACGCGCTCGAGGCGCGCAAGAACCGCATGGCCGAGGTGCACGAGCAGGCCGAGCATGCGATGGACCGGGCGCGCCAGGTGGTCGAGATCCTGCACAACAGCGAACTGGTTCGCAACTACACGCTGCAGCAGTGGCAGCAGCTCGGCCGGCGCTCGCTGTTCGACGTGATGGCCGCCGAGGGCGACCACTACAACATGCGGGTGCAGTACGTCGACGCGCTCTACGACACCCAGCAGTCGAACGCGCTGCTGTGGTCGCTCGGCCTGGGGCTGGCGATCCACCTGCAGTAGCCCGCCGGGCGGCGCAGGCGCGGATCTGGGCCCGTCGGGGCCGCCTTTTCGTGCGATCGGCCCGCTCCCCCGGGAGCGACGATGAAGGCCTGCAAAAACAAGCAATTCCAGGAGCCGACGCATGCCTTCCCCCCAGGTCTCGCCTTCCGCCAAGGTTTCCCCGGCCGTCGGCGCATTGGCCGCGGCGGCGTCCGGCGCCGGATCGACCGGGGTCGCCGTCGCCGCCCAGGGTGAGCGCGCGGTGCCCGACCGCGCGCTGCTGATGCAGGGCATCGACCTGCAGAACGCCGGACAGCTCGACCAGGCGCAGGCCGTCTTCGAGTTCTACCTCTCGCATTTCCCGAACGACGGCATTGCGCTGTACTCGCTGGCCGTGCTGCTGATGGGCCGCCATGGTCCGGAGCGGGCGCTCGAAGTGGTCGAGCGCGGCATCCGCGTCGCCCCCGGCTTCGCGCCGATCTGGTACGCCCACGCCTCCGTGCTGCACCGCATGGGCCGCCGCGACGCCGCGCTGGCCAGCTACGACCGCGCGCTCGAGGTCAAGCCCGATTACGTCGAGGCGATGATCAACAGCGGCACGCTGCTGCGCGAGACGCTGCAGCACCTGCCGGCGCTGGAACGCTTCAACCGCGCGCTGGCGATCAATCCGGACAACCAGAACGCGCTGTCGAACTGCGCGGTGATGCTCACCGAGTTCAAGCGGCCGCTCGAGGCGATCGCGATGTTCGACCGGCTGCTCAAGATCAACCCGGACTTCGAATGGGGCATCGGCTCGATCTGCTACGAGCGCATGCACATCTGCGACTGGTCGCATTTCGACGCCGACGTCGCCACCATCCTCGCGGGCATCGAGGCCGGCAAGCCGTCGGCCAAGTCGCTGGGCGTGATGTCGATCACCGACTCCGCCGCCGTGCACCACCGCTGCGCCGAGACCTTCGCCGACCTGCGCTACCCGGTGCGCCACGCGCCGCTGTGGAACGGCGAGCGCTACAAGCACGACCGCATCCGCATCGCCTACGTGTCGCCCGACCTGCGCGAGCATCCGGTGGGCCACCTGATGGCCGGCATCTTCGAGCGCCACGACAAGCGTCGCTTCGAGACCATCGCCATCTCGATCGGCGTCAACGACGACAGCCGGCTGCGCCAGCGCATGCTGGCCACCTTCGACCACTTCATCGACGCCCGCATGATGGAGAGCCGGCGCATCGCCGAGATCATGCGCGAGATGGAGGTCGACGTCGCCATCGACCTGGCCGGCTTCACCTCCGACTCCCGCAGCGAGGTGTTCGCCATGCGTCCCGCGCCGGCGCAGGTCAACTACCTCGGCTACCCGGGCACGATGGGCACGAAATACATGGACTACATCGTGGCCGACCGCCACGTGATCCCGCCCGAGCACAAGAAGTTCTACAACGAGCAGGTGGTCTACCTGCCCGACGCCTACCTGCCGGCCGCCTCGGGGCTGAAGATCGCCGACCGCACGCCCACGCGCGCCGAATGCGGCCTGCCCGAGGAGGGCGTGGTGTTCTGCTCGTTCAACCACGACTACAAGATCGCCCCGCACGTCTTCGCCGTGTGGATGAACCTGCTGCGCGAGGTACCGGGCAGCGTGCTGTGGCTGATGTCGCGCAACCCGTTGTCGCAGGAGAACCTGCGCCGCGAGGCGAGCCAGCGCGGCGTCGATCCCGACCGGCTGGTGTTCGCGCAGCGCGTCCCGCGCGTCGAGGATCACCTCGCCCGCTATCGCCAGGCCGACCTGTTCCTCGACACCCACCCGTACAACGCCCACACGACCTGCGCCGACGCGCTGATGTCGGGCCTGCCGGTGGTCACCTGCATGGGCGACGCCTTCCCGTCGCGCGTGGCGGGCAGCCTGCTGCACGCGGCGGGCCTTCCGGAGCTGGTCACCACCTCGCTGGCCGACTACGAGGCGCTCGCGCTGCAGCTGGCGCGCGATCCGCAGCGCCTGGCGCGCCTGAAGGCCCAGCTGATCGCCACGCAGCCGACGAACGCGCTCTGCGACGCCGACGGCTTCTGCCGCAACCTGGAGGCGATCTACACCTCGATGTGGCGCCAGACCCAGCTGGGCGGCGCGCGCGACGCGCTCTCGGCCGCGGCCTGACTGCTACGATCGTCGGCTCACGATCGGCCGAAGTTCAATTCAACTCTGCGGAGCATCCATGAAACTGCACATTGGCGGCGTCGAGACCAAGGACGGCTGGGAGATCCTCAACATCTCGAGCTACCCTGGCGTCGACCACATCGGCGACATCAGCGACCTGAGCCAGTTCGCGGACGGCGCCTGCGACGAGATCTACGCCAGCCACGTGGTGGAGCACGTCTCGCAGCAGAAGGTGCTGGACACGCTCAAGGGCATCAACCGGATCCTGAAGCCGGGCGGCAAGCTTTACGTCTCCGTCCCCGACCTCGATGTGCTGTGCAGCCTGTTCATCAATCCGCAGGCGACGCCGGACATCAAGTTCCACACGATGCGGATGATGTTCGGCGGCCAGGTCGACGCGCACGATTTCCACTATTTCGGCTGGAACGAGCTGTTCATGACCGACTACCTGACCAAGGCCGGGTTCTCGGAGATCGAGCGGGTCGAATCGTTCGGGCTGTTCAAGGACACCAGCGACTTCAAGCCCTACGGTTTCCCGATCAGCCTGAACGTCATCGCGACCAAGTGACGTCAGAGAAGCGGCGCGCCCCGGCGAGCCTCCTCGTCGCCGAGCAGCCCGGACCAGCCGTGCAGCGCCTGCAGCGGGTGGCTGACCGAATCGATCGCCGCCTGGTGCGCCTTCACTGACGCGTTGCCGGCTTCGGCCGCCAGCAGGTCCGTGGCCGGATGCGAGAGCAGGTCGGACAAGGCCGGCGCGGCGGGCGTGCTGGTCTCCTTCGCGAACCAGACGTCGGCCGTCGCGTGCGTGGCGCCGTCGGCCGTCGTGTAGCTCGACGTCAGGCCCAGCAGGTTGCCGTTCTGGACGGTCGTGCCGGCCGTGGCGTGCAAGTCGATCGAGGTGATGCCCAGCTGCGCCAGCGTCTTGAGTTCGCCGGCTTCGGTGACACCGTCATGGTTGGCGTCGACCCAGACCACCAGCTTGCTGAAGATCGGGTCGCTCGCATCGATCTTGCCGTCGTGGTTGGTGTCGTACTGCGCCAGCGCGGCGTAGCCATTGCTGGCGCGCGTGCCGTTGGCCAGCAGCGTGCCGGTGCCGAACAGCTCGGTGCCGTTGTCGATCTTGCCGTCGCCGTTCAGGTCGACGGCGAGGAGGCCGTTGCCGGCCGCGGTCCAGCCGACCTGGCTGGCCTGCCCCGTGCCTTGCAGGTCGAAGCGCACGCCCTGCGCCGCGGAGGTGGTGTTGATGCCGTGGCCGTCGAGATCGAGCACGATCGGCGAGGCCAGCAGCAGGGCGCTGATCTGCGCGGGGGACATCGCCGAGATCTGGGCGCCGGTGAGCGCCGCGACCTGGGGCGCGGTGAAGGACTGGATGTCCGCCGTCGTCAGCGCGGCGATCTGGTCGGTGCCCATGGCGGCCACGACGTCGGTACTGAGCCCGCTCACCTGCGCGGTGGTCAGCGCGGCGATGGTGGCCGTGGACAGGTGGCTGAACTGGTCGGTGGTCAGCGCGCCGAACTGCGCCGCGGTGAGCGCGTGGAACTGCGTCGAGCTGAGCGCGTTCAGGTCGGCGTCCGACAGCGCCGTGATCTGGGCGGTCGTGAGCGCGGCGACCTGCGCCGTGCCGAACGAGGCGACCTGGCTGGTCGTCAAGGCCGCGACCTGGTCCGTGGTCAGCGCGGCGAGGGTCGAGGACGCCAGCGCGTGGATGTCCGCCGTGCTCATCGCCTGCAGCGTCGCCGGGGCGAGTGCCACGACCTGGCTGCTGCTCAGCGCCGCAACCTGCGCGGTGCCCAGGCCCTGGATCTCGCCGATGGTCAGCGCGGCGATGGCCGCGGTGCCCAGCGCCTGGAGCTGCGCCGTGGTCATGGCCGCGATGTCGCCCGAACTCAGCGCGGCGATCTGGTCGGTGGTCAGCGCGGCGACGGCGGCGGTGCCGAGCGCGGCGAACTGGCCGCTGCTCAGCGCCGCGATCCCGGCGACGCCCAGGCTGGCCGCCTGCGCGGCGCTCAGCGCCGACACCTCGGGCGTCGTCAACGCGGCCAGCTGCGCCGTGCCGAGCGCGTCGACCTGAGCGTTGGACATCGCCGCGATGCCCGCGGCGCCGAGCGCGGCGACGGCCGCCGTGCCCAGGGCCGCCACCTGGTCGGTCGCCAGCGCGGCGACCTGCGCCGTCGTCAGGGCGGCCGCCTGGGCGCTGGTGAGGGCGCCGATCTCGGCGTCGCTCAGCACGCCGATGCCGCCGGCGCCGAGCGCTCGGATGGCGGCCGTGGAGAGCGCGGCGACGTCCTGGGTCTGCAGGAAAAAGAGCTGCAGCGGCGTCAGCGCGGCCGCCTGCGTGCTGGTGAGCGCGGCGAACTGGGCGGTGCTCAGCGAATCGAGCTGCGTGGTGCTCAGGGCCTGGATCTGGGCGCTGCCGACGGCTGCGAGCTGGGTGGAGGACAGCGCCCCCAGCTGCGCCGTGGTCAGGGCGGCGACCTGCGTCGTGGTCAGCGCGGCGATGCCCGCGGTCGTCAGCGCACGCACGTCGGTGGTCGTCAACGCGCCGATCTGCGCGGTGCTGAAGGCCGCCACCTCCGTCGTGGACAGCGCGGCCACCTGCGCCGAGCGCAGCGCGGCGACGTCGGCGAGGCTCAGCGCCCCGATGCCGGCGCTTCCCAGGCCCGCGATGGCGGCGGTCGACAGCGCCGCGATGTCGGCCGCCGGCAGCGCCGCGATCTGCGCCGTGCTGAAGCCCGACACCTGCGTCGAGGTGAACGCGGCGATCTGGGTGGTCGTGAGGGCGGCGAACTGCGTCGACGTCAGCGCGGGCAGGTCGGCCGCGGGCAGCGCGGCGATCTGCGCGGTGGAAAGCGCCGCGATGGCGCGCGTCGACAGCGCGACCACGTCGGCCAGCGGCAGCGCCGCGAGCTGGGCCGGGCTCAGCGCCTTGATCTGCGTCGTGGTGAACGCGGCGGCGTCCGTGGGCGACAGGTCGGCGAGCTGCGACGTCGTGAGCGACGCCACGGCGGCCGAGGACAGCGCCGCGAACTGCGTGGTCGTCAGCGCCGCGATCTGGGCATCCGACAGCGTCGAGACGAGGCCGGTCGTCAACGCCGCCACCTGGGCCGTGCCGAGCGCGGCGAGCTGCGTCGGCGACAGCCCGGCGAACTGCGTGGGGGTGAGGGCGGCGATCGTCGCGGTGCGCAACGCGGCGACATCGGCCGTCGACAGTGCGCCGATCTGGTCGGACGTCAACGCGCCGGCCTGCGCGCTGGTGAGCGCGGAGACCTGGGCGGTGTTCAGCGCGGCGATGTCGGCCGTGCCCAGCGACGCGAGCTGCGTCGTCGTCAGCGCGGCCACCTGGGCGGTGCTCAGGGCGGCGACCTGCTGCGTGCCCAGGGCGCCGAGCTGTTCCGTGGTCAGCGCGGCCACCTGCGTGGCGCTCAGGCCGGCGATGGCCCGGGTCGACAGCGCGCCGATCTCGGCGTCCGTCAGCGCCGCGATCTGGCTGGTGCCCAGCGCCCGGACCTGCGTGCTGGTCAGCGCCGCGACGTCGGTGGACCCCAGCGCGGCGATCTGCGCGGTGGTGAGCGCCGCGATCTGCGCGCTGGTCAGCGCGGCGATCTGCGCGGTGCCGAAGATGGCGAGCGTGGCGGGATCGAGGCTGGCGACCTGCGCGGTCGTCAACGCGGCCACCTGCGCCGTCGAGAGCGCCGCCAGGCTGTCCGCGGGCACCGCGTCGAGCTCCGCCGGCGCCAGGGCCGCCAGCGCCGCGGTGCCGAGCGCCGCGACGTCCTGGCTGCTGAAATTGGCGAGCTGCGAGTCGCTCAGCGCCTGCGCCTGCGTGGACGTGAGCGCCGCGACCTGGGCCGTGGTCAGCCACTGGATCTCGTCCGAGGTCAGGACGGCGATCTGCGCGGTCGTCAGCGCGTGGATGACGGCGGTGCTCAACGCGGCGATGCCGGTGTCGAGCGAGGCGATCCAGGCCAGGCTCAGCGCGCCCACCTGCGCGGTGGTCAGGGCGCCGATCTGCGCGCTGCTCAGGGCATCGAGGTCGGCCGGGGTCAGCACGGCGACCTGCGCCGTCGTCAGCGCCGCCACCTGTGCGGTGGTGAGCGCGGCCAGCTGCGCGGTGCTCAGCTCAGCGATGTGCGTGGTGTCCAGCGACTTGACCTGGCCGGCGGACAGCGCCGCGACCTGGCCGGTGCCCAGCGCCGCCATCTGCGTCGATGAAAGCGCGTTGAGCTGCGCCGAGCCGAGCGCGGCGAGCTCCTGGCTGGTGAGCGCGGCGACCTGCGCGCCGCTGAGGCCGGCGGCCTGCTGCGTGGTCATCGCCTGCAGGTCGGTGGTCGACAGGGCGGCGACCTGGCTGGTCGACAGCCCGGCGATCTCGCTGCTCGTGAAGTTGACGAACTGCGTCGTCGTCAGCGCCGCCAGCTGCGCGCTGGAGAAGCCGATCATCGCCGCCGTGTTGAAGTACGCCATGTCCGACGGCGCGATGGCCTGCAGCTGTGCCAGCGACAGGGCCGCCACGTCGCTGGAGCTCAGCGCCGGGATCGTCAGGGACGTCAGCGCGCCGCCCGTCGTGCCGGTCGACGACGCATGGTGGCGCGATGGATCCCAGCCGAACGCGTTCTCGACGATGTGAGCGACGCGGGTCAACCACTTGGAGAGGAGGCTCATGGCACTGGAGGACCGGCTTGCCCGTGGTCGAGGCAGGGCAAGGCCGGTCGTTCCATCAGATCAGCGGGTTCGCACGGTTCTGCTCGTCGTCGAGCAGGTGGTTGGCCATCAGCCCGTGCAGCGCGCTCGCGTGGACATCCGGCGTGCTCGTCGCCACATGAGCGGTCGTCGAGGCGGTGGTGTCCGTCGCGTGGCCCGGGAGCAGGTTGGTGGCCGGGGCGGCCAGCAGGTCGCTCAGGCTCGGCGTGCTCGCCGTGGTCAGCGTCGTGGCGGCCGTCGTCTCCTTGGTGAACCAGACGTCGGCCATCGCGTGCTGCGCGCCGTCGGACGTCGTGTAGCTGGACGTCAGGCCGATGATGTTGCCGTTGCTCGCCGCGCCGCTGACCTGGTCGTGCAGGTCGATCGAGGTGATCCCCAGCTGCGCCAGCGTCTTGAGCTCGCCCGCCTCCGACTTGCCGTCGTGGTTCGAGTCGACCCAGACGACCAGCTTGCTGAAGATCGCGTCGCTCGCATCGATCTTGCCGTCGTGGTTGGTGTCGTACTGCGCCAGCGCGGCGTAGCCATTGCCGGCACGGGTGCCGTCAGCGAGCTTGGTGCCGACGCCGAACAGCTCGGTGCCGTTGTCGATCTGGCCGTTGCCGTTCAGGTCGAGTGCCAGCAGGCCTTCGTTCGCGGTCGTCCAGCCCATGGTGCTGGCGTGGCCCGAGCCGGTCAGGTCGAAGCTGACGCCCTGCGCCGCCGACGTGGTGGTGATGCCCGTGCCGGAAAGGTCGAGCACCAGCGGGGAGGCCGAGACCAGCGCGTCGACCTGGGCGTTGGTCATCACGCCGATTTCCGAGCTCGTGAACGACTGCGCCTGGGTCGACGACATCGCCGCGAGGTCGTGCGTCGTGAAGCCCGCGATCTGGTCGGTCGTGAACGCGACGATCTGGGTCGTCGTCAGCGCGGCCGCCTGGGCCGTCGAGAAGGCGCTGATGTCGGCCGTGCTCAGGTGGGTGATCTGGTCGGTCGTCAGCGCGGCGATGTGCGTCGTCGTGAACGCGGCCACCTGTGCCGTCGTCATGGCGGCGATGTCGCTCGTGCTGAAGCCGCTCAGCTGGTCGGTGGTCAGCGAGGCGATGTGGGCGGTCGTCAGCGCCTGGACGTCGGCCGTCGTGAGGTTCTGGATCTGGGCCGAGGACATCGCGTGGAAGGCCGTCGTCGAGAGCGCGTGCACCTCGGCGGTTCCCAGCACCGCGACGTTGGTCGTGGTCATCGCCTGGATCTGGGCCGAGCTCAGCGCGGCCGCCTGGGCCGAGGTCAGCGCGGCGGTCTCGCCGGTCGTCATCGCCTGGATGTCGCCGGTCGTGAACGCGGTCACCTGCGTCGTGGTCATCACCGCCAGGTCGGCCGTCGAGAGCGCGGCGAACTGGGTGGTGGTGAGCGCACCGATCTCGGTCGAGGTCAGCGCGACGGTCTGCGCCGTCGTCAACGCCGCGAGGTCGGTCGTGCTGAGGTTGCTGATCTGCGACGTGGTGAGCGCGGCGATCTGGGCGGTCGTCAGCACCTGGAAGTGGTCGGTCGCCAGCGCGTTGAGCTGGGACGTCGTCATCGCGGCGATGTTGGCCGTGGTCAGGGCCTTCAGGTCGGTCGTGGACAGCGCGGCCACCTGGTCGGTGCCCATGGACGACACCTGCGCGGTGGTCAGCGCGGCGGCCTGCGCGCTGGTCAGCGCGGCCACCTGGGTCGTCGACAGCGCGAAGACCTCGGACGTGGTCAGCGCGCCGATCTGCGCGGTGGTGAACGCGGCGACCTGGGCGGTGCCCAGCGCGTTGACCTGCGTCGTCGTCAGGTTGGCCACCTGCGCGGCGGTCAGCGCGGCGATCTGGGCCGTGGTGAACGCGTCGAGGTTGGTCGTACTGAGGGCGGCGAGTTGCGTCGTCGTCAGGGCGGCCACCTGCGCGCTCGTCAGGACGGCGATGTGATCCGTCGCGAGGCCGTTGAGCTGGCTCGAGGTCAGCGACGCGATCTGGGCCGTCGTCAGGGCCTTGAGGTCGCCGGTGGACAGCGCGGCGAACAGGTCGGTGGTCAGGGCGACGAGCTGGGTCGTCGTCAGCGCCGCGGCCTGGGCGCTGGTGAGCGCGCCGATGTCGGTGCTGTTGAGCGAGTTGAGCTGCGTCGTCGTGAGGTTGGCGATCTGCGCGGTCGTCAGCGCGGCCAGCTGGGCGGTCGTGAAGGCGTCCAGGTTGGTCGTGCTGAGGTTGGACAGCTGGGTCGTCGTCAGGGCGGCCACTTGCGCGGTCGTCAGGGCGGCGATGTGATCCGTCGCCAGGCCGTTCAGCTGGGCCGAGGTCAGCACGTTGACCTGGGCGGTGCCGAGGGCACGCAGGTCGGCCGTGCTGAGCGCGGCGATCTGGTCGGTGCCCATCGACACGAGCTGCGCGGTGGTCAGCGCGGCGGCCTGGGTCGAGGTCAGGGCGGCGACTTCGGTCGTGGTCAGCGCATCGGCCTGGGCGGCCGTCAGCGCCTTGATCTGGGTGCTGGTGAGCGCGGCGAGGTCGCTGGTGCCGAGGGCGGCGAGCTGCGTGGTCGTCAGGTTGGACACCTGCGCCGTGGTCAGCGCGGCGATCTGGGCCGTGGTGAACGCGTCGAGGTTGGCGGTGCTGAGGTTGGACAGCTGGGTCGTCGTCAGCGCGGCCACTTGCGCGGTCGTCAGGACGGCGATGTGATCGGTCGCCAGGTTGTTCAGCTGGCTCGAGGTCAGCGAGGCGATCTGGGCCGTGGTCAGCGCCTTCAGGTCGCCGGTGGACAGCGCGGCCAGCAGGTCGGTCGTCAGGTTAGCCAGCTGGTTCGTGGTCAGCGCCACGGCCTGGGCGCTGGTGAGGGCGCCGATGTCCGTGCTGTTGAAGGAATTCAGCTGGGTCGTCGTCAGGCTGGCGACCTGCGCGGTGGTCAGCGCGGCGATCTGGGCCGTGGTGAACGCATCGAGGTTGGTCGTCGTGAGGTTGGACAGCTGGGCCGTCGTCAGGGCGGCCACTTGCGCGGTCGTCAGGGCGGCGATGTGGTCGGTGGCCAGGTTGTTCAGCTGCGACGAGGTCAGGGCGGCGACCTGGGCCGAGCCCAGGGCGCGCAGATCCGTGGTCGTCAGGGCGGCGATCTGGTCAGTGCCCATCGAGGCCAGTTGCGCCGTCGTCAGGGCCGCGGCTTGCGTCGAGGTCAGGGCGGCCACTTCGGTCGTGGTCAGCGCATCGGCCTGCGCGGCCGTCAGCGCCTTGATCTGGGTGCTGGTGAGCGCGGCGACGTCGCTGGTGCCGAGCGCGGCCAGTTGCGTGGTCGTCAGGTTGGCGACCTGCGCGGTGGTCAACGCGGCGATCTGGGCCGTGGTGAACGCGTCGAGGTTGGTCGTGCTGAGGTTGGACAGCTGCGTCGTCGTCAGCGCGGCCACTTGCGCGGTCGTCAGCGCGGTGATGTGATCGGTGGCCAGGTTGTTGAGCTGGCTGGAGGTCAGCGAAGCGATCTGGGCCGTCGTCAGGGCCTTCAGGTCGGCGGTCGACATCGCGGCCAGCAGGTCGGTGGTCAGGTTGGACAGCTGGTTGGTCGTCAGCGCGACGGCCTGGGCGCTGGTGAGCGCGCCGATGTCGGTGCTGTTGAGGGAGTTCAGCTGCGTCGTCGTCAGGCTGGCGACCTGGGCCGGGGTCAGCGCGGCCAGCTGGGCCGTCGTGAGCGCGTCCAGGTTGGTGATGCTGAGGTTGGACAGCTGCGCGGTCGTCAGGGCGGCCACTTGCGCGGTCGTCAGCGCGGCGATGTGGTCCGTCGCGAGGTTGTTCAGCTGGCTGGAGGTCAGCGCGGCGACTTGCGCCGAGCCCAGGGCCTTGAGGTCGGTGGTGCTCAGGGCGGCGACCTGGTCGGTGCCCATGGAGGCGAGTTGCGCGGTGGTCAGCGCGGCAGCCTGCGCCGAGGTCAGCGCGCCGACTTCGGTGGTGGTGAGCGCATCGACCTGGGCGTTGGTGAACGCCTTGATCTGGTTGCTGGTGAACGCGGCGACGTCGCTCGTGCCGAGGGCGGCGAGCTGCGTGGTCGTCAGGTTGGCGACCTGCGCGGTGGTCAGCGCGGCGATCTGGGCCGTGGTGAACGCATCGAGGTTGGTCGTCGTGAGGTTGGACAGCTGCGTCGTCGTCAGGGCGGCGACTTGCGCGGTCGTCAGGACGGCGATGTGATCCGTGGCCAGGTTGTTCAGCTGGCTCGAGGTCAGCGAGGCGATCTGGGCCGTCGTCAGCGCCTTGAGGTCGCCAGTGGACAGCGCGGCCAGCAGGTCCGTGGTCAGGTTGGTCAGCTGGTTGGTCGTCAGCGCCGCGGCCTGGGCGCTGGTGAGCGCGCCGATCTCGCCGGTGGTGAAGGTATTGACCTGGGTGGACGTGAGCGCGGCGATCTGCGCGGTCGTGAACGCGGCGACCTGGGCGGTGCCGAGCGCGGCGATCTGCGTCGTGGTGAGGTTGGCGACCTGCGTGGCGGTCAGCGCGGCGATCTGGGCCGAGCCGAGGGCGTCGAGGTTGGTCGTGCTCAGGTTGGACAGCTGGGTCGTCGTCAGCGCGGCAATCTGCGCCGACGTCAAGGCGGCGATGTGGTCGGTGGCCAGCGCGTTCAGCTGCGACGAGGTCAGGGCGTCGATCTGGGTCGAGGTCAGGGCCTTCAGGTCGGCGGTCGACATCGCGGCCAGCAGGTCGGTGGTCAGGTTCGACAGCTGGTTCGTCGTCAGCGCGACCGCCTGGCCGGTCGTCAGCGCGGCGATCTCGCTGCTGCTCAGCGCGTTCAGCTGGGTCGTCGTCAGCGCGCCGATCTGCGCGCTGGTGAGCGCGGCGATCTGAGCCGACGTGAGGGCGTTGAAGTTGGTCGTGCTGAGGTTGGCCAGCTGCGACGTCGTCAGGGCGGCCACTTGCGCGGTCGTCAGGGCGGCGATGTGGTCGGTGGCCAGGTTGTTCAGCTGGCTGGACGACAGCGCGACGACCTGGGCGGTGCCGAGGGCACGCAGGTCGGCCGTGCTGAGCGCGGCGACCTGGTCGGTGCCCATGGCGACGAGTTGCGCCGTGGTCAGGGCCGCGGCTTGCGTCGAGGTCAGGGCGCCGATCTCGTTCGTGGTCAGGGCCTGGACTTCGGCGGTCGTCAGCGCCTTGATGGAGCCGGTGGTCAGCGCGGCGACGTCGGCCGTGCCCAGCGCGGCGACCTGGCTGGTCGTCAGGTTGGCGACTTGAGCGGTGGTCAGCGCGGCGATCTGGGCCGTGGTGAACGCGTCGAGGTTGGTCGTGCTCAGGTTGGACAGCTGGGTCGTCGTCAGGGCGGCCACTTGCGCGGTCGTCAGGGCGGCGATGTGGTCGGTGGCCAGGTTGTTCAGCTGGCTGGAGGTCAGCGAGGCGATCTGGGCGGTGGTGAGGGCCTTCAGGTCGCCGGTGGACAGCGCGGCCAGCAGATCGGTCGTCAGGTTCGACAGCTGGTTCGTGGTCAGCGCCGCGGCCTGGGCGCTGGTGAGCGCGCCCATGTCGCTGGTCGTGAAGGCGTTGACCTGGGTGGACGTCAGCGCGGCGATCTGCGCGGTCGTGAACGCGGCGACCTGGGCGGTGCCCAGCGCGTTGATCTGCGTCGTGGTCAGGTTGGCCACCTGCGCGGCGGTCAGCGCGGCGATCTGGGCCGTGGTGAACGCATCGAGGTTGGTGGTGCTGAGGGCGGCCAGCTGCGTCGTCGTCAGGGCGGCGACCTGCGCCGACGTCAGGGCGGCGATGTGGTCGGTGGCCAGCGCGTTCAGCTGGCTGGAGGTCAGCGCATCGACCTGCGTCGCGCTCAGGGCCTTCAGGTCGGCGGTGGACAGCGCGGCCAGGCGGTCGGTGGTCAGGTTAGCCAGCTGGTTCGTGGTCAGCGCGGCGGCCTGGGCGCTGGTGAGCGCGCCGATGTCGGTGGTTCCCAGCGAGTTGAGCTGCGTCGTCGTCAGGCTGGCGACCTGGGCCGGGGTCAGCGCGGCGATCTGCGCCGTGGTGAACGCGTCGACGTTGGTGGTGACCAGGTTGGACAGCTGGGTCGTCGTCAGGGCGGCCACCTGCGCGGTCGTCAGGGCGGCGATGTGGTCGGTGGCCAGGTTGTTCAGCTGGCTCGAGGTCAGCGACACGATCTGCGCCGTCGTCAGCGCCTTGAGGTCGCCAGTGGACAGCGCGGCCAGCAGGTCCGTGGTCAGGTTGGACAGCTGGTTGGTCGTCAGCGCCGCGGCCTGGGCGCTGGTGAGCGCGCCGATCTCGCCGGTGGTGAAGGCGTTGACCTGGGTGGACGTCAGCGCGGCGACCTGCGTCGGCGTGAACGCGGCGACCTGGGCGGTGCCGAGCGCGTTGATCTGCGTCGTGGTCAGGTTGGCGACCTGCGCGGGCGTCAGCGCGGCGATCTGGGCCGTGGTGAACGCGTCGAGGTTGGTCGTGCTGAGGGCGGCGAGTTGCGTCGTCGTCAGGGCGGCCACTTGCGCGGTCGTCAGGGCGGCGATGTGGTCCGTCGCGAGGTTGTTCAACTGGCTCGAGGTCAGCGAGTCGATCTGGGTCGAGGTCAGGGCCTTGAGGTCGCCGGTGGACAGCGCGGCCAGCAGGTCGGTCGTCAGGTTCGACAGCTGGTTGGTCGTCAGCGCGACGGCCTGGGCGCTGGTGAGCGCGGCGATGTCGGTGCTGTTGAGGGAGTTCAGCTGCGTGGTCGTCAGGCTAGCGACCTGGGCCGGGGTCAGCGCGGCCAGCTGGGCCGTCGTGAGCGCGTCCAGGTTGGTGGTGCTGAGGTTGGACAGCTGCGCGGTCGTCAGGGCGGCCACTTGCGCGGTCGTCAGGGCCGCGATGTGGTCCGTCGCCAGGTTGTTCAGTTGCGACGAGGTCAGGGCGGCGACTTGCGCCGAGCCGAGTGCCTTCAGGTCGGTGGTGCTCAGGGCGGCGACCTGGTCGGTGCCCATGGAGGCGAGTTGCGCGGTGGTCAGCGAGGCCGCCTGCGTCGAGGTCAGCGCGCCGACTTCGGTCGTGGTCAGGGCGTCGACCTGGGCGTTCGTCAGCGCCTTGATCTGCGCGGTGGTGAACGCGGCGACGTCGCTGGTGCCGAGGGCGGCCAGTTGCGTGGTCGTCAGGTTGGACACCTGCGCGGTGGTCAGCGCGGCGATCTGGGCCGTGGTGAACGCATCGAGGTTGGTCGTCGTGAGGTTGGACAGCTGGGCCGTCGTCAGCGCGGCCACCTGGGCCGTCGTGAGCGCGGCGATGTGGTCCGTCGCGAGGTTGTTCAGCTGGCTCGAGGTCAGCGAGGCGATCTGGGCCGTCGTCAGGGCCTTCAGGTCGGCGGTCGACATCGCGGCCAGCAGGTCGGTGGTCAGGTTCGACAGCTGGTTCGTGGTCAGCGCCACGGCCTGGGCGCTGGTGAGCGCGCCGATGTCGGTGCTGTTGAGGGAGTTCAGCTGCGTCGTCGTCAGGCTGGCGACCTGGGCCGGGGTCAGCGCGGCCAGCTGGTCCGTCGTGAGCGCGTCCAGGTTGGTCGTGCTGAGGTTGGACAGCTGGGTCGTCGTCAGGGCGGCGACTTGCGCGGTCGTCAGCGCGGCGATGTGGTCGGTCGCGAGGTTGTTCAGCTGGCTGGAGGTCAGCGCGGCGACTTGCGCCGAGCCGAGCGCCTTCAGGTCCGTGGTGCTCAGGGCGGCGATCTGGTCGGTGCCCATCGAGGCCAGTTGCGCCGTCGTCAGGGCGGCAGCCTGCGCCGAGGTCAGCGCGCCGACTTCGGTGGTGGTCAGGGCGTCGACCTGGGCGTTCGTCAGTGCCTTGATCTGCGTGCTGGTGAACGCGGCGACATCGCTCGTGCCGAGGGCAGCCAGTTGCGTGGTCGTCAGGCCGGCGACCTGCGCGGTGGTCAGCGCGGCGATCTGGGCCGTGGTGAACGCGTCGAGGTTGGTGGTGCTGAGGTTGGACAGCTGGGACGTCGTCAGCGCGGCCACCTGGGCCGTCGTCAGGGCGGCGATGTGGTCGGTCGCCAGCGTGTTCAGCTCCGTCGACGTCATCGCGACGATCTGCGCCGTGGTCATGGCGCGCAGGTCGGTGCTGGTGATGGCGGCGAACTGGTCCGTCGTCATGCCGGCGATCTGGGTCGTGGTCAGCGCCGCGGCCTGGGTGGTCGTCAGCGCGGCGATCTCGGCCGTCGTCAGCGCCGTCACCGGCGCCAGCACGGCGACCTGGGAGCTGGTCATCGCGGCCAGCTGCTGCGAGCCGAGGGCGATGATCTGGCTGGTCGTCAGCGCGGCCACCTGCGAGGTGGTGAGCGCGACGATCTGCGCCGTGGTGAGCGCGTCGAGGTTGGTGGTGCTGAGGTTCTGGATCTGCGTGGTCGTCAACGCGGCCACTTCGGTCGACGTCAGCGCCGCGATGTGGTCGGTGGCCAGCGCGTTCAGCTGGCTGGAGGTCAGCGCGTCGATCGCGGAAGCGCTCAGCGCCCGCAGCGCGTTCGTCGACAGCGCGGCGACCAGGCCGGTGGTCAGCGCGGCGATCTGCGTGGTCGTCAGGGCGGCGGCCTGCGTGCTCGTGAACGCGCCGAAGTCGGCGCTGCCCATCGAGTTGAGCTGGGTCGTCGTGAGGTTGGCGACCTGTGCCGTGGTCAGCGCGGCGACCTGGGCGGTGGTGAGGGCGTCGAGGTTGGTCGTGCTGAGATTCGACAGCTGGGTCGTCGTCAGCGCGGCCACTTGCGCGGTCGTCAGGGCCGCGATGTGATCCGTGGCCAGGTTGTTCAGCTGGCTCGATGTGAGCGACACGATCTGGGCGGAGCTCAGCGCCTTGAGGTCGCCGGTGGACAGCGCGGCCAGCAGGTCCGTGGTCAGGTTGGACAGCTGGTTCGTCGTCAGCGCGGCGGCCTGGCCGCTGGTCAGCGCGCCGATCTCGCCGGTGGTGAAGGCGTTGACCTGCGTGGACGTCAGCGCGGCGATCTGCGCCGGCGTGAACGCGGCGACCTGGGCCGTGCCGAGCGCATTGATCTGCGTCGTCGTCAGGTTGGCGACCTGCGTGGCGGTCAGCGCGGCGATCTGGGCCGTGGTGAACGCATCGAGGTTGGTGGTGCTGAGGTTGGACAGCTGGGTCGTCGTCAGCGCGGCCACCTGGGCCGTCGTCAGGGCGGCGATGTGATCCGTGGCCAGGTTGTTCAGCTGGCTCGAGGTCAGCGAGTCGATCTGCGCAGTGGTCAGCGCCTTGAGGTCGCCGGTGGACAGCGCGGCCAGCAGGTCGGTGGTCAGGTTCGACAACTGGTTGGTGGTCAGCGCCACGGCCTGGGCGCTGGTGAGCGCGGCGATGTCGGTGCTGTTGAGCGAGTTGAGCTGCGTCGTCGTCAGGCTGGCGACCTGGGCCGGGGTCAGTGCGGCCAGTTGCGCCGTCGTGAGCGCGTCCAGGTTGGTCGTGCTGAGGTTGGACAGCTGGCTCGTCGTCAGCGCGGCGACTTGCGCGGTCGTCAGGGCGGCGATGTGATCCGTGGCCAGGTTGTTCAGCTGGCTGGAGGTCAGCGCGGCGACTTGCGCCGAGCCGAGCGCCTTCAGGTCGGTGGTGCTCAGGGCGGCGACCTGGTCGGTGCCCATCGAGGCCAGTTGCGCGGTGGTCAGCGAGGCCGCCTGCGTCGAGGTCAGCGCGGCGACTTCGGTGGTGGTCAGCGCGTCGACCTGGGCGTTGGTGAACGCCTTGATCTGGTTGCTGGTGAACGCGGCGACATCGCTGGTGCCGAGGGCGGCCAGTTGCGTGGTCGTCAGGTTGGACACCTGCGCGGTGGTCAGCGCGGCGATCTGGGCCGTGGTGAACGCATCGAGGTTGGTCGTGCTGAGGTTGGACAGCTGGGTCGTCGTCAAGGCGGCCACTTGCGCGGTCGTCAGGACGGCGATGTGGTCCGTCGCCAGGTTGTTCAGCTGGCTGGAGGTCAGCGACGCGATCTGGGCCGTCGTCAGCGCCTTGAGGTCGCCGGTGGAGAGTGCGGCCAGCAGGTCAGTCGTGAGGTTCGACAGCTGGTTGGTCGTCAGCGCCGCGGCCTGGGCGCTGGTGAGCGCACCGATCTCGCCGGTGGTGAAGGCGTTGACCTGGGTGGACGTGAGCGCGGCAATCTGCGCGGTCGTGAACGCGGCGACCTGGGCGGTGCCGAGCGCGTTGATCTGCGTCGTGGTCAGGTTGGCCACCTGAGCGGGGGTCAGCGCGGCGATCTGGGCCGTGGTGAACGCGTCGAGGTTGGTCGTGCTGAGGGCGGCCAGCTGCGTCGTCGTCAGGGCGGCGACCTGCGTCGACGTCAGGGCGGCGATGTGGTCGGTGGCCAGCGCGTTCAGCTGCGACGAGGTCAGGGCGTCGATCTGGGTCGCGGTCAGGGCCTTCAGGTCGGCGGTGGACAGCGCGGCGACCAGGTCGGTCGTCAGGTTCGACAGCTGGTTCGTGGTCAGGGCGGCGGCCTGGGCGCTGGTGAGCGCACCGATGTCGGTGCTGCCCAGCGAGTTGAGCTGCGTCGTCGTCAGGTTGACGATCTGGTTCGTGGTCAGCGCGGCGATCTGGGCCGTGGTGAACGCGTCGAGGTTGGTCGTGCTGAGGTTGGACAGCTGGGTCGTCGTCAGGGCGGCGACCTGCGCCGACGTCAGGGCGGCGATGTGGTCGGTGGCCAGCGCGTTCAGCTGGCTGGACGTGAGCGACGCGATCTGCGCCGAGTTCAGGGCACGCAGGTCACCGGTGGACAGCGCGGCCAGCAGGTCGGTGGTCAGGTTGGACAGCTGGTTCGTCGTCAGCGCGGCGGCCTGGGCGCTGGTGAGCGCGCCGATCTCGGTGCTGGTCAGCGTGTTCAGCTGCGCGCTGCTCAGCGCGGCGATCTGCGTGCTGGTCAACGCGGCGACCTGGGCGGCCGTCATGCCCTGCACCTGTGTCGTGGTCAGCGAGAAGATCTGCGCCGACGTGAGGGCCGCGACCTGCGCCGAGCTCAGCGCGTCGAGGTTGGTCGTGCTCAGGTTCTGCACCTGCGCCGTCGTCAGCGCGGCGACCTGCGCGGTCGTGAACGCGGCGATGTGGTCGGTGGCCAGCGCGTTCAGCTGCGACGAGGTCAGCGACTGGACGGCGCCGGTGCTCAACGCCTTCAGGTCGTTGGTGGACAACGCGGCGACCAGGTCCGTCGTCAGGTTCGACAGCTGGTTGGTGGTGAGCGCGGCGGCCTGCGCCGTGGTCAGCGCGGCGATCTCGGTGCTCGTGAAGGTGTTGAGCTGGCTGGTGGGCAGCGCGGCGATCTGGGCGGTGGTCAGCGCGGCGATCTGCGCGGAACCCATGGCCTGCAGGTTGGTGCTGCTCAGGTTGGCGATCTGCGACGTCGTCAGCGCGGCGACCTGGGCCGTGGTGAGCGCGGCGAAGTGGTCGGTGGCCAGGTTGTTCAGCTGCGACGAGGTCATCGCGCCGATCTGCGCGCTGCCGAGCGCGCGCAGGTCGGTGGTGGTGAGGGCGGCGACCTGCGTGGTCGTCATGTTGGAGATCTGGGCCGTCGTCAGGGCCGCGGTCTGCGCGCTGGTGAGCGCGCCCAGTTCGGTGGTCGTGAGCGCCACAACCTGGGCGGTGCTCAGGTTGGCGATCTGCGCGGTCGTGAACGCGGCGACCTGGGTCGTGCCCAGCGCGTTGATCTGCGTCGTGGTGAGGTTGGTGACCTGCGCGGCGGTCAGCGCGGCGATCTGGGCCGTGGTGAACGCATCGAGGTTGGTGGTGCTGAGGCTGGACAGCTGGGTCGTCGTCAGCGCGGCCACCTGGGCCGTCGTCAGGGCGGCGATGTGGTCCGTCGCGAGGCCATTGAGCTGGCTGGAGGTCAGCGACGCGATCTGGGTCGGGGTCAGCGCCTTGAGGTCGCCGGTGGACAGCGCGGCCACCAGGTCGGTGGTGAGGTTGGACAGCTGGTTGGTCGTCAGCGCGACGGCCTGGGCGCTGGTGAGCGCGCCGATGTCGGTGCTGTTGAGCGAGTTGAGCTGCGTCGTCGTGAGGTTGGCGATCTGCGCGGTCGTCAGCGCGGCCAGTTGCCCGGTCGTCAGCGCGTCGAGGTTGGTGGTGCTGAGGTTGGACAGCTGGGTCGTCGTCAGCGCGGCCACCTGAGCGGTCGTCAGGACGGCGATGTGGTCCGTCGCGAGGTTGTTCAGCTGGCTCGAGGTCAGCGACGCGATCTGGGCCGTGGTCAGGGCCTTGAGGTCCCCGGTGGACAGCGCGGCCAGCAGGTCCGTGGTCAGGTTGGACAGCTGGTTCGTGGTCAGCGCGGCGGCCTGGGCGCTGGTCAGCGCGCCGATCTCGCCGGTGGTGAAGGCGTTGACCTGCGTGGACGTCAGCGCGGCGATCTGCGCCGGCGTGAACGCGGCGACCTGGGCGGTGCCGAGCGCATTGATCTGCGTCGTGGTGAGGTTGGTGACCTGCGCGGGCGTCAGCGCGGCGATCTGGGCCGTGGTGAACGCGTCGAGGTTGGTGGTGCTGAGGTTGGACAGCTGGGTCGTCGTCAGCGCGGCCACCTGGGCCGTCGTCAGGGCGGCGATGTGATCCGTCGCCAGGTTGTTCAGCTGGCTCGAGGTCAGCGAGTCGATCTGCGCAGTGGTCAGCGCCTTGAGGTCGCCGGTGGACAACGTGGCCAGCAGGTCGGTGGTCAGGTTCGACAACTGGTTGGTGGTCAGCGCCACGGCCTGGGCGCTGGTGAGCGCGGCGATGTCGGTGCTGTTGAGCGAGTTGAGCTGCGTCGTCGTCAGGCTGGCGACCTGGGCCGGGGTCAGCGCGGCCAGCTGGGCCGTCGTGAGCGCGTCCAGGTTGGTCGTGCTGAGGTTGGACAGCTGGCTCGTCGTCAGGGCGGCGACTTGCGCGGTCGTCAGGGCGGCGATGTGGTCGGTGGCCAGGTTGTTCAGCTGCGACGAGGTCAGGGCGGCGACCTGAGCCGAGCCCAGGGCCTTGAGGTCGGTGGTGCTCAGGGCGGCGACCTGGTCGGTGCCCATCGAGGCCAGTTGCGCAGTGGTCAGCGAGGCCGCCTGCGTCGAGGTCAGCGCGCCGACTTCGGTGGTGGTGAGCGCATCGACCTGGGCGTTGGTGAACGCCTTGATCTGGTTGCTGGTGAACGCGGCGACGTCGCTCGTGCCGAGGGCGGCCAGCTGCGTGGTCGTCAGGTTGGCGACTTGAGCGGTGGTCAGCGCGGCGATCTGGGCCGTGGTGAACGCATCGAGGTTGGTCGTCGTGAGGTTGGACAGCTGCGCCGTCGTCAGCGCGGCCACCTGGGCCGTCGTGAGCGCGGCGATGTGGTCCGTGGCCAGGTTGTTCAGCTGGCTCGAGGTCAGCGAGGCGATCTGGGCCGTCGTCAGCGCCTTGAGGTCGCCGGTGGACAGCGCGGCCAGCAGGTCCGTGGTCAGGTTCGACAGCTGGTTGGTCGTCAGCGCCGCGGCCTGCGCGCTGGTGAGCGCACCGATCTCGCCGGTGGTGAAGGCATTGACCTGGGTGGACGTGAGCGCGGCGATCTGCGCGGTCGTGAACGCGGCGACCTGGGCGGTGCCCAGCGCGGCGATCTGCGTCGTGGTGAGGTTGGCGACCTGCGTGGCGGTCAGCGCGGCGATCTGGGCCGAGCCGAGGGCGTCGAGGTTGGTCGTGCTGAGGGCGGCCAGCTGGGTCGTCGTCAGGGCGGCGACCTGCGTCGACGTCAGCGCGGCGATGTGGTCGGTGGCCAGCGCGTTCAGCTGCGACGAGGTGATCGCGTCGACCGAAGCGGCGCTCAGCGCGCGCAAGGCGGTCGTCGACAGGGCGGCCAGCTGGTCGGTGCCCAGCGAGCTCAGCTGCGTGGTCGTGAGCGCGGCGGCCTGGTTGCTCGTGAGCGCCGCCGTCTCGGTGGTGGTGAGGCCGGCCAGCTGCGACGTCGTGAGGTTGGTGAGCTGGCTGGTCGTCAGGGCCGCGACCTGTTGCGTGGTGAACGCGCCGACCTGGCTGGACGTGAGCGCCCCGACCTGGGTCGTCGTCAGGGCCTGCAGGGTCCCGGTCGTGAAGGCCGCGATCTCGGTGGTCAGCAGCGCCGCGATCTCGGAGGTGCCGATCGCCGCGATGCCCGTGCTGGTGATCGCGGCGATCTGCGCCGTGGTCAACGCCTGGATCTGCGCCGTGCTGAAGGCCGCCCAATCCGCTGTTCCGAGACTGGCGATCGACGTGGTGGAAAGACCGGCGATCTGCGTGGTGGACAGCGAGGTGATGATGGACATTTTTAGTTCCTGAACGTTGACGGGGCGGCGACGGTCGGCAGCGATGCGCCGCGCCTGTCGAATCGTGACTGGGGCTCTGGCGACCCATGGCCTCGCACCGACGCGCTGGCGCAGCGCGTCGGAGAGGCAAGGGCAGGGGTCGCAAGAGTCATGGGCAAAGACAAACGAAGGGTTCTCAACTGGGCTTGTCGGCAAAGAACTGCAAATCCTGAAGTCGGCTTTGCAACCTTTTACCGGTTTGAGGGCGACTATCCGCCGGATGAGGACGGCCCTTAGGCCCGAAAAGCGGGCCAAATCCGGCTGTCTTGCGGGGCGATCGTGGCGATGTCGACACACGGCGCCGCTCCCTCGCGCACGCCGCGCGAGCGCTCACGCGTGACGCGTTCGCGTGCCCATGGGCTCGTGTGCCCGCACGTTCGCGTGTGCGAAGGCGCTCACGCGCGAGCGCGAGCCGAAGCGGACGGATCGGGGCGGGTCAGTCGTCCAGCGACTGCAGCGCGCGCGCCATCGCGGCGGCGAGCTCGCCGGCCACCAGCGGCAGCCGGTCGCCGTGCGCGCGGTCGGCGGCGCGGCCGTGCAGCCACGCGCCGGCGCGGGCCACGTCGAACGCCTGCTCCACGGCCGACGCGGCGCGCGGCTGCGCCGACCACGCGCCGCCGATCCAGCCCGCCAGCACGTCGCCGGTGCCGGCGGTGGCGAGGCGGGCGTCGCCGGTCGGGTTGATCGCGGCGCGGCCATCCGGCGTCGCGACGACCGTGCCGGAGCCCTTGAGCACGACGACGGCGCCGGTGTCGGCCGCCAGGCGGCGCGCGGCGGCGAGGCGGTCGGCCTGTACGGCGGCCACGTCCTCGCCGAGCAGGCGCGCGGCCTCCAGCGGATGCGGCGTGAGCACGCTGGGACGTCCGGCGGCGCCGCGGGCACGCAGCTGGGCGCGCAGGCCCGGATCGCGCGCGATCGCGTTGAGCGCGTCGGCATCGAGCACCAGACGCTGCGCGTTGGACAGGCAGCCGGGCAGCTCGCGCGCCACGTCGTCGCCGCCGCCGCAACCCGCCACGACCGTGGCCCTGGCGTTGCCGCGCAGCGCCGGCTGCAGCTCGGCCACGGGGCGCAGCATCAGCTCGGGATGGCGCACATCCACCGGCAGGATGCCGCCGGCGTCGCTGGAATGCGCATGCACCAGCACGCGGCCCGCGCCCGCGAGCGAGGCCGCGTGCGCCGCCAGCAGCGACGCGCCGACCATGCCCGCCGCGCCGCCGGCCACGTGGACGTCGCCGTAGCTGCCCTTGTTGGCGGCGTGGCGGCGGCGCGGCCAGGTCGTCGCGGCGACGTGCGATCCGGTGAGCATCGCGGCGGGGCGCTCGTCGTCCTCCGGAGCGACGCCGAGATCGTCGAACCAGGGCTCGCCGACGACGTCGCGGCCGCTGCCGGTGAACAGGCCCATCTTGGCGGTGAGCAGCGTCAGCGTGTGCGTGGCGCGCACCACGGCGTCGCCGAGCGGCGCGCCGGTGTCGGAGGCCAGGCCCGTGGGCACGTCCACGCTCAGCACCGGCGCGGCGAGCGCATTGAGCGCCGCGATGGCCGCGGCGATTGCGCCTTCCGGAGCGCGCGACTGGCCGACGCCCAGCAGCGCGTCGACGCCGAGGGCGATGCGCGCCAGCTCTTCCGTGCCCGGCAGGTCGTCGCGCAATCGCACGCCCGCGGCACGCGCCTCGGCCAGCGCCCACGCCGCGTCGGCCGGCAGGGCCCGGCCCGGCGCGTGGCCCGCGAGCGTGACCGACACCGTGATCCCGGCGCGCCGCAGCCAGGTCGCCAACACGAGCCCGTCGCCGCCGTTGTTGCCCGGGCCGGCCGCGATCCAGACCTCGCGTGCGTGCGGCGCGACGGCGCGCGCGAGACGCACGAGCGCGAGGCCCGCGCGCGCCATCAGCGCGTGTTCGGGCAGCCCCGCCGCGGCGCGCCGCTCGATGCGCCGCGTCGTCTCCGCGTCGAACAGCGGCAGGTCGGCAGCGCTCTGGAGCAGGCGGCGGGGCACGGTCATCGAGGGACCCTTCGGTAAATCAGCGCAGTCGTTGCGGGGCGAGGGCGCCCGCGTCCGCAGGCGCCGTCTCGCCGGCAATCATCGTGCACAACAGGCCCGCCGCGGCCTGGCTCAGCGCCCAGCCGTGATGCGCGTGGCCCGCGTTGAGCCAGATGCCCGGCACGCCGCTCGCGCCGACGACGGGCAGGCCGTCGGCCAGCGCGGCGCGCGTGGCCTGCCACACCTGCGCCTGCTGCCAGTTCACCGCGCCCGGGAAGGCCTCGTCGACGGCGTCGTACAGCGGCTGCAGCGACTTGCGCGTGGGCGGCGTGCCCGGCGCGGCCGAGGCCGCCACCGATTCATGCCCGCCGGCGACGCGCACGCGCGCGCCGAGCCGGCTGACGGAGATGCCGCTGCGCACGTCCAGCAGCGCGGCGCGCGGGCCGCTGTCCGGGGCGGCCTCGCGCACGTGCTGCGCCACCGTCACCGAGCAGCCGCGGATCGGGCGCCAGGGCAGCTTCACGCCCAGCGGCGCCAGCAGGCGCGCCGATTCCATCGCGGCGCACACCACCACCGCGTCGAACGCGAGCTCGTCGGCCGCGGTGTTGGCGGCGGACAGGCGCAGCGTGGGCCGCGGGCCGGCCGTGATCTCGACGACCTGGTGCTGGAACAGGAAGCGCACGCCCAGGTGCGCGGCATGGGCGCGCAGCAGCTGCGTCCACTCGCGGGTGTTGCCGATGCGCGCGTTGGGCAGCCACACGGCTCGCGGCGCGTCGTCGGCCACCCGGCGGCCGGGCTCGACCTGGCGCTGGCGCGCGGCGTCGGCCCATTCCGCCGCGTCGCCCAGCTGCCGCAGCCAGGCGATGGCCACCTCGGCCTGCGCGGCGCAGGCGTCATCGGGCAGCGTCAGCAGCAGGCCGTCGCCGCGTTCGAAGTCGAGGCCCAGGTCCCGGGCGAGGGTGTCGATGCGCTCGACGCCCAGCGCGACCAGCCGGTGCAGCGCCTGCGCGCGCTCGGCGCGGCGCGCGGCCCCGGGGCCGTCGCCCTTGCCGAACAGCGTGGGCGAGGCGAACGCGGCGCCGGTGCCGCGCAGGCGGGCCAGCTCGTCGGCGCCGGCCGACAGGGCCTGCAGGCGTCCGGGCGGCGGTAGCCACGGGGCGGCCAGCGCGGCGGCCGCGATGCCCGCGGGCGCGAAGCTGGTCTCCTCGGCGACGCTGGCGCGGCGCTCGATGACGGTCACCTCGTGGCCATCGCCGGCCAGCGCCTGCGCGGCCGCGACGCCGGCCATGCCGGCGCCGATCACAGCGATCTTCATCGGGCCTCCGTCGAGCAGGGGAGGGCGACGGCGGAAATGGTGCAGGACCGCGCAGGGCCTGCTATACTCTTTGGGTTTTTCTGGGTGTCCATGCGGAAGGTGAAAACAACCCCGCGCGGTATCCGGTGAGAACGGGGTCGTTCCGTCACGCAAACGCGGTGAACGATCCCAAACACGCGAACCCGGCAATCAAGGTGTTGTGGTCGAGGTGTACAGGAGTCGAGCGGGTTAGAAACCGTAAGTCCTGTGACTCGATGCAATGTATGCCGGGATTCTAGACCCAACCTTTGGAGTACTCCATGTCTGTATCCATGCGCGAAATGCTGGAAGCCGGCGTCCATTTCGGACACCAGACCCGCTTCTGGAACCCCAAGATGGCCCCGTACATCTACGGCCATCGCAACAAGATCCACATCATCAATCTCGAGAAGACCCTCCCGGCTTTCGAGAATGCACTGAAGTTCATCCGCCAGCTGAGCTCCAAGCGCGGCACGGTGCTGATGGTCGGCACGAAGCGCCAGGCGCGCGAAGTCGTGGCGATGGAAGCCCAGCGTTGCGGCATGCCCTACGTCGACCAGCGCTGGCTCGGCGGCATGCTGACCAACTTCAAGACGGTCAAGGGTTCGCTGAAGAAGCTCAAGGACATGCAGGCCCAGAAGGATTCCGGCACCCTGGCCGTGATCAAGAAGGAAGCCCTGATGTTCGAGCGCGAGCTGACCAAGCTCGAGAAGGACATTGGCGGCATCCAGGACATGGCCGCCCTGCCGGACGCCATCTTCGTCATCGACGTCGGCTACCACAAGATCGCCATCCTCGAAGCCAACAAGCTGGGCATCCCGGTCATCGGCGTCGTCGACACCAACCACTCGCCGCTGGGCATCGACTACGTGATCCCGGGCAACGACGACTCGGCCAAGGCCGTGGCGCTGTACGCCAAGGCCGTGGCCGACGCCGTGCTCGAAGGCAAGGCCAACGCCACGAACGAAGTCGTGCAGCAGGTCTCGGCCTCCGGCGACGAATTCGTCGAAGTCGGCGCCGAAGGCTGATCCCCTTGCCCGCTGCGAAGCGGGTCTGTGTTCAAGGGGGCTTCGTGGCCCCCTTTTCACAGCCGAGAAGCAATTTGTTCACTGTCGGCCACGAAACTGGCCGGCGCAGATGATGGAGTTTGAAGATGCCCGCGATTACCGCAAGCATGGTGGCTGAACTGCGCGCCAAGACCGACGCGCCGATGATGATGTGCAAGAAGGCCCTTACCGAGGCCGACGGCGACCTGGCCAAGGCCGAGGAACTGCTGCGCGTCAAGCTCGGCACGAAGGCTGCCGGCGCCGGTTCGCGCATCACGTCCGAAGGCGTGGTCGCCGCCTACGTCGCCGATGGCGTCGGCGCGATGGTGGAAGTCAACTGCGAGACCGACTTCGTCACCAAGAACGACGACTTCATCGCTTTCGCCAACAAGATGGCCAAGCTGATCGTCGAGAAGAACCCGGCCGACGTCGCCGCGCTGTCCGCTCTCGAATTCGAAGGCTCGACGGTGGACGCCGTGCGCCTGGCGCTGGTCGGCAAGATCGGCGAGAACATGTCGATCCGCCGCTTCCAGCGCGTCGAGAACGCCGGCCTGGCGCACTACCTGCACGGCACGCGCATCGGCGTCGTGGTCCAGTTCGAAGGCGACGACACGGCCGCCAAGGACGTGGCGATGCACGTGGCCGCCATGAAGCCGAAGGCGCTGTCGCAGGCCGACGTGCCGGCTCACCTGGTCGAGACCGAGCGTTCGGTCGCCACCGCCAAGGCCGCCGAGTCGGGCAAGCCCGCCGACATCGTCGCCAAGATGGTCGAAGGCTCGGTCGCCAAGTACCTCAAGGAGGTGTCGCTGCTGAACCAGACGTTCGTGAAGAACGACAAGCAGACCGTCGAGCAGATGCTCAAGGCCGCCAACACGTCGATCAAGGGCTTCACGCTCTACGTCGTGGGCGAGGGCATCGAGAAGAAGGTCGACAACTTCGCCGACGAAGTCGCCGCGCAGGTCGCCGCGGCCCGCGGCCAGTAATCCGGCCACAAGCCGAACTGCAGACGAGTCGGGGCCTTCGGGCCCCGGCTTACACTGCAAGACCGAACAACTGCAACAGCGCCTTCGGGAGCCCTCCATCCATGCCGGCGTACAAGCGCATCCTTCTGAAACTTTCCGGCGAAGCGCTGATGGGCGACGACGCCTACGGCATCAACCGGGCCACGATCGTCCGCATGGTGCAGGAGGTGCAGGAAGTCACGCGCCTGGGTACCGAGGTGGCCGTCGTCATCGGCGGCGGCAACATCTTCCGCGGCGTCGCGGGCGGCTCGGTGGGCATGGACCGCGCCACGGCCGACTACATGGGCATGCTGGCCACGGTCATGAATTCGCTCGCCCTGGCCGACACGATGCGCCAGGAAGGCATGGTCGCCCGCGTGATGTCGGCGATCTCCATCGAGCAGGTGGTCGAGCCCTATGTGCGGCCCAAGGCGCTGCAGTACCTCGAAGAGGGCAAGGTCGTCATCTTCGCGGCCGGCACCGGCAACCCGTTCTTCACAACCGATACCGCGGCCGCGCTGCGCGGCGCCGAGATGGGCGTGCAGATCGTGCTCAAGGCCACCAAGGTGGACGGCGTCTACACGGCCGACCCGAAGAAGGTGCCCGACGCCACCCGCTACCAGTCGATCACGTTCGACGAGGCCATCGGCCGCAACCTGGCGGTGATGGATGCCACCGCGTTCGCGCTGTGCCGCGACCAGAACCTGCCCATCAAGGTGTTCAGCATCTTCAAGCCGGGCGCGTTGAAGCGCGTCGTGCTCGGCGAGGACGAGGGCACCCTGGTGCACGTCTGAGGCCCGAGAAGCGTTGTATTCCCAGTTCGAAGCGCCGCGCCGACCCGGGCGCGCGCGTGCCAGTGAGGAGTGACGAGAGATCATGAGTACCGCCGACATCAAGAAGACCGCCGAGACCAAGATGGGCCGCACCATCGAGTCGTTCAAGGGCGAACTGCAGAAGATCCGTACCGGCCGCGCCCACCCGGGCATGCTGGACCAGATCCACGTCGACTACTACGGTTCGCCGGTGCCGCTGAGCCAGGTGGCCCAGCTGTCGCTGCTCGACGCCCGCACCATCGGCGTGCAGCCGTGGGAAAAGCCGATGATCTCCAAGGTGGAGAAGGCCATCCGCGAGTCGGACCTGGGCCTCAACCCATCCACCACGGGCGAGATCATCCGCGTGCCGATGCCCGCGCTCACCGAGGAGCGCCGCAAGGACCTCACCAAGGTCGTCAAGGGCCTGGGCGAGGACGCCAAGGTGGCCGTGCGCAACCTGCGCCGCGAAGGCAACGAGCATGGCAAGAAGCTGCTCAAGGACAAGGAGATCACCGAGGACGACGAACGTCGCCTGACGGACGATATCCAGAAGCTGACCGATCGCACCATCGCGGAGATCGACAAGCTCGTGCAGACCAAGGAATCCGAGATCCTGGCGGTCTGAGTGCCGGTGAATCCGTCCGTGACCAATTTCGGAGCATCTGCGCGCGACCCCAACGTGCCGCGCCACGTGGCCATCGTCATGGACGGCAACGGGCGCTGGGCCAAGAAGCGCTTCATGCCGCGCATCTTCGGGCACAAGCACGGGGTCGACGCGCTGGTGAGCACCATCAACGCCTGCGCCAACCGCGGCGTGGAGCACCTCACCGTGTTCGCGTTCTCGTCCGAGAACTGGAAGCGGCCCGAGGAAGAGGTCTCCGGCCTCATGGGCCTCGTCCTCAGCGCCATGACGCGCTACCTCACCAAGATCGCCGGCGACGGCGTGCGCGTGAAGATCATCGGCGACCGCGGCGCGGTGTCGCAGACCGTGCGCAACGCCTGGGAACGCGCCGAGGCCACCACCGCGCACAACACGCGCATCACGGTGTGGGTGGCGTTCAACTACGGCGGCCGCTGGGACATCGTCCAGGCCTGCCAGCGCGCGATCCGCGACGGCGTTTCCGCCGACGCGCTCGGCGAGGAGACGCTGTCGCGCTACATGGCGCTGCGCGAGGCGCCGGATCCCGACCTGTTCATCCGCACCGGCGGGGAAGTGCGCATCAGCAACTTCCTGTTGTGGCAGGTGGCGTATTCCGAGCTGTACTTCACCGATTGCCTGTGGCCTGATTTCGACGACACGGAACTCGACCGCGCGTTCAAGGTCTACGCCACGCGAGACCGCCGGTTCGGCGGCGTGAAACCCGAAGCGGCCGTGCTGGCCGGGAGCTCCGATGCTGCGTGAACGCGTGATCACCGCGCTGGTGCTGCTGGCGTTGCTCATCCCGGCGGTGATCGCCGAGTCGCCGCTCCCGTTCGCCCTGCTCACCATCGTCCTGATCGGCGTCGCCGGCTGGGAGTGGGGCCGGCTTTGCGGGCTGCCGCGCGCCGGAGCCATCGCGTCCGGCCTCGTGCTGGCCGTCGCCTGCGCGGCCATCGCGCCGCTGGGCGGCCCCGTCGGCTATGTCGAGATCCCGGGCGAGGCCTGGGGCGCGGTGGCCGTCCTGTGGGTGGTGGGCGGCGCGGTCACGCTGCGCGCGGGCCCCGACGGCTTCAAGCGCCTCAACGCCGTGCTGCGCTTCGTGGTGGGCTGGGTGCTGATCGGCGCCGCCTGGGCCGCGCTGATCGCCTCGCGCGAACGCGGCCTGGCCTACCTGGCCACGGTGTGCGTGCTGGTGTGGGCCGCGGACATCTTCGCGTACTTCGGCGGCCGCGCGCTCGGCAAGCGCAAGCTCGCGCCCAGCATCAGCCCGGGCAAGAGCTGGGAGGGCGCGATCAGCGGCCTGCTCGCCGTGATCGTGATCGCGGTGGCGGTGGTGGTGGTCACCGTGCATCCGCACGGCAACCTGTTCGCGCTGCTGCACGAGCGCTTCGGCATGGCCGGCATGGTGCTCGCCTGCGCCGCGCTGGTGGCGCTGGCCATCGTGGGCGACCTCGCCGAGTCGCTGGTCAAGCGCGCGGCCGGCGCCAAGGACTCCAGCGGCCTGCTGCCGGGCCACGGCGGCGTGCTCGATCGCATCGACGCGCTGCTGCCCGTGTTTCCCGCCGCGCTCGCGCTGGTGATGAACCTTTGAGATGGCGATGACCTCCCCACGCCAACGCGTCTGCATCCTCGGCTCGACGGGCTCGATCGGCACCAGCACGCTGGACGTGCTCGCGCTGCATCCCGACGCCTTCGAGGTGTTCGCGCTCACCGCGCAGCGCCGCATCGACGACCTGTTCGCGCAGATCGTGCGCTGGCGTCCGCGCTACGCCGCCATGCCCGACGCGGCGGCGGCCCGCGAGCTGGCCGTGCGCGTGAAGGCGGCCGGCGTCGCCACCGAGGTTCTGTCCGGCGCGAAGGCGCTGGAAGACCTGGCCGCGCACCCCGACGTCGACCAGGTGATGGCCGCCATCGTCGGCGCCGCCGGGCTGCCGGGCTGCCTCGCCGCCGCGCGCGCCGGCAAGCGCCTGCTGCTGGCCAACAAGGAGGCGCTGGTCGTCGGCGGCCAGCTGTTCATCGACGCGGTGCGGCAGGGCGGGGCCACGCTGATCCCCATCGACAGCGAGCACTCGGCCATCTTCCAGTGCCTGCCCACCGACCCGGCCCGATGGGACGCGGCGGTCGACCATATCGTGCTCACCGCGTCGGGCGGCCCGTTCCGGACCCGCGATCCGGCCACGCTGCGCGACGTCACGCCCGACCAGGCCTGCGCGCATCCGAACTGGGTGATGGGCCGCAAGATCTCGGTCGACTCGGCCACGATGATGAACAAGGCGCTCGAGGTGATCGAGGCGCGCTGGCTGTTCGACCTGGCGCCCGAGCGCATCAAGGTGGTCATCCATCCGCAGAGCATCATCCACTCGATGGTGGTCGCGCGCGACGGCGCCGTGCTGGCACAGCTGGGCACGCCCGACATGAAGGGGCCGATCAGCTTCGGGCTGTCGTGGCCGTCGCGCATGACGTCGGGCTGCGACGCACTCGACTTCACGAAGATGGCCGCGCTCACGTTCGAGGAGGCCGATGCCGTGCGCTTCCCCGGCCTCCACCTGTCCTGGGCCGCGCTGCGCGCCGCGCCGGGGTCCACCGCCGTCCTCAACGCCGCCAACGAGGTCGCCGTCGAGGCCTTCCTCGCCGGCCGGCTGCGTTTCGACGGCATCCACCGCGTGAACGCGCAGGCGCTGGAACGCGTGCTGCCCGCGCAGGGCGATTCGCACTCCGTCGAGGCGCTGCTCGCGCTCGACGCGCGCGCGCGTGACGCGGCCCGCGCGCACGTGGCCGCGCTGGAAGGACTCGCCTGATGTCGCACCTGCAACAGATCTTCTGGTTCCTCGTCACGATCGCGATCCTGATCCCGATCCACGAGTACGGCCACTACCGCGTGGCCAAGGCCTGCGGGGTCAAGGTGCTGCGCTTTTCGGTGGGCTTCGGCAACGTGCTGTGGAGCCGTCGCGTCGGCCCCGACCAGACCGAGTTCGCGCTCAGCATGATCCCGCTGGGCGGCTACGTGAAGATGCTCGACGAGCGCGAAGGCTCCGTCAGCGACGCCGACCTGCCGCGCTGCTTCAACCGGCGCCCCTTGTACCAGCGCGCGCTGGTCGTGGCCGCCGGGCCGTTCGCCAACCTGGCGCTGGCCGTGGCGCTGTTCGCCTTCGTGCAGTGGTACGGCGTCGACATGCCTGCGCCCGTCGTGGGCGCGCCGGCCGCCGGCAGCGTGATGGCCGATGCCGGCCTTCGGCGCGGCGACCGCATCGTCGCGATCACCCAGGGCGTCGAGGGTGGCGAGGACGACTTCCGCACGGTGCGTTCGTGGGACGACGTCATGGAGGCGCTGGAGGGCGCCGTCGTCGCGCACGAGCCCGTGCGCATGCGCGTCACGCCCGACGGCGGCGCGACCATGCGCACGCTCACGGCGGCCATCGACCAGATCGATCCGTTCTCCGCCCCCAAGCCCGGCGACAAGACCCTGGGCCTGGGCCTCGTCGCCCGCATCGGCACGATCATGCCCGATGGCGCCGCCGCGGGTTCCGGCCTCCAGGTGAACGACCTGGTGCTGCGCATCGACGGGAAGCCGGTCGACGACGCCGGTGCCGTGCGGGCGGCGATCGTGGCCAGCGGCGCGACCGGCACGCCGCGGACCATGAGCTGGGAAGTCGAACGCGATGGCCACACGGTCGTCATTCCGGTGACCGCCCGCATGGAGGCCAGCGGCGAGACCGCGGTGGCGCGCGCGGGCATCGGCTTCGAGCACGGGATCGTCCGGGCGGGCCCGCTCGAGGCGGTGCAGCTCGGTGCCGTGCAGACCTGGCGCCAGGCCAAGTCGCGCTTGCAAATCTTTGCAATGATGCTGACCGGCCAACTCTCCACGAAGGCCATCGGCGGACCCGGCACCATCGCGGTCGCCGCGAGCGCATCCGCGCAGCAGGGACTGACGCAATTCGTGAGCTTCCTGGCGATGGTCAGCCTGGGCCTCGGCGTGCTGAACCTGCTGCCGATCCCCATGCTCGATGGGGGGACGCTGCTGTATTATCTGTTCGAGGGTGCGACCGGTCGCCCGGTCTCCGAACTGTGGCAAGTCTGGCTGCAGCGCGGCGGGGCCTTGATACTCCTGCTGCTGATGACTCTCGCCCTTTCCAACGACGTGGTCCGCTATCTGGGCCCGCAATAAACTCCTGATGTCTTCACTCTTCCCGAGCCTGATGCGCCCCGTTGCTGCCTGCGTTGTTTCCGTGGGCGCGATGCTTCCCTTCGCTGCACAGGCGATCGAACCTTTCCAGATTCGCGACATCCGCGTCGAAGGCCTGCAACGCACCGACCCGGGCAGCGTGTTCTCGGTGCTGCCGTTCCGCGTGGGCGACGGTTACTCGGACGAGAAGGCGGCCGCGGCGCTGCGCGCGCTGTTCGCCACGGGCCTGTTCAAGGACGTGCGCATCGACGTCGAGGGCGATGTCGTGGTCGTGATCGTCGACGAACGCGCCACCATCGCGTCGGTGAACTTCCTGGGCACCAAGGAGTTCGACAAGGACACGCTGGTCAAGGCCCTGAAGGACGCGGGCATCGGCGAAGGGCTGCCGTTCGACAAGGCCGTCGTCGACCGCGCCGAGCAGGAAATCAAGCGCCAGTACCTGGGCCACAGCCTGTACGCGGCCGAGGTCGTCACCACGGTCACGCCGCTGGAGCGCAACCGCGTCAACGTCACGTTCAAGGTGTCCGAAGGCGACGTCGCCCACATCCGCGACATCCACATCATCGGCAGCAAGGCGTTCTCCGAGTCCAAGCTGATCGACCAGATGGACCTGACCACGGGCGGCTGGCTCACCTGGTACACGAAGTCCGACCGCTACTCGCGCACCAAGCTCAACGCCGACCTGGAAAAGCTGCGCGCGTTCTACCTGAACAAGGGCTATCTCGAGTTCGACATCACGTCCACCCAGGTCACGATCTCTCCGGACAAGCAGACCATCAGCGTCACCATCACCGTCACCGAAGGCCAGCCCTACGTCGTGACCGCGGTGCGCCTTGAAGGCAACTACCTCGGCCGCGACGCGCAGTTCAAGAACCTGGTACGGGTCAAGCCGGGCGCCGAGTACCACGGCGACGACGTCACCGCCACCATCCGATCGTTCACCGACCTGTTCGGCAACTACGGCTACGCGTTCGCGCACGTCGAGCCGCATCCCGAGATCGACCGCAAGACGGGCCAGGTCGTGGTGGTGCTGTCCGCCGACCCGGGCCGCCGCGCGTACGTGCGCCGCGTCAACCTCTCGGGCAACACCATCACCCGCGACGAAGTCATCCGCCGCGAGTTCCGCCAGTTCGAATCGGCGTGGTACGACGGCTCCAAGATCAAGCTCTCGCGCGACCGCGTCGACCGCCTCGGCTTCTTCAGCTCGGTGGACGTCGACACCAACGACGTGCCCGGCGCGCCCGACCAGGTCGACCTCACCGTCAACGTCGTCGAGAAGCCCACCGGCAGCCTGACGCTGGCCGCCGGCTACTCGCAGGCCGACAAGATCTCGCTGACGGGCTCCATCAAGAAGGAGAACGTGTTCGGGTCGGGCAACTACCTCTCGCTGGACGTGAGCACGGCCCACACCAACAAGAACCTGTCGGTGAGCGAGACCAACCCGTACTTCACCGACGACGGCATCTCGCGCACGTTCGACATCTACTACCGCACCTCGCGCCCGATCAACAGCTCGGGCGACGCGTACGCGGTGTCCACGCCGGGCGCCGACATCCGCTTCGGCCTGCCGTACTCCGAGTTCGACACGGTGTTCGTGGGCTTCGGCGCCGAGATGACCCACATCGGCACGCTGCAGGGCGTGCCCAACAGCTACTACGACTTCGTCGGCCAGTTCGGCAACTGGGCCAGCTCCTTCCCCATCACGGCGGGCTGGGCGCGCGACGAACGCGACAGCGGCATCTCGCCTACCTCGGGCCGCTACGCGCGCCTCAACAGCGACTTCTCGATCGTCGGCGACGTGCAGTACGCCCGCCTGAACGGCCAGGTCACGCAGTACTTCGACCTCGGCGCCCACTTCTCGCTGGGCGTGAACGCGGAAATCGGCTACGGCACCGGCCTGAACGGCAAGAAGTACCCGGTCTTCAAGAACTTCTACGGCGGCGGCCTCGGCTCCGTCCGGGTGTTCGAACAGGGCTCGCTGGGCAAGGAATCGGTCGACGTCACCGGCGCCTTCATCGGCGGCGCGAAGAAGTTCAACCTCAACAACGAGCTCTACATCCCGGTGCCGGGCGCCGACAAGGACAAGAGCCTGCGGTTGTTCGCGTTCTTCGACGCGGGCAACGTCTGGTCCGAACGCGAGCATTTCGACTTTGGCACGCTGCGCGCGTCCGCCGGCCTGGGCCTGAGCTGGACTTCGCCGGTAGGTCCGTTCAAGCTCAGCTACGGCTTGCCGGTGCGTGCCGAGCCAAACGATAGAATTCAACGATTCCAGTTCCAAGTCGGTACCGCGTTTTGATGAAAGTCCGTTCCATGAAAATGTTTCTCGCCCTGCTGCTGGCCGGTGTGTCGACGATCGCGGTCTCGGCCCAAGCGCAAGAATTGAAGATCGGCTACGTCAACAGCGAGCGCGTCCTGCGCGAGGCCGAGCCGGCCAAGCGCGCCCAGGCCAAGCTCGAAGCCGAGTTCGGCAAGCGCGAAAAGGACCTGAACGACCAGAACGCCTCGCTGCGCGCCCAGGCCGAGAAGCTCGACCGCGACGCCCCGACGCTGTCCGAGGCCGAGAAGGCGCGCCGCCAGCGCGAACTCGTCGAGCTCGACCGCGACCTGCAGCGCAAGCACCGCGAGTTCCAGGAAGACCTCACGCAGCGCAAGAACGAGGAACTGTCCAACGTGTCGGAGCGCGCGCAACGCACGATCAAGGCGATCGGCGAGTCGGAACACTACGACCTCATCATCCAGGACCAGCTGGTGTTTTACGTGAGCCCGCGCGTCGACCTGACCAAGAAGGTCATCGACGCGCTGAACGCCAGCAAGTAAACCCCCGAAAGCCCGCGACATGAACTCAGTTCGCCTGGGTGAGATCGTTGCGGCGCTGGGCGGAGAACTGCGGGGAGACCCCGCACACGAGATCGCACGCATCGCCCCGCTGGAGACGGCCGGCGGCGATGCGATCACGTTCGTCGCGCAGGCCCGACTGCGCCCCCTGCTCGAGGCCAGCACGGCCGGGGCGATCGTCGTCGCTCCCTCGCTGTCCGCCGCCGCGCCCAACGGCCGCCCCCTGGTCGTCACCGACGATCCCTACCTGTACTTCGCGCGCCTGACGCAATGGTGGGCGAAGCGCCTGCGTCCCGTGCCGGCCGCGGGCGTGCATCCGTCCGCTTTCGTCGCGCCCGGCGCGTGCGTGGCCGCCAGCGCCGTGATCGGCCCGATGGCGGTCGTCGAGGCGGGCGCCGTCATCGGCGAGCGCGTGCAGCTCGGCGCGCACTGCGTCGTGGGCGCGGGCTCGAGCGTGGGCGCCGACAGCCTGCTGCATCCGCGCGTCACGATCGCGGCCGGCTGCAGCATCGGCGAGCGCTGCGTGTTCCAGAGCGGCGCCGTCATTGGCGCCGACGGCTTCGGCATCGCACCCACGCAAGGGCGCTGGGAGCGCATCGAACAGCTCGGCGGCGTACGCATCGGCAACGACGTCGACATCGGCGCCAACACCTGCGTGGACCGCGGGGCGCTGGCAGACACCATCCTGGAAGACGGCGTCAAGCTGGACAACCAGATCCAGATCGGGCACAACTGCCACATTGGCGCCCATACCGTGATGGCGGCCTGCGTGGGCATCGCCGGAAGCACGAAGGTGGGCCGCAACGTGATGATCGGCGGTGCCGCCATGATCCAGGGCCACATCGAGATCGCCGACGGCGTCGTGGTGTCGGCTTCCACGATGGTGATGCACTCGCTGCGCAAGAAGGGCACCTACACGGCCATCTTCCCGGTGGACGAGCACGCCAGCTGGGAGAAGAACGCGGTCACGCTGCGCAACCTGTACGCGCTTCGCGAGCGCGTCCGGACCCTCGAGAAGAACGCTCGAAAAGACAATGAATGAGACTCCCATGTTGATGGACATCCACCAGATCATCAAGAAGCTGCCCCACCGCTATCCGTTCCTGCTCGTCGATCGCGTGATCGAGTTCGAGAAGGACGTGCGCATCAAGGCGCTGAAGAACGTCACGATCAACGAGCCGTTCTTCAACGGGCACTTCCCGAACCGCCCGGTGATGCCGGGCGTGCTGATGCTCGAGGCGCTGGCCCAGGCCTCGGCGCTGCTGTCGTTCTCGTCGGAAGGCGAGACCTCCGACGGCTCGCGCCTGTACTACTTCGCGGGCATCGACGGCGCGCGCTTCAAGCGCGTGGTGGAGCCGGGCGACCAGCTCATCCTCGAGTCGCGCATCGAGCGCAAGAAGGCCGGCATCTACAAGTACGCCACGCGCGCCACGGTGAACGGCGAGCTGGCCGTCGAGGCCGAGCTGATGTGCACCGTGCGCAACGTCGCGCCCTGCTGAGCATCGCGCACATGCCCGGCATGGCCTCGACGCTCATCCATCCCACCGCGCTGGTCGACCCGGCGGCCGAGCTCGACTCGACCGTCAGCGTCGGACCGTACACCGTCATCGGACCGCACGTGCGCATCGCCGCCGGCACCAAGGTCGGCCCGCACTGCGTGGTCGAGGGCCGCACCACCATCGGCCGCGACAACACGTTCTACCAGTTCAGCTCCATCGGCGCGATGTCGCAGGACATGAGCCACAAGGGCGAGATCACCGAGCTGCGCATCGGCGACCGCAACACCGTGCGCGAGTTCTGCACGCTCAACACCGGCACCTACAAGGAAGACGGCGTCACGCGCATCGGCTCGGACAACTGGATCATGGCCTACGTGCACGTCGCGCACGACGTGCGCCTGGGCGACCGCACCGTGCTGGCCAACGGCGTCACGCTGGCGGGCCACGTGCACGTGGGCGACTGGGCCGTCATCGGCGGGCTGTCGGGCGTGCACCAGTTCGTGCACGTGGGCGCGCACGCGATGATCGGGTTCCAGGCCCACGTGGCGCAGGACGTGCCGCCGTTCATGGTGGCCGACGGTAACCCGATGGCGCTGCGGGCCGTCAACCTCACGGGCCTGAAGCGCCGCGACTTCACCGCCGAACAGATCACGGCGATCCGCAACATGCACAAGGCGCTGTACCGCAAGGGCCAGCCGCTGGAGCTGGCCACGGCCGAGATCGAGGCCATGCGCGGCGACGACGCGCGCGTCAACGCCGACATCGACACGATGCTGTCGTTCATCGCGTCCGGTACCCGCGGCCTGGTCCGCTGATCCGGCGTCGATGAATCCCGCGCCGGCCTCCACGCAGTTTCCCGTCGCGCCGCACGATGCCGACGCGCTGCGCCTGGGCATGGTCGCCGGCGAGACCTCCGGCGACCTGCTGGCCAGCCTGCTGCTGCAGGGCCTGAAGGCGCGCTGGCCGGCCCTGGCCGCCGGCGGCATCGGCGGCCCGCGCATGGTCGGCCTCGGCTTCGACGCGTGGTGGCCGGCCGAGAAGCTCTCGCTGTTCGGCTACGTCGACGTGCTGCTGAACTACCGCGAGCTCGTGGGCATCCGCAACGCGCTCGGCGAGCGCCTGATCGCGGAGCGCCCCGACGTCTTCGTGGGCGTCGACGCCCCCGACTTCAACTTCGGCCTCGAGAAGCGCCTGCGCGAGGCGGGCATCAAGACCGTGCACTTCGTCTGCCCGTCGATCTGGGCCTGGCGCGGCGATCGCGTGCACACGCTCGCCGCCTCGGCCGACCACGTGCTGTGCCTGTTCCCGTTCGAGCCCGACCTGCTGCGCGCGCACGGCATCAAGGCCACCTACGTGGGCCATCCGCTGGCCCAGGTGATCCCGTTCGAGCCCGACCGCGCGGCCGCGCGCGCCGCGCTGAACCTGCCAGAGACGGCCCAGGTAGTGGCGCTGCTGCCCGGCAGCCGGCGCTCCGAGATCAAGCTGATCGCGCCGCGCGTGCTGGCCGCCGCGGCCATCCTGCACCGCCAGCGCCCGGGCCTGCGCTTCGTGCTGCCGGTGGCCCACGGCATGCGCGCGCTGGTCGAGCCGCTGCTGCTGCGCCACGCGCCCGGCGTGCCGGTGGACCTGCTCGACGGCCGCTCGCATGACGCGCTGGCCGCCTGCGACGTCACGCTGGTGGCCAGCGGCACCGCCACGCTGGAGGCCGCGCTGTTCAAGCGGCCGATGGTCATCACCTACGTGGTGAGCTGGTTCAACGCGCTGCGCATGAAGCGCCTGCGGCTGCAGCCCTGGGTGGGCCTGCCCAATGTGTTGTGCCGCGACTTCATCGTGCCCGAACTCCTGCAGGAAGCCGCTAGCCCGGAGGCACTCGCCCGAGCGACAATCGAGTGGCTGGACGATCCGGCGCGCTGCGAGCGCGTGCGCGTCCGATTCCTCGAACTGCACCACCTGCTGCGCCGCGACACGGTGCGGGAGTCCGCCGATGCCATCGCGCAAGTTGTCAAAGCCTGAACAGATCTCGCTGCGTTTCGACGCCAACGAAGGACTGGTGGCGGGTGTCGACGAAGCAGGGCGCGGCCCGCTGGCCGGGCCGGTGGTGGCCGCCGCGGTCATCCTCGACGACCTCAAGCGCATCAAGGGCCTCAACGACTCCAAGCAGCTTACGCCGCTCAAGCGCGAGCGCCTGTTCGACGAGATCCGCGCGCACGCGCTGGCCTTCTGCGTGGCCGAGGCCACGGTCGCCGAGATCGACGAGCTCAACATCCTGCACGCCACGATGCTGGCGATGAAGCGCGCCGTCGAGGGCCTGCGGCTGCCGCCGCACAAGGTGCTGGTGGACGGCAACCGGCTGCCCAAGATCCGCATCCGCGCCGAGGCCATCGTCGGCGGCGACGCGAAGGTGGCGGCCATCGCGGCCGCGTCCATCCTGGCCAAGGTCACGCGCGACCGGATGTGCGTCGAGCACGAGCTGCACTACCCGCAGTACGGCTTCGGCACCCACAAGGGCTACGGCACCGCGGCCCACCTGGCCGCGCTCGACGAGCACGGGCCGTGTGCCTGGCACCGCCGGACCTTCGAGCCCGTGCGCCTCGCGGCCCTGCGCCACGCCTGCGTCGAATGACCATCGTCCGCCAGGTCACCTCGCGCCACAACGACCTGTTCAAGGATCTGCGCCGGCTGCTCGCCGAGCCGGCGGCCTACCGCAAGCTCGGCCGCGTCTGGCTGGAGGGCGACCACCTGTGCCGCGCGCTCCTCGAGCGCGGACGCGCGCCCGTGCGCGCGATCGTCACCGAATCGGGCTGGGCCGCGCCGGCGCTCGAATCGCTCGCGCGCAACGCGCCCGAGGTGGTGTGCATCCCCGACGCGCTCATGAAGGAGCTGAGCGGCCTGGAGTCGCCGGCGCCGATCGGCTTCCTCATCGAGGCCGACACCGCCACCTCGCCGCAGCCGGGCCGCGACACGATCGTGCTCGACCGCCTGCAGGATCCGGGCAACGTCGGCAGCATCCTGCGCACGGCGTCGGCCATGGGCTTCGGCCAGGTCGTCGCGCTCAAGGGCAGCGTGGCCCTGTGGTCGCCCAAGGTGCTGCGCGCCGGCATGGGCGCGCATTTCGCGCTCACCCTGGTGGAGGGCGCGGCGATCGCCGACGTGGCCGCGTTGGGTCTGCCCATCGTCGGCACGCACCTGCGCGACGCGCAGTGGCTGCACGACACGGCGTTGCCGCGGCCGCTGGCCTGGGTGTTCGGCCACGAAGGGCAGGGCATGAGCGACACCGTGACGGCCGCCTGCACCCTGCGCGTGCGCATCGCGCAGCCGGGCGGGGAGGAGTCGCTGAACGTGGCGGCCGCCGCGGCGATGTGCCTCTACGAATCGGCGCGGCAGCGCGGGAATCAGTAGATCAATTTGTCCGGCCGGATGTCGCGCAGGATCGTCGCCGCGATCTCCTCGATCGACTTGTGCGTGGACGACAGCCACGAGATGCCGTTGCGCTTCATCATCGCCTCGGCCTCGCGCACCTCGTAGCGGCAGTTGTCGAGCGCCGCGTACTTGCTGTTGGGGCGGCGCTCGTTGCGGATCTGGGTGAGGCGGTCGGGGTCGATGGTCAGGCCGAAGCACTTGTCCTTGTAGGGCGCCAGCGTGGACGGGAACTGGCCGCGCTCGAAATCCTCGGGGATCAGCGGGTAGTTGGCGGCCTTGATGCCGTGCTGCATCGCCAGGTACAGCGTGGTGGGGGTCTTGCCGCAGCGGCTGACGCCCACCAGGATCACGTCGGCCGAGGCCAGGTTCTTGGCCGACTGGCCGTCGTCGTGGGCCAGCGAGAAGTTGATCGCCTCGATCCGCTCGTGGTATTCCTCGCTCTTGGCGGCGTCGGAGAAGCGGCCGACCCGGTGGTTCGACTTCATGCCGAACTCGTGCTCCAGCGGCTCCACGAAGGTGCGGAACATGTCCATCACGAGGCCGGCGCAGCCTGGCGCGGTGATGACGGCGCGCACGTCCTCGGTGGCCATCGTGATGAAGACGATGGGCTTCTTGCCCTCGGCCTTGGCCGTGTGGTTGATCTCGTCGACCACCGCCAGGGCCTTGTCGATCGTGTCGATGAACGGCCGCCGCACCTTGCGGGGCTTGCCGGAGAACTGGGCCAGGATCGAGCCGCCGAAGGTCTCGGCGGTGATGCCGGTGCCGTCGGAAATGAAGAAAACGGTGCGGTTGGGCATATCCGGATGGGGGGTTAGGGCGTCTGTCCTACCCGATCATAGGCAGATCGTCCGTAGAATCCCGGTCAACTGAACCATAAATCTTTCCGGACGTCCCCGTTTCCATGGCCCGCCTCTCCCTCGAACTCGAACAACACGCAGAGGCGCGTGGCCGAAATGGTCGAGCCAAGCTCGCCCATTTCCCGCTTTGCGGGGAAACCTACGCCCGGAGCCCGGTTTTCCATCATCAAGGAGTTTTCCCATGTCCAACCCCGCACTGGCCGCCCGACTAGTCATCCCCTTCGAAGAGCTGAGGATGACCGACGTCGACATCGTCGGTGGCAAGAACGCCAGCCTCGGCGAGATGATCAGCCAGTTGGCCGCCACGGGCGTTCGCGTCCCCGGAGGCTTCGCCACGACCGCGCACGCGTTCCGCGAGTTCCTCGAGTTCGGCGGCCTCACCGAGCGCATCGCCGCGCGCCTGAAGTCGCTCGACACCGACGACGTGCGCGCGCTGGCCGAGGCCGGCACCGAGATCCGCCGCTGGATCGAGGACGCGCCGTTCCCGCCCGAGCTCGAGAAGGGCGTGCGCGAGGAGTTCGCGCGCCTGTCGGCCAGCGACCCGAACGCGTCGTTCGCCGTGCGCTCGTCGGCCACCGCCGAGGACATGCCCGACGCGTCCTTCGCCGGCCAGCAGGAGACCTTCCTCAACGTCGTCGGCATCGACGGCGTGCTGCACAAGATGCGCGAGGTCTTCGCATCGCTCTACAACGACCGCGCGATCAGCTACCGCGTCCACAAGGGCTATGCCGACACCGAGGTGGCGCTGTCGGCCGGCGTGCAACGCATGGTGCGCTCCGACCTCGGCGCCGCCGGCGTCATGTTCACGCTCGACACCGAGAGCGGCTTCACCGACGTGGTCTTCATCACCTCCAGCTACGGCCTGGGCGAGACGGTGGTGCAGGGCGCGGTCAACCCCGACGAGTTCTACGTGCACAAGCCGGCGCTGGCCGCCGGCAAGTTCGCGGTCATCCGCCGCTCGCTGGGCTCCAAGCTGATCCGCATGGAGTTCGCCACGCCCGAGGAGAAGGCCCGGGACGGCAAGCTGGTGCGCACCGTCGACACCCCGCCCGAGCAGCGCAACCGCTACTCGCTCAACGACGCCGACGTGGTGGAGCTGGCCAAGTACGCGGTGATCATCGAGAAGCACTATGGCCGCCCGATGGACATCGAGTGGGGCAAGGACGGCGGCGACGGCCTGCTGTACATCCTCCAGGCGCGTCCGGAGACGGTCAAGAGCAACGCCGCCGGCCAGGCCGAGCACCGCTACAAGCTCAAGGGCTCGGGCACCGTGCTGGTGGAAGGCCGCGCGATCGGCCAGAAGATCGGCACCGGTCCCGTGCGCGTGTGCCGCAACATCTCCGAGATGGACCAGGTGCAGCCCGGCGACGTGCTCGTGGCCGACATGACCGACCCGAACTGGGAGCCTGTGATGAAGCGCGCCGGCGCCATCGTCACCAACCGCGGCGGCCGCACCTGCCACGCGGCCATCATCGCGCGCGAGCTGGGCATCCCGGCCGTGGTGGGCTGCGGCGACGCCACCGACCTGCTGGCCGACGGCGCGCTCGTCACCGTGGTCTGCTCCGAGGGCGACACCGGCTACGTGTACGACGGCCTGCTGGAGACCGAGGTGAGCGAGGTGGTGCGCGGCGAGATGCCCTACAGCGCCATCAAGATCATGATGAACGTGGGCAACCCGCAGCTGGCGTTCAACTTCTCGCAGCTGCCCAACTCCGGCGTCGGCCTGGCCCGCCTCGAGTTCATCATCAACAACAACATCGGCGTCCACCCGAAGGCGATCCTCGACTACCCCAACATCGATCCCGACCTGAAGAAGGCCGTGGAATCGGTGGCCCGCGGCCACGCGTCGCCGCGCGCGTTCTACGTCGACAAGCTCGCCGAGGGCGTGGCCACCATCGCCGCGGCGTTCTGGCCCAAGCCGGTCATCGTGCGCCTGTCCGACTTCAAGTCCAACGAGTACAAGAAGCTGATCGGCGGCTCGCGCTACGAGCCCGATGAAGAGAACCCGATGCTGGGCTTCCGCGGCGCGTCGCGCTACATCAGCGGCGAATTCCAGGACGCGTTCGCCATGGAATGCGAGGCGCTCAAGCGCGTGCGCCACGACATGGGCCTGACCAACGTCGAGATCATGGTGCCGTTCGTGCGCACGGTGCGCCAGGCCGAGCGCGTGGTGACCATGCTCGCCGAGCGCGGCCTGAAGCGCGGCGTCGACGGCCTGCGCGTGATCATGATGTGCGAGGTGCCCAGCAACGCCATCCTGGCCGACCAGTTCCTGGCGCATTTCGACGGCATGTCCATCGGCTCCAACGACCTCACGCAGCTCACGCTGGGCCTCGATCGCGATTCCGGCCTGGCCCAGCTGGCCGAGGACTTCGACGAGCGCGACCCGGCCGTCAAGGCCATGATCTCGCGCGCCATCAACGCCTGCCGCGCCACCGGCAAGTACGTGGGCATCTGCGGCCAGGGCCCCAGCGACCACCCGGACTTCGCGGCCTGGCTGGCCGACGAGGGCATCGTGTCGATCTCGCTGAATCCCGATTCGGTCGTCGACACCTGGACAGCGCTCGCCTCCAGGAAATAAGGCGCAGGCCTGCCCACGGCGGGCCGCCTCGCGCCATTTCAGTCGTCCGACGGCCCCAATCGGGGCCGTTGTGCTATGATCGCAGGCTTTCCTTGCCGCACCCGTGTGGTTTTCTCGTTCTCAAGACGCGAAGGCCGTAGTTGACGCTTTCGGGGCGGCTTCCTTCCAGCTTGCTGGGAATCCACAAGGAGTATCCATGCGTCACTATGAAATCGTTCTGCTGATCCATCCGGATCAAAGCGAACAGGTTCCGGCCATGCTGGAACGCTACAAGGCCCTGGTCACCAATTCCGGTGGCAAGGTGATCCGACTGGAAGACTGGGGCCGCCGCCAGCTGGCCTACACGATCCAGAAGCTTGCCAAGGCTCATTACATCTGCATCAACATCGAATGCGGAAATGAAGCCCTGAAGGAGCTGGAAACCGGCTTCCGCTTCAACGACGCCGTCCTGCGCCACCTCACGGTGCTGCGCGACAAGGCCGACACCGCCCCGTCCGTCATGATGAAGGCCGTGGAGAAGGAAGAAGCCCGCAAGTCGGCATCGTCGCAGGAGGCGACGGCCTGAAGGCAACAGCCGCCTTCTGCCGCTGAAGCGCAGCGATGAATCGATTGATTCTCTCTGCCGAGCTGGTGGAACGCGGTGCGACCCGGTACACCCCGGCCGGACTTCCAGCGCTCGACCTGAGCCTGAAGCACGAATCCGAGGTGGTCGAAGACAAGCAGCCCCGCAAGGTCGTCATGACGATCCGGGCGGTGGCGATCGGTGGAATCACGCGAAAGATCGCGACCCTGGCCCTCGGGCAGGTCGCCAGCTACGCCGGTTTCATCGCTCCCTCCCGCAATGCGAAGGGGCTCGTCTTCCACGTGACCGAGGTCGATGCCTGACAGCACGTCTCCCAATCAGTCGGAACCCATTTTCAAGAGGTCATCACCATGCCCCCGCCGAAGTCTCGTTTTTCCAAGGACAAGCGTCCCAAGCGCAACCAGCAATCCCTGCTGTTCCGCCGCAAGCGCTTCTGCCGTTTCACGGTCGCCAAGGTCGATCACATCGACTACAAGGACGTCGACGTCCTCCGCGATTTCGTGGGTGAGAACGGCAAGATCACGCCGGCTCGCCTGACCGGCACCCGCGCGTTCTACCAGCGTCAGCTGACCACCGCCATCAAGCGCGCGCGCTTCCTGGCGCTGCTGCCGTACAGCGATCAACACAAGGTCTGAGGAGAAACGACCCATGCAAATCATCCTGCTGGAAAAGGTCGCCAACCTCGGTAACCTGGGCGACGTCGTCAAGGTCAAGGACGGCTACGCACGCAACTTCCTGATCCCGACCCGCGTGGCCCGCCGTGCCACCGCCGCCGCGATCAAGGAATTCGAAGTCAAGCGCGCCGAGCTCGAGAAGGCCGCCGCCGAGAAGCTGGCCACCGCGCAAGCGTTCGGCGAGAAGCTGGCCGGCAAGACCGTCCGCATCTCGCAGAAGGCCGGCGTCGACGGTCGCCTGTTCGGTTCGGTCACCAACGCCGACATCGCCGAAGCCCTCACCAAGAACGGCTTCGAAGTGGCCAAGTCGCAAGTGCGCCTGCCCAACGGTCCGCTGAAGACCGTCGGCGAGCACGCCGTGGCCATCGCCGCGCACACGGACGTCGTCGTCGACGTCACGGTGCAAGTGGTCGCCGAGCAAGACTAAGGTTTCCCGGCGGGCCGCGTGCCCGCTCGCAGCCTCGAAAGGGCCGACTCGCGTCGGCCCTTTTGCATTTCTTTTTGGCTTTTCCCGCCTTGTCCTCAGTGCATCCCCAGGTTGTTCACAAGGGGTGCTCGCGAGGGCGATACAGGACATGCCCACAGGCTTTTCCACAGCTTTGGGCGTCCCAGGGTGCCCCGTTGCGGCGCTGTCCGATCTCCACTAGGCTGGAAAGCCAGCCCCAATTCGCACATGACGAGCATCTTCGAATCTGCACTGCCCAGCCGCGGCGAGACCCGCGACGACGAAGTCGCCAAGCTGCGCGTCCCGCCCCAGTCCATCGAGGCCGAGCAGAGCGTGCTGGGTGGCCTGCTGCTGGACAACGGCGCGTGGGATCGCGCGGCCGACGTCGTCACCGAGGCCGACTTCTACCGCTTCGAGCACAAGATCATCTTCGGCGCGATCGGTGCGCTGATCGGCGCCAGCAAGCCGGCCGACGTCATCACCGTCTACGAGCACCTGCAGATGGCCGGCAAGGCCGAGGACTCGGGCGGCCTGCAGTACCTCAACGCGCTCGCGCAGAGCGTGCCGAGCGCGGCCAATATGCGCCGCTACGCCGAGATCGTGCGCGAGCGCGCGATCCTGCGCAAGCTGATCGCCGCGTCCGACGAGATCGCCACCAACGCGTTCAACCCCCAGGGCCGCGCGGTCACGCAGATCCTCGACGAGGCCGAGGGCAAGATCTTCAAGATCGGCGAGGAGGGCAACCGCAACAAGCAGGGCTTCCAGAGCATGGACGTGCTCGCGGTGCAGCTGATCGACCGCGTCACCGAACTGGCCGAGAACGGCGCCGAGGACGTCACCGGCGTGCGCACCGGCTTCTACGACATGGACCGCAACACGGCGGGCCTGCAGCCGGGCGACCTGATCATCCTGGCGGCACGTCCGTCGATGGGCAAGACCGCCTTCGCCTTGAACATCGCCGAGAACGTCTCCGTCAACGAGGGGCTGCCGGTCGTCGTGTTCTCGATGGAAATGGGCGCGTCGCAGCTCGCGCTGCGGATGGTCGGCTCGCAGGGCCGCATCGACCAGCAGCACCTGCGCACGGGCCGCCTCGACAACGACGAATGGGGCCGCCTCACCGAGGCCGTGGAGCGGCTGTCGAAGTCGTCCGTGTTCATCGACGAGACCCCCGCGCTCACGGGCCCGGAACTGCGCGCCCGCGCGCGCCGGCAGGCGCGCCAGTGCGGCCAGCTGGGCCTGATCGTGATCGACTACCTGCAGCTGATGAGCGGCTCCGGCGGCGACAACGAGAACCGCGCCACCGAGATCGGCGAGATCTCGCGAGGCCTGAAGGCGCTGGCCAAGGAACTCAACTGCCCGGTGATCGCGCTGTCCCAGCTGAACCGCAGCGTGGAGACGCGCCCCGACAAGCGCCCGATGATGTCCGACCTGCGCGAATCCGGCGCCATCGAGCAGGACGCGGACATCATCATGTTCATCTACCGCGACGAGTACTACAACAAGGAATCCAAGGAGCCGGGCGTCGCGGAGATCATCATCGCCAAGCAACGGAATGGTCCCGTGGGCACCACGAAGCTCGCGTTCCTGCGGCAGTGGACGAAGTTCGAGAACCTGGCGCCCGACTACCAGGGACCCGGCGAGTACTGATCCGCGCCGGCGTCGCGCGGCGCTACGCTTCTTCGTGAACGATTTCATGGATTCGCGACTGCATGGCGCGTTGTCACGGCGCCGTCTTGCGCGCTGCCGAGACTGGCGTGCATGAAGAAGACCCTTCTCGCCGCGCTGCAGATCGTGCGCACCGATCGCAACGTGCAGGACGCCGCGTTCTGCACCGCCTGCTGGCTCGGATTCGCGAGCGTCGTGATCGCGTCGGTGGCGTTGCCCGCCTGAGCGCCCACGCCACGCGCCGGCGCGCGATCCGTCGGCCGGCTTTCCCGCACCTGAACGGCGATTCGCCGATTGCTATCGCGCATCCCGCCCGTTAGCCGCAATCGCTTCGATCTGCGGGATGAGCGCGCGCAGCTAGCACTGAAACAAGGGGGATCGCGGGGATACCCCCCACTGCATGGGATGGGTACCGGGGCCTGCCGGCGCGCACGATGCGTCGGCACTTCAACGGCCCTCGCGAGCCCGCCGTCTTCACGGCGCCGCAGCGCGGGAGGCCCTCCTCAGGAGACCCTCCGATGTCCGCTCAATCCATCCCCGCCCACTACCAACGCATCGAAGGCAGCGAACGCCTTCCGTCAGCCTCCGCCACGCGCCAGGGGCCGGCCGACCCGCGCGAGGCCTTGCAGGTCACGATCTCGCTGCGCCGCCGCACCGACGGTGCACAGGCGCCCGACTTCAACGCCGTCGCCTCGGTGGCGCTCAACGCGCGCAAGCCGCTGTCGGCCGACGAGTTCGCCGGCAAGTACGGCGCGCATCCGCAGGACATCGCCAAGGTGGTGGACTTCGTGCAGACCGCCGGCATGAAGGTGCTCGAGACCAACGCCGCCCGCCGTACCGTGGTCGCGTCGGGCACGGTGGCGCAGATGAACCAGGCCTTCGCCGTCGACCTGGGCCGCTACACGGCCAACGCGCCGGCGCGCAGGCGCAACGTGGCGCCCGTGTCCGAGACCTATCGCGGCCGCGACGGCTTCGTGCACGTGCCGCAGTCGCTGGGCGACATCGTGCTGGGCGTCTTCGGCCTCGACAACCGCACCGTGCTCAAGCGCAACGGCGCCGATCCGACCAACACGCACACGCTGACGATCCCGACGCTCAAGCAGCTCTACAACTTCCCCACCAACTCGGCGGCCGGCCAGACGATCGGCATCGTGTCGCTGTCGGGCTATGCGATCCACGACGTGCAGTTGCTGTTCAACGGCCTGGGCGCCGGCTACACGATGCCCGCCGTGCACGACGTGCTGGTGTTCGGAACCAACCCCGGCAGCGACCCCTACGGCGAGACCACGCAGGACATCGGCATCGCGGCCGCCGCGGCCAACGGCTCGGCCATCGCGGTCTACATCACGCAGGGAACGCAGCTCGGCTGGGTCGACCTGGTGCACCGCGTCGCGCACCCGAACCCGGGCGATCCGCAGTGCTCGGTGCTGTCGAGCAGCTGGTACATCGCCAACGGCGACGACGCGGCCACGCTGGCGGCCGAGGGCATCACCACGGCCTTCGTCAACGCGGTGACGGCCGCGTTCCAGGACGCCGCGATCCAGGGCATCACCGTGTGCATCGCGTGCGGCGACACCGGCTCGAACTCCAAGGTCAACGACGGCAAGGCCCACGTGCAGTACCCGGGCAGCGACCCGTGGGTGCTGGCCGTGGGCGGCACGACGGTGGGCGACGTCTCGGGCTCCAGCTTCGAGGAATACGTCTGGAACGACCCGAGCCCCACCGATCCGTCGCACTGGGGCACCACCGGCGGGGGCATCAGCGACTTCTTCGCGCTGCCGTCCTACCAGGCCGCCGCGGGCGTGCCGGCCTCCGTGAACGCCGGCCACCGCGTGGGCCGCGGCGTTCCCGACGTGGCGGCCAACGCGAGCTACAACGCCGGCTATGCGGGCCTGTACCTGAACGGCAGCCCGATGATCGGCAACGGCACCAGCGCGTCGGCGCCGCTGTGGGCGGGCTTCGTCGCCAAGCTCAACGCCGCGATGGGCACGCGGCTGGGCTTCATCAACCCGATTCTCTACTCGAAGGGCTCCGACGCGTTCCGCGACATCGTGCCCGGCGGCGGCCCCGCCAACAACGCCAACGGCGGCACGCCGGGCTATCCCGCGGGGCCGGGCTGGGACGCCTGCACCGGCTGGGGCAGCATCGACGGCCTGAAGATGCTCAACATGCTGCGCGGCGCCGGCCTGCCGCCGGGACTGGCCGACTTCAACGGCAAGCTCTACATGGCGTGGAAGGGCATCGAGCACGACCAGCGCATCTGGTTCTCCAGCTTCAACGGCGCGGCCTGGGCGCCGCAGCAGTTCGTGGGCGGCGTCGCCACGAGCTGCGGCGTGTCGCTGGCGGCGTTCAACGGCAGGCTCTACATGGCCTGGAAGGGCATGGACGCCGACGAGGGCATCTATTTCTCCAGCTTCGACGGCACGTCGTGGGCGCCGCAGCAGAACGTGGCCGGCATCGCCACCAGCACGGGGCCGTCGCTGGCGGTGTTCAACGGCAAGCTGTTCATGGCGTGGAAGGGCATGGTCAGCGACCAGCGCCTCTGGTACTCGAACTTCGACGGCAGCCACTGGGCGCCGCAGCAGTTCATCTCCGGCGTCGCCAGCAGCGTCGGTCCGATGCTGGCGGTGTTCCAGGGCAGCCTCTACGCGATCTGGAAGGGCATGGACGAGGACCAGGCCCTCTGGTACTCGAACTTCAACGGCACGGCCTGGGCCGCTCAGAAGCAGGTGCCCGGCGTGGCCTCGAGCGAGGGCGCGTCGATCGCCGTGTACAACAACCGGCTGTACGCGGCGTGGAAGGGCATGAGCGACGACCAGCGCATCTGGACGTCCAGCTTCGACGGCACGTCGTGGGTGGCGCAGGCCGTGATCGCGGGCGTGGGCACGAGCGTCGGGCCGTCGCTGGCGGTCTTCGCGAACCGGCTCTACATGGCCTGGAAGGGCATCACCGGCGACGACCGCGTGTTCTACACCAACTTCAACGGCGCGACCTGGGCGCCGCAGCAGCAGATCGTGGGCATCGGCACCAACCCGTTCGACATGCGCGAGCCAGTCAACGACCGCTGAGCGCGCCTCGCGAGCGCCCCTTGCGCCGGCCCTTGGCCCGGCGCTGGAGGGCCGCCATCGCCAGCGCACGCGTCTGGTACGGGTGCTGGCAGCGGAAGATGCAGCGGCCGCGGGTGTTGTGCGCGAGCTTGGCGCACAGCACCTGCGACCTGCCCGTGAAGAGCCGGTAGGCCTCCACCGCCAGCTGCATGCCCAGCAGCGGCGGCAGGAGGTTGAGCCAGCCGAGGAGCGCGGTGTCGCCGGACAGGTCGACGGCCAGCAGGCGCGCCGGGTTCATGCCGAACCAGGACAGCGGCGCGGCGCAGCCGACGACCAGCATCACGAGCAGTCCGTAGAGAACGCCCGTCCAGCGGAACCAGCTCGCATGGTTGCTGGTGAACAGGATCAGCAGCATCGCGCTGGCCGACAGCACCAGCTCGGCAACGAGCGCGGCCCACGCGCCGGTCGGCACCATGGAGGCCGACAACGACGCCGCCGTCGCGTCGGGCAGCAGCACGCCGCTTCGCAGCAGCGTCACGGCGGCGAGCGCCGCTCCCAGTTGCGCCAGCAGGTAGAACAGGGCGTCCCAGCGGCCGATCTTGCCGAGCCGCAGGTAGGCGAGCGTGATGGCCGGGTTCAGGTGGCTGCCCGAGCGCCGGCCCCACGGCGAATAGACCATGGCCATCAGCACCAGCCCCATCGCGACACCGGCCAGCGCGCGGCGCGCCGACGGGTCGAGCGAGTTCGGCACGACGCCGGCTGCGGTTCCCCGCGCCCACGCGGACAGCGCGCCCGCGAGCAGCAGGAACACGGCCAGGAACAACGCCTCCACGCCGTATTCGGGCCAGTGGCGGCGCAGGGTCTCGGCGATCGGCAGGTCGGCCTCCGCCATGTGCGTGGTGCCCGGCTCCGGGCGCGGCGCCGCGCGGCGATCCCGCAGGACGCGCCCGGGCGACGAAAGGCCGGCGGTGGGGTGGGGAGGCATGGACGTGCTCAAGTGACGGGCTCGCAGCAATCGATGTTCCAAGCCGCGGGAGCTTGCGCGATTTTCGGGGATTCCATTGCGCCGAAAATAGATACTGTATATATTCACAGTATGACGACGCGTCGCACCATTCCCATCATGCCCTTGCCCCTGGCGCCCGCCAACGGCGGCTTTCGCGTGGTCGATCCCGCGGATGCGACGACCGGCGCGGAGGCCGGTCCGGCGCCGATCCTGAAGGGGCGCGGCACCGCCTGGGCCATCGCGCATCGCTTCGAGAAGGACGCCCGGGAGGCCGTCGACGACGGCTGGGGCGCGCTCGACCAGGTGGCCGAGGAACAGCACCTCGCGCCCGGCACCACGATCATCGAGGAACACTGCAAGCGCATCCTCAGCACCAACGACTCACCCGACATCGACTTCGACGTCGCGATCAACCCGTACCGGGGCTGCGAGCACGGCTGCATCTACTGCTTCGCGCGGCCCACGCACAGCTACCTGAACCTGTCGCCGGGTCTCGATTTCGAGACCCACATCATCGCCAAGGTCAACGCGGCGGAACGCCTGCGCGAGGCCTTGTCCAGGCCCGGCTACGTACCGCTGCACATCAACCTGGGCTCCGCCACCGACGCCTACCAGCCGGTCGAGCGCAAGCTGGGGCTCACGCGCGGCCTCCTCGAGGTGCTCACCGAGTGCCGGCACGCGTTCGCCATCGTCACCAAGTCGTCGGGCGTGGAGCGCGACCTCGATCTCGTCGGCGAGATGGGCCGGGCCGGCATGGCCGTCGTCTACATGTCCATCACCACGCTCGACAGCGGGCTGTCGCGCATCATGGAGCCGCGCGCCGCGGCGCCGCACCGGCGCCTGCGCACGATCGAGACGCTCGCGCGCGCGGGGGTGCCCGTGGGCGTGAGCGCGTCGCCCATGATCCCGTTCATCAACGAGCCCGAGCTGGAGCACATCCTTGCCGCGGCGCGCGACGCCGGCGCCCGCAGCGCGTTCAGCACGGTGGTGCGCCTGCCGTGGGAGGTGAACCCGCTGTTCCAGCAATGGCTGGAGGCCCATTTCCCCGACCGCGCGGCCCGCGTGATGGGCCGCGTGCGCGACATGCGCGGCGGCAAGGACTACGACGCCGAATTCGGCACGCGCATGCGCGGCACCGGGCCGTGGGCGCAGATGCTGCGCGACCGCTTCAACGTGGCGGTCAACCGGCTCGGCTTCAGCCGCGAGCGCCAGCCGCTGGATCTTTCGCAATTCGTGCCACCGGCGGCCGCGGCGCGTCCCACGGCGGCGTCAAGAGCGGCCGAGGCGGCCGGACAGGGGAGTCTGTTTTGAATCGATCCGATGAATCGCGGCGCACGCCCGTCGCGCGGCGGCCGTGGCCGTTCTACGCGGCGTCGACCGGGGAGGCGGGGCTGTCCGCGCCGCCGGCGACGGCTGCCGTCGCAGTTATCTTCTCGCGCGCCCGCAACACCGCGCCGCCCGAGAGCGAGACCTCCGCCCAGGAAAAAGCCGCCCGGAGGCGGCTGTTCGACCTTACTTGAACAGATCCTTCACCCGATCCGTCCAGCTCTTGGAATTCGGCGAGTGCCTGTCGCCGCCCTTGCGCAGCGATTCATCGAGTTCCTTGAGCAGCTTGCGCTGGTGCTCGGTGAGCTTGATGGGCGTCTCGAGCGTGATGTGGCAGTACAGGTCGCCCGGATAGCTGGAGCGGATGCCCTTGATGCCCTTGCCGCGCAGGCGGAAGGTCTTGCCGTGCTGCGTGCCCTCGGGCAGCTCGATCTCCACCTTGCCGCTCAGGGTGGGCACCTCGATGGAGCCGCCGAGAGCGGCCTGCGTCATCGGCACCGGCACCGTGCAGTGCAGGTCGTCGCCGTCGCGCTCGAAGATGTCGTGCTGCTTGATCCGGATCTCGATGTAGAGGTCGCCGGACGGGCCGCCGTTGGGGCCCGGCTCGCCGTTGCCCGACGAGCGGATGCGCATGCCTTCGTTGATGCCCGCCGGGATCTTGACTTCCAGCGTCTTCGTCTTCTTGATGCGGCCCTGGCCCGAGCAGGCGGGGCAGGGCTCGGGGATGATCTTGCCGGTGCCGTGGCAGTTGGGGCAGGTCTGCTGGATCGAGAAGAAGCCCTGGCGCATGTGCACGGTGCCGGCGCCCGAGCAGGTGGGGCAGGTCTTGGGCGAGGTTCCGGGCTTGGCGCCCGAGCCCTTGCAGGTGTCGCAGTTCTCCCAGCTGGGCACGCGGATCTGCGTGTCCTTGCCGGCCGCGGCTTCCTCCAGCGTGATCTCCATCGCGTAGCTGAGGTCGTTGCCGCGATACACCTGCTTGCCGCCGGCGCCGCCACGTCTCTGGCCTCCACCCGCGCCGCCAAAGATGTCGCCGAAGATGTCGCCGAACGCCTCGGCGAAACCGCCGAAGCCTTCGCCGCCCGCACCGTGGCCCATGTTCGGGTCGACGCCGGCGTGGCCGTACTGGTCGTAGGCCGCCTTCTTCTGCGGGTCGGAGAGCATCTCGTAGGCCTCCTTGGCCTCCTTGAACTTCTCCTCGGACACCTTCGCGCCGTCACCCTGGTTGCGGTCCGGGTGGTGCTTCATCGCGAGCTTGCGATAGGCCTTCTTGATGTCGTCGTCGGACGCACCCTTCGTCAGGCCAAGGACTTCGTAGTAATCGCGTTTGCTCATGGGGCAATTATCTTTTCAGGGCGCGGCATAACCGGGCAGGTCGAGCGCCGGAAGCGTGCAGGAACGCATCCGGAGCCTGTCTATCTAGCGAGAAAGGCCGGCGGCCTGCCCGTGCATTCGCACAAGCAAGTCACCGGCCATTTGCCGAAGCGAAGCTTCAGCCCTTCTTGACTTCCTTGAAGTCGGCGTCGACCACGTTGTCGTCGGCGGCGTGGGCGGCCTGGGGTTCGGCTTGCGCATGCTCGCCGCCACCCGTGCCCGCCGCGGCGCCGGCGGCCTGGGCCGCCTGCTGGTCGGCGTACACCTTCTCGCCCAGCTTCTGGCTGGCGGTCATCAGGGCTTCCGTCCTGGCCTCGATCGCGGCCTTGTCGTCACCCTTGATGGCCTCTTCCACATCCTTCAGCGCGGACTCGATGGCTTCCTTCTCGGCCGCTTCCAGCTTGTCGCCGTGCTCGCCCAGGCTCTTGCGGACCGAGTGCACCATGGCGTCGCCCTGGTTGCGCGCCTGCACGAGTTCGACCTTCTTCGCGTCCTCGCTGGCGTTGGCTTCCGCGTCGCGCACCATCTTCTGGATCTCGTCCTCGGTCAGGCCCGAGTTCGCCTTGATGGTGATCTTGTTTTCCTTGCCGGTGGCCTTGTCCTTCGCGCCCACGTGCAGGATGCCGTTGGCGTCGATGTCGAAGGTCACTTCGATCTGCGGCGTGCCGCGCGCGGCCGGCGGGATGCCTTCGAGGTTGAACTCGCCCAGGCTCTTGTTGCCCGTGGCCAGTTCGCGCTCGCCCTGGAACACCTTGATCGTGACGGCCGGCTGGTTGTCGTCGGCCGTGGAGAACACCTGGCTGAACTTGGTCGGGATCGTGGTGTTCTTCTTGATCATCTTGGTCATCACGCCGCCGAGCGTCTCGATGCCGAGCGACAGCGGGGTGACGTCCAGCAGCAGCACGTCCTTGCGGTCGCCGGAGAGCACCTGGCCCTGGATGGCGGCGCCGACGGCCACGGCCTCGTCGGGGTTGACGTCCTTGCGCGGTTCCTTGCCGAAGACTTCCTTGACCTTGTCCTGCACCTTGGGCATGCGGGTCATGCCGCCCACCAGGATCACGTCGTTGATGTCGGAGATCTTGACGCCGGCGTCCTTGATGGCCGTCTGGCACGGGGCGATCGTGCGCTCGATCAGCTCCTCCACCAGCGACTCGAGCTTGGCGCGCGTCAGCTTGATGTTCAGGTGCTTCGGGCCCGAGGCGTCGGCCGTGATGTAGGGCAGGTTGACGTCGGTCTGGGTCTGGCTCGACAGCTCGATCTTGGCCTTTTCCGCTGCTTCCTTCAGGCGTTGCAGCGCCAGGACGTCCTTGGTCAGGTCGACGCCTTGTTCCTTCTTGAACTCGGCCACGATGAAGTCGATGATGCGCTGGTCGAAGTCCTCGCCGCCCAGGAACGTGTCGCCGTTGGTGGACAGTACCTCGAACTGCATCTCGCCGTCGACGTCGGCGATCTCGATGATCGAGATGTCGAACGTGCCGCCGCCCAGGTCATAGACGGCGATCTTGCGGTCGCCCTTGCCGTGCTTGTCGAGGCCGAACGCGAGCGCCGCGGCGGTCGGTTCGTTGATGATGCGCTTGACGTCCAGGCCCGCGATGCGGCCGGCGTCCTTGGTGGCCTGGCGCTGGCTGTCGTTGAAGTAGGCCGGCACCGTGATGACGGCCTCGGTCACTTCCTCGCCGAGGTAGTCCTCGGCCGTCTTCTTCATCTTGCGCAGCACCTCGGCGCTGACCTGCTGGGGCGCCAGCTTCTTGCCGCGCACGCCCACCCAGGCGTCGCCGTTGTCGGCGGCCAGGATCTCGTAGGGCATCAGGTTGATGTCCTTCTGCACTTCCTTCTCGGTGAACTTGCGACCGATCAGGCGCTTGACGGCGTACAGGGTGTTCTTCGGGTTGGTGACCGACTGGCGCTTGGCGGACGCACCGACCAGCACCTCGCCGTCTTCCTGGTAGGCGATGATCGACGGCGTGGTGCGGGCACCTTCCGAGTTCTCGATCACCTTGGTGGTGTTGCCTTCCATGACCGACACGCACGAGTTCGTGGTGCCCAGGTCAATACCGATGATTCGTCCCATTTGGTTTCTCCTGCGAAGCTGTTGAAGCTGGATTTGCTGTTGTTTTCGAGATGCGGCTGGCGGAGTCTTATTCAAGGGCGAAAGGCGCGCCTGGCGGCACTTTCACGCTGGAATCGGCGCCCGCGGGCCCGTTTTTCGTCATTTCGGCGCGGACACCGTGACCAGGGCCGGACGCAGCACGCGGTCGGCGATCAGGTAGCCCTTCTGCAGCACGGTGACGATCGTGTTGGCCTCCTGGTCGGCCGGCACCATCGAGATGGCCTGGTGCTGGTGCGGGTCGAACTTGGTGCCCGCGGGCGGCGCGATCTGGTTGACCTTGTTGCGTTCGAGCGCGGCGACCAGCTGGCGCAGCGTGGCGTGCACGCCTTCGAGCACCTGTTCCACCGCGGCGCCCGGGGTGCCGATGGCGGCCTCCAGGCTGTCCTTGACCGGTAGCAGGCTGTCGGCGAAGGCCTCGACGGCGTACTTGCGGGCCTTGGCCACTTCCTCGTCGGCGCGGCGGCGGGCGTTCTGCGCGTCGGCCTGCGCGCGCAGGCTCGCGTCGGTCAGCTCGGCCACCTTGGCCTCCAGCTCCGCGATGCGGGCGGCGTCGCCGCCGAGTCCGATGTCGAGCGGGGCGGCGCCGTCGTCGACAGGCGATTGCAGCGGGGCTTGCGGGGTCTGGTCTTCCGGATTCATGGTCTTGAACAGGGTTTTTCTGTCGCGTTGCGCGGTGACATGGAGACGGCTCCTCGGCTTTCAAGAGGCCGCACGAAACTTTTTTTGCCGAAGTGGCTCTTCGGCGTGGAGCGCCTGCTCGTCGCTATTCGTCGTCGACGGAGGCGCTCCACCGCTGCCAGTCCACCAGGTCGCGGCGGTCGCGCTTGGTCGGGCGGCCGAGTTCCTGCGCATTGGCGGGCTCGACGCCGAACTTGCGCGCCTCCGCGGCCTGCTGCTGGGCCCGGATGCTGGCCTCGGTCTCCTGGTACAGCGTGCGGGCCACCGTCGCCGGCCCCCGCATCGCGCCCAGGCCCAGGACCAGCAACTCGCGGACCGAGCCGGGCTGGCGGATCTCGATGGTGTCGTTGACGCGCACCGAGCGCGCCGGCTTGGCGGCCTGGCCGTTCACGTGCACGCGGCCCTTGTCGACCTCCTCGGCCGCGAGGCCGCGGGTCTTGAAGAAGCGCGCCACCCACAGCCACTTGTCGAGCCGCATGTCGGCGGCGGCGGCGGGAGCGGCGGAGGGCTGGGCGGTCGCGTGGCGGGACATCGTCATTCGCGTCATTCGGAGGAGCCGTGCGCGATCGCGCGGGCCTGGCGTTGCTTGAGGGCTTCCCTGGACATGGGGGTGGTGTCCCAACCCTGCAAGTGGCGCAGGGCCACGCCGGCCATCGCCTTCATCCCCTCGGGGCTGTTGTTGAGGCAGGGGATGTAGTGGAAGGTCTTGCCGCCGGCCGCGAGGAACGCGGCGCGCGCCTCGATGGCGATCTCCTCCAGCGTCTCGAGGCAGTCGGCCGCGAAGCCCGGGCAGATCACGTCCACGCCCTCGTCGCCGGCCTTGGCCAGCGCCCTGAGCGTGGGCTCGGTGTAGGGCTGCAGCCACTCGGCGCGGCCGAAGCGGCTCTGGAAGGTGACGCGCCAGTCGTCGGGCTCCAGCCGCAGCTTCTCGGCCAGCAGGCGGCTGGTCTTGAGGCACTCGCAGTGGTACGGGTCGCCCAGGCGCAGCGTGCGCGCGGGCATGCCGTGGAAGCTCATCACCAGCTTGCGGCCGCGGCCTTCGCGCTGCCAGTGCTTGCGCACCTGGGCCGCGAGCGCCTCGATGTAGCCCGGGTCGTCGTGGTAATGGTTGACGAAGCGCAGCTCGGGCAGGCGCCGCGTGCGCTTCATCCACGTGCCGACGTCGTCGAGCACGCTGGCCGTGGTGGCGGCCGAATACTGCGGATACGCGGGCAGCACCAGGATGCGGGTGGCGCCGTCGGCGCACAGCGCGTCGAGCTCGGCTGCGATGGCCGGCTGGCCGTAGCGCATGGCCCAGCGCACCTCCACCAGCGGGCCGCGCTCGCCCACGTAGCTCTTGAGCATGTTGGCCTGGCGCGCGGTCCACAGCGCCAGCGGCGAGCCGTCGCGCGCCCAGATCTTCCTGTACTTGCGAGCCGACGCGGCGGGGCGCAGGCGCAGGATGAAGCCGTGCAGGATCAGCCACCACAGCGCGCGCGGGATCTCCACCACGCGCGGGTCGCTCAGGAATTGCGCGAGGTAGCGGCGCAGCGCGGGCGTGGTGGGCGCCTCGGGCGTGCCGAGGTTGACGAGCAGGACGCCGACCTTGTCGAACGCGTCGTGCCGGTGTTCGAGCGGGCGCCCGGTCATCGGAAAGCCTCCGCGCTGCGCACTGCGGTGCGAGCCCCTTCGGGCGGCCGAGCGGGACTCATCGCCGCGACGGGGTCGGGCTCAGCAGGTCGAACTCGTCGTCGCGCCGGATCGGTGCGTGCAGCACTTCGAACTGCATCGCGGCGACGCCCGGGTCCTCCGGCGATCCGCTCAGGCCCACCTCGCCGCTGCCGTGCAGCGTGCAACTGCCGCGGCGCAGGCTCACCACCTCGTCCTCGCTGGAGAAGCGCACGAAGGTGCCGTTGATGCTGAGGTCGGACAGCTGCAGCGTGGCGCCGATCAGGTCGATGCGGCAATGCGAGCGCGACACGCGGGCGTCGTCCACCTGCATGTCGGACGCCGCCGCGCGGCCGATGACCACGGGCATGTTCATTGCCGTGAAGCGACGCACCTTGTTGCCCCAGGTGAGGATGACGGCCTCGGGGCCGACCAGGCCCATGGCCGGGCCGCCGCCCACCAGCGTGGGCGCCGTGTCCATGCCGCGGCGCGACAGCAGGTGCACCTCCACCGGCTCCACGCGCCCGCGCAGGCGCACGAGGTCGAGGCTGCGGAACATGTCGCGCGAATCCATGGGCAGGGCGCGCAGCACCTCCACCGTGACCAGCGTCTCGTTGTCGCCGGCGTGGTCGAGCAGGCGGGCGGCCACGTTCACCGCGTCGCCGAAGTAGTCGCCGCTGACCTCCACCGTCTCGCCCAGCGCGATGCACACCTGCAGCTGCAGGCGCGCCTCCGTGAAGCCGGTCAGCGCGTCGCGCCGCCGCATCACGATGTCGATCTCCTCGTGCATCTGGTCGGCCGCCTCGACCGCCTGCGCGGCCGTGGGGAAGACCGCCATCAGCCCGTCGCCCAGCGTCTTGACGACGACGCCGCCGGTGGCCGGCACGCGGCGGGAGATCGCGTCCACCGTCTCCGTGACGATCTGGGACGCGTCGGTGTTGCCGAGCAGCTCGTACAGCGCGGTGCTGCCACGAAGATCGGCGAAGACGACGGCACGGCGCTGGATGGCGGACATGCTGGCGTCTCCTTCAGGCCGGGAAACGAAGAGAGCGCGATGCTGTCATCGTGGCGAGGTTCAGAGGTTGTCGAGATAGGTGCGCAGCTTGTCCGAGCGGCTCGGGTGCTTGAGTTTGCGGATCGCCTTCGCCTCGATCTGGCGGATGCGCTCGCGCGTGACGTCGAACTGCTTGCCCACTTCTTCCAGCGTGTGGTCGGTGGACATCTCGATGCCGAAGCGCATGCGCAGCACCTTGGCTTCGCGCGGCGTGAGGCTGTCGAGGATGTCCTTGACCACGTCGCGCAGGCCGGCGTGCATCGCGGCCTCCACCGGCGCGAGGTTGTTGGTGTCCTCGATGAAGTCGCCCAGGTGGGAGTCGTCGTCGTCCCCGATCGGCGTTTCCATGGAGATCGGCTCCTTGGCGATCTTCATGATCTTGCGGATCTTGTCCTCGGGCATCTCCATCTTCTCGGCGAGCGTCGGCGCGTCCGGCTCGAAGCCGAACTCCTGCAGATGCTGGCGCGAGATGCGGTTCATCTTGTTGATCGTCTCGATCATGTGCACCGGGATGCGGATCGTGCGGGCCTGGTCGGCGATGGAGCGCGTGATGGCCTGGCGGATCCACCACGTGGCGTAGGTGGAGAACTTGTAGCCGCGGCGATATTCGAACTTGTCCACCGCCTTCATCAGGCCGATGTTGCCTTCCTGGATCAGGTCGAGGAACTGCAGGCCGCGGTTGGTGTACTTCTTGGCGATGGAGATCACGAGGCGCAGGTTGGCCTCGATCATTTCCTTCTTCGCGTCGCGCGAGGCCTTCTCGCCCTCGTTCATCTTGCGGTTGATTTCCTTCAGGTGCTCGATGGGCACCACGGCGCGCGCCTGCAGGTCGATCAGCTTCTGCTGGAGTTCCTGGATCGCGGGCAGGTTGCGGCCCATGACGACGCTGTAGGAACGGTTGCCCGCGATCTCCTTCTCGGCCCAGTGCAGGTTGAGCGAGTTGGTGGGGAAGGTCTTGATGAAGTGATCCTGCGGCATGCCGCACTTGTCGACCACGATCTTGCGGATCTCGCGCTCGTAGCGGCGCACGTCGTCCACCTGGCCGCGCAGGATCTGGCACAGGCGCTCGATGGTCTTGACCGTGAAGCGGATCTTCATCAGGTCGTCGGTGAGCGCGTGCTGGGCCTTGTCGTAGGCGGGCGAGCGGTAGCCGTCCTTCTCGAAGGCCTTGCGCATCTTGCCGAAGTGCGCATCGAGCTCGGCGAACTTCGTCAGCGCCTGCGCCTTCAGTTCCTCGAGCTTCTTGGTGAGGGCCTTGGAGCCGCCGGCGCCGTCGTCGTCGTCTTCCTCGTCGAACTCGTCGAAGTCTTCTTCCGCGACGTAGTCATCCGCCTCGTTGGTGGACACGAAGCCGTCGACGGCCTCGGAGATCTGCATCTCGCCCTTGGCGATGCGGTCGGCCACGGCCAGGATCTCGGCGATGGTGGTGGGCGATGCCGAGATGGCCTGCATCATCGACTGCAGGCCGCCTTCGATGCGCTTGGCGATCTCGATTTCGCCTTCGCGGGTGAGCAGCTCCACCGAGCCCATCTCGCGCATGTACATGCGCACGGGGTCGGTGGTGCGGCCGAACTCGGAGTCGACGGTGGACAGCGCGGCCTCGGCCGCTTCCTCGGCTTCCTCTTCCGTGGCGCCGGACTGGGTCTGGCCGGAGATCAGCAGCGTGGCGGCGTCGGGCGCCTGCTCGTACACGGCGATGCCCATGTCGTTGAGCATCGACACGATGGCTTCGAGGATCTCGTTGTCGACCAGCTTCTCGGGCAAGTGGTCGTTGATTTCCTGGTGGGTCAGGAAGCCGCGCGTCTTGCCCATCTTGATGAGCGTCTTCAGCTCATGGCGGCGCTTGGCGACTTCCTCTTCCGTCAGCTGCGTCTCGTCCAGGCCGAACTCGCGCATCAGCGCGCGTTCCTTGGCCCGCGACACCTTCATGCGCAGCGGCTTGACCTTGGCCTTGACCTCGCCGACTTCCTCGACGACCTCCTCGACCTCGACCTCGCCCTCGAGGTCGGCCTCGACGTCCGCGTCTTCCTCGAACGCCGGCGCCTTCGCGACCTCTTCCTTCTTGCCCTTCTTGCCCTTGGGCTCCGGCGCGGCGGTCTTGGCGGCGGCCTTGGTGGTCTTGGCGGCGGCGGTCTTCGCGGCCGGGGCGGCCTTGGCAAGAGCAGGCGCCTTCGCGGCGGCCTTGGTCGCAGCAGCGGACACCGCCTTCTTCTCGACGACGGGCTTCTCGGCGGCCGTCTTGGCGGCGGCGGTCGTCGTCTTGGCAGTATCAGCGCTCTTCTTGGCAGTCATGCGTTTCCTTGAATGAATGTCGACCCAGGTCGCCCGGCAATTCCGCCCGCGTCAATTTCGGCTGGCTCGCGCAATATGTGCGGGCAAGCATCGGAAAAAGAAGTCGAACAATGAATTTCCCTTCGCGTGCGACGCGACGGGACACCGGCAGGCAGGTTGGCGTGAACGTGGTTTGAATGAGCAACTCTTGCGGGATGAAGGTGGCCGATGGTGATGCCCTTGTCGAGGGTGGCCGGGGCCCGGAGTCAGTTGCTCTCACTGCACGTCACAAGCTGCCGCTGAGTGGGATATCGGATTATACCTCAATCTCCAATGGGAATCACCTTTCGGCGCGCGGCCCGGCGCGGGCCCCGATCACTCTTCGGCACGTTGGGCCGACAGTCGAGCCTTGACTTCTTCCCAGTGCTTGTAGACCTCGCGGTAGCGGACCAGGGCGGCCGGATCCGATGCGGCCTGGGCGATCAGCTGCTGGGTGCGGGCCTTCAGCTCGCGGTCCAGGATCGTGTCCACCGCGCGGCGGAAGTCGAAGTAGGTGGCCTCGGGGTCGGCGTCGCCGTCGGCGATGGCCAGCGACTCCTCGCCGAGCGCGGGATCCTCGCGCAGCGCGTGGCTGAGGATGGCCCAGGGCCGCGGGCCGTGCTCGGAATGGTCGCGCTCCAGCCAGGCCACCAGCGGCCCGTACGGCGCGGGCAGGCCGTGCAGCAACTCGTGCTCGTCGGTGGACAGCTGGTCCCAGTACTCCGGATGGCCGAACAGCATCTGCACGGCCCGGCTGTCGGGCGTCTTGGGCGCCGAGCGCGGCTGGCGCCGCTGGGCCTCCAGCTCGGCCTCCGCGCGCTCGCGTGCCGCCCATTTCGGATTGCTGGGGCGGCGGGGGAAGCCGCCGGGCTTGCCGCCCTGGAACTTGCCGCGCGGGCGACCGTCGGCCGGCGGATGGAAGGCGTCCGCGCCGCCGACCGTTGCGTTGGCCTCGTCGAGGTCGGGCGGAGCGTCGTGCCAGGGGGCGCCGCCGTCGGTGTCGGGACGGCGTGGCCGGCCCCCCGTGCGCCATAGTCCCTGGAGGTCGGCCAGCGGGAGGTTGCCCTTGGCCGCCAGTTCGCTCAGCAACTGCTTCTGCAGCGCGCCCTCGGGCAGCGCGCTCCACAGCGGCCTGGCCTGGGCGAGCATGCGGGCGCGGCCCTCGGCGGTGTTCATGTCGCAGTCGTGCTGCGCGACCTCGATCAGCTGCTGCGACAGCGGGAGCGCGTCCTGGACGTATTGTTCGAAGGCCTTTGCTCCATGTTCGCGCACGTAGCTGTCCGGATCGTGTTCCTTGGGCAGGAAAAGAAAGCGGAAGCTGCGGGTGTCGGAAGCGTGGGGGAGGGCGGCCTCCAGCGCCCGGCCGGCGGCGCGGCGCCCGGCCGCATCGCCGTCGAACGAAAAGACCACTTTCTCGGTGAAGCGCAGCAGCTTGTGCACGTGCTCGGCCGTGCAGGCGGTGCCCAACGTGGCGACGGCGTTGGGAAACCCCAGCTGCGCGAGCGCCACGACGTCCATGTAGCCCTCGGTGACCAGCACGTAGCCCTTGTCTCGCAGTCCCTGGCGCGCCTCGAACAGGCCGTACAGCTCGCGACCCTTGCTGAAGACGGGCGTCTCGGGCGAGTTGAGGTACTTGGGCTCGCCTTTGTCGAGCACGCGGCCGCCGAACGCGATCACCTCGCCCTTGACGTTGCGGATGGGGAACATGACGCGCTCGCGGAAGCGGTCGTAGCGCTTCTGCGTGGCGGGGTCGTCGCCCGAGACGATCACCATGCCCGACTCGGCCAGCAGCGGGTCGTCGTAGCGCGGGAAGCAACTGGCCAGCGTGCGCCAGCCCTCAGGGGACCACCCCAGTGCGAAGCGGGCTGCAATCTCGCCGCTGAGGCCGCGGCCCTTCAGGTACTCGATGGCGCGCGGCGACGCCTTGAGCTGCTGCTTGTAGTGCTCGGCGGCCTTGGCAAGGATGTCGGTCAGCGTGACGCTCTGGGCCTTCTTGCGCGCGGCTTCCGCGCGTTCCTCGGGCGTGGCGTCGTCCTCGGGCACCGGCATGCCCACCTGCTGGGCCAGGTCGGTGACGGCATCGACGAAGCCCATGCCGTGGTGCTCGCACAGGAAGCGGATGGCGTCGCCGTGCACGCCGCAGCCGAAGCAGTGGTACGTCTGCCGCGTGGGGCTGACGATGAAGCTGGGCGACTTCTCGCCGTGGAACGGACACAGCCCCTTGTAGTTGATGCCCGCCTTCTTCAGGGTGACGGCGCGGCCCACGAGCTCGACGATGTCGACGCGGGCGAGCAGGTCTTGGACGAATTGGCCGGGAATCACGGTGCGAGTGTAGGGCGGCGCCGCAAACGAAACGAGCGCCGTGGAGGCGCTCGCGTCGAGTCGGGGTGGTTGACCCCGCGGGGGAAGGGGTGCCTCAGACGGCGAAGTCGGTGAGCTGCTTGCCCGATTCGAGCGCGGCCGAGAGCCACTTCGGCTTCAGGCCGCGGCCGGTCCAGGTCTGGCCGCTGGCCGGGTCGCGGTACTTGGCGGCGACCTTGCGGCCGCTGGTGCTGGCGCGCGGGCCGGTGGTCTTGGCCACGAGGTCGGAGGCGGTCAAACCATGCTCGGCCATCAGCGCGCGAACCTTGGCGATGGCCTCGTTGCGTTCATGGCGGCGAGCGTCAGAAATCTGGCGATCGATTTCGGCCTTTTGCGCCAGAAGGTCCTGCAGGGAAGACATGTCTCAAATCCTCGTGTCAATTCGACAATTGAAACATCTTATCGCGGAACACGCGAAAAGAAACTCAATGCGAAGTCACGCGTGACACTTTGCACGTGTTCGGTGACTTGATCGCGAATATACACCGAAGTGGCCTTGAATATTACGCAACCCTGAGGACGAACTCGCGCGAGCGATGAGAAAAGTCTCGTTCAGGGCGCCGGCGGTACGTAGCCGGCGGGTTGTTCGGCGCCGCCGCCAAAGAAGAAGCTCTCCATTTGGCGTGCCAGATATTGGCGGGCGCGCGCATCGGCGAGGTTCAGGCGATTCTCGTTGACCAGCATCGTCTGGTGCTTCTTCCAGGCCTCGAAGGCTTCTTTGCTGACGTTCTCGTAGATGCGCTTGCCGAGCTCGCCCGGATAGACGGAAAAGTCGAGGCCTTCTGCCTCGCGCTTGAGATAGACGCATTGGACTGTGCGTGCCATGGAAGACTCCTGTTGTGCGTTGAAAAGCCGAGCGACGCGTCTGCTCGACCGTGATGGATTCGGGATGATTTCCGCGCTGGCCGGTCAGGGCAGTTTCTTGACCAGTACCTGCGAGCGGCGATCCCAGTTGTATTTCTTCTTGCGGGCTTCCGGCAACCATTCCGGATCGACTTGTTCGAAGCCGCGTTTGATGAACCAGTGCATCGTGCGCGTGGTGAGCACGAATATCGACTTCACGCCGAGCGCCTTCGCGCGATGTTCGATTCGCTTGAGAATCCTGTCGCCATCGCCCTGGCCCTGAACCTGTGGCGATACCGTGAGCGCGGCCAATTCCGCGGTACCGGCCTCCGGATACGGATACAGAGCGGCGCATCCGAAAATGATTCCGTCGTGCTCGATGACGGTATACGTGGCGACGTCGCGTTCGATTTCCGTGCGGCTGCGCTTGACCAGCGTGCCGTCGCGTTCGAACGGCTCGATCAATTGCAGGATGCCGCCCACGTCGTCGGACGTGGCCTCGCGCAGGCTCTCGAGCTTCTCGTCGACCACCATGGTGCCGATGCCGTCGTGGGTGAAGACCTCCATCAGCAGCGCGCCGTCCACCGCGAAGGGCAGGATGTGCGAGCGCTCCACGCCGCCCTGGCAGGCCTTGACGCAGTGCTGCAGGTAGAACGCGGTGTCGAACGGGTTCTGCGGCGCGGGCAGGCTGGCGACGAGCCGCTCGGCGTCGGCCAGCGCCAGTTCGGTGTCGATGGGTGTCTCGGGGTCGCTCGGCACCTCGTGGATGCCCGGCACCTCGGTGAGGAACAGCAGCTTGTCGGCCTGCAGCGCGACGGCGGTGGACGTGGCCACCTCTTCCATGGTGAGGTTGAACGCCTCGCCGGTGGGCGAGAAGCCGAAGGGCGACAGCAGCACGACCGCGCCGATGTCGATGGCGCTGCGGATGGCCGCCGAGTCCACCTTGCGCACGACGCCGCTGTGCATGAAGTCGACGCCGTCGACGATGCCCACGGGGCGCGCGGTAAGGAAGTTGCCCGACACGACGCGCACGGTCGCGTTGGCCATCGGGGTGTTGGGCAGGCCTTGCGAGAACGCGGCCTCGATCTCGAAGCGCAGCTGGCCGGCGGCCTCCTGCGCGCAGTCGAGCGCCACCTCGTCGGTGACGCGCACGCCGTGGCTGTAGCGCGCCGGATGGTTCTTGGCCTTGAGCTGGTCGTTGACCTGCGGGCGGAAGCCGTGCACCAGCACCAGCTTCATGCCCATCGCGTGCAGGATGGCCAGGTCCTGTACCAGCGCGTTGAGCTTGCCCGCGGCGATCATCTCGCCGGCGATGGCCACGACGAAGGTCTTGCCGTGATAGGCGTGGATGTGCGGCGCCACGGCGCGGAACCAGGGCACGAACGTGTGGGGAAAGACCAGGTCGAGGCTCATCTTGGGGGCTCTTTTCGTCAGCGGGACATTGTGCCGTACGCTTGAATTCCACCGTTGGCTGACGGTTGCGGTTGTGGTTGCCTCCGGTTGCGGTTGCGGTTGCGGTTGCGGTTGCGGGTGCTGGTGCGGGTGCTGGTGCTGGTGCGGGTGCGGGTGCGGGTGCGGGGGCGGGGGCGGGGGCGGGGGGCGCTGGGTCAGGCACGACTCACCGGGGGAGCTTGTTTTGTTCGTGTCCCCCGGCCTGCGGCCTCCTCCTTTACCTCACAAAAAAGACTCCCCCGGCTCGCCGTGCCGCGCATGGCGTGCCGGCGGACAACATTCACGGGGGGAAGAGTCCGGGGATTGTTTGAGGGGTTTGGCATCGTCGGCCCATCGAGGGCGCGACGATGCCCGCGGCCGGCCGGGCCACGCGCTGTCGTGCCTGACGCGGACAACCGGTCACGTACCCAGGTTCCTTTTCGTGACCGACAAGGGTGGCATGCGGATGTTGTCTCGTCGATCAAGACAAGGAGCGCCGGCATCGCGATTCGATGTTCGCGTCAAGCCCGACGGCGCGTGAGGCAGCCAGCCGCGGGCATCGACGCGGCCTCGATGGCCCGTCGATGCCTAAACCCTCTACAAAAATGACGCGAACTTCCCCTGCGAATGTTGTCTGCCGGCACTCCTGGCCGGGCACGGCGAGCCGGGGGAGTCTTTTTTGTGAGGTAAAGGAGGAGGCCGCAGGCCGGGGGACACGAACAAAAAAGACTCCCCCGGTGAGTCGTGCCTGACCCAGCGCGCCCCGCCCGCCCATACGCCACACCGCAACGCGCCCCGCCCGCCCATACGCCACACCCCAACGCGCCCCCACACGCCGAGAGATAATCGAGGGCTCGTGAATTCGCCCACCCGTCCTCCTGCATCGCGCCCGCCCGCCGCGCCCCGACCGCCTCGTGCAGATCGCCCGCCGCGCGCCGCGCCGGCAGCCGCCAACCCGCTGCCCAAGATCACCTTCCCCGAATCGCTGCCGGTCTCCAGCCGGCGCGAGGACATCGCACGCGCGCTGCGCGAGCACCAGGTGGTGATCGTCTGCGGCGAGACGGGCTCCGGCAAGACCACGCAGTTGCCCAAGATCGTGCTGGAGCTGGGCCGCGGCCGGGCCAATGGCGGCGGGCTGATCGGCCATACCCAGCCGCGCCGGATCGCCGCGTCCAGCGTGGCCAAGCGCATCGCCTTCGAGCTGAATTCGCCGCTGGGCGAGGTGGTGGGCTACCGCGTCCGCTTCCAGGACCGGTTCCAGCCGGGCGCCTCCGTCAAGCTGATGACCGACGGCATCCTGCTGGCCGAGACGCAGAGCGACCCGCTGCTCAAGGCCTACGACACGCTGATCATCGACGAGGCGCACGAGCGCAGCCTCAACATCGACTTCCTGCTGGGCTACCTGCGCCAGATCCTGCCGCGCCGGCCCGACCTGAAGGTGATCGTCACGTCGGCCACCATCGACGCCGACCGCTTCGCCAAGCACTTCGAGTCGGCCAGGGGGCCGGCGCCGGTGATCATGGTCAGCGGCCGCCTGTTCCCGGTGGAGCAGCGCTGGCGCCCGTTCGAGGAGTCGCGCGAGTATGGGCTGAACGAGGCCATCGTCGACGCCGTCGACGAGCTGTGGCGCGGTGGCCCCGGCGACGTGCTCGTGTTCCTGCCCGGCGAGCGCGAGATCCGCGAGGCGGCCGAGAAGCTGCGCGGCCACCACCCGCCGGGCGTCGAGATCCTGCCGCTGTTCGCGCGGCTGTCGCAGGCCGAGCAGGATCGCGTGTTCGAGACCGGCGCCGCGCCGCGCATCGTGCTCACTACCAACGTGGCCGAGACCTCGCTGACCGTGCCGGGCATCCGCTACGTCATCGACTCGGGCCTGGCGCGCGTCAAGCGCTACAGCTACCGCAACAAGGTCGAGCAGCTGCAGATCGAGGCCATCAGCCAGGCCGCGTGCAACCAGCGCGCGGGCCGTTGCGGCCGCGTGGCCAACGGCACCTGCATCCGCCTTTTCGACGAGAAGGACTTCGCCGGCCGTCCGAAATTCACCGACCCCGAGATCCTGCGCTCGTCGCTGGCCGGCGTCATCCTGCGCATGAAGAGCCTGCGCTTCGGCGCGGTGGAGGATTTCCCGTTCCTCGAGGAGCCGCCGCGCAAGGCCATCGCCGACGGCTACGCGCTGCTGGGCGAGCTCAACGCGGTGGACGACGCGAACGATCTCACGCCCATCGGCACCGAGCTCGCGAAGCTGCCGCTGGATCCGCGGGTGGGTCGCATGATCCTCGAGGCGCGCGAGCGCGACTGCCTCACCGAGGTGCTGGTGATCGCCTCGGCGCTGTCCGGCCAGGACGTGCGCGACCGGCCGCTGGAGCAGCAGCAGGCGGCCGACGAGAAGCACAAGAAGTTCGACGACGAGCGCTCCGAGTTCATGGGCTACGTCAAGCTCTGGAAGTGGCTCGACGTGTCGCGCGGCGGCCAGGCCGACGTCGATCTCGACGCCGTGCAGATCGCCCCCCGCCCGCCGCGTGGCGCGTCCGCGCACGCGCGTCACGGGGGCGCGCAGGCGGCCACGCCCGCGCCGGCGCCCAGCCACAAGCTCAGCCACCGCCGCTACGAGCAGCTGCTGCGCGAGAACTTCGTCAGCGTGCGCCGCGTGCGCGAGTGGCGCGACATCCATTCGCAGCTGCTCACCGTCGTCGCCGACCACGGCTGGCACCTGAACACCGTGCCGGCCGGCTACGACCAGGTGCACCTGGCGATGCTGGCCGGCCTGCTGGGCAACCTCGGCCTGAAGAGCGACGACGACGAGTGGTACCTCGGCGCGCGCGGCATCCGCTTCTGGCGCCATCCGGGCGCGCACCTGTCGAAGAAGCCGGGCCGCTGGATCGTCACCGCCGAACTGGTCGAGACCACGCGCCTGTACGGCCGCGGCATCGCGGCCATCGACCCGCAGTGGATCCCCGGGATCGCCGGCCACCTGCTCAAGACGCAGCTGCTCGAGCCGCACTGGGAGAAGAAGGCCGCCGAGGTGATCGCGCTGGAGCGCGCCACGCTGTACGGCATCGTCATCTACCAGAACCGGCGCGTGAACTTCGGCCTGGTCGACCCGGTGGTCGCCCGCGAGATCTTCCTGCGCGAGGGCCTGGTGCAGGGCGAGTGGGAGACGCGGCTGCCGTTCCTCGCGCACAACCAGAAGATGATCGCCCAGGTGCAGGAGCTGGAGCACAAGTCGCGCCGCCAGGACGTGCTGGTGGACGACGAGCTGATCTACGCGTTCTACGACCAGCAGGTGCCCGCGCACGTGGTCAGCGGCGCCACCTTCGAGAAGTGGTATCGCGAGGAGCAGCGCAAGCAGCCGAAGCTGCTGATGCTGACGCGTGACGAGCTGATGCGCCACGAGGCCGCGGGCATCACCACGGCGTCGTTTCCCAAGACGATCCGCCTGGGGGGCGTCGACTGCGGCGTGGTCTACCTGCACGAGCCGGGCGACGCCAAGGACGGCCTCACGGTGACCGTGCCCATCTACGCGCTCAACCAGGTCAACGCCGAGCGCGTCGACTGGCTGGTGCCGGGCATGCTGGAGGCCAAGGTGCTGGCGCTCGTCAAGAGCCTGCACCAGCGTCCGCGCTCGCGCCTGGTGCCGCTGCCGGAGTTCGTGGCCGAGTTCGTCGCCACGCACGAGTTCGCGCAGGGCGAGCTGCTGGAGGTGCTGCTCAAGGCCGTCAAGGAACGCACGCAGATCGCCGTGCAGCGCAACGACTTCAAGCTCGAGACGCTGTCGCCGCACCACTTCATGAACTTCCGCGTGGTCGACGAGCACGGCCGCCAGCTGGGCATCGGGCGCAACCTGGCCACGCTGAAGTCGGAGCTGGGCGGCCAGGCGCGCTCGGCGTTCCAGGCGCTGGCGGCGCTGAAGCTGCCGGCGTCGGCGCCCGCGCCCGCGCCTGTCGCGTTGCCGCCGGGCAGCAAGGGCGTCGTCGCGCGCATCGAGCCGCCGTCCGCGCCGGTGGCGCCGGCCGCCGCCGCGAGGTACACCGCGTGGACCTTCGGCCAGCTGCCCGAGCTCATGGAGATCGCCAAGGGCGGCCAGACGCTGATCGGCTTCCCGGCGCTCATCGACAAGGGCACGCACGTCGAGATCGAGGTGTTCGACGAGCCCGACGTAGCCGCCGCGAAGCATCGCGCGGGCCTGCGCCGGCTGCTGGCGCTGCAGCTCAAGGAGCCGCTGAAGTTCCTCGAGCGCAACATCCCCGACCTGACGAAGATGTCGGTCTACTTCATGCCGCTGGGCACCGCCGAGGAGCTGCGCGAGCAGATCGTCGATGTGGCCATCGACCGCGCCTTCCTCGAGGATCCGCTTCCCACCGACGACGCGGAGTTCAAGCGCCGTCTGGAGCAGGGCCGCAGCCGCCTGAACCTCATCGCGCAGGAGGTGGCGCGCCAGGCCCACGCGGTGCTGGTGGAGTTCGCGGCCGCCACGCGCAAGCTGAAGGATGCGCGGCCGCCCAAGGAGGTCGTCGACGACGTGCAGGCGCAGCTGCAGCGCCTGATCGGCAAGCGCTTCGTCTCGACGACGCCGTGGGCGCAGCTGCAGCACCTGCCGCGCTACCTCAAGGGCATCACGCTGCGGCTCGACAAGTTGCGCGCCGACCCCGCGCGCGACGCGCAGCGGCAGAGCGAGCTGCGTCCGGTCGAACAGCGCTGGCTGCGCACGCTGGCCGATCGCAAGGGCGCCGTCGATGCGCGCCTGAACGAGTACCGCTGGCTGCTGGAGGAACTGCGCGTCAGCTTCTTCGCCCAGGAGCTGCGCACGCCGCAGCCGGTGAGCGTCAAGCGGCTGGACAAGGCATGGGAGCAACTGAGCCGTTGAAGCGCGGCGGCGCGGCCGTTGCGTGACGCGCGCGACACGGGCGCCGGCCGTCCTGTTTCAAGCTGTATCCGACGGGGGTATTCCGGTTTCTTTTCGCATCAAACCCCCGCGGGCGCTGCACTACATTCCCGGCATGACATCGGAGCTGACGACACCGGATGGCCGTTACCACGTGATCCAGGGACGCCTGTGGCGCGCGCCGAATCCCACCTTGCCGGCCGAGGCCAAGGTGCGTCACATGCGCGACCTGCTGAACGCCCGGCGCGCCCTGAAGGCCGCCAAGGCCTCGGGCGACGAGACCGCGATCACCGCCGCGCGCCGGCAGGTGGCCGCCGCCCAGGCGGCCCTGGGCGAACGCGGCCGGGTGTGGTGGAAGGACGGCGCGCCCGACTTCAATCGCACGCTCGTGAAGAACTCGCCCTACGCCGACTGGTTCGCCCTCGTCGAGGCGCCACGCCAGACGGCCAACGCGGCCTGACGAAGCCCGCTCAGCGCAGGACGGCCAGCGCGTCGTCCATCCCGCCCTCGTCGATCGCCAGCATCGCCTTCTCGCGCACCGCCGGCTTCGCGTGGTACGCGATCGACAGCCCGGCCACGCCCATCATCGGCAGGTCGTTCGAGCCGTCGCCCACCGCGATGGCCTGCGCGGGCGAGATGCCCAGCGCCGCGCAGGTCTGCAGCAGCATGCGCTGCTTCTCGAGCCCGTCGCAGATGTCGCCCCAGGCCTGCGTGACCAGGCCGCCGGTGAGCCGGCCGTCGGCGATCTCCAGCACGTTGGCCCGCGTGTAGTCGATGGCCAGGCGCTGCGCCACGCGGTCGCTGAAGAAGGTGAAGCCGCCCGAGACCAGCAGCGTCTTCAGGCCGGCCGACTGCAGCGCGCCCAGGAAGGCCTCGACGCCGGGGTTGAGCCGCAGGGTGTTGGTCCAGATCTCGTGCAGCGCCTGCTCGGGCACGCCCTTGAGCAGCGCGACGCGGCGGCGCAGGCTCTCCTTGAAGTCGGCGATCTCGCCGCGCATCGTGGCCTCGGTGATGGCGGCGACCTCGGCCTTCAGGCCCACGGCGGCGGCGATCTCGTCGATGCACTCGATGTTGATCAGCGTCGAGTCCATGTCGAACGCCGCGAGGCGGAAGTCGGCGAGGCGCAGCGGGGGGGTGAAGCCACGGACGACGAGGCCGCTCGGGAGGTCGGGTTGCATGGAATGTGAGGCGTTCGGAACCCGTGATTCTAGGTCGCGGCCCGGCACCCAGGCTTCGGTTGCGGGCGAGCAGTCATCGCAAATGCATGCGTCCGGGCGCATTTGTGCCCCGGGGCGTGAATTACGCGGGACAATTCGGCCACCTTGCGCTGAAAGTGCCTCGCTTGTTGTCCAGGAAATCCCGCCGCGACCTGATCCTGATGCTGGGCGTCACGCTGCTGTTCTGGCTGGCGGCGCAGCTGGGGCTCGTCTTCAACGACAACGGCTACCTCACGCCGGTGTGGCCGCCGGCCGCCGTGGCCTGCGTCGCGGGCATCCTCTATGGCTGGCCCAGCCTGATCGGCGCGGCCGTCTACATCGCCTGGGACTTCATCGACGGCAGCGCCCACGACTTCGCGCACGACCGCTGGGCCTTCATCGAGCCGCTGTCCATGCTGGCCGCGGCGGCGGTGGTGCGCTGGGCCTCGGGGCGCGTCGGCTTCAGCGGGCGCCTCGACACCGTGCGCGCCGTGATGATGATGATGGCCCTCGGGGTGCTGTTCGCCTTCGTCAACGGCGCCGGCGCCACGCTGGGCTACTGCGGCCTGGCCGGCACCCGGCGCTGCATCGCCTACGGTTGGTCCGGCTACTGGATCCAGTCGATGATCGGCGACGTCTTCGGCTGCCTCATCTGCATGCCGGCGCTGCTGTCGTGGGCGCGCTGGATCGACGCGCGCATCAACCCGCACGACCGGGGCGTGCCGATACCGGAGTTTCCCGAACGCCGCCGCGCGCCGCGCGCGCCGCGCCCGGCCGTCGAGCGGGCGCCGTCGCCCCCCGATTCGCGCCTGCCGCGCGTGATGCAGCTGTCGCGCGAGCAGCTGCTGTTCATCCTCGCGAGCTTCGCCGCCAGCGGCGTGGGCTGGGCCATCACGCGCAGCTGGAACGTGCCGGTGCACGTGGTGGGCTTCCTGTCGCTGCCGCTGCTCGTGTGGGCCGCGATCAAGTTCCCGCCGCTGTTCGTGCATTCGGCCGTGATGGCCTGCGGGCTCATCACGATCACGCTGCAGCTCACTGCCCCGGGCAGCGCCACCGCCGATCCGGCCACGCACACGGCGTCGCTGTTCATGTTCCTGCTGAGCGTGTCGTCGCTGACGCTGATCGTCAACGTCGTCGTGCAGCAGCAGCGCCGCCTGGCCGGCGAGCTGGCCTTCCGGGCGCAGCAGGAACGCGTGGAGCTGATGCTGCAGGCAGCCACCGACGCGGTGATCAGCTTCGACGAGGGCGGCGCGCTGTCGTACTGGAATCCGGCGGCCGAGCGGCTGTTCGGGCGCGCCACCGCGCAGGCGCTGGGCCGGCCCGTGCAGGAGGTCCTGCCGCTGCCCAAGCTGGTGGCCGCCATCGACGGCATCGCCGCGCTGTGCGACGCCAACGACGACCTGTTCTCGGGGGCGGTGATCGAGTTCGACGCGATCGACGCCACGGGCCGCCGGCTGCCGGTGGAACTCTCGCTCACCGCCTACCGCAACGACCGCGGCTGGGCCGCCACCGCGTTCATGCGCGACGCGCGTGCGCACAAGCGCCAGGAAGAGGCCCTTCGGCTGGCGCGCGACAAGGCCGAGGAGGCCACGCGCGCCAAGTCGCTGTTCCTCGCCACGATGAGCCACGAACTGCGCACGCCGCTGTCGGGCATCATCGGCATGCTGCAGCTGGGCCTGCGCGAGCCGATGCCGGCGCCGTCGCGCTCGCGCGTGTCGCTGGCGCTGGGCAACGCCGAGGCGCTGCTGGCCATCATCAACGACATCCTCGACTTCTCCAAGATCGAGGCCGGCAAGATGGGCTTCGAGTCGGTCGACTTCGACCTGCGCGAGATGGTGCAGTCGCTGGTCGAGCTGCTCGACCTGCGCGCCCAGGAGGAGGGCCTCTCGCTGCTCAGCGACATCGACCCCAACGTGCCGCGATGGCTGCGCGGCGACCCGATGCGGCTGCGCCAGATCCTGCTCAACCTGATCGGCAACGCGCTCAAGTTCACCGAGGCCGGCACGGTGCACGTGCGCGTGGGCTGCGGCTCCACCGAGACGGGCCGGCTGCTGCTGGAGATCGAGGTCGAGGACACCGGCATCGGCATCTCGGCGGAGGCCCAGCAGCGCCTGTTCAGCAGCTTCGAGCAGGCCGATCTCACCACCACGCGCAAGTACGGCGGCACGGGCCTGGGCCTCACCATCACGCGCGCGCTGGTGCAGGGCATGGCCGGCGAGATCACGTTGCGCAGCGCGCCGGGCGAGGGCAGTACCTTCCGCGTGGCGCTGCCGGTGGCCATCGGCTCGCCGGTCGACAGCGTGCCGGAGGAGCCGGTGCCGCCGTTCGACTGCCGCCTGAGCGTGCTGTGCGCCGAGGACGGCCACACCAACCGCGTGATCGTGCAGGCCTTCGTGCAGGGCCTGGGCCACGACATCGCCTTCGTGGAGAACGGCCTGCAGGCCGTGCATCGCTGCGCCGAGGAGAACTTCGACCTGATCCTGATGGACGGCCGCATGCCGGTCATGGACGGCCTCGCCGCCGCGCGCGCGATCCGCGCCGGCGGAATCGATGACACCTGGGTGCTCGATCCGCGGATCCACATGATCGCGCTCACGGCCAACGCCACCGGCAACGACCGCGAGCTGAGCCTGACCGCGGGCATGGACGACTTCCTGTCCAAGCCGGTGGACGAACGGCTGCTCGCGCAGGCGCTCCACCGGGCGGTCGACGCGCTGCGCGCGCGTGGCCGCGACCTGCGCCCGGTGCTCGACACGATGGCCATGGCCGGCGGCTCGACGGCGGCGCTCGATGCGCTGTTCCTCGATACCGAGCCCGACGCCGCCTCCATGGACGAGGCGCAGGCGGCGCTGGCCGACGCCGCGCACAAGCCGCCGCCGCCGGTGGCCTCGCCCGCGATTCGCTCGCTGTCGGACCGGCTGGCCGACGCCTTCCGCAGCGAGACGCCGCGCCTGCTCGCCGACCTGGCCGACGCCATCGCCCAGCGCGACCTGGCACGCGCCGCGCGCATCGCGCACAACATCAAGGGCAGCGCGTACTACATCCACAGCGACCCGATGGCCGACGACGCGGGCGCCCTCGAGGAAGCCTGCGACGCCGGCGACGACGCAGGCGTCGAGCGCCACTGGGCCGCCCTCCAGGAAAGCATCGACGACTGGATGACGGCTCACTGATACCCTGTCGGCAGACAACAAGGGAGTTTCGAGATGCGCATCCTGGTCGCCGACGACGACCTCGTCTCGCGCCTGGCCATGGAGGACGTGCTGCGCCAGTGCGGCACGCCCGAGATCGTGTCGGCCGCGGACGGCGCGTCGGCCTGGGACGCGATGAGCGGCCCGGCCTGCTTCGACCTGCTGTGCCTGGACGTGCGCATGCCGCCGCCCGACGGCCTCGAGCTGGTCGCGCGCCTGCGCGCCGCGCCCGCGCTCAAGCGCGTGCCGGCGATGCTCATCACCTCCACCGCCGATCGCGACACGGTGCTCGGCGCCACCCGCTCCGACCTGCAGGGCTTCCTCGTCAAGCCCGTCGGACCGGATACCGTCACCCGTATCCTGCGCACGCTGGCGCAGCTCGACGCGGGCATCCTCGAGCCGGCCGACGCGGCCATCGCGCGGCTGCGCATCGACGCCTCGCGCCACGCGCGCTACGTGGGCGCCTTCATCGCGCAGGTGCAGGCGCTGGCGGCCCTGGCGCAGGAACTCGCATCGCCGGCCGCCGGCTCGCAGATCAAGGCCGCGTTCGTGCAGAAGGCCGATGCCTGCCGCACGGCGGCGCTGACGCTGGGCTCGCCGCGCGTCGAGCAGTTGATCTCGGATGCGCTGGCGCTGCTGGCGGAGGGCCGGCCAGGTGCCGAACGGGCCATGGGGCAGGCGGTGTACTGGCTCGCGCGCGTCTCGCGGCAGCCGGCGCGCCCCGCCTGAGGCGGCGCCCTCAGCCGGCCGCGGGTTCGGGGTCCGGCGCGTCGAACAGCGGCAGCGACACCGGCGTGGACTCCGCCGCCGCGTCCTCGGCGGCGCCCGACGCGTCCACCAGCGCGCCCGGCAGCGTCTTCGCGCTCTTGACGCCCAGGTCCTTGAGCATCTGCGCCTGGCGGATGACGTTGCCCTTGCCGGTGGCCAGGCGCTTCTCGGCGTCGTCGTAGGCCGATTGCGCGTCCTTCAGCTTCGCGCCCACCTTCTGCAGGTCGGCGACGAAGGTCGACAGCTTGTCGAACAGCTCGGCCCCGCGCCTGGCGATGTCCTGCGCATTGCGGCTCTGCGCCTCCTGGCGCCACAGGTGGGCGATGGTGCGCACGACGAAGAGCAGGGTGGACGGGCTCACCAGCAGCACGTTGCGCTGCCAGGCGTCCATGAACAGCGCGTCGTCGTGGGTCACCGCCAGCATGAACGCGGGCTCGATCGGCACGAACATCACCACCAGGTCCAGCGACTTCAGCCCGTACAGGTCCTGGTAGCGCTTGGCCGACAGCCCGCGGATGTGCTGGCGCACGGAATCGAGGTGCGCGCGGGCGCTGGCCGCGCGTTCGTCCTCGTCGGCGGCCGCCATGAATCGGTCGTAGGCCACCAGGGACACCTTGGCGTCGACCACCAGGCGGCGTTCCTCCGGCAGGTGGATCACGACGTCGGGCTGCAGGCGCCGGCCTTCCTCGTCGAGCTGGCTGTCCTGCACCTGGTACTCGTGGCCCTTGCGAAGGCCCGAGGCCTCCAGCACGCGCTCGAGGATCAGCTCGCCCCAGTTGCCCTGCGTCTTGGCCGAGCCCTTGAGCGCCTGGGTGAGGTTGTTGGCGTCGTTGCTGAGCGTCTTGTTCAGCTCCATCAGCTGGCGCACCTGCTCGGTGAGGGCGAAGCGCTCCTGGCCTTCCTTGACGTAGACCTCCTCGACCTTGCCCTTGAACTCGCTCAGCTGCGTGCGCAGCGGGTCGAGCAGGGTGCCCAGGTTCTGCTGGTTCTGCTCGGCGAAGCGCTTCGCCTTCTCCTCGAGGATCTCGCTGGCCAGGGTCTTGAACTGGTCGGACAGCGCCGTCCGGGCCTCGGTGAGCAGCTGCAGCTTCTCCTGCGCACCCGCACGGTCCGCGTCGGCGCGCGTGCGCACCTGTGCGAGTTCGGCACCGGCGGCCTGCAGGGCGCGGGCCTGCTGCGCGGCCTGGTCGGCGGCCGCCGCGGCCTCGCGTTCGAGCGCGGCCACCCGGTCGCCCAGCGAGGCCACCAGCTGGCCCTTCTGCGCCTCGCTGGCGCTGGCGCGCAGCACCTCGCCGCGCGTGGTCTCGAGCTCGGCGCGCACGCCCTGAGTCTCGGCCCGGGCGCGGTCGAGATCGGCCTGCGCGGCCGCCGTCGCCCGCTCGTGCGAGCGCAGGCGCTCCTGGGCCTGCGCCAGTTCCAGCTGTCCCGCGTGGCCCGCCTGCGCCAGCGCGGCGTCGACCGCGGCTCGCGAGCGCGAACGGGCGAGCACGAGGCCCAGACCCAGGCCGGCCGCGAAGGCGATGAGGAGGACGACGAGCGAGGACACGGAGACTGGATTCATGGGCCCGATTGTGCCCGCGGCACCGGCTCACCCGATGCGCCAGCGGCGCCTCCGAGGCGAGGGTTTCCGATGGCGGCAGCGGCGGCCGGGCCATCGGGCGGTGGCGACATAATCCGGGCACATCCCATGCGGGAAAGCCGTCGCGCCGCACCCGCAGGAGCTTCATCGACCAACAGGGAGGAAACCCATGTCGAAACAGATCCGGCGCGCGTCCGCGTGCGCCCTTGCCGCGGCCTTGGTCTTCGCGGCGTCGCTGCCGGCGCGGGCGGCAGATTCCGAACAGGACGTCCGCGCCGAGATGCAGAAGCTGCCCTGGCAAGTCGGCCCGGCCAGCGGCGACGTCGGCACCCGTTCGAAGATCCAGATCCCCGACGGCGCGCGCCTGCTGCCCGAATCCAGCGGCAGCCGCTTCCTCGAGCTGACCGGCAACCTGCCGGAGCCCGGCGACACCGTCCTGATCCGCAACGGCTGGTGGGTCACGCTGTCGTTCGCCGACTCGGGCTACGTCAAGGACGACGAGAAGCTCGATCCCGACGCGCTGCTCGCGGCCATGCGCAAGAGCGAGGAGGGCGCCAACGAGCAGCGCGCCAAGCGCGGCATTCCCGCCCTGACCATCGACGGCTGGATCGTGCCTCCGCATTACGATCCCGCCACCAAGTACCTCGAATACGGCCTGAAGCTGCACTCGGCCGACAGCCCGCAGCCGGTGGTCAACTACACGATGCGCCTGCTCTCGCGCCGCGGCTACGAGACCGTGACCCTGGTGACCCGTCCCGAGACGCTGACGCAGGACGTGCAGGACCTGCACCAGGTGCTGGGCGGCTTCTCGTTCAACGCCGGCGAGACCTATGGCGAGTTCCGCGCCGGCGACCACGTGGCCGAGTTCGGCCTGGGCGCGCTGGTGCTGGGCGGCGCCGCGGCCGCGGCCGTCAAGGCGGGCTGGTTCAAGGGCCTGATCGCGGCCCTCGCCGCGGGCTGGAAGCTCGTGGCCGCCGCCGCGGTTGCCGCGGTGGCGGGTCTCAAGCGCCTGTTCTCGCGCGCCACGGGGCGCTAGCAATACGTGCAAATCGACGCCCAGTTCCTGATCGGCCCGGCGGTCGTGGCCCTGTACCTGAAGGACTGCTTCCTGCTCCTGGGCCGCGACGAGGCCGTGCTGGTGCGCGGCTGGCGCGGCCGCTGGCGGGCGGGCTTCGGCATGCTCGACTGGCGCCTGCGCCGGCGCGAGCCCTGGCTGTGCAACCCGTTCAAGCCCTGGGAGCCGGTGCTGCGCCTGCGCTGGGACGCCGCCGCGACGCCCGCGCCGTCGCCTGCCGCCCCGGCGTCGGTGCCGGGCGAGCTGCGCCTCGGCCCTTGGGTGTCCGTCATGTGGCTGCTGCTGTTCGTGGCCCTGCCGCTGGCGTACTACGGGCACCTGGGCCTGCAGGCGATGCTGCTGGTGCTGGCCGAGCTCTACGCGGTCATCGGGGTCGCGCTGGTGCTCGTGTGGCGGCGGCGGGCCGCGCTGGGCCTGAGCGGCGCGCAGTTCGGCGTCCTCGCGTTCGAGGTGCTGGCCTGCGCGCCGTATGCGCCCAACCTCGTGCGCCGGCTCTCGCTGCACCGACGCGTGGACGAGGACCTGCTCGCCGCCGCCCGCCGGCTGCTCGATCCGCCGGCGCTGGCCCGCGTGAACGCACAGTGCCTGGCGCGCATCGACGACGAACTGGACTGGACGGCGGAGGAGTCACCGCGCGCGCTGGCCCTGCGCGCGGCGCGCCCGGCGTTCACCTCCTCACAGGAAGAGGCGCATGGACAGCAATGACATCCTGATCATCGCGGGCTGCGGGCTCGTCGGCTTCGGCGCGGTGCACATGTTCCTGCGCAGGCCGCAGGCACCGGTGGCGCCGCCGCCCGTGTCGCCCGTGCCGCCGCCCGCAGAGCCACACTGGACCCGCGTGCTGGAGCTGCCGGCGGACGCCGGCGTCGAGGAGATCCGCGACGCCTATCGCCGCCTGATCAGCCAGTACCACCCGGACAAGGTGGCCTCGCTGGGGCGCGAGCTGCAGGAGCTGGCCGAGGCCAAGTCCAAGGACATCGCGATCGCCTACCAGGCCGCGTTGATGGAGCGCGGCAAGGCGCCCTGATCAGGATTGCGGTTTCGGCGCACCGAGTGAACGCAGCAGATCGCGCACGAACTGCGCGCGGTCGTGCGGCTCGGCGATCTCGCGGTCGATGCGCAGGCGGTCGTTGCCGGCCAGCTTCACGCTCTTGTTCTTCTGCACCAGCTCGATGATGCGCATCGGGTCGATCGGCGGGTTGGGGCGGAACGTCACGTTCATCACCTTCGGGTTCGCGTCCACCTTCAGCACGCCGTACGACTTCGCCAGCACGCGCAGGCGGTGCGTGTCGAACAGCGTCTGACCCTGCGGCGGCAGCTTGCCGAAGCGGTCGGTGATCTCCTCGAGCAGGTTGTCCAGCGTCTCGGGGCGGTCGGCGGTGGCCAGGCGCTTGTACAGCGACAGGCGCGTCTGCACGTCGCCGCAGTAGGCGTCGGGCAGCAGGGCGGGGGCGTGCAGCTTGATGTCGATGCCGCCGCCGAATGCGCCGGTGGGCGACAGCAGGTCGGGCTCCTTGCCGGACTTCAGCGCGCGCACGGCCTCGGCCAGCATGTCGTTGTACAGCTGGAAGCCCACCTCCATCATGTTTCCGCTCTGGTTCTCGCCCAGCACCTCGCCGGCGCCGCGGATCTCCAGGTCGTGCATGGCCAGGTAGAAGCCGGAGCCCAGCTCCTCCATCGCCTGGATGGCGTCGAGGCGCTGCGCGGCCTGCTTCGTGAGGCCCTCGACGTCGGGCACCATCAGGTAGGCGTAGGCCTGGTGGTGCGAGCGGCCGACGCGCCCGCGCAGCTGGTGCAGCTGGGCCAGGCCGAACTTGTCGGCGCGGCTGATGACGATGGTGTTGGCGGTGGGCACGTCGATGCCCGTCTCGATGATGGTGGAGCACAGCAGCACGTTGATGCGCTGGGCCACGAAGTCGCGCATCACCGACTCGAGCTCGCGCTCCGGCATCTGGCCGTGCGCGATCGCGATGCGCGCCTCGGGGATCAGCTGCTGCAGCTTCTCGAGCCGATTCTGGATCGTCTCCACCTCGTTGTGCAGGAAGTAGCACTGGCCGCCGCGCTTGAGCTCGCGCAGCACGGCCTCGCGGATCGTGCCCTGGGTCTCGGTGCGCACGAAGGTCTTGATGGCCAGGCGGCGCTGCGGCGCGGTGGCGATCACCGACAGGTCGCGCAGGCCCTCCAGCGCCATGCCCAGCGTGCGCGGGATGGGCGTGGCGGTGAGCGTGAGCACGTCCACCTCGGCGCGCAAGGCCTTCATCGCCTCCTTGTGGCGCACGCCGAAGCGGTGTTCCTCGTCGACGATCAGCAGGCCCAGCCGCTTGAACTTCACGTCGCCGGACAGCAGCTTGTGCGTGCCGACGATGATGTCGATGGTGCCGTCGGCCAGGCCCTCCATCGCGGTCTTGATCTCCTTGGCCGTGCGGAAGCGCGACATCTCCGCCACCTTCACCGGCCACTGGCCGAAGCGGCTGCTGATGGTCTGGAAGTGCTGCTCGGCCAGCAGCGTGGTGGGCGCCAGCAGCGCCACCTGCTTGCCGCCGTGCACGGCCACGAACGCGGCGCGCAGCGCCACCTCGGTCTTGCCGAAGCCCACGTCGCCGCATACCAGGCGGTCCATCGGCTTGGGGCTGACGAGATCCTGGATCACCGCGTGGATGGCGGCGCGCTGGTCGGGCGTCTCCTCGAAGCCGAAGCTGGTGGCGAAGGCCTCGTAGTCGTGCGGTGAGAAGCGGTGCGAGTAGCCGTCGCGCGCGGCGCGGCGGGCATAGAGGTTCAGCAACTCGGCGGCCGCGTCGCGCACCTGCTCGGCGGCCTTGCGGCGCGCCTTGTCCCACTGGCCGGACCCCAGCTTGTGCAGCGGCGCCTCCTCGGCCGAGACGCCGGTGTAGCGGCTGATCAGTGCGAGCTGCGCCACCGGCACGTACAGCGTGGCCTTGTCGGCGTATTCGAGGTGCAGGAACTCGCTGGGGCCCTCGCCGAGATCGATGTTGATCAGACCCATGTAGCGGCCGATGCCGTGGCTCGCGTGCACCACCGGATCGCCCAGCTTGAGCTCGGACAGGTCCTTGATCAGCGCGTCGACGCTGCTGACCTGCTCCTGGCCGCGGCGGCGCTTGCGCGGCGTGGCGCCGGTGGCGAACAGCTCGTTCTCGGTGATGAACTGGATCGTGCGCGGCGAGGCGGCCTCGGGCTCGAACCAGAAGAAGCCCTCGCTGATCGGCGCCGCGGTGATCGCCACCTTCTCGTCGCTGGCCTCGAACTCGGCCAGCGTGCCCACGCTCACGGGCTCGATCCTGTGGTCGCGCAGCATGTCCAGCAGCGTCTCGCGCCGGCCCTCGCTGTCGGCCACCAGCAGCACGCGGTACGGCGTGGCATCGATGTGCTTCTGCAGGCGCGCCATCGGCGCGGTGGCGCCGCGTTCGACGCTCACGTCAGGCAGGGGCCGTGCCCAGGCCACCGCGTCATCGGCGCCGGCGGCGGGCCGCAGCGACAGCGTGCCGAACCCGCGCGTGGAATCGAAGAACTGCTCGCTCTTGAGGAAGATGTCCTCGGGCGGCAGGATCGGCCGATCCGGGTCGGCCTTCAGGAAGCGGTGGCGTTCGCGCGTGTCGATCCAGAAGCGCTGCAGCGCGTCGTCCACCGCGCCGTGAAGCACCAGCGTCGCGGACTGCGGCAGGTAGTCGAAGATCGTCGCGGTCTCGTCGAAGAACAGCGGCAGGTAGTACTCGATGCCGCCGCCGGCGATGCCGTTGCCCATGTCCTTGTACAGGCGCGCCTTGGTCGGGTCGCCCTCGATGCGCTCGCGCCAGCGCACGCGGAACGCCTTGCGCGAGGCCTCGTCCAGCGCGAACTCGCGCCCGGGCAGCAGGCGCACCTGCGGCACCGGGTAGAGGCTGCGCTGGGTGTCGGGGTCGAAGGTGCGGATGGAGTCGACCTCGTTGTCGAACAGGTCGACGCGGTAGGGCACGTTGGAGCCCATCGGGAACAGGTCGATCAGGCCGCCGCGCACCGCGTACTCGCCGGGCGACACCACCGAGCTGACATGCGAGTAGCCGGCCAGGGTGAGCTGCGCGCGCAGGGCCGCTTCGTCGAGCCGGGACTTCTGCTTGAAGTTGAAGGTGGTGGCCGCGAGGAACGACGGCGGCGCGAGGCGCGTGAGCGCGGTGCTGGCCGGCAGGATCACGACGTCGACGCCCTCGTCGTCCGCCTTGTTCGCGTCGACGCTCTTGGTCGGATCGGGCGCGGCCTTGCCCTTGGCGCTGGCCACGGCCACGCCGGTGTTGGCGCTGCCGAGGCCCTGGCTCTTGCGGTACAGGCGCCACAGCGTGGCCAGCCGCTCGGAGACGAGGTCCTGGTGCGGCGAGAACTGGTCGTAGGGCAGCGTCTCCCAGTCGGGGAACACGGCGATGCGCAGGTGCGGCGCGAAGAAGGGCAGTTCGTCGGCGAGCCGCTGCGCGTCGGCCGGTTCGGCGCACACCACCAGCGTCAACTGGCCCTGCGCGGCGCGCGCGGACGCCAGGTGGGCGACGAGCAGCGCGTCGGCCGCGCCGGGCGGGCGGGGCAGGTTGTAGCGTTGTCCGGGGACGAGCGAAGGCAGTTGCATGGCAGGGGCAGAAATGACGACACGCCTTGGACGCTTCGGCGGCCCCTGGCTGGGCAACCGGCGCGCCGGCAAGGCGTGATGTCGAGCAGTGTCGCGCCGGATTCTAAAATGGGGACCATGACCAGCCCCCAACGAGGTGATTCGTTCACCCATCCCGCCGGCCGCCAGCGCCTGTTCGCGCTGGTGCCGTGCGCCGGCAACGGCTCGCGCGCCGGCGCCGCGGGCCCCAAGCAATACGAGGAACTCGCCGGCCGCGCGCTGGTGCTGTGGACGCTGGAGGCCCTGGCGCAGGTGGACGAGCTCGACGGCACGCTGGTGGTGCTGTCGCCCGGCGACACCCAGTTCGCGGCCCTGGCCGGCGAGGGCGACGCCGAGGCCGCGGCTGCCTGCTGGCGCGCCAACGTGGGCGGGGCCACGCGCGCCGAGACGGTGTTCGCAGGCCTGCACGACCTGCTCGCGCGTGGCGCGCTGGAGAGCGACTGGGTGCTGGTGCACGACGCCGCGCGCTGCCTGATCCGGCCCGACGCGATCCGCCGCCTCATCGCCGACTGCCGCGACGACGCCGTCGGCGGGCTGCTGGCCATGCCGCTGTCCGACACCCTCAAGCGCTCGGACCCGCACGAGCGCGTGGACGCCACCGTGCCGCGCGAGCGCGTGTGGGCGGCGCAGACGCCGCAGATGTTCCGCATCGGCGTGCTGCGCGACGCGCTGCGCGCCGGCTTCGCGCGCGCCGACCTGGCCATCACCGACGAGGCGAGTGCCATCGAGGCCGCGGGGCAGTCGCCACGGCTCGTGCGCGGCGACTTCGAGAACATCAAGGTGACCTGGCCCGAGGACTTCGCCCTCGCGGAGCGCCTGCTCCGCAGCCGATCGCATTCCCATCCGAAGGCCAGGCCATGACCATTCCGTTGCGCATCGGCGAGGGCTGGGACACCCACCAGCTCGTCGAGGGCCGCCCGCTGATCCTGGGCGGCGTCACGATCCCCCACACGCACGGCCTGCTGGGCCACTCCGACGCCGACGCGCTGTGCCACGCGATCACCGACGCCTTGTTCGGCGCCGCCGGCCTGGGCGACATCGGCCGCCACTTCCCCGACACCGACGCCACGTTCAAGGGCGCCGACTCGATCGCGCTGCTCGCCGAATGCGTGCGCCGCGTGCGCGCGGCGGGCTGGGAGCCCGTCAACATCGACTCGACGATCGTTGCGCAGAAGCCGAAGCTCGCGCCGCACATCGACGCGATGCGCGACCGGCTCGCGCAGGCGCTGGGCCTGTCGCGCGACGTCGTCAACGTGAAGGCCAAGACGGCCGAGAAGATGGGGCCGGTGGGCGAGCTGAAGGCGATCGAGACGCGCGCCGTGTGCCTGCTGGCGCGCGCAGGCGGTTAGCGCGAGACGGCCGGCGAGAACGCGAAGCGCGCCAGGCGCCGCGCCGGCGACTTGCCGTCGGCGGCGATGGCCCACACGTCCTGTTCCGTGGACGACTGCTGGCTGTCCAGGGGCATCGCGTAGAGCAGCTCGTCGTTGCCGTTCCACTCCACCTGGTCGTCCACGCTGCGCGTCTCGCCGGGCAGCACGCGCACCTGGTGGCTCGCGAGATCGAGCACCGCCACGTGCCACAGGAAGCGGCCGCCGGGGGCGCTGGTGTCGCGGCGCTTGAAGCCGATGCGCCGGCCGTCGGGCGACAGCGACGGGCACTCGACGTCGTCGGCGACGACGCGCATCTGGCGGCTGGCGAAGTCGCCCTGCACCAGGTAGGTCCTGCCGCCGGTGCCCAACGTGGCGTAGAAGCGCTTGCCGTCGCGGGTGAAGGTCACGCCCCAGAAGTTGAAGTCGATCGCCTTGAACGCCGCGCCGTCGCGCGCCACGGGCCACGCCTCGAGGTCGTCGACGATGCTGTCGCCGCTGATCGCGTCGACGATGCTCGTGCGCGTCGTGAAGGTCGCCGCGTAGCCCTGTCCGCTGATGAACACCGTGAACGCCGCCTTGCGGCCGTCGGGCGACACGCGGGCGCGGCTTGGCGGCCCGGCGAGATCGATCGACTTGCGCAAGGCGAACCGAGCGTCGAACAACTGGGCCCGGTAGGTCGTCAGCGCGCCGCGATCGGCCGTCAGGCAGATGCCCGAGCCCGCGGCGAAGTACACGCGGTCGCACGTGAGCGGCGTGACCTCGCGGGCGCCGTCGGGGTCGGCCAGCCACGCGCGCGTGACGCGCCCGTAGCTCTCGCCGAGGGCGGTGCTGCGGAACAGCAGCGACGCGCGCGCGGCGCTGGCCGCCGGTGCCGGTGCCGGGGCCGGGGCCGGGGCCGATGCCACGACGGCGGCCGGCGCGATGGAGGCGGCCGAGGCGGCGGGCGATGCCGCCGCGGGCGTCGACGGCGGCGGCGCGGCCGAGGCCGGAGCGGAGGCGGCCACGGTGATGGCGAACGGAGGCGGCGTCTGCGACTGGCGGATCACGTGGCGCGCATAGCCGGCGATGCCGGCGGCGCAGGCCAGGATCACCAGCACGAAGACGGCGAGGCGCGGGCGCAGCGAGGGGGCGGACGTCATGGGCGCGGCGATTCCTTCAGGGACTTGAGCAGCGGCAGGCAGGCGAGCAGGGCGCAGCCCAGTCCCGCGGCGAAGACGGCGAGCGCGAACGCCATGCCGCGCGCCTGCCACAGCGCGCCGAACAGCAGTGACGCGAACAGGCGCGCGACACCGTTGGCCGTCGCCACGATGCCGAGTCCCGAGCCGCGCAGCGACGCCGGCACGAAGGCGCTGGCGAGCGCCATCAGCACGCCGTCGGTGCAGGCGTAGTACGCGCCCAGCAGCGCCAGCGCCAGCAGCGCGCCGGGCATGCCGGCGGGCATCGCCAGCAGGTCGATGCCGGCCAGCAGCAGCAGGACGTGGCCGGCCAGGAACATGCGCGTGCGGCCGAAGCGGTCGCCCAGCGCGCCCGCCGGGACGGCCAGCGCGAGGTAGGCCACGGCCGTCAGCGCGTAGAACAGAGGGAACCAGGCCGGCTGGGTCGACAGCTTCTGCTGCAAGGCCAGGTACACGAACGCGTCGGCCATCGTGAAGACGCCCAGCAGGAAGCCGGCCGCGGAGACGCCGCGCAGCCGGGCGTCGCGCAACAGGCCCAGCGCCTTGACGATCGAGGAGCGGCCCGACGGCGCGTCCGACTCCCGCGGGATGGCGACATCGCGCACGAAGCAGGCGATGGCCGCCACGCCGGCGACGGCGATGAAGAAGCTGGTGACGAAGACGAGGTCGAACGCGTGCGGCAGGGCGGCGAGCAGGGCGAACGCCACCAGCGGGCCCAGCAGGGCGCCGGCCGTGTCCAGCGCGCGGTGGATGCCGAAGGCCAGCCCGAGCCGTTCGGGCGCCGCGCTCAGCGAGATCAGCGAGTCGCGCGGCGAGGTGCGGATGCCCTTGCCGATGCGGTCGACCGCGATGGCGGCGGACGCCAGGCCCCACGCCCCGCCGGCCGCCAGCAGGCCGATCTTGCAGACGGCCGACATCCCGTAGCCCAGGATGGCGACGTCGCGATGGCGGCGCCAGCGATCGCCCACCAGGCCGCTGGCCAGGCGCGCGGCCGCGGCGACGCCTTGCGACAGGCCGTCGATGAAGCCGAACTGCAGCGGCGTCATCCCCATGGCGAAGACGAACCAGATCGGCAGGATCGCCGTCACCATCTCGGAGGAGATGTCCGTCAGCAGGCTGGTCAGGCCGAGGAACCAGACATTGGCCGCGATGCCCGACAGGCGTGCGAATCGCACGTCCTGCAGGCGTTTCGGGTCGAGTTGGTACATGCGGCGATGAGCGTCGGGGGGCCGGTTGCGAGTGGCTCCGATTGTGCACGGGCGGTCCGCCGCGACTGTCGTCCGCCGGCAAGTCACGGCTCCCCCAGAACGGGGAGGGGCGGCGTCCCTGGAGGTGTTTGGGATTGCTTTTCGTTACCTCCCTGGCCATGATCGCGAGGAGACCGCCCATGTCCCATGCGGCTGACGGAGGGAGAGACCATGTCGAATCGAATCGGTGAACAACAGGCCACGGCAACCCGCAGCGGCGCTTCGCGCGCGAGCGGCAGGTACGGATCGCCCGTCGCGGCCTGGCTGATGGCCGGCGCCATGGCGCTGGCGCTGTGCGCCTGTGCCGGAGGACGCTCCTTCCCGCCGGCGCCCACCGCCGCGGAGCCCGCCGGCGAGGCCGAGGCCTACAAGATCGGCCCGCTGGACACGCTCAACATCGTGGTCTGGCGCAACCCCGAGCTGTCGCCCACCGTCACGGTGCGTCCGGACGGCAAGATCTCCACGCCGCTGGCGGGCGAGGTGCAGGCCGCCGGCCTGAGTCCGGCCGACCTGGCCAAGGTCCTCGAGGACAAGCTGGGCAAGCTCGTCCGCGACGCCAAGGTCAGCGTGATCGTGTCCGGCTTCCAGGGGGTCTACGCGCAGCAGATCCGCATCGTGGGCGAGGCCACCAAGTCCCAATCGGTTCCGTATCGCCAGGACATGACGGTGCTCGACGTGATGATCCAGGCGGGCGGCATCACCGATTTCGCCGACGGCAACGGCGCCGTGCTGGTGCGCAAGGAAGGCAAGCAGTACAGCCTGCGCCTGGCCGACCTGCTCAAGCGCGGCGACATCTCGGCCAACGCCAGGGTGCAGCCCGGCGACATCATCATCATCCCGCAAAGCTGGTTCTGAGCGTCGTGATCCACGCCTTGCGCCGACGGCCGGGCGGCGGGCGCCATCTCGGCGCCGCCGTGCGCTCGTGCATCCTGGGCCTGTGCCTGGGGGCGGGCGTGGCCTGGGCGCAGGTCGACGCGACGCCCCCGGAGCCGGCGGCGTCCGCCGCGCCCATCCCCGAGCCCGCGGCCTCGCAGCCCGTCAATCCCCCGCCGCGCCTGTCGCTGGAGGCGCGCGCGGCGGCGACGAACAACGGCGGGGTCGACGACAACGGCATGCGCCGGGGCGACTTCATCACGTCGCTGCGTCCCGTGCTGGACACCACGCACAAGGGCGCCGGCTTCAACGGGGACATGCATGCCGCGGCGACGCTGATCGACTATGCGAAGAACACCCAGCCCGATGGCGTGCTGCCCGACCTGCACGGCCAGTTCGACGCGAACTTCCTCGATCGCTGGCTCAGGCTGGACGGGGCCGCCTACCTGCGGGCCGCGGAATCGGATCCGTTCGGCGTGCGCACGGACGACCTCACCGCGGCCAACCGGCACAACGATTGGGGCGCCGTGGCGGGAGCGGCGTTGCAGCACGACCTGGGCCGTGAAGTCAGCATCCTCGCGCGCGAGTCGTTCGGCGTCACGCGCAGCAGCGGCGTCACCGGTGGCGTCGTCGGGGCCGGAGCCGACGCCTTCGCCGAGACCCGCCTGAACACGAACGCCACCGTCGTTCGCCTGGAGCGCAAGCCGACGCCGCTGGGCGCGTCCGTCGAGGTCAACCGCCTCGACAACCGCGTCGGCAGCGACCTGGGCGACAGCCGCTACACGCTGACGACGGGGCGGCTCAAAGGCACGCTGCTGGTGGGCGGCGGCGCCAACGTCAGCGTCCTGGCCGGCCAGGACCGCAGCGACTACCAGCTGGCCAGCCACGTCGACCCGCTGTACGGCGCGGCCCTCGACTGGACGCCGGGCCCGCGCACCCACATCGAGCTCGACGTCGAGCGCCGGTATTTCGGCGAGTCCGGGCTCTTCCGGCTGGAGCATCGCACGCCGTTCCTGGTCGTCTCGATCGGCGTCCGGCGCGAACCGGTCGATGCGACCTCGTCGCTCGGCTCGATCGGCCAGGGCAGCGACGTGCGCAGCGCGCTGGACGCGATCCTCACGACGCGCTACCCCGATCCGGCCACGCGCCTGGGCGTGGTGGACAGCATCGTGGCGAGCCGCGGGCTCGACACCGCCACCAGCAACGGCGCGATCAACCTGCTGGGCGACTACCCGCAGCTGCAGACCGCCGCCGAGGGCGCGATCACGCTGCTCGGCGTGCGCGACACGCTGAGCCTCTCGGCTTACGCGCTGACCACCCGTGTGCTGACGCACGACGGCGATCCGCTTGCCGGCCTGGCCACCGCCACGGCGGACAGCCGCCAGCGCGGCGCCGCGCTGCAACTGGAGCATCGCCTGGGCGCCCAGCTGTCGGCGCTGCTGTCGGGCAACTGGTCCCGCATCGAGGCGCTGGGCGGCAGCGGGCAGCGCAGCGACGAGCAGACGTGGCGCCTGACGCTGCTGAATCACCTGTCCCGGCGCAGCGACCTCACGGTGGGATTGCAGTGGAACCGATTCGAGACCACGGCCGTGGGCCAGCGCTCGTTTGATGCGACACTCGGTCTCGTCGGCCTGATCCACAGATTCTGAGGCGTTGATGTTCGAGTCGCATTTCGGCTTGAGTGCGTCCCCGTTCGCGCTCAATCCCGATCCCGCATTCTTCTTTGCCAGCAAAGGACACGCACGCGCGCTCGCCTACCTGAAGTACGGGGTGTTCCAGCGCGAGGGCTTCATCGTCGTCACCGGCGAGATCGGTTCGGGCAAGACCACGCTCGTGCGGGCGTTGCTGGAAGGGCTGAACCCCGACGAGGTGGTCGCCGCCCAGGTGCGCAATACCCAGCTCGACAGCACCGAACTGCTGCACTCCATCTGCATCGCCTTCGGGGTCGCCACCGGCGGGCCCACGAAGGCCCACATGCTGGCGGCGCTGGAGGCCTGTTTCACCGCGCTGGCGGGGCAGGGCAAGCGCGCGCTGCTCATCGTGGACGAGGCGCAGAACCTGGGGCTGCGGGAGATCGAGGAGTTGCGCATGCTCTCCAATTTCCAGTTCGGCTCGCACGCCCTGGTGCAGAGCTTCCTCATCGGGCAGCCGGAGCTGCGCCAGCTGCTGCGCTCCCCCGCGCTGGAGCAGCTCAATCAGCGCATCATCGCGGCCTGCCACCTGGGGCCGCTCGACGCGCAGGAGACGCGCTCCTATATAGAGCACCGGCTCGAGCATGTGGGGTGGGCCGGCCGCCCTGCGATCGACGCCGAGGCTTTCGATCGCATCCATGCGCATACCGGCGGCATCCCGCGCCGGATCAACCTTCTTTGCTCGCGGCTGCTCCTGGCCGCCTGGCTGGGCGATGCCTCGATGATCGACGGCGCCGCGGTCCAACTGGCGGCCGACGACATGCATTCCGAGGCCTTCGGAACGGCTCCGGAGCCGTCCTCGACAGCGGAATCTTCGTCGAATACTTCTCCTGTCGCGCAGAAGAAGGCGCCATAGTTGTCACAAGACGCGTGCATACGCAAGCCCCCAATTCAGGTTACTGTGTAACCATACAGTAGGGGGATCGGCCCGATTTGTATCTTCGGGCCCCTTCCACACCGCCTGCGCGGGATGCGCAGGCCACGTTCCGGCGCCGGTCGGCTGCGCGTCCGTGACTTAATTCCGGTTATTTGCTGCTCTGCAACATTCGTTGCATCCGAGCGCGGCCGTGAGCGCATGCGCCGTTGCGGCAAGGCCTACATGTCGTAACGGAGCGAGCCTTATCGGCGGGCCCAATGCGTCGAACTTGAGAACACGTTCACGTTCTTTTGCCCTGCTTAAAAAGATCCCGTGCAGTTCGGGACGAAGCAGTTCGACTGAGGGAAGTCACCCATTTGGTCGTCGCGCCGCCCCGTTGGCGTCGGCCTCCCGTCTAGACCCCCGGAGCGGGAGTCGAAGAAACCTTTTCTGAGCAAATCAATGAAGTCTGACCTGATCCATCACAAGGCCCTGCTGGCCTCCCTGTTCACCGCCACCTTCCTCGCCGCTTGCGGCGGCGGCAACTCCGGCGACGGAAGCACCCAGTCCACCGCCGACAGCGCGACCGGCACCGCCGCGAGCAAGTCCGTCCTCGCCAACGACGGCACCGACGTTTCGGCGCTGGGCCTGTCGAGCTCGTCGAGCAGCGCGGCCAGCACCCTGCTGCTCGGCTCCACCACCGTGCAGAACGGCGTCGACAGCAACCCCAACGGCATGGCCGAAGCCTTCAGCTTCACGGCCGTTTCCTCGGGCTCTTCCAGCACCCTGAATGTGTACCTGGACAGGAGCAACACGGCCAAGGTCGTCACGGTGGGCGTCTACGCCGACGCAAGTGGCAAGCCGGGTGCCCTGTTGAGCACGGGCTCGACCAGCACCGCCACCGCCGCGGCCTGGAATGCGATCAGCGTCTCGAGCGTCAAGGTCGTCTCGGGCACCAAGTACTGGATCGCCGTCCTCACGCCGGCCGGCGCGAGCGGCACGGTCCAGGTGCGCGACCTCGTCTCCGGCGGCTCCGCCACGATCACGTCGGCGCAGACGAACCTCGGCGCGATGCCTGCCACCTGGTCGGCGGGCCAACGCTACGGCAACTCTCCGCTGTCCGCCTACCTGTCTCTGCAGGCGAACTCGGCTCCGACGCCCGCACCCACGCCGGCCCCGACGCCCGCACCCACGCCGGCTCCGACGCCCGCGCCGACCCCGGCTCCGACGCCCGCACCCACGCCGG